>JAEEGL013848335.1_pt1 | contig 21069 bp, 17 predicted proteins | sample 9134231 | NCBI WGS metagenome assembly JAEEGL01 (sample SAMN16246548, study PRJNA631951) | gut metagenome | biome: gut microbiome; feature: rumen; material: fiber-attached | host: Bos | place: Iran: Karaj | collected 2018-10 | reverse complement strand
AGTTGTCATGCAGATTTATGTTTCGGCAAACGTAGTTCGAAGTGGCGACGGAACGAGAAATCACCCGTTCCGCTTTATTCAGGAGGCTGCAGATATCGCAAAGCCCGGTGATGTTGTAATAGTTGCACCCGGTATCTACAGAGAGTATGTTCATCCGGTCAATTCCGGAACAGAAGATAAACCAATTGTTTATACCTCAGTGGAACCTCTCGGAGCAGTAATTACAGGCGCTGAGAGAGTTACCGACTGGGTTCATTTTAACGGCGACGTATGGAAGGTCAATGTGCCGAATAACATTTTCGGCAGCTACAATCCCTTTACTGTTCCTGTAAAGGGAGACTGGTTCTTTTCACCCAAGGAGGTTCATACAGGTGATGTCTATCTTAACGGCAAATCCATGTATGAAGTTTCTTCTATTAGTGAGTGCGAGAATCCGCTTGTTTTCAAAGCTTCCTGGGAGCCGGATTTTTCTGTGTTCACATGGTTTTCAGCGCAGGAATCCGGAGATACGGTCATCTTCGCCAATTTCCACGGTCTCGATCCCAATGAAGAAAATGTAGAAATAAGTGTCAGAAGAAACTGCTTCATGCCTTTGGAAAACGGCATAAACTACATTACTGTTTCAGGCTTTTCACTTAGGCAGGCTGCTACACAGTGGGCTCCGCCTACGGCATATCAGGATGGTCTTATCGGACCGCACTGGGCTAAGGGCTGGATAATTGAGGACTGCGAGATTTCAGAGTCCAAGTGCAGCGGTATTTCTCTTGGAAAATATTTGCAGCCGGGAAATGATAACAAGTGGACAACTACTTTTCATAAGGATGGCACACAGACAGAGAGGGATGCAATCTGTCAGGCTGTAAATGAAGGCTGGAATAAGGAGAATATCGGATCTCACATTATCAGACGCTGTGATATTCATGACTGCGGTCAGACAGGTATTGTAGGTCACCTTGGCGGTGTTTTCAGTACTATAGAAGATAACCATATTTACAGAATAAATAATAAGCAGAACCTTGCAGGTGCAGAGATTGGCGGCATTAAGATGCATGCTGCAATTGATGTTGTGATCAGAAGAAATCACATCCATAACTGCACAAGAGGTCTGTGGCTTGACTGGCAGGCGCAGGGTACAAGGGTTACTCAGAATTTCTTCCATGATAATACTCCGCCCCAGGGCTGCGAGATTTCAAATCCCCTTAGTCTTGGCGAGGATATCTTTGTTGAAGTGTCTCATGGCCCGACGCTTATAGATCACAATCTGATGCTTTCGGATATTTCCATGAGACTTAGCACTCAGGGTATTGCCCTTGTGCATAATCTTATAAACGGATCATTTTCCTATGTTGGAAGCGGTACTGACAATGGCGGTCTTAAGTTCCAAAGCTGCAGATATACTCCGTACCATGTTCCGCATTCGACTGCAATTGCAGGATTTATGACAATCCTTCACGGGGATGCCAGATTCTACAACAATATCTTTGTGCAAAAAGAGATACGTCAGGATTTAAGAGACTATGTGAACAGCATGGACATGGGAACCATGGAGGAATGTAATCTTATCTGTGGAACTGTGCCCTATAACGGTTATCCCACTGCGGCGAAATATTTTGAGTCCCTTAAGCCTGATTTTACTAAAAAATTCGGCCCCGGCTACAATGACAAATACTATGATCATTTGCCTGTTTGGGCTTATGGCAACGCATATTTCAATGGCGCTAAACCCTGCGATAGCGAGATAAATCCCTATATCGAAAATAACCATACAGTTAAGATCATGGTTTCAGAAGAGGAAGGGAATTTCAGACTTCACACCAATCTCTATGAGTATCTGCCCAGGGCCATGACCAGAATGATTTCTTCAGAGATCTTGGGTGAAGCCTTTGAGCCTGAGCAGAGGTTTGAAAACAGAGACGGTACTCCGATTCTATTTGATACCGATTACTTTGGAAGAAAAAGAGGAATACATCCTCTCTGCGGACCCTTTGAAGAAGGAGCAGGGGACAGATTCACTGTATTTTTCAGCCGCAATGATGACAGGTCGATCTCTTTTCATCAGAAAGATCGTCTTGAAGGCAGACCAAGGAAAAGGATCGTTCAAAAAGAAGAGCCAGAGGCTGTGGAAATTCAGTCCAACATAACCATGACCAATTGCGAAAATGTCTCATTCCCTTATAATGGATCACTTTTTCAGGTGCAGGACATTTTTGTAAAAGGAAATACAGCGTGGCTTCGCGACTTAAAAACGCAGAAGCTTATTGAAGTTGACTGTGAATATGGCATATACTCTGAAAAGACGAAATGGAAAGTCAATTCACTTCAGTCAATCGATGCTTCCATGGATATGAATATGGGCGGACTTGTTCAGACAGTTGGAACTTTATTGTGTATACTAAGTAAGAGCATGACACATGATCCCGTTGATGCCTGCAAGACTATCAGCGACAGAGTGAACAAGGAATTAGAGCCCAGGATCACCATGAGGCTTACACCAAAATATTTAAAATTCATACAGGAGAAGAAGTTTATTTCGCTTGAAGATGTAATCTACAGAGTCAAAACATCACCTATTGAACCGGTGACAGAAACTGTAGAGAATCTTTGATGCTTTTTGCGAAATATTATATGAAATGGAAAAAAGAACTAATTGGTACAAACTTGATAATGCGGCAAAAATCATACCATCTACGGTAAGAGGAGCTAATACCAGGGTTTTCAGAATCTGCTGCGAGCTCTTTGAGGATGTTGATGGTGAGATTTTGCAGAGAGCTCTTGATGAGACCATAGATGAATATCCCTTTTTCAATTGCATTTTGAGAAGAGGTCTGTTCTGGTATTATTTGGAGGATTCCAATCTGAAATGCGTGGTGGAAGAGGAGCATCTGCCTGTTTGCAGTGCACTGTATCTACCCGGAAAAAAGAGCCTTCTTTACAGGGTTATCTACTATAAAAAGAGGATAAGCATGGAGATGTTCCACGTACTGGCAGACGGTACCGGAGCCTTCAGCCTTTTTAGAAGAATTGTCACAAGATATCTGGAGATCGCCCATGATTTCCATGTTGACGGAGATTTCTTCGGAGCAGAGATCGCATCACTTCAGGAGATGAATAATGATGCTTTCAAGCATTTCTATCAGAATGTTAAAGGATTAAAGCAGCTTAAGAGCCTTTCATCCTATCACGCATATCAGCTTCACGGCGAGACAGATGCCAATAATGAATCTCACGTTGTTGAGGCGACGGTTTCAGCTAAGGCATTCAAAAAGCTGGCAGAGCGTTATGGCTGTACGGTAGGTGTTCTTAGTACTTCTATTTATATAGCTGCAATCATTGATACAATGTCTACGGCTCAGAAAAAGAAGCCCATCATTATCAGCGTGCCGGTTAACTTAAGACAGTATTTTAAGTCCAACACCGCAAGAAATTTCTTTGGTGTAATCAGTATCAGGTTTGAGCCTTTGGATTTTGACAATACTTTGGACAGCATAATCAAGGTTGTAAGCGAATCCTTTAAGAAGCAGCTTGAGCCGGAGAGAGTAAATAACACCATGAATTCATATGCGGCTCTTGAACACAATCTTGCTATCAAGGTTGTTCCTCTTTTTATAAAAGATTACGCTATCGGCAGATTCGATGCAGCTGCCAAGAGCGGCGTTACCACATCCATTTCCAATATGGGTGTTATAAAAATGCCTGCGGAGGTTACTCCTTTCATCGAGAGATTCAGTGCTTTCATGACCGCCTCCAAAGAACAGATCACAATCTGCAGCTTCAGAGACAAGATGGTATTTGGTGAGTGCTCGGCATTTACTACGCACCCCACAATGCTAAATCTTTGCAGAAGAATTACCGCAGAGGGAATAGGTGTTGAACTTGCAACCAATGATTTTGACATTGTTCCCGAAAAACATAGTTCTCACGAGGTGAATAAGTAATGTTATATTGTCCGAAATGTAAAATTGCCATAAGAGGCAAGAAGCAGTGTTGCCCCCTTTGTGAAGGCAAGATCCTTGATAAGGATGGCATGAAAAGAGCTGCTATAGACGAAGATATTTATGATATCGATGATTTTGAAGAAGATGACGAAGCTTTTCCCATTCTGAATGAGAGGAAGATCACAGGCGTTACCTTCATGAGAATCTGCACATTCATTCTTGCGATTGTGATAGTTGTGTGCATCACACTGAGATATCTTTTTGGTGAGATGATGTCCTGGACAGGAGCTACCATACTTGGAAGTATTGTGGTGTGGCTTGATATCATAGCCATAATGAAGTACCGCTACAATATCCTTAAGGTACTTGCGGTGGAAGTAATGGTGGCCATAATCGTTGATTACTACATAGATAAGATGACGGGCTTCTATGGCTGGAGCGTTGTATGGATGATTCCATTCTGCCTTATCGGTCATACCATTGTGACATATATTATTGCTAAAGCGATGAAGCTCAGATTTGAAGAATATATTTCTTATATTGCTTTTGATGCGGTACTTTCCTTTGCTCAGATATTCTTTATCTGGAGAGGTGAAAATCATCTTCCTTATGCTGCTGTTTTCACCATGGCAGGCTTTGCCATCGTAATGGTTGCAGCCATAATCTTCAGGTTTAGAGAGCTTAGAAGCGCTGCGGGAAGAATGTTTAACGTATAAAATGATGATCTGCTTTTCATAAAAAATTGCTTTTGAGGGGGGGATACCTTTATGGGTATTCGTGAAAAAAGACAGATTCGAAAACAGATGTTGGAGCTTCAGCTAGGGGATTTTGTAGAGAACTCCATCGGAAAAAGAATTGTTGAAAAGGATATGCTGGCGCCTGAGCTACCGGAAGAACCTGAAAAGAAGGTCTGGTACAGGGTGCCTGTTCCAATGGGGATATCAGGGGATGGCTCCGAATACTATATCTATGTTAAAATAGCTGATCCCAAAAAGCTGTGTATATTTTTCTCCGGTGGGGGCGTAGCCTGGAATGAATATACGGCTGCAAGACCCGTTTCAGGCGGAAAAGTGGCAGCTGCACTTCCCAATTATTATTGGAATAATCTAAGACCTTTCACACAGATAATGAATATTGATATGGGAATAATGAACATGAAGGATACCGGCAATCCCTTTAGGGACTACAGTATCATCGATATTCCCTATGCCACAGGCGATTTTCATGTGGGTAACAATGAATTTCCATATAAAGGTGAGGACGGGGATAACCATGTCCTTTATTTTCATGGATATTTGAACTTCATGGAAGGTATGGCAAGAGCAAGGAATCTTTTTGGAAGTCCCAAGAAGCTCCTTATAGCGGGTAACAGCGCCGGTGCTTTTGCGGTACCTGCACTTACGGATGAGATTTTAAGCGTGTGGTATCCAAATGTAAGCGATGTAACAGTCCTTTCAGACAGCGCGCTTCTTTTGTACAAAAAGTGGGCGACCACCGCAAGGGAGGTCTGGAAGGCGCCGCAACCGATCTGTGAAGCAATAGATTCAGATAATATAACTCTTAGCTGGTATAAAGCTCTTTATAAAAAGTATGGAGAGAAGATCAGGTATCTGTACTCCAGCTCCACGAGAGATTATGTTTTAAGTGCCTATTATAATGATGTTACCTATAAAAAATACGCCACTGATGAGGATGTACAAAAGGCATATTTTGAGCAGCTAAAGGAAATGGTGGCTGAACTTAAAAAGATAACTCCCAATTTCCACATGTTTATAAATAACTGGGAAATACCGCTTATAACCAAGGGAGGAACGGTACACACGGCTGTCAGGGAGCCTTATTTTACGAGGTTTACTCAGGATGATGTGACAATGGCCAGATGGCTTTATGATGCGGTGAACGGGAATTTATATGATGTAGGCATGGAACTTCTTGAGTCAGACTAAATTTTATCGTATTTTATGCCGAAATATCATTTGTAAAATGGTAATGAAAAATACTATGGGGAACTGCTTATGCGAAGGGGGACTATAGCAAAAACAATTAGAAGAACCATTCTTGCATTGTCCTGTATCACTTTTATAGCCGGTACAGGTGTTTTTGCTGTTCAGATGTATTCTGAGCAAAAGAGCAGTGCCAATATGAAAAAGGTCCAGGCCATGGCGTCCGTATCTGTTCAAAGGACAGGGACAGTAAGCGCAGCCACAGAGGATCCCGCAGAAGAAAATACCAACCTGGTTACCCTTAAAATGGAGTATCTCACAAAAAAGAATTCCGATATGAAGGGATGGCTCAGGATCCAGGGCACGAATATCGATTATCCTATTATGTTCAAGGAGGATGATAACGACTACTATCTTGAACATGATTTTTTCAAAAACTCAGACAGGAACGGGCTTCTTGTTCTTGATAAGAGATGTAACAGTGATATGAACGACAATCACCTCCTTATTCATGGTCACAACATGAAGTCGGGGGCAATCTTTGGAACGCTTAAGTATTTCAAGGATGAGCAGTATATGAGAAAGCATCAGGCCTTCGAGCTTGATACTGCCACAGAGCAGAGGTTTTATGAAGTTATTGCTGTTCTTGATACGTCAGCCAACGGAGAAAACGGCTTTAAGTATTCCGATTACATTAACCTGGATGATAAAGAAACTTTTGATACATACGTTGCCAATCTTAAACACAGGTCACTTCACAAGATTGCTGCAACAGCCACTTACGGTGATGAACTCTTGACATTATCGACCTGCGACTACACTATGAAAAATGGAAGACTTCTTGTGGTTGCAAAAAGAGTCTGCTAGAGAAAAGGGGAGTTTACTATGAAGAAAATCAGGATTTTACTGGCAATTCAGGTATTTGTGCTGATGCTTATGGCACCTGCCATGGGTCAGAAGGCTCTGGCTGTAAAAGTTGATATCAAGGACAACTATGATGCGGGACTTCTTGATGATGAGAAGGATACCGATAAAGAGAAAGCTGAGGAAGCAGCTGCAGCAGAAAGCGCAAGCTCAGGTACATCCTCCAGCAAGGCGTCCAATAATGCTTCGAGCAAAGCCAGTACGACAAACAATAATAATAACGCTACGAGTACATCGGCATCCTCGGCGTCATCAGCAGCTTCAACTCCGACTACTTCAGTAAGCGCAGCATCATCTGAATCTACTTCAGTTGCGGCAACTGTAGCGACCACCACCAACGATCTGCCAAAGACAGGAGATGACAACAGGATTGCCATTACCTTTATAGTGATGCTGGCAAGTCTTTCCGTATTCCTTACAACTCTGCTTGCTGGGTGTTTTGGCAAAAATGTTTAAGATTTAATTGAAAAATACTTATAAATTGGCTATAAACTTTCCATAAATTATCCGATATAATGACAGTAAGTGAAACCGAATATGAGGGGAGTTAGATTTATGGTTCATGTTTTAGCAGCGATCTTCTTTTTGATCGCAGTAGCTGTTATCTGGTTCGTTCCCAGAACAGCTCCGGAAGAATAACTATTAGACGAATGACCGCAGCTACGGCTGCGGTTTTTGTCTGTCTAAAAATAATTTCAAGAATATACTTCAAAATAAAAATCCTAAAATACATTACAAAATTAATGTCAAAAGAGATTAATTTTACCATCTTGCAATAACGCGTCAAAGTGATAAAGTTTTTCTAAGTTGTTTTTATAAAACATCAAGAAACTTGATTAAGTTTAATTGATTTATGAATCAGGTTTCGGGGAGAGAGAAATGTTATCAAAAGGGGAATATCTTAAAGATCTTCTTTACCGTTATCAGGTAAATTTCGATATAAGTGAAAATTATAAATTAGGAAATGTGACTTATCCTGCTTATGCGTATTTTCATTCCTTCAGTGAGAAATATGTACTTAGGAAGGAAGCACAGCTTTGGGCTGTAAATGCATTTGAGCATGTGTTTTTCATGACAGAGGACGAGTTATCCGAAGCTACTCTTGATTCCATAAGAGAGCACATTACGGAAATCATAGAGCCGCAGCTTGTAAGAAAGGACGGCAAATATCCGCAGAAGGATCATATGTGCAGCTATATCACCTTCGTACTTCTGACAGATGGCGAGATATCTGATGATGTGAAAAAGGCAGTTAAGAAATTCAAATTCGATAAAGGCTACATGTTCAATTTCAGAGGTCACAGCGAAGCCAGAATAGCAGCGGTTTCAATGAAGACAGAAGAGATTGTTACCAATTCCAATGCAAAGGATATGAGGAAGCTTTTGCAGGATGTTTTTGATAAACAGGGGAGAAAGGAAATAAGCCCATCTTCAGGTGAAATAGCCTGTTGATATACATAATGGGGAATAAGGAGGAGAGAAGTTTATGAATGCAGCAGTACTTTTGATCGCAAGTTTAGCCATTCTTGCCGTAGGTTACGTGGTATATGGCGGATATCTTGCAAAACAGTGGGGAATTGATCCTAAGAGAAAGACACCGGCACACGAGCTGGAGGACGGAATGGATTATGTTCCTGCAAAGACCCCGGTGGTTATGGGACATCATTTTTCATCAATAGCAGGTGCAGGCCCTATTAACGGACCTATTCAGGCAGCGGTTTTCGGCTGGGTACCTGTTTTACTTTGGGTTCTTATCGGTGGAATTTTCTTTGGTGGTGTGCATGATTTCGGCGCACTTGTAGCGTCCCTTCGTCACAAGGGACAGTCAATCGGTGAGATCATCGACGATTCAATGGGAAGAAAAGCTAAGAGACTTTTCCTTACATTCGGTTATCTGACACTACTTCTTGTTGTTGCAGCTTTCAGCTCAATCGTTGCAAGCACATTCGGCAGCACAACATCAGCAGGCGCAGCAGTTGAAGGAGCAGCTCTTGCAGCAAATGAGTCAACAGCAATGATTTCTATTCTGTTCATTGCACTGGCTATGGCTTTTGGATACTTTGTTTACAGAAAAAATACCAACATCGTTGTAGCATCAGTTCTTGGCGTAGCCGGAATCGCAGCAATCGTGGCAATCGGTCTTAATTTCCATCCGATTTCACTTACATACAATTCATGGATGTGGATCGTTGGCGCATACATCCTTGTTGCCAGCGTAACTCCTGTATGGATTCTGCTTCAGCCCAGAGATTACCTCAGCTCATTCCTGCTTTACTTCATGATAGCAGCAGGTGTGATCGCAGTTATCGGCGGTGTAGTAAGCGGAAACGGAAGCTTTTCAGTTCCTGCTTTCGGCGATGCAGCACTTAAGGGAACAGGCGTATTTACAACAGGTACAGCTTTCCCTGCACTTTTCGTAACAATTGCATGTGGAGCTATTTCAGGTTTCCACTCACTTGTATCTTCAGGAACAACAGCTAAGCAGCTCGACAACGAGAAGCATGCACAGCCTGTAGCTTATGGTTCAATGCTTATCGAGTGCGCAGTTGCAGTTATTTCACTTTGCGCTATCGGCTTCGTATGGAGCGCAGCAGCAGAAGGCGCTTACGCAAGCCCTACTCAGGTATTTGCAGGCGGCTTATCAGCGATGATCGGATCCTTCGCACCCGGTCTCCAAAACATCATGTATCAGATGCTGATCCTTGCAGTTTCAGTTTTCTGCCTTACATCGCTTGATACAGCTACACGCCTTGCAAGATATATGTTCCAGGAATTCTTCGTGGATCAGGATGTAGACAAGAAGGATCTTGCAGGCTACAAGAAGGTTCTCGCTAATCCTTACGTAGCAACAGCTATCACAGTTGTACTTGGTGTAAGCCTTGGTATGACAGGTTATACCAAGATCTGGCCTCTCTTTGGTGCAGCTAATCAGCTTCTTGCAGCAATCGGACTTCTTGCAGTATGCACATGGCTTGGTCAGGTTGGAAAGAACAACAAGATGTTCTATGTTCCCATGGTATTCATGCTTGCAGTAACTATCTGCTCACTTGTTCAGACAGTTATGGCTAAGATGACAGCATACCTTAGCGGAGCAGCTGATGTTTGGGCCCTCATCCAGTCAGCTATCGCAGTTCTTCTGATCGCTCTTTCACTGGTGCTTGCAGGAATTGCAGCAAAGACACTTTATGGCCAGTATGTTGAAAAGAACGCCAAGAAGGCAGCATAAGTAATTTCATAATTTAAAAAGTGTAAAAGAGGTGCATGAATGCTACATTCATGTGCCTTTTTTATTGCTAAATTACGGTAGGAATGTTAAAATTTTAACTGTTGCGTTTCATGCAACGTTCAATAATTTGTTGGGAGAGGGAAATCAATGAAGAAAATCAATTTTTTATGGGCCAAATTGATACTGATGGCTGCTGTTTTGCTGTGTGTATTTACGGCATGTGATATTAGAGCGGTGGCGGCTGTACAGTGCGAAGATACTTATGAAGTGAGTTTTTACAAGGGTGGTAATTATCTGAACGGTAATGACTATCTGTTTGAGGTGGTCTTAGACGCTAGAGGTGATCAAATTATCAATCTAAAATCAAACAACAAACATCTTAAAGTTTATCAGGTCAAATATGATGGATTTTACACCAAACCGGAAATAGGAATCGGTGTGTGGACTGATAAGAAGGGTAGATTCACATTTGAATTCGATGTTGTTTCAGCTGCAGGAAATGTAAAAGAACACAAAGTAATAACGGTCATTTCTAAGAGAGCTAAAACAGCAGAAGAGCATGAACCCTGCAAGAAGATAATGTATTGCAAAAAGGATCTTCTTAGCGACAATTTCTACAGTCTTCTGCGCGTCCCTAAAAAAGGCAAGCTTAAGATCAAAATGAAAAAGGGATATAAGCTTCTTGAAGTCTGGTATGGAGAGAGATCTGAGAAAGATTCCAACCTGATAGAATGGCGACAGATTAAAAACAATACTGTGATAACATTAAGCGATCGTAATTATAACATGCACAGCGGATATGGTGGTTCCTACGGACGTGATTTTGACAGAATGGAAGCTGATACATTTATCTGGGTTAAAGCTCAGAACAAAAAGACAAAGGAAACTTTGACAAAATATTATACTATCAGCAAACTTGTAAAATACATTAAATAAAAATCAAAAGATAATTACGATAGGATTAAAAAATATGAGACTTAAGAGCTTTTATATAAAATTATTATCTGCTTTTTTTATAGCAATACTGTTGTTTAATGGAAATGTCTCCATGACAGCGAATGCACAGATGTATTTCCTTGCAGATACAACGCTGCCGCAAAACCGTTTTCCCAAGAAGGTGAGAATCAAGGTTGATAGTGCTTGCAATCATGCTGTAGTGGTAGAGTTTGACGGAGTTGTACGTGTAGAGGGTATCAAAACAAACAGCAAGAAGCTAAAGGCTTACAACACTGTTGTTGATACCTTTATAAGGGATGGTAAGGTCATAACCGAAATTGATTTGGGATTCTATGCTGCAAAACAGGGAACCTACAAGGTTACATTTAATCTTGTCAGAGAAGATGGAACCAGAGAAAAGCAGTCCATGAAGGTTTATGCCTACGATGGATATGCCATTGAGAAAGCAACCTATGGTGGCAAGCAGATTCCTTATCCTGCACTTGAAGAATTTCCAAGAATGAACTATCCCGCAAGAGGAAGACTCAAGATTAAGCTATTCCCCGGCTATAAGCTTGTAAGAATCGAGAAGGTTTCCTACAAGAATGTGACCCAGGAAGATGGCAGTATTAAAACAGAAAAGGAAATCAAAAAGATCAAAAACGGATCGATGGTATCGTTATCTAACGTCACCTATAAATCACAAATTGATACGGATAATTACAAAGTTTCCTATGATGAAATGCATGCCAGAACTATATTCCGCATCTACTACAAGGACAAGTACGCCAAAGATCTCAACAGAATTGACTTAACCTTATACAAACTTGTTAACTATGAGAAGTAATTTAGTCAAAATTCCCCATCGTTGATGGGGGATTTTTGCGCAGAGAAATTTGCTAAAATCCTTAAAATAGAGGCGTATAGCCCAATCGAACATGATTCCGAGGGAGTACCGCGCAGAGAAAATGGCCAAATCGATAAAAATAGAGGCGCGACCCTACTATTGAAACTCATAATAAAATAAAATCCCCAAACCCGCACAACCATGCGACTTTGAGGCTAAGCAGAACACGGGAGTCGAACCCGCCTCTTCAGCTTGGGAAGCTGACATACTACCGATGTACTAGTCCTGCAAATATCAGTGCCAATAACTACTTTTAATTCAAGTAATTGTTCAAACAACTATTTAATAATAGCCAAATTGTGCTATAATTTCAAGTGGTATGAACAAGTAAAATTTTAAAATTTGTTGGGAGGTAGTGTTATGGCAGTAGATAAGGCAAAAGCAGTAGAAAAAGGTAAGGGATTTGCTAACGAGTTCCGTGAGTTCATCATGCGTGGCAATGTCATGGATCTGGCAGTCGGCGTTATCATTGGTGGAGCATTCCAGGGAATCATCAACTCTCTTGTAAATGATATCATTATGCCGATTATCAGTATGATCACAGGTGGCATTGATTTCTCGAACTGGTTTGTTTCTCTTGATGGATCAAGCTACAGCACACTTGCAGCAGCTCAGGAAGCAGGAGCAGCAACACTTAATTATGGTGTATTCATCACAGCTATCATCAATTTCCTGTTAATGGCTCTGGTTATCTTCTGTATCGTTAAGTCACTGAATAAGCTCAGTGATCGCGTTAAGAAGGAAGAAGAGGAAGCAGCACCTACAACCAAGATTTGCCCTCACTGCAAGAGTGAGATCAATATCGAAGCAACCAAGTGCCCTTGCTGCACATCTGATCTTAAGTAAAAAATAAGAGCCCCGGAATTTCCGGGGCTCATTTAGCGTCTTGACTATGGTAAGCAGAAAATGCTTTATGCGCTTACTATAGATGTATAGATTATTACATTTGATGCTTTACTACTTCATACTCATTATTATTTCTATAGTATGGACATTCGCTTCGTGAGTTGTTCATCAGCTTGGCGTAATCGTCCTCATCCATGTTGACGCCGCAGTAATAAGTCTCGTCGTCTTCGTCGTATTCGTAGTAGGTGCAGTCATCACAGTGCATTTGCATAAAAATTTAACCTCACAAATCATTTCTTATAGAATTCGTATTGTGTCTTCATTTCCTCTGGGATCTCAATGCCTTCATTCTGGAGCCTCTTCATTATGTTGGTAAGAGGTCTTGCAAGGCCGGCATTGTGTGCAGTAAACTTCTTTATCAACTCGCCATATTGAGGATTGTCGGCCATCTTTTCACGAAGCTCCCTTGAGAAGGGGCAGAAGGTGAAGAGAATCTCTCTGGCAATCTTGTTAAGTCTTGGCGATGCATTTGCTTCAAACTTGATATAGCTGATGTAATCGCTGACAAATACATTCTTGTAATTGTTGTTGAATTTCTGAAGCTGCGTCTTTAGTTTCTCCTTCATGTCAGTAGAAAGAGAGTGGTTCTTCTTATAGAACTGTAGGTAGTCGCAGTACATGGATGTAAGGGAAGGATCTGTTACATCATTCCAGTGAACACCCTGCTCAGTCTTACACATTTCCCAACGGAACTCGCCACACAACCTTATAAGAATATCATCAAGTGTCTCAGTATTAAAGATGGAAATTATAAGTCTTGCGGGAGTGTTTCTTTTTTTGCCCTCGATTTCCTGCCATACAGCGGCGCGGCTTCCTACGTTTGGCATAAGGATCATGATGGGAGTTACGTCTTCGTTAAGCAGAACCTGAGGCACGTTTATCTCGGTGTTTGAATACAGTCCGCCTCGGCAGAAAACAGAGTAATCAACAGAGCGGATGTAATCATAGAAATCATGTATCTTTTTATAATCGATGTATGTGGCATCAAGGGCTCTTGTTACATTCTCTGCATCAAAAACAGGAACGTACATGGAAGGACGACCAAAGCTCATTCTGTTACCAAGTGCAAGAAGATTTTTTACCTCGAATTTGAGTCTTTCAAGAGGATCTATTTTCATTTCTTCCATCTGCGTTTCGTTGATGTCGCCGCTGGTTTTCAGGGTGCGAAGGGCAGTGAAGTAGTCCTCGTCGAACTCGTTCCTTGAGGGCTCGCGTTCCATGTTATAAACTTTCTTGAGCCATTCATAGCAGGTCATTACCTGACCTTCGGGATCCGGCTTGTAGGTTCTCATAAGGACATAGAGCTGTCTTGTGTTTTCAAGACCAGCCAGTTCCTCATCCACAAAGCCGAACATAAGGAACATCATTACTTCCGAAGGGATCATGGGATCACTTAAGCTCCTAAGGAAAGCAGATGTGTAGATTGTATAGTAATCCTGGGCAACCTTTCTTCTTAGGGCTCTGCTCTCATCGGAAGAATCGTATCTACCGGGGGTTGCCTTAAATTCAGTGATGATTTCTTTGAAATTGGCTGTAGCTTTCTCGTCGGCATCTGCATATTGAAGGATAGTGTTAAGGGCATCCTTGATGTCAATGTCATTAGCCTGTCCCTCGGTGCCGTTTCGCTTCATGTCATTTGCTTTAGCTCTCACAAGCTGCATAGTGGACTTAAAGCGTGAGATCTGTTTGTTCATATTTTCATAGAACTCAGCAAGCTCTGTTCTGCATGCAGCATTAAAAGCAAGAGCCTGTATGGAGTAGAGTATAATACCGTTTGCAATCTCAGGGGATAAGCCATAGCAATACTTTTTCAGGAAATCTTCCTTGGAAGCCATGGTTCTGTAAAAGCTTTCCTGCCATTCAGACAGTGCGCTTACCTTTTCCGGTGGCTTTACATTTTCTATTTCAGGGAAATGCTCAACCTCCTGACCTACGGAAACAGCCATGACAGGGTATTCCAGGGCATCCTGTTTTATCTGCGCACATTCGGCACAGATTTTTTCGTAGTCCTCATTGTATTTGTCGATGGATGCAACGATTATTTTGATAGTCTGTGCAGCCAGGATTGGTGATATTTTGGGATTGGAGCTGACAATTCTATATAGATCATCCTGAGAGGAGTAGGGGTATGAGAAAACAGCAGACTCCTCCAAAGAGGTGTAGCTAAAGGCATAAGTTTTTCCCGGATGCTCGGCAGCGCCAAGTATGCCTCCTACCTCGACAGTTATCGCTTCGCCGTCAATTGCTACGGAGACTTTTCCTTTTACAACAATTTCAATTGTCTCGACTTTATCGCCTTTTCTGTGAATAATCTCATTTGCCTTAAGATTAACGAGCCCCATATGAATCCCCTCTGTTATCGAAATTGTATAGTTATAAATATTATAAATGATTTTGCGAATACAATTCATTAAAGTTTAGTAAACACTATTCAAATTAAATAAAAAATTATCGTAATTACACAAAATGGATTGAAACTTATTGAAAATAAGAATATTATGATAATAAGAAACAGGGAGGAGAGATACGTTTTTTGCGGGAGTCTCTTTTTGGCCCTGTATTTTTTTATTAATTGACATATTACGATCACTGAGGTTGCAGAGGTTAAGGATGGTTTATTCGAATCATTTTGATATAGCCGGAATAATGGTTATACTTACCAGCTTAATATGTGCGTGGATAAGACCCAAGCTTATGAAAAACTTCAGTAAGTATCTGAAGTTATTAATTATGCTTTCGATTGCATATAATGTTCTGGATTTTGCCACAATCCTATTTCTTAAGATGCAAAATCCCGCAACCTGGTTCGTGACATACTTTTTGCTTATATTATATTTTGTTGTGCTGTCTATGTTTCCATACAGAGGAGCACTGTATTTCTTTGAGATATGTGGAGAAGAATATAATCCGCTGATTCTAAGAATTCCACTATATTCCATGCTGTTATTATCAGTATTCGGTAATATTTTCTTTGATTTCTTCTTCAGACTTGATAAAGAAACAATGGAATATACGCAGGGTATTGGCAGTTATGTAGTGCTGTTCTATTACTTTTTTGTTGCGATCATGGTTGCTGATTGCGCCATAAAACATAAAAGATATCTTGGCGTAATAAGGCTGCGAATGCTTGTAACATTGTTCTGCGTCACCATATTCAATATCGTGTATCAGATTTTGTTCCCGGAGACATCAATAACCGGCCTGGTACTGGCCCTTAGCGTGGCACTGCTGGTTGTAGTGTTCTGCTTCATTGACGTAACAATAGATGACCTTACGGGTCTTAATAACAAGGTTGGATTTGTCAGAGCCTGCGATGAGCTTATGCATAAGCAGGATATGACAGGCTACAGCATGATAAAAATCCAGATTTACCACATGCAGGAGCTGAATGAGCGAACAGGTATGGAGAACGGAGATAAGGTTCTTCTTTTGCTCGCTGAAAATGTAAAAAAGGCTGCCGATGAAGCAAAACATAAAGCTGTATGCGGGCGAATAGGCGGCGATACCTTTGCTATTTTGACAGATGAAGAAGTAACGATAAATACCATGGCGAAGGCCAGTATACAGGACTTTATTCAGAATCCGCTTACAGGCCTTGATTATGCGGTATCCTTCTATGCAGGTGGTTACAGGATTGAAGAGGGAGACAACGATATCGACAGTATGCTTGATCATGCGGGCTATGCCCTTAAGTGGGTATCAGGTAATTTCAAGACCAATGTGGCTTTCTATGATGAGGATATCAGAAAAGAAGATGAGCACAGAAAAGCTGTAGAGCAGAAGGTCAGAAATGCCATTTTGGAGCGTGAGTTCAAGGTATATCTGCAGCCTGTATGCAACACCATGACGAGAGAAAGGGTCAGCGCAGAAGCTCTTGTAAGGTGGATAGATTCCAAGAATCAGATGATCAATCCATCGGACTTTATTCCCATTCTTGAAAAGAACGGTTTTATAACAGAGCTTGATCTTTATGTCCTTGAAGATGTCTGCAAAATGCTAAGAGACTGGACGGATCTTGGAATCGATGTGGTTCCGGTATCTGTGAATTTCTCAAGAGTAGATGTGGATCATGCGGGAATAGTAGAGGATATTATTGCTATTGTAGATAAGTATGAACTTGATCACAGTCTCATCAAGATAGAGCTTACAGAGAGTGCCTTTAGTGAAAATATAGGAAATATCATCAGTACTCTTACAAAACTTCATGACGCCGGATTTGTGATCATGATGGACGACTTTGGAAGCGGATATTCGAACCTGAATATGTTCAAGGATATGCCAATTGATATAGTTAAGATCGATATGTATTTCCTTAGAAATATTGAGAACAGTGAAAAGGGAATGATAGTACTTGAGTCTGTGGTTCAGATGGCAAAGAGACTTGGCCTTGAGATAGTTGTTGAAGGTGTTGAGACTCAGGAGCAGTATGACTATATCAGAAAGCTTCGCTGCGAGATGATCCAGGGCTACTATTTCGCAAAGCCTATGCCATCAGAAATATTCCCGGATCAGGTTACTGCAGGGTGATTACAGATTTTGAATACTCATTGATATCTGTTTTGCCAAGTATAAGATCATATACATTGGATGCGCGGACGGTTTCGTTAAGGAGCCTCAGCTGCATATCATCAAGTATTTTAACTGAATCAGCAAGTCTTGAAATAACAGGGATGCGAGAGCATTCCTGTATTTTTTTTAGGAGCTGAGAGGCATTCTTATTTAGCCCCAGAATTCTTGCGTAGGAAGTAAAAGAAGTCTTGTCACCGGCATATTCAACGAGGTTTTCTGCCTTTATATCAAGAAGTATATGCAAAAGAGCGCGGCTTATTCTGGTATAAGCGATGTCCTTGCTCTTAAGAAGCATGGTAAAGTCAGAGATTTTTCTATAGCTTCTAAGATTTGCCACAATCTTATCTGAAAGGTCGCTGCTAACATCTGCAAAAGCGGTATATCCTTCATTTTTATGCATGATAAGTTTGTAGTGAAGAAGCTTAGAAAAATCATCAATTGTCATGATGGATTTATTACTGTTTTTTAGGCAGTCCTCAATAATTGAATAAACTTCTCCCGGGACATTTTGTGAAAGCACAGGGCTGTCAGCCACTTCATCAGAGGAGAGATAATAATCCTTTCCCTCTAGAAAAGCCCTTATTGATTCGGCAGAAGATAACGTCCCTTCTGCAACAGAATCGTGGTAGCCTGCACCTTCCCTTTTTATTGAAACAGGAGTAATAGAGCTCTTTTGCAGGAAAAGAGCCTTGATGTATTCTGTGCCAAGAATATCGTTAGGCATGGAAATAGAATCGCCATCAAGTCCTGTGATTTCTGAAAGGGCTTTGCTTCTGGCGGCGGCATAGCTTTCGCCTGCTTTTACATATTCCTTTATTTTGTCGCTAAGCTCAGCAGGCTCGTTTGCAAGTATTTCTGCAGCCTTGGACATTCCTTCGATGTCATCTGATTCAGATCCAAAGCCAAGAAAATCAATGCAGCCAAGTCCGTTTAATATAGAAACAGCTCCGCCTGCAAAGTACTCGGCACTTCCTGTGCTGTAATATACGGGCAGTTCAAGAACAAGGTCGGCGCCGCAAGAAAGAGCCATTTTTGTCCTAAGCGTCTTATCAAAAATGGCAGGGCAGCCCCTTTGAGTGTAATCGCCGCTCATGACGATAACCACATAATCGGAGCCTGTCTTTTTCTTTAGTTTTTGAATCGCATATTCATGGCCGTTGTGGAACGGATTGTATTCAGCGATTATTCCCAGTACTTTCATAAAAATTCCCGTATATTTTTATAATTTAATAAGTAAATGCTTTTAACTTATTCATTATAGTGTGCTACAATATTAAAACACAAGTTAAAACAATAACCATAAATATATATGGACATGGAGGTAATAATGAAGATTTTAGTTATCAATTGCGGAAGCTCATCACTTAAGTTTCAGCTCATCGATTCAGACTCAGAAAAAGTGATCGGCAAAGGTCTTTGTGAGAGAATCGGCATCGACGGTAGAATTAGCTTTACTCCCGGTGATGGCGATAAGATTACAAAGGATACAGCTATTCCGGATCACAACCGCGCAATCACGCTTGTTATTGAGGCACTTACAGATCCTCAGACAGGTGTTATTAAGTCTCTTGACGAGATCGGCGCAGTTGGACATCGTATCGTTCATGGCGGTGAGAAATTCACTAAGTCAGTTATCATCGATGAGGATGTTATCAACGCTATCGAGGAAGTAAGTGACCTTGCGCCTCTTCACAATCCTGCTAACCTCATTGGTATCAGAGCATGCCAGAGCGCAATGCCCGGAGTACCTATGGTTGCAGTATTCGATACAGCTTTCCATCAGACTATGCCTGAGGAAGCATTCCTTTACGGAATTCCTTATACACTTTATGAAAAATATAAGATCCGCAGATACGGTTTCCACGGCACAAGCCATTCTTATGTAAGTAAGAAGGCTGCAGAGATGCTTGGTAAGGACTACAGTGAGCTTAAGACTATCGTTTGCCACCTTGGTAACGGAGCTTCTGTTTCAGCTGTAAAGAACGGAAAATGCGTAGATACATCAATGGGCCTTACTCCTCTTGAAGGTCTTATCATGGGAACCAGAAGTGGTGACATCGATCCTTCAGTAGTAGAGTTCATCATGAAAAAAGAGGGCATTAACGTAGCAGAAGCTGAGAATCTTCTCAATAAAAAGTCAGGTGTTCTTGGCCTTTCAGGTGATGTATCTTCTGATTTCAGAGATCTTGAGGACGGCTACTTTAAAGGAGATGAGGGCTGCATCAGAGCTATCAATACTTTCTGCTACAGAGTAGCTAAGTATGTTGGCGCATACGCAGCAGCTATGGATGGAGTAGATTGCATCTGCTTCACAGCAGGCGTAGGTGAGAACGGACCTCTCGTAAGAGATATCATCTGCCAGAGACTTGGTTTCCTTGGTGTTATCCTTGATAAGGAAGCAAATGAAGTTCACGGTAAGGAGAAGGTTGTATCAACACCTGATTCCAAGGTTAAGGTCCTTGTTGTTCCTACAAACGAAGAGCTTGCAATTGCCAGAGATACAAACGAGCTTTGTTCAAAGTAATTCTTGTTAGCATCGATATAAAATAAAAGAAAAACGGCAGCTGTCTTGAAAACCAGACAGTTGCCGTATTTTTTACTGACAAATATTTTATTTATTGCAGTTCTGGGAGTACTTTTTAGGAGATATTCCCACGGACTTGGTAAATGCCTTCAGGAAGTTACTGTAATCCACAAACCCTGACTTCTCACAAACTTCGCTGACACCGTATCCTTCAGCCAGCAGAGCCTTGGCGATACTGATTCTTCTCGCCGTCATGTACTTATTGATGGTGGTTCCTGTTGTGCTCTTAAAAATTCTGCAAATATAGCTTTCGCTTATGTAGAATTCCTTGGAGAGCTTAGCGATGCTTATGGGAGAGTTAATGTTCTTATTTATATAGGATAAAATTGCATCTACCTGATCGTTGTAGGTACCTGATATAATAGTATCGTTGTTAGCATTATGAATTATGCTGTTGATCATCACAAAGAGCTCGGTAAATGCTGACCTTTCAACAAGATCGCGGCCATAGCCGTTATTTGACAGAATCTTATTTATAAAGAAAAGAAAACGATTCTGCTGCTCCTGAGTCAGACTGAGCTTATGAGCGAATCCGTGCTCTTTACTGTGGAAGCAGTAATCAAGGTCAGTTTCTTCACTTGAGATTTTTTTCATGAAATCAGGATGTATCATTATTACAATACGTTCATGAAGCTCTTTGTCTATCTGGGTGAGGTAATGGGAATCATACTGATTAATTAGGAAAAGATCCCCGGGATTTATATCGTAGACTTTATTATCAATAAGAAACTGCTTGCCGCCTGAAATGGAAAAATAAACCTCGTAGCAATCGTGAATGTGCATTTCCATAGCTTTTTCATCTTTATAAAGATGGGCGATAGAGAAGTATTTATTTTCGATACTGCTAAGCATTGCTTCTTTACAGGAATTGAGTTCTTTCATGTGCTTATAGTGCTCCGTTGTGCATGTAATTCATATAAGTTAAAAAAATCGTTGACAATCACGAATTCAACGCATATAATAGCATAAGTGTGTTGACTAATGCAAATGACCATTTGTTATGGTTCATGATATGAACGCTGTAAGGAGGTGTTACCGAATGTCTATCTGCCCGAAGAATAAGTCTTCCAAGGGTCACAGAGACCAGAGAAGAGCAAACTGGAAAATGACTGCTCCCACACTGGTTAAGTGCAGCCACT
>JAEEGL011787224.1_pt1 | contig 21069 bp, 9 predicted proteins | sample 9134231 | NCBI WGS metagenome assembly JAEEGL01 (sample SAMN16246548, study PRJNA631951) | gut metagenome | biome: gut microbiome; feature: rumen; material: fiber-attached | host: Bos | place: Iran: Karaj | collected 2018-10 | reverse complement strand
CGGGGCCCGGATCGACCTCCGGCTCGACGCCATGCTCGAAGACAATCTCGCATCCGTTGTCCATCTTGCGCCTTGGGAAGTCCGCAACCGCCGACGCGATGACGTCGCGGAAGAACGGCTTCGCCGCATCGCGCTCCGTCAAAGGCGCGATGACGTACATCGCCTTGCGCGCGCGCGTCAACGCGACGTAATACGTTCGGATATTCGACAGAAGGCTCTCGTCCGCCATCTCGTCCTGAGCTCTCTTCGTCTCTTTATTCAGCGCCACCTCATCCGCCGACAGGTGCGGCAGCACCCAGTTGCCTTCAGCGGCATAAAGGAGGCCCTGATTGCCCGGATCCGCAAGCCATTTAGTTGTGCCCTCGGCAAGCGGAACAAATACGCGGTCCAGCGTCAACCCCTTTGAGCGATGAATCGTGAGAATCCTCACCACGTCCGAAGACGTTCCCTGCTCGCGCTTTGACGAGGCTGCGAGGAACGCCTCGAATCCATCGATCGAGAACCGGCCGGCGTTACGCCGTTCGTATGCGACCGCCACCCCGACCATTTCCCGAAGCCGCTGCTTCGAGAGTGAATCGAGGCCGGCCGAATCCCCCGAGAGGGCCCGGCAATACTCCTGAAGCGTACGCGAAAGCCCCTGATGCGAAAGGCTTGCAGCCACGATGCGCGACACGTAGTCCGCCGAGAGTTCGTCGCCCTGCTTCTGTGGGAACAGCGTCGAACAGATCGGGAAGAGCCGGCTTGCCACTTTCCAGGCGAAGGTATCCTCGGGATGCTCCGAAAGGCGCAGCAGATCGACGAGCGCGTTTACCGCCGGCACGTCCGAAACGGCGCTCATTCCCTCCCACACGACCTTGAAGCCCTTTGAGCGCAAATACTCCGCGATCTCGTTCCCATCATCGTTCGTTCGCACGAGGATACCGACCGACTCGGTGCTGCCAACGGCCTCGTGTGCCGGCCAGATGCGCTTCAACTCGTCCTCGAGCGCCGGCAGGAGCGCTTTCATGTTCGCCTTGCCCTCTGGATCGGGAACGCCCAACACCTTGACGTAGTCACCCGCTTTAGGGCTGCCGTCCTTGAATGCCGGCTCATGCTTCTTCCAGCAGTCGGCGGAGAGCCATCGGTCAATTGCCTTGGCGCGTTCAGGCGGCAAAGCACCACTCGCACGAAGGCTCTTCTCCCCGAACACGGCATTGACGAAGTCGCAGATGTTCTTCTCGTAGCGATACGACGTGCTGAAATCGTCTATTTTCCCGAGCTGCTTGTCCGTAAAGGCACCCCACGACATCATCTCCTTGAACGGCGCGTCGTTTCCGCCACGCCAGGTGTAGATGGACTGCTTGAGATCGCCGACGGCCATCACCGTCCGCCCGCCGCCCGAAGTGGCCGCCTCCTCGATGAGGGCCCGCAGGCAATTCCACTGAAGCTCGCTCGTATCCTGAAACTCGTCCAGCGCCCAATGATTGAACTTCTCGTCAAAGCGGTACTCGAGATTTGCAAGGAGAAGCGCCTTCTCCGACCCTTCCTTCGCCGCAGAGAGCCTGGTGAAGTCCGAGAACGTCAGCTTGCCCTTTCGGCGCGAATTGCAGTTGTACACGTCCTCGACAAAGCCGACGAAATCTATTTTGGCCTTGACCAGCTTCAGGAGGCGATGCACGCGCAGATTGAACATGTGCCGGATCGCGGCGCGAATCGTCGCGGCGCCTTCCTTGCCGCAGGCAAAGACATAATGCCTGCTGTAATAATCGTACTCGTAGGATTCGGCATCAAGGTTGTGCGCGAAATGCAGCATCAGTTTCTTGATGCCGTCGGACACGTCAAAGACCCCCGTGCTTCCATCATACGACCTGCATAGTTCGGCGAACCGCTCTTCATACGAAACCCCATTTTTCCTCTGTATCTCGCAGAACGGCAGACCCGACAAATCCGGGCATTCGCTTTTTTCGGGAATGCCAAGCGCTGCCAGCATGGACTCGACCGTCCAGCTTCTGCAGTCCGGATGGCGTTCGTAGAATTTGCGCCATGTCTTCAACATCTCCGCGATCTTGTACTCGAGGACCCGAGGCAGATTGCCGTCTCTCGCGGCAGCAAAGACCTTGATGAAGTCCTCGGCCTTCTCCGCACCTTGCAAAATCACTCGAAGGGCGTCCTGTACCGCCTCGCCTTCACCCGCAGGATCAAGAACCTCCACAGCGTGCTGAAAGCCCATCTCCAGCGGAAAGTTGCGGACCATGCGCAGGATGAAGCTGTCCAGCGTCGCGATCGTCCCAAGATGCTGGGTGTCGAGCAGACGGCGCAGCAGGGACGCGAACGTCGCATTGTCCCACGATTCGGAGAGCCCAAGGCCTTCGCAGATTATATTCGACTCGTCCCTTGCATTCTTCTCGCACTCCGCCGCCTTCCACAGCCGTTCAAGTATCTTGGTGTAGATTTCCTGCGCGGCCGCGCGCGAGAAAGTCAAGGCGACTATCTTCGCCGGATCGACTTTGTCGAGCAGCATCAGCCGCAAGTACCGGGTCGCGAGCGCATAAGTCTTGCCCGTCCCCGCCGATGCCCTGATAAGCAGATTCCCCTCAAGCATTTTCAAGCTCCTTCAGTTTTGCCTCTTGCTTTTTTAGCCAGTCACAGGCGTTGTCGCCATCCCGCAAATCCCGTTCTGGCGAAAACGAGAATATCCGCCCGAAGTCGTACAGATTGCCATCTTCATCGGCCCGCGCCGGCCAGAAGATGTTGGCCGTGATCCTCTCTATGGCGATACGCGCCGTTCTGAGCGAAAGGTCAACGTAGTCCTTCACGGGAAGAACATCAACCTTGTCCTCGGCCAGGACCAGATAGTCATATCCCGTAATCGGGCCGTCGAAACGTTCCGGGAACTCCGCCTTCAGGCACGCGCCGTAAAGCGGAAGCTGCACTGTCAGCATCCGTACGGGTTTCTTCCTTTCAAGCCGAGTCGGAAGCTTCAGACGTTCGGCGAAGTCAATCTGCTTCGCCGCCCCAGTACTGACATGTTTCCGCTTCGCACTTTCAAATTCATCCCACGTCTTGTAATCGATGATGCGGAACTCCTTGCCGCCATCAGGGCGCACACGGTAGTCGACGCGGTCAACAAATCCCTTGATCGAAACATTCAATTCCTCAAACGGCTTCGCGAAGTAAGGAATCTCAGTTCCCTCGACACGCCAGCCCTCTTGCGCCCATTTGGCCTGAATCGCCGCAACGCGCATCAGTCGCTCACTGGCCGACTGCAGTTGAAGGCGAACATTCACCGTTGGATGCGCACCGAACCGCTTGACCTCCTCATCAATAATCGCCTCCAGAGCCTTGGCGATGGACGCCTCATCCGTCAACGGATTGCTCTTCTGCCCCTTCGCAAAGCGTTCCAGGACGAGATGCACGAAAGTGCCATAGTCATCAAATCCCAGTTCCTTCTTCTCCTCGTAGCGATCCCGCATGCCGAGCCCGTATTTGAGGAGATACTCAAGGGGAGATTTCAGATAGGTGTCGATAGCCGAGGGCGAGAGGTATTCCTGCCCATCCTTCGTCTTGAGCGCCGCTTCGTCAGGCAACCGCAACCGCCATGCCTTTGAAACCGTTCGCGGCGGCGTCAACGCGGTTGCGCCCGCATCGCCGAAAAGGCTCTTGACCCGCGAGGCCAACGCATCGTATGGACACAGGAACGCGAGGCGGCTCGGACGGCAAATGTCTCCCTTCGCGTTCGTGCGCGCGACGTATGCGCGGACAGCATGCGGCGCATGGGAGTCGACCAGTTCCTGCAGCAGCCAGGAGTCTCGCGCCAGACGCGTCTCGTTCGATGTGAGGCCAAGCGCGGCACGCAGCTCGTTCGGGAGGAACGCATGCCCGACGACGGAATCCGGCACCGAACCTTCGTGGAGTCCAGCCAAGGCGATCTTGTCGCCGAGACTCCACACAAGCTCAAGCCATCCCTCGGTCCTCACCACATCCGCCTCGTCGGACTCAAGCGAATACGAGGCCGCCCCAAGAAGACGTCGTGCCAACGCAATCAAGCTGGCGTCTGAAAGCTCCAACTTGTCGATGCTCTCGCTCGAAAGCATCGCCAGCGCGTTCCGCACACAGTCCACCGCCTGTGTGAACTCCTTGTCCGAACGAGTCCCGCCCAGAACCTTCTTGGAAAAGATGCGTCCGAGAATATCACGCAGAAAGACGACGAGCGGCCGGTCGTTTCGCGCCTCTTCCATCCAAGCCAGAAACCCGTTGCCGCAAGCTACAAAGGCAGCGACAGCCTCCTTGCCGTGTTCGACCTCTGGACATTCAAGTTTCCCTTCGACAAACGTCGGCAGACATGCGTTCTGATAGACGTCAAGTCCCTCCAACACCAACGTGCGGCTGGACGCGAGCCCTGCAGACTTCAGCGCGGCGAGAACGTCGTCCGAGCGCATCAGCGCGGCAAAGGACGCCCACGGCGCCCCAGCCGCCGCCGGACGCCAGAATGCCAGCAGATCTCGGAGGAGAATGCCCAGCGAAGAGACGGCCAATCGATTGCGTTCGGGGTTTTGAATCGCGTACCCCTCGTTGAGGAACGCCGCCGAGATCACGGTGAACAGCCCGGAATCGCAAAGCCCCAGAGTCGGCAGCTTCAATCCGGAACCCTGTGCCGGGAAGTCCTGGGCCAGTCGCTCCGCGAGCATCTTGTCGTCTGGCACGCTGGCGATGTCGTCATCTACGAATCCGGAAATAATCGGACGCGCCGTGCCCGTCCAACACTCGACCTTTGGGCAACCCCATTCGTCGAAACGGTCGCGGTCGGATTCCGCGCAGTGGAGGAGCGTCGTGATCCGCACGCGATTCGCGTACTGAGCCAAGACGTCGTGCAGCACCAGAACCGGATCCGCCAAGGCAGGAAGTACGATCTCCCGTATCTCCGGATCAAGCGACGCGGCGGACTTCTTGGCAAGCGCCACTGACGCGACGGGAAGACGCAACCCATGCGTTTCGAGGAAAGCGAAAAATTCCGCTTCGAAGAACGCAAGCTCATCCCAGCGCGCCTTGTCCTCGCCCAGCGCGGCCGTCAACACACGGGCTGCAGCTTCATTCTTTGGCACATCCTGCATCAAAAGCCCCTTGCCGGCGAGGACGCGCCAGATGTCCAGCATCTGGTCGAGAAGCGCAAACCCGGCATCTGGATCCACGACCGCCTGAAGGTCCATCGTTCCCTCTGCGCGCTGGAACAGGTGCGGCCAGGCCGTCAAGGCGACGCTTCGCCTCTCGGAAAGGAAGCGCATGAACATCGCGGCGACTTCCGCCTCGTTCGCCTCCGGCAAAGACTGATCGGCGGGGCGGACGAGGTGGAACGGCTGTACGACACGCGGCGGCAGAATCCCGCCCCAGCCGTTTTCAGCGGCCTTCTTCGCAAGAGCGAGCCGCAGGTTTCTTCCGCTCTGCGCCGTCGGCACGACAACCATCAGATGCGCGAGCGACCGCGCACCCGAAGGATCTCGCTCTACCCGTCCGCACAGCCAGTCGACAACCTCGTCGACCAGCTTCCGGCCTGGATTCAGAAATTCGGTCATTTCCGCTCCTCCAACCTCGCGCAGTCAAGCGCCATTCCAAACGTGATTTCAATCATCTTCATTTCTCCTTGATCCATTTCGTATTCGATCAGCGGAACAGGTTCATCGAGCGTGACAACGCTCTGCACATCCTTGTCACGACCAATCACGAAGCAAATCACCTTTCTACCGTATCGCTATTATACCACATTTTATTCATTCAGGAGAAGTGCAATGAACTTTTATGCCATTTGTGATTTGTGGACAATTGTGACAATTGTCAATTGTGAACAGTCAGCCTCCCTTACAACGATCCCAGTATGTCTTCAGCGCCGTCGTCTTGCCGGACTGCCGGGCGGCGTGCAGCACAAAGTAGCTGCGCTGCTCGACGATGCGCATGATGCCCGGCAGCCTTTCAAGTGCCGGGAGCATGTAGTGCTCGTCCGGGAAGCACGGCCCCGCAATAACACGGCCCCGCGATGTTGAAGCATTTCTCCATGGCGCATATTATACACTACCGGCCGCACCGGCGCAAGCGGTTCGAGCAGGCACGGCGACGGATTTCGGGCGGCCCCTCGTGCCAAGGGAGGTCAGCGGCGTCACGGATACGACGAGCGACTTCCCGCTGGGCAGTTCGGCCTCCTTGACCATCAGAGTCGTCACGCCGCCGTCCGGCTCATGGCCCATTCCCAGATTGCACCCCGCCACGTACACGGCCTTGCGCAGGACTCCCGCCGCCCCTGATATTTCGACCTCGTAGGCATACACCCTTGAGCGTGGGTTGCCGTCTGCAAGGGGAATCGAAACCTTCAGCGAACGCTCCTCGGCATCTACGCATCTGCGCACTTCGACCTTCGCCCCGTCTCTGAACTGCGGCTCGCCGACGACCTTCTTCAGCTCGTCCTTCGAAAGCGGATGCCTCGTCGCCGCACCGCCCAGCGGCATCACCCAGTCCGCGCCGAGCGAGCCGCCCGCGCCGAACTCGCGCCGACCGATCACCAGCATATCGTCATAGACCCGCACGACGTATCCCTGGCGTCCCCTGCCGGTCTTGTCCGTCCTCTCGATCTTCGCCGTTGATATCCATGCGTCGCCGACGAGCCCGCCGCATCCGCGCGGTTCGCACGACGGCACCTGGATGCACGGCAGGCCGCCCTTGTAGAGCGATATTACGTTCCAGTTCGAGGCGCTCCAGTGGTTGTGGCCGAAGAACGCCATCGGCATGCATCCGCGGCAAAGATGCCGCAGCACCTTCCGCACGTCCCAAAGCGGCCTAGAGTGCTGCATGTAGAAGAAAGGACGACCCAGCTTCCCGCTTGCGGACAGCTCTGCGGCGTGTTCCCTCAGGCAGGACGCAAGCTCCTCCTTCGCGACCCTGTAGTTGCGCCCGAAGAAATGATACCCCTTCACCTCCTTGTGCCAAACTGGCTCGTACCTCTCGCCCCAGATCCGCTCCCAGTTCGCCGCCATGTTCGTCTGCAGCACGTGCTTCGCGCGCACCTCAGGACAGGGGTAGTTGTTCTTGACGAAGCTGCCGTATCCGGCGCCATCCGTGTCGTGGTTGCCAGTGACGAACAGCTTGACAACCTCGTGTCCGTCGGGGGCGCGATTCCCGGGAAATATCCTGTTCCAGACGCCCGCGTGGAACCGCATCTCCTCGACCTGCCCCCGGTGCGCGAAGTCCCCGCAGTGGACGACCGCATCGACGTTCTGCTCCCTGAAGTATCCCAGCGCGGCGGCAAAGTACTTGTGCGGCCAGTTGCGCCCAGGACGTCCGCTCGAGCCGCGCCTCGTCCTCAGGTGCGTGTCGCTGACCACGCCGAAAACGAGATTGGCGCGCTTCGCCGGCCTCCATCCGGACGGAACGGCGAACACGCGCCCCACGCCGACCGAGCCCAGCCCCAGCGACGCAAGCACGCCTCTTATGAAGTCCAGCCTCGAAACATTCATCTCACTCCCCGTGCCCCGTCTCCCGTTCCGCCATTTCCCCTATTCGCAAAATAGTAGCCCTTCCGCACGGCGGTGACGATCAGCGCGCCGCTCGGGCCGAGCTTCTCGCGGAGGCGGTGCATCGTCACGGTGAGCACGTTCTCGCTGCCCTCGAAATCAACGCCCCAGAAGCGGGTTATGAGAAAGTCGCGGGAAAGGACGTCGCCGGGATGGCGCACGAGGCAGCGCAGTATCTCGACCTCTCTTGGAGAAACGTCCTCGACTCTGCCGTCGGGGCCGACCAGTCGGAAGTTCGCGGCGTCAACCAGGATGTCGGCGAACCTGAAGTTGCCCCGCGCCTCGTCGCCGCGCGCGGCGGCCCGCCGCAGGGCGGAGGCGATGCGGGCCAGCTTGACGCGCTCGGAGGCGGTCTTCGAGACGTAGTCGTCGGCGCCTAGGTTGAGCCCCCTCAGCTCGTCAGCGTCGCCGTCCTTCGCCGTGAGGAACACGACCGGGAGCGTGGCGTCCTCGGCGCGAACCGCCCGGCACACGTCGTAGCCGGACATCTTCGGCATCATGACGTCCAGGAGCAGCAGATCCGGCCTGCGCGCCCTGAACATCGCGAGCGCCTCCTCGCCGTCCTGGGCCGCGCGCACCTCGTAGCCCTCGCTCTCGAGCAGTATCACCAGCCCCTCGCGCACCATCGGCTCGTCCTCGGCGAGCAGTATCCCGGTTCCCTCCGCCGCGCTCATGGCATCTCCAGCGTCATAGCCTTCTCGGGGCACGTGAAGGGGTTCGCGTGCTTCGTGCAGTTTATGCACCCGGCGTAGAGCTTGTGCATGACGTGCGTCTTCGGAATCTCGTGGAATCCAAGCGAGACGAAGAACGCCGGCGTGAGCGTGAGCACCAGAAACTCCTTCGGGCGGAACGAGTCCACCCTCTCGATCACGCCCCTCACAAGCCTGCTTCCTATGCCCCTGCGGCGGAAGCGCTCGGCCACGGCCACGCTCTGGAGCTCCACTGTAGCCTTCAGCGGGTCGCCGATCTCGGGCCATATCTGGTATGCCGCGCATCCGGCCAGCTCGCCGCCGCACTCAGCGACGATGAAGCGGTCGATGTTCTCGACGATGTTGCCCATCGGGCGCGGCACTAGCTCGTCGGGGTGGAGCCGTATGAGCGCGTGTATGCGCTCGGCGTCGCGGAGGGTGGCGCCGCGCAGCGCGGCGGAGCAGTCCTTGGGTTCGTCCATGTCGTCGCTCTCCTGTATTCTCGCGGCGTCCTCCACGTGGGGCGCCGTCACGAGAACGTGATCTCCGCGCCGTGGAACAGGAAGTTGCCGCCGACCACGTACTCCATCGCCGTCGGCGAGAAGCGGTCGGAGACGTCGATGTGCAGATGCCCCGCGAGTATTCCCTTGAGAAGCTTCTGGGCCCGCAGGTAGTCGAGGAACTCCTTCGTGACCGGATCTTTCACCCTGCACTGGTAGCGGCTGGCGTCAGGTATGGAGAAGAGGTCGCTCTTCGCCCAGAACTTGGACGCCGCGCGCCAGATGTGCGGAGTGTTCACCGGCACGTGCATGCACAGCACGATCGGAAGTCCCTTCTTCACCTCGTCGGCGAAGCGGTGCGCCTGCTCCTGCGTGACGGTGCCAGGCGCGTTGTCGATCGCCACGAAGTTGACGCCGTGCACGACCGTGGAGGCTAGCGTGGTGTCGAACGGATACGCCTTCTCCAGCAGCGCGCGGGGGTCCTTGGCGCCTTCGCCGCCGAGCCACATGTTCTGCGAATGCTCGTGGTTGCCGAGGCAGCCGAACATCGACTTGCCGCCGACGCCGTAGTACTTGCGCACGAGGTCGAAGTTGGCCTCGCTCTGCCAGTCGATCAGGTCGCCCGTGTGGAGCACGTAGTTGACGTGCTGCTTCGCCCATTCGAGCGAGTCGCGCAGCGCCTCCTCCTGGCGTCCGCCGAACGTCTGCGAGCGCCTGGCCTTGAGCTTCTGCTTCTTCTCGTCCTCGTGCGGATAGGCTGCCGTGAGGTGGGTGTCGGAGATGTGCAGGATGGAGAACGGCCTCTCGGCGCCGGCCTTGATGTGGCGGCACGTAATGGAAAGCCGCTCCCAGCGCCCCCTCGCAGGGAACAGCGACGGGTCGTCGTCAGCGGCGGCGGGCAGGGCGGAAACGGCCACGAGGCCGCCGAGCGCGAGCCCCCCGCGCATGAAGTCGCGACGCGAGAGATTGCCGCCCGTCATCTCGTCTCGACCTTCGCGCGCACCTTCTCGTGCGCCTTCTTCAGGACGTCGGCCCTGTACTTCAGCACCTTGCGGTCGTAGGAGAGCAGGCCGTTTATCTCGATCTCGACGTCCGTCGTCTGCGTGTAGATTGAGCCGGCGAGGCCCTGCTCCGCGAATTCGCCGAGCTTGTCCATGAGCCCGAGGTACGTCTTCTCCAGGCCGTCGGGGGTCTTCGTGTCCTCGATGCCGCCGTAGCCCCAGTTGCCGGTCTTCTCGCCAAGGACCTTGCCCTGGGAGAATTCGCGCCAGATGTGTCCGGCGACTGGATGTCCAAGGCCGCCGAACTCGCCGAGGAAGCTCACGCGGCGGTCGTTGACGGCCGGCATGGCGGGCCCGCGGTAGGCGTGGAAGTCAACTATGTCTGCCGCCTCGCACTTGTCGGCGGGAAGGTGCCGCGTGGTGATGCGGCCCTTCTTGTCGCGCTGGAACGTGGATCCGCCCTCGAAGTCGCACCAGCCGGACGGGCCGTCCACAAGGCGCGTGGGGTCGTACTTCTTCACGAAGTCGAGCGTCGTGTGCGTGAGAACAGGGTCGTGCTGGCTCCAGCCCTCGTTGTAGGGCACCCAGATGACGATGGACGGCACCTTGCGGAGAAGGTCCACGAGGCCCTTCAGCTCGCGGCGGTAGAGGTCATAGCCCTTCGTGGCCTCCCAGTGGAACGGGTCGCGCGCGTCGTGAGTGGTGCTGGGCATGTCCTGGAGGAGCAGGAGGCCCATCCTGTCGCAGAGCGCGTAGTAGCGCAGAGGCTCGACCTTGATGTGCTTGCGCATCGCGTTGAAGCCGCAGTCCTTGAGCGTCTGGATGTCGAACGCCATGGCCTCCTCCGAGGGCGGCGTGAGCAGGCCGTCCGGCCACCATCCCTGGTCGAGCGTGCCCATGACGTAGTACGGCTTGTTGTTGAGGAAGAAGCGGAGTACGCCCTTCGCGTCCCTGCGCTTCTCGAACTTGCGCATGCCGAAGTAGCCCTTGATCTTGTCCTTGCCGAACTTCGCGATGAAGTCGTAGAGCGCGGGCGATTCAGGCGACCACAGCTTGAAGTTCTTCGGCATCTTGATCGTGCAAGGCTCGCCAGGAAGGAAGGACTCGCAGGCGACGCACTTTCCGTCCTGGAGAATCTCGACCTTGCCCTTGTCCGGCCCCCAGAAGCCCGCGTCGGCGTACTTGAGACCGCAGACCTTGAACGTGAGAGTGACCGTGCCCGCGTCTATGTCGGTGACGACGTCGTAGTCGGCGATGTGCTTCTCCGGGACGGTCTCCGTCCACACGGTCTGCCAGATGCCGCTCATGCGCGTGTAGAAGCAGGCGTAGGTCTTGAAGGACTGCTTGCCGCGGCTGTTGATGTGCGCCTCGGTGGGGTCCCACACGAGCACGGTGAGCGTGTTCTCGCCCTTCTTCGCGTAGGGCGTGAGATCGACCGTGAACGGAAGCTGCCCGCCCTCGTGCGGCGTGCAGCCCACCTCGTCGTGGCCGAGGAACACGATCGCGCGGAAATCGACGGCGCCGAAGTGCAGGAGAATCTTCTCGCCCGGCTTCGGGTCTAGGTTGATCTTGCGCGTGTACCAGAGGTACTGGTGCGGCTCGAGCAGTCTGCCGTTGCAGCCGGATAGCGGGGCCTCGAGCGCGTACGGAACGAGTATCTTGCCGTCCCACTTCTCGGGGCGCGCGTCGGTCTTCGCGATGTCGGTGATCGCATAGTCCCACTGCCCGTTCAGATTGGTCCAGTTCGAGCGGACCATCTGCGGACGCGGATAGTCGCGCCAGGCGTTCTCGGGCGTCACCTTCTCGCCCCATGTTGTCATCATCGTGGTGGCCGCCGCTGCGACCATAAGCATTCCGCTCATCTTTGCTGCCTCCTTCTTTTGCCTTGCATTCGCGAAACGTCGCTAGTATATCATTTTTGCCCTTGCGATGTGAAGCGCGAATTTGACGCCGCCTTGATGCGCTCAAGAGTGCGCTTGATCTCGGGCGAATCCGGCAGAACCTCAATGGCGCGCTTCGCGTACGGCAACGCGCCGGCGGGGTCGCCCTGCCGCAGGCGGCACTGCGCAAGGTTGTTGAGAACGGCAGGGTCCATGGGGCGCTCCACGAGGCAGCGTTTGAGGTATGCCTCGGCGCGCGAATACTGCCTCTGAACGAAGAAGTCCATCCCGAGCGCGAAGTTGGCGGCGGGGTCGTCCGGCGCGACGTCGAGGACGCGCAGCGCGAACACGCGGGCGAGCGCGTAGTCGGCGCGGCCAAGCCCGAGCTGCAGGCCCTCCCTGGGCGTCATGCGCTCCAGCTTCTTCTTGCTCGCCCACGCCATGGCGTCCTTGATCCTGGCTAGCGCGCCGTTCTTCCTGTCAAGCGCGTCCGCAAGGCGCGTATCCTCCATCGCGGGCTCCGCCTGCCCACGCGCGTCGCTGGCGTTCGCGCGATGGCGCGCCAGCACGGCGAGCCGCCACTGGACGAACACGAAGGCGTTCCGCAGCAGCCGGTCGGACAACTTCTCCGGGCTGCCCCGTTCGTATATGGCCAGCACGCGCCTGGCGAGTGCGCGCCCGGCCTCAGCGCCGCGCGCCGCCTCCTCCGGCGAAAAGCCATCGGGACGCGCCACGAGGCCAGAACACTCCGGCATCGGCCGCCCGTCGCGCCTCCACAGCTCGAAGCCTATCTGCACGGCATACGACTTCGCCTTGTCGGGACGCGTCCGCACCCACATCCTGAGCGCGTCGGCGGCCCCGCTCTCAAGCAGCGCCCTGTCCTCCGCGTTGGTGACGCCCCGCGTGCGGAGATACAGCTCGCGAGGATCCGCGACGCCGCCCATCATGGATAGCGCGCGGAGCGTACGGCCCTCGGCGCTCGAGCACGAGCGCCCCCCCTCGGCCGCCGCCAGCTCAACCATCGCGTCAAGCCCGCCGTCCGTGAACAGCCATTCCACGTCGCGGCACTCCTCCGCCGTCTCGCGCGCGGCGTCCGCAACCACGGCCAGCATTTCCCGCTCAAGGCCCTGGACGCGGAACGGCACCACGCACCCGAAGAGCAGAACAGGCGAAAGAAGGAATATCGCGCGCACCGCCCGCTGCAGCCGCTTCACGGAAGCCAGCGCCTCCTCGGCCCCCTCCGCCTCCGCCGCGTCCTGGAACCGAAGCGTCGCGACGCGCCTGAAGTTGCGCATGAACAGCTCGATCGTGAACACCGCAAGCGCCCATATCACCGCAAGAGAGCACATGAACATCGCAATGCCCTTGAGGACGTCGTCGTGTACGCACCCGTGCTCGCCGCCGGCCCACGTCCAGAACCAGAGCGGACTCGCCCCCGAAAGCTGCGAAAGAGCCACCAGCCCGCACAGCAGGAACATCAGGCCGTCGAAGTACGAGAGCTGCTTCTCGTCGTCGGTCGCCCGCCCGATGAACCTGAGCTCCGTCAGGACCGGACACACCGCAATCACGACGAATATGAGCGCCCCAGCCGGCGAACACGCCGCCATGAGCGTCTTGATGTAGTGGATCGGGACTTCCAGCGCATAGTCGCCCCACGTCCAGCCAAATGCCTCAAGCCCCCCGAGATCGCCGAATGCACATATCTCCAGCACCGCGCCCGTCAGCGCGCCTGCCGCGAACGAGATCGTCAGCCGCCACGGCAGAAGCGCGTTGGCAAGCGGATTCTCCTGCGGCGCCTCAGCTGGCTTAACCCCGTACAGACGCCAGCGGACGTAAAGCAGAACCACCATGCCGACCATTATCACCGCCCCAACGGGCGTGTCGGCGGCGAGAAGCCCCAGAAGCGCGAACGCCGGGTAGAGCGGCGCACGGCGCCTGCTCTTGAAATGCGAGACCACGCATATCGCCGTCAAGACCACGAGCAGCGTCTGGAGCGTGGCCGGCGAGAACCAGCGGAAGGCGTTCCAGACGGGATTGGAGCAGCAGAAGATCACGGCGCCCTGGAACAGCACGAAGCGCACCCACACGCGCCACCACCCAGCCACATGCTCGCCACGCCGCAGCGAAGCCGGCAGCAGCATCTCGAACAGCACAACGGAAAGAACGGCGAGAACGCCAAGCGACACGTGCCCTGCGGCGCGAAGCACCATCTCGGCAGTCTTAACCCCGAAATTCCGGCAGAGCGGCGCGGCTACATGCTGCCAAAGCAGCGAGGACGTCGCCGACGGCGGACGCAGCCCCGCCGCAGTCGAAAGATTCTCCACCAGATCCGGCGGCACATCCTCGAACTGCCAAGCCCAGGCGAGCGCAGCGACGGCCGCGCCAAGCAGCAGCACGTACAGACGGCCCCTGAAACTCTGCCAGCCGCCCGCCAAAGCGTCATGCCCCTTTTCTCTTGCGCCGCAACGCAAGAAACGCAAAGCCGATTGTCACCAACAGCCCGGTCGAAGGTTCAGGCGCGGCTGTGAACGCCGTTGGAGTCCACACCGCCATAGACGACGGATTCATATCGAACGTCTGGTGGATGAAGTTTGCAAGCGATGAGTATGTCGCCGCCGCACTCCACGCGACTGTCGTCCAATTGTCGCTGGAATCGATGTTGCCAAGTTCCACGATGAAACTGTATTCCGGCGTTCCGGCAGAATAATCGCCCGACGGCGACTGGTTGCCGGTCGGAACGCCCGCGCCCCAGTAACCACCGACATCTTGAGAGAATTCAACCCCATACTCGCCCCCCCCGACGTCGAGGCCATAACCAGGAATATACAGATCCAAAAACGTATCTTCCGTAATATCGCCGCCTGTCACGCGGATACGCGCGGCAAACGCGGATCCCTCGACCGCACGGGAAGAAAAGAAATCGCTAACACTCATTTCCTCTCCGCCCCACGGCGTGACCTTCGCGGAATCGTCAATCATCCAGTACAGAACATCGTCCCCGGCGGACGCGACGCCCGCCGCGAGGACTACTACGGCCAGCGCCGCTATTCTAACCAGTTTTCCGTGCATCTTCAATCCTATCACTTTGAAGCCTCAAACTTGATGCGCAGCGTACCGTCGTTCGTGCTGCGGTAGTACCAGAAGCCCGTGCCGGCAGACATGACGCCGTCTTCTGTAAACACATGCTTGACGCGCTTGCCGACCTTCGTAGCAACGTTGCGGCCCCATTTGCCGGTGGTCGGGTTGCGGAAGTATTGCGTCTGCATTCCCGCCATGTCCAGCAATGTAATGCGGTCGCCCGCCGCCGGAGTTGCCGGGTTGCCCTCGCCATCAACGAACACGAGATCGCTCAGGTTGACGTCGAAGAACGTCGGGTTTGCCACAAGCGTGTGGCCGGGTTCCGCAGTTGTTCCGCCCGCGAGGTCGAACAGGTAATCCTCGCCCGTGTAGCGTCCGACGAGGTAGATGTAGGGGCCTGGCGCCGTCCTGACGAGCCAAAACGCCTGGCCGGGCGCGAAGCTTTCCGCGGACTCGAAAACGCCTCTTGTCGTGGCCGTGACCGGTGAATTCCATTCTCCGTTCCCTATATGCTCCCACTGGGTGAACGTGCCGGTTTCGTAAGCCCAGATCGAATCGCCATTGCCGATACTGAACGGATTGACCACGTCCGAAACGGCAACTTGGATTTCATTCGTCGTGTCGGCGGACATCGAGAGCCACGGCGCGACGGTGACGGCGTTCGTCAGCGCGCACGACACGCGCAGTACGCCAACGGTGGTGACGGAGGAGATCACGGACTGGCCAGAATAGAGAGCCGTGTTCGTTGGTGAAAGTATCATGTTGAACACATAGAGGCCCGTCGGGTCGTCCCCGTCAAGTGCGATGGCCGTCTCGTACTTGCTGGTCTTCTCTCCTTGGACGAAAGGCGCGGCCGCGAATTCGCTCTTGGTCATCGTGCCCTTGAGCTTCTTGTCGAGGCGGTACTCCACCTTCAGTCCTGCGGTCATCAGAGGCTCGATGTTGGGGAAGTGGACAACAACCGTATTCTCAAGCAGGGTCTTTTCACGCTGAAGAATCGTTGCGACCACCTTCTTGCCGAAGTCCTTGCGCTCGAGCACGTAGTTCTGCCACAACGTCAGCCCGTTGTCGCAGACTTCGTTGAGCTTGGCGTAGCGGTCTTCGGCGACCGAAAGCGCAACGCCGTCCATGCTCGTCCTGCTGGAGGTTTTACCGGAATTGTCAATGAGCCATTCCGGACGCGCCATGACGATCGGCGTGCCGTACCCGGTCTCGCCGTCCATGTTGACCATGAAGTCCCAGCCGTTGATCACCAAGGTGCAGTTGGTCACGGCATCCGCGTGGTTCGGCGCGGAGGCGCGGAAGAAGAGTTTGTATGTGCCGGGCAAGGTAAAGGTGGGCACCTCGTCCATCCATTCGCCCGCCTCGTCGCGGAACTGGCAGGTAAGCGGGTTACGCTCCGGGTGGAGCAGTCCCGTCACGTTCGTGACGACCGCCGGCGTAATGGCGGAACCCGTGTAGTTCGTCGTCACGTCATCCATCGTCGCCGTGAGCGACGCGGGCGTCACCGTCACCTTGAACGTACCGATGACGTCATCGTGGTTCGGCGCGGTCGCCTTGAACTGCACCGTGTGAGTGCCCACGTCGGTGTAGCCGGACGGCATCGTCGAAGACCATTCGTTTGTACTGACGCGGAACTGGTAGGAAATCGGCTGGCTCAGCCTGAGCCCGTTCGTCGTGCAGACAAGCTCGCTCGTGTCGCACGGATCGCCGGTGTACGGAACTGAGATGTCATCGATCGTAAGTTTGAAGTGTGCGTTCGTGACGGAGTACTCCGTGCCACAGTAGATGCGCTGGTAGTAGTAATAGACTCCGTTCGGATCCGACTCGTCCGATGTGTCATGGTAAGGCGGAAGATACACTTCCCCAAGCGCACCCGGAAGGATGTCGTATTCTCCGACGTCGGAAGTGGACGTCACGTCGCAGTGCAGAGTCGCATTCTCCACCCGCGACTTGTAGGTGTTCTCGTAGTACGTCCAGCCGGGGCCGCTGGTGTAGCCGCCGTACGTCACGTGGTAGTCGAGCGTCTGCGGCTCGTCGCCGTAGCAGCCGGTCTTCGGTATCGCGCTCGCATAGACGAGCAACGTGTTCGTGGGAACGGCAGTTATCAGGTCGATGAACTGGTTACGCTGCGAGAGGCAGATGTCAACGCCATTCGTGGCGAGCGCCAGACGCACGTAGTAGTTGGTATCGGCAAGAGACCACAGCGGGAACTGAGAGATCATCTCCACATCGTCGGGATATTCGGCGCAGTTGCCGAGATTCACGGACATCGTGCCAGGCAGTATGGTCTTGCCCTGCACTTCCTCCTTTGTTCCGTAATAGGCGATCAGATCGACCGTGGCGGGATCAAGATTGGCGGTCGTCTCGAGGAACTTGACTGTCGCCACGTTGTTCGACCATGTCGCCTCCGGGAAGATGACACGCGGCTTCTCTATCGTCTCGAGCACTATGATTGCCTTCGACAGGAAGTACTTTGTCCCCGCCTCGTTCCCGGTCGCGAGACGGGTGTAGTATATCTTGTTGCGCTCAAGCCCCTCAGAAGACGGGACGGTGAACGTGTCCTGCGCTCCCGGACCCGTCTGCCGCCCGGTTCCGAGGTCTAGGAAGTGGACTCCGCTTCCTGTCGGTGCCGCGTCGCCCTGCAAGTCCGCCTCGTTCTCGCTCCAGTAGAGATACAGATGCGCGTCCGCGTCCATGTAATAGAGGTTGTAGTAGATGGTCGCATAATCCAAGGTCGTGTCGATGTCCTTATCGTTGTCCGGCTTGTGCGGATGCCATGTGGCGCCGTTGTTGCGGATGGCGGGCACGTCGAACGACGCGATCTCGTCGGAGTACATGAAGGAGTTGGCCTCCTTTCTCGCGACGAGGCGCACCCAGTACGTGTAGCCGACTTCAGGCGGCGTAAAGATGGTGTTGCCGATGCCGATCCTGCTGGACTCGACCTTCACCCACGTCCCCTCGCCGTTTGCGACCTCGTTCGAACTGGAGGTGCTGTACAGCACGTAGAGGTCGTTCAGCTCCATCTGGACGCCCGCCCAGTAGGCGCGGTAGCCGATGTCGGCGTAGTGCTGCTCGTCCGTGTAGTAGCAGGAAGTCATCGTGATCCGCGGATCGTCCGAAATGGGGTCGCGTCCGTGGGCCTCGTAGGAAATCAGCACCACGCCGTCGCCTCCGTTGCCGCCCTTCCAGTAGGTCGTGTCGTGTTCATCTCCCAGGACCATCGAACCGCCGCCGCCGCCCGCGCCGGTGTTGTCGACGCCGGACGTCGCCGGAATCCCGTTGCGGACGTCTGCCGCGTTGCCGCCGATGCCGGAACCGCCCGCGCCGGGCTTCGTGAAGCTGTCGCCCGTAACCTTGTACTTGTATCCGCCGCCGCCGCCAGCGCCATAGAAGAGATCCTCGCCGGTAATGCGGCACTCCACGCCGACGCCGCCGGAACCGCCGCCCCACCACAAGTCGAAGGATGCCGAAAGACCGGCGCGTCCCGCGCCACCGCCGCCGCCGGCTGCAGACTTCTGGTCTGCACCGCCTGAAAGCTTGTCGTTGCCTTGTCCGCCACTGTGGCCGAACGGACGCATCTCTTCGGGCAAGCCAAGGTTCAGGGTCGATCCACCGCCAAATGCGTAGCTTCCACCGCCGCCGGATGCGCCGTCAGCGCCCGTGGCGTAATTCGCATTATTGACAAAACTACCGCCTCCTCCGCCGCCATGCATGCGAATCAGAGGATGCGCCTCGTCGCTCGCCAGAGCGAAGTAGGAGAGTTCGCCGTTTTCACCATGCATCGTCAAGTTTGTCGCACCTGCGCCGCCCTGGCCGACATGAATCCTGTAGGCGGTGTTCGTCTGAACGGGATAGGAGGCGCTGTAGAACAGGCCACCGCCGCCGCCGCCGCCGCCGACTTTGTAGCCGCCGCCGCCGCCGCCCGCAACCACCATGATCTCCACGTTCGTCGCGTAGTCGGGCGTCGTGAAGTTGTAGGAGCCGGCGCGGAAGAGGTGGACGAACTTGTTGTCGAGGCGGAAGAACTCGCCTTCATACCCCGACATGTTGACATTTCCCGTGGTGCGAAACGCACCCACACGCTCGCGGTTCTGCTGTTCGCGATACCTCTGCTCGAATTCGTCCCATATCACGTTGACGGCGCGGATGCGGAAATTGTACGGCATGTCCTGCTTCAAGCCCGTGACGGGAATGGAGAACGACTGCCCGGCCGTGACATGGTCGATGAGCGTCGTCCATTCCGTCGGCACTTCCTCGCCGTCCACCCAGAGAAGATACTCGATGCGGCACTCGTCGGCGCCCACGCCGCAGTACGTGACGATTCCGGCGAACTGCACGTAGGCGTAGCTCACGTCGATGATCGTTTCAGGCAGGTCCGCGCCCCGTTCCCAGATGACGACGGGAACGAGCGATTCGGCGCCCTTCGAGACCGTACCCTTCGTCACGAAACGCTTGTCGGCATCGTTCCAGTAAACCTGCTGCATGGAGGAATCGTACTCGGCCCTGATCCAGTCCGCAGAGCGCATGCCCTTCGAGTAGCGCGCTTCATCGACAAACCCGTTGAATGCGCCGGTGCCGATCTCCTGGCCGCCAATCACAAGTTTGTCGCAGTCGGCCGTCGCATCGTTCGCAACGTCGAAGTTGAGCGGTAAGCCGCCCTCAGTACTCGACAGCTCTTGGCCGTTCAGGTAGGCGTGGAAGAAACCATTAGTCCCCGCCTCAAAGGGACCGCGATTGTCATAGACGAACGTCCAGTAGTTCCAGTCCGTGGCCTTGGCGCCGTTCGCGTTGAATTTCTGGAACTTGTTCTTCTCGGACGAGCCGGACCAGACGCGGAGCACCGGCACTCGTCCACCATCCGTTATGGTTTCCGCGTACTGGACGCCCCAGCCGCGGTCCTGGTCGTTGCTCTTGCGGCTTACGAGATAGCTCCATTTGGGCGGCTCTTCATTCAACTTGTAGAAGCCGGAAAACGTGAAGACATTGCCGACGCCGGTGCGGAGGATGTCGTCATGGTCGAATACGAGAATGCGCCCGTAGGTGGAGGACGTGCCCGGCTGCTGCGCCACGCGACGGCAGTTGCCGATGCGGCCGTTGCCGCTGGCAAGCGAATTCGCGTGCGTCTCGCCTGGAAGATTGTAGGGGGCGGAATCCTCGATCTTCACAACGCCGTTCTGCGTCTCGTTCATGTGCCACACGCCAACATACTTCTCGAACACGTTGCCGGCATCGGGGAGCGGATCGAGAAGCGGGCTGCGGTAGCACATCGTGAACTTGGTCCCGTTGTTCATCTCGGGAAGCCGCACCCAGATGAGCGACTGGCCGGAGCGGTTCCATGTATCGATTTCGTGCGGAATGATATGGCCTTTCTCATCGACGAACGCCATGTCCGTGCCGTCGTAGTGGTAGAAGTCGTCGTAGGAGAAACCATTCGTATCCTTCTTGCGGACATCGACCATCACCGGGAAGTTCGTGAGCGTCTCGGTACCGTTGTAGCCCGTGACGGTGAACTCAAGGTAGCGCTCGAAGTCGTTCACCACCCAGTAGGCATTCGTGCCATCATCGAAGAAGTGCGTATGTTCAGACCCGATCGTCTCGCCCGCCCCGCCCTGCGTCGTGAATGTGCCCGTGACGGGCACGGTTTCCTCCTCGTCGTCGTCGCCGACGGCGCGAAGACGATAGTTGTACGTAGTCCCTGCGGTCAAGTTCGAGATTGTCGCTGTAAACCCGGCATTCATGCCAAGCCCAGACTTGAGCGTTGTCCAGCCCGGCTCGCTCTCTCCCGACGCCCAGATCTTCTGCTGGACGCTGCAGGATGACGCGTTGCCAAGCGCCGTGACCGTACCGCCGATCTTGACGAAGTCGTATCCGACCTGCACGATGCCCGTCGATTCGCTCCACAAGACCGACAGTCCGGGCGCCGTCGTAAATGTGCCGGCGATTGGTTCCGTAGCCGCTCCGTTGGCGCCTCTTGCGCGAAGCTTGTAATTATAGGATACACTGTCCGCGAGATCGGACACCACACCGGAGAAATCGCCCGTCTGCGCAATGTCTGCAACGATCGTCGTCCAGACGGCGGGTTCGCTATCACCATCCTTCCAGAACTTACCCTCCACCGCACATGTCGCGGAACTGCCCAGCGACTGGACTGCGCCGCCCACGGAGACGGACGTAATCGAAACATTCGTCACGCCGACATTGCCGTAAAGCTCCGCCCAGGAGACCGCAAGGCCGACCGGCGTGGTGAACGTTCCGGAAACATGCGACTTGACGTTGTCGTCACCGTCAACCACGCAGAGTTCGTAGTTGTAGGCGGTGTTCTCAACCAGGACGGGAGACGACACGGAGATGTCCCCGATCTGGGAAATCGCCTCGCTCAATGT
>JAEEGL016411781.1_pt1 | contig 21070 bp, 13 predicted proteins | sample 9134231 | NCBI WGS metagenome assembly JAEEGL01 (sample SAMN16246548, study PRJNA631951) | gut metagenome | biome: gut microbiome; feature: rumen; material: fiber-attached | host: Bos | place: Iran: Karaj | collected 2018-10 | reverse complement strand
CGAGCGTAAGGACCGTGAGCGCATCATCACTGTTTCGACCGTTGTCCAGGACCGCGCCATGAGCGAAATCATCGCCGATGCCCAACCGCTCATCGACAAGATGGACAAACCCGGCGACGTGATGATTCAGCTGAGCGGTAGCTATGAGGACCAGCAAGACTCGTTCGGCGACCTTGCGGTATTGGGTCTGCTCATCATTCTGCTCGTTTACATCGTGATGGCCAGCCAGTTTGAGTCGTTCACCTATCCCGGCATCATCATGACATCAATCATGTTTGCATTCTCGGGTATCGTGCTCATCCTGCTGTTGACGCGCACCAACTTGAACATCATGTCGATGATTGGTGCCATCATGTTGATTGGTATTGTGGTGAAAAACGGTATCGTGCTCATTGACTACATTAATCTGAACCGCGAGCGCGGCATGAGCATCCGCCGTGCCGTGATCAACGGTGGCCACTCTCGTCTGCGTCCTGTATTGATGACCTCGTTGACGACCATCCTGGGTATGGTGCCCATGGCTATCGGAACGGGTGTGGGTAGTGAGATGTGGCGCCCCATGGGTATCGCAGTGATTGGCGGTCTTGCAATGTCCACACTGATGACCTTGCTGTTTGTGCCCACGATGTACACCATCTTTGCACTGACAGGCATCCGCCGTACCCGCAAGAAAATCCACGAACAAATCAAAAAATAAAGGGAAACGATATGAAAGCGATATTTATAGCCTTTGACGAGGCCTACTATGACCGCATTGTCGAGATGCTGCATCTGCTCAACTGCCGTGGATTTACCGGCTGGCGCGAGGTGCAGGGCCGCGGTAGCAAGACGGGCGAGCCCCATTATGCAACCCATGCCTGGCCCTCAATAGCATCTGCTATCCTGACGGTGGTTGACGACCGCCGCGTCGATATAGTCCTTGATGAGTTGCACAAAATGGACCTGGCGACGCCCAAGTTGGGCCTGCGCGCCTTTGTCCTGCCCGTAGAGCGTAGCATCTAGAATTTGAAATGAAAAAGATTCTGGTCATATTGGCCATGGTGGCGCTATCCGCGACAATGATTGTCGCGGAAGCGCAGTTCACCCAAGAGCGAAACAGCAAACCCGCCAAAAGCAAAAAGCAGCGGGTGGAACCGTCATTTGCCTGGAGCGTAAGCGAGCCGCTGGGCCTGCACTATCCCTCGACTATCGACACTATCCACCTGGATTATCACCGCACGATGGTGCCGTCGATGGTGAGCGACGCATGGCTGACGACCGGCAACTATGGAGCACCAGGCCAAAACCAGATTTTCTTTGAACGGCCAACGACCAGCGAGTTCTTCTTTGAGGATGCCATTGGGGCATGGCTCCATGACACAGGAAAGATGCGTTTTTACAACACACGCATCCCCATGACGCTGTTGAGCCACTCCACGGGCGGTGACAAGTACAGTAACCTGGACCGCACCCGACTGGAGTTCTCGGGCAACGTGAACCGCAAGACGGAGGTGGGAGGTGCCATTGATTACATCTACAGCAAGGGGTCCTATGACATGCAGGCCGACAAGGACTTCACATGGCGGCTATTCGGCTCGCACATGGGCGACCGCTACGAGTTGCAGACGTATTTCAACCATTACAACTACACGACAAAGGAGAGCGGCGGCATCACCGATGACCGCTTCATTACCGACCCTGCCGAAGTACAAGGCGGTGAAACCCGCGTGGACAACAAGAGTATCCCCACCTTGCTCACTGCGGCACACAACCACTTGGAAGGCAGCCAGCTGTACCTGAATCAGCGCTATAAAGTGGGCTTTTACCGCTACCAACGCGACAGCGTGACCGACACTGTCATCGACCGCACCTATGTACCGGTAACAAGCTTCATCTGGACGCTGGACTTCAAGCACAGCAAGCATCAGTTCCTGAACAGTGCGGGCAGCGAGGATGCCTCCTTTTTTGACCACACCTATCTGTCATTGGGCGGCACCGACGAGACCAACAGCTACTGGCGGTTGCGCAACACGGTGGGCGTGTCGATGCTGGAGGGATTCAACAAGTATGCCAAATTCGGGTTTGCCCTGTACGGCACCCACGAGGTGAGGCGTTATACCCAAGTGACCGACACGGTAACAGGCACCCCGCTGGCCACTGACCTGGATCCCATTCCCGCTGTTGTGCCTCATCGCACGACACAGAACCTGCTGTGGATAGGCGGACAACTCACTAAACAGCAGGGTTCCCTGCTGCGATACAATGCCACGGCGCAATTCGGCGTGTTGGGTGACGCAGCGGGTGAAATTGACCTGACTGGCGATGTGACCACGCGTTTCAGGATGCTGGGCGACACTGTGAGCATCAAGGGCTATGGCTACTTCAAGAATCTGGCAGTGCCCTATCTGTTGAATAACTTTGTTTCCAATCACTTTGTGTGGGAGAACAGCTTCTCCAAGACTAAACGTGTGCGAGTGGGTGGCGAACTGGATATTCCCTTCACTTGGACAAACGTCAATGTGGGTTATGAGACACTGAATGATTACATCTATTGGGACGAGGCCGGACTGCCGGCACAGCATGCCGGCGCTATCCATGTTCTGAGTGCCCGTTGGCGCCAGGGGTTGCACTTCAAGGCTTTCAACTGGGAAAACAGCTTATCCTTGCAGACGAGCAGCAACGAGCAGGTGATTCCATTGCCCAAATTCGCGGTTTACAGCAATCTGTATGCCACCTTTGTCATCGCCCATGTGCTTCACGTTCAAGCTGGTGTTGACTGTAATTACTACACCAAGTATTATGCACCGGCCTACAATCCCGCCACGATGTCCTTCCACGGACAACAGGAAATCAAATGCGGCGGCTTCCCCATCATGAACTTGTATGCTAACTTCAAGATGAAACAGGCCCGGTTTTTCGTAGCCTGGACTCATTTCAACCAAAAGATTACGAGCGGCAGTGCTTATTTTGCCACACCTCACTATCCGCTGAATCCCGCACGCCTGCAAATCGGTGTATCAGTGAATTTTGTGAACTGACAACTTATTTGATATCTTTTTCCTGTTTTGCGGTTTTTTCGTCGAAAAAAACCGCAAATCGCATTTTTATTAGCTGATTCTTTGTACCTTAGCACCGTGAAACTAAAAAAGGATACTGAATTATCATCAACTTTTATTACATTCAACCATTAACTAGTTATTTATGAGAAAGTTACTTTTCCTTGCCGCCCTCTTGTTTGCGGCATCGTCGGCCATGGCAGGCAACGTTGATTTATCGACTGCCCAATCCAAGGCTGCCAATTTCTTGCTTAACAAGGCCTCGCATGGCCGATTGATGACTTCGGCACCAACCGTCAAATGGGTGCACGAGGTGAAGAACTCGAGCAATGCCTCTATGGCAGCTTACTACATCGTTAACACCGACAAGGGCTACGTCATCGTAGCTGGTGACGACCGCGCCCGCGAAATCCTCGCCTACGGCAACGGTACTCTTACCGACCTGAACGACCTTCCCGAAGCCATGAAGCTCTTCCTCAACAAGTTCCAGAAACAGATGGAATATCTCCAAGCTCATCCGGGCCTGATGGTTGACAAGAGCATCTACCGCGGCGGCATCTCGGTCGAGCCACTGCTCAGAACAGCGTGGGCCCAGGGCAAGCCTTATAATATGTATTGCCCTAAAGTGGGTCGTGACTACTGCAAAGTGGGTTGCTCAGCAATCTCGTTGGCACAGGTGATGAGGTATTGGGAGTATCCTGCCGGTTCTCCCGCTCTGCCCGGTTACACCGGTGAGGAATTTGGCGTCACGGTCCCTGCGTTGCCCGAATACACCTTTGACTGGGAGAACATGTGGGATACCTATGAGAATTACACTACTGAGTCAGCTATTGACCGCATACCTGAAGCTAACAAGAAAGCCATCACTTACTTCCTGCGCTATGTGGGTCAAGCCGAAACGATGGACTATGGCACGAATATGAGTGGTGCCGAATATCCCGAGATTATGCAGGCCATCCGCACATTTGGTTATGATGAAGGTGTCCACATCGAGATGAAGTGGGATTATGATGACGGTACCGTTAATTATACCGAGGAAGAGTGGGGCGAACTGATTCAGTCCGAACTCGTTGCGGGTCGTCCTCTGGTATATTGCGCTTTTGACACCTCTGGTGAAGGTGAGAACATGACTATCATGGGACACGCTTTCAACGTTGACGGCTACGATGCCGAAAACGACATGTATCACGTGAACTTCGGCATGAGTTCTGCATTGAACACCTACTATGCCCTAGACGCCTTCCAGATCGACTATGTGACCGTCTATGACTTCTTCCCCTTGTTGTTTGCTGGCCTGCAGCCCCCCGGTCTCTCGACCGATCCCCGCATCCTGGTCGACAAGATGAACATGAATATGGCATGTTACACTGGTGAAACCATTACCGACACTATCACCGTTAAGGGTCAATATCTGACCGAAGGCATCACCGTGGCACTCAACGACGAGAACGGAGTATTCTCTATTGATGTTAACTCTATTGCCCTTGACCAAGTAGACAATGCACGCATTGTCGTGACCTATGCTCCTAATTCCGTTGGCACCCATAATGCTACAATTACCCTGACGAGCGAGGGCGCTGACGATAAGGTTATTACCCTTAAGGGTACTGCCACCAATGCTCCCCTGGTTGTTTACGATCCCGTGATGTTGCCCGCCAACGAGGACTACATCAACCTGACCTCGTTCCGTGCCGACTGGACCGACCAGACTCCTGCCCAGAACGTGCTTAGCTACACCCTGCAAGTGAACCAGAAGCCCACCAGTGGCCTCATCGCCGAAGCCGACTGGAGCAATGTTCCCTCTTCGGGCAGTGCAGCCAACTACATGCCTGAAGGCTGGACCTACAATGGCGGTGTCTATCTTGAAGGCGGCCGCATCTCGATTTCCAGCGGTTACAGCCTGTACTCCAACACACTCGACCTCACCGGTTTTGACAAAATCACGGTTGTTGTCCGTGGCAAGAACTGCTACACATGGACCAATTCGGCCATCTCGGTAAAGACCAGTGTTGACAGCAAGTATCAGGAGTTTGCTGCTGACTATGCCGATTACACCTTTGTCTTGAATTGCGGCTCCAGTGAACGTGTGGAAATCTATTCCGAGACCTATTATCCCGAGATTCAGTCCATCAAGATTTATGCTGGTGAATATGAGGCCCCACAGCTGCGCGCTACCGAAGAGGGCAATGAAACCTATCGCCTGATTACTGGTATCACTGACAAGTTCTACACAGTGAACGATCTGCTTGCCGAGGGTACCTTCATCTACAAGGTAAAGGCCATCTACACCGATGGAACGGAAAGCGATTGGAGCAATACGGAAATGGTTACCCTGTTTGAGAATGGTCCTGCTCCTCACGAGTATGCCGTGGGTGACGTGAACCATGATCATAATGTAGACATTGCCGACGTCACTGCCTTGATCGACTACCTGCTGGGCATCGGTGACGTCTGTCTCAGCTGCGCCAACGTGAATGGTGACGAGGATGTCAACATCGCCGATGTTACGGCCCTCATCGACAAGCTACTGGGCATCAATAATTAATATAGTCTTCACATAAAGACACTAATTAAACCATAATTAATTGAACTGAAAAGTGAGCGGGACGCAGGAGTTATCCTGTCCCGCTTCTTTTTTGATTGTTTTGCCCACACTGTAGCCTATAAATCTAAAACCTTTAATTCAAAGAATTTGGATAAATCTCTGTTGCTTGTGAATGAGAATAGATACCCATTACACTCACTTAATCGGAATTTTGCACTACCTTTGCAGTCGCTATTGACATAACTACTTAAACAACCCACATGAGAAGAATTCTGCTTTTTGCCGCCATGCTAGTGACGGCTGTACAGGCGTGGTCGGCTGCTGTTGACGCCACAGCTGCTCAAGCTATTGCCCAACGTTTCCTGTTTGAAGGAACAACTGCAGGCCGAATGATGATGCCCGCACAGAGCAATCTGAAACTAGTCTATACCGAGATGAACGCCACCGCTACGACTGTGCCAGTGTATTACATCTTCAGCACAACAAGCGGCTATGTGATCGTGAGTGGCGAAGACCGTTCCCGGTCGATTCTGGCTTATGGCGACCAATCTCTTGACATGAATAATCTGCCCGAGAACTTGAAATACTGGCTCTCCCTGTATAAGCAACAGCTGGAATTCCTGCAAGCGCATCCCGACGTCCAACCCACATTACCGTCACCGCTGCGTGCGGGCATGACAGTGACGCCGCTCATTAGTGCCAACTGGAGCCAGAACACCCCTTACTGGAACGAGTGCCCCGCCTTCGGGACCGACACTTGCTTCACGGGCTGCCCCGCTACCTCGTTGGCCATGGTGTTCCACTACTGGAAATACCCCAAGCAACAAACACCCGCCGTGCCGTCCTACACGATGCCGAGCTACGGCGTGCTGTTGCCCGAGCTGGCGCCCACGGTCTTTGACTGGGACAACATGCTCGACAATTACACCAATGGCTATACCGATGTACAGGCCAGTGCAGTTGCCCACCTGATGCGCTACATCGGGCAGGCCGAGAAGATGGACTACACCATCAGCGGCAGCGGAGCCTATGGCAACGATGTTCTGCGGGCTGTCAAATTCTTTGAATATGACCAGAATGCCCAACTGCTGTTCAAGACCGACGACCTGGGCTATGCCAATTACAGCGACACACAATGGGCTGCACTCATCCAAGCCGAGTTGAATGCGGGCCGTCCCATCGTGTATCTGGCCTATGACAACCTGGCGGGTGCCGGACACGCCTTTAACATCGATGGCTATGACAGCACTAACGATACCTATCACATCAACTGGGGATGGAATGGCCGTGGCAACGGTCACTTTGCCTTGAATGCCTTCAGCTTCCAAGATTACACCTTCGGGACGGGGCAGCAGATGGTCATCGGCATACGACCTCCTGAGGGTTTCCAGGAGCCGCGTCTGCAAGCTTATCCCACAACGGTGGACATGACAGCCTATATCGGCAAACCCTCTACCGCGACCATCAACTTCAAGGGCACCAACTTGACATCGGACATCACACTGACGCTTGATGACGCCGATGGTGTGTTTGCCATCGATGCCAGCACTATCGCCCGAGATATCGCCGAAGCTGGTGTTGCACTCACCGTGACCTACACACCACGAACTGTGAGCAACAGTACTGCTATACTGACCTGCACTAGCCAGGGTGCCAACACGCTGATCATCACCCTAAACGGCAGTGCCCCGCTCGAGATTTATCCACCCATTCTCCAACCCGCCAATGAAGACTTCATCACCTTGACCTCGTTCCGTGCCGACTGGACCGACCAGACACCGACGCACAACGTGGCCAGCTATACCCTGGAAGTACAGGCCAAACCCGACTACATGCTACTGGAGGAGGCCGACTTCAGCGATCTGCCTCGCATGGCACCCACCAACCAAGCCTCACATGCCACCGACTACCTGCCCGAGGGCTGGTCGTTCACAGGCTCGGAATTCAATCTGGAAGGGGGCTGCATCATGCCACGCCGCAACGGTGTTATCACCACCGACGCACTGTCGCTAATGGGATATGACAAGGTGACGGTTTGGGTAACCGGCCGCAGCTACAGCTCGTGGGGCGACCCGTCGGAACTTACCGTATCGACAAGCCTGAGCAGCGTGATGCTGGAATTGCCGTTCAGCTACGGTGCTCAAAGTGTGGTGCTGGACTGTGCCGAGGGTGACCAAATCAAGTTCACGGCAGGTTACTATCCCATGATTCAGAAAATTGAGATTTATGCTGGTGATGCCAGCAACCTCAACAGCCTCAACGCCAACGAGAGCGGCAATGGGAACTACCGCCTGATTACGGGTATTACAGGAAAGTCCTACACGGTCAGCGACCTCGCTGCAGGCGGCACGTTCTTCTACAGCGTTAAGGCCGTGTATATCGACGGCAGCGAGAGTGACTGGAGCGAGAGCGGCATCGTCACCCTGCATGAAGGAACCGGCCATCCCTACCAAACGGGTGACGTGAACCACGACAACAACGTCAACATTGCCGATGTCACCAAACTCATCGACTACCTGCTGGACGTTGACAACAACATATGCACCATCTGTGCCGACGTCAAAAGCGATAACGAGGTTAATATTGCCGATGTTACCGCCCTTATCGACTTGCTGTTAAGCGCCCGTTGGTAGTGTTAATGTTTAAAGAAGCATCCGCAGACTATAAATATTAAATTGAAATACAATATTTTATGAAAAGAATCGCGTTTATTGTAACATTAGTATTCACGGCCCTGCAAGTCGTGGCTGCTCCTGTCGATCTGGCTACTGCCACGACAACAGCACAACAGTTTATTCAATCCCAAAGTAAAGTCCGTGGCTTGCATGGCACGTCAGGCCTGCGGCTGTTGCATGCCGAGGCTAACGATAACCTCACGGGACTGACGGCCTATTACATCTTTAATGCCGACCCTGGTTTTGTTATTGTAGCGGGTGATGACCGCGCCCAGGCAATCCTCGCCCATGGCGACCGTGCGCTGGACATGGGACGTATGCCCGAGAACATGAAATACTGGCTGAGTACTTACAAACGTCAGCTGGAGTTCCTGCAGGCCCATCCTGACCTTGTTGTGGAAGCTCCTGCATTGGGCAATCCAGACATGCCTGCCATTCAGCCTCTGCTCGCTGCTAACTGGGACCAGCTAGAGCCCTACAACCTGCATTGCCCTACCCTGGATGGTGAGTTGTGCGTGACAGGTTGCTCCGCTACCTCGTTGTCGATGGTGCTGTATCACTGGAAATACCCCACACAGCCCATCCCCGCAGTGAACGGTTATATCAACCTGACCGGCGGTTTCCAGGTGCAGGCCCTGCCCTCGACAACCTTTGACTGGGATAATATGCTGGACAACTATGAAGGTGTGGATTACACTCCTGAACAGGCCGATGCAGTGGCTTGGCTGATGCGATATGTGGGACAGATTGAACGCATGGACTATAGCCCCGAGGGCAGTGGTGCCCAAGCTGACGATATCCTGCGCGCCGTCCAGTTCCTCGGCTATGACGAGACTGCAGAACTGGTTACCAAGTCCTATGCCGACTACTTTGGCAACGATTATCAGATTATCGACGATGAGGAGTGGTCCACAATGCTTCAAAACGAACTGATTGAAGGACGCCCGGTGGTCTATTGCGCCTTTGACTACTCTGACACCTACGGGTGGAGCGGCCATGCCTTTAATGTGGACGGCTATGACCCCGCCGACAACACCTATCATGTGAATTGGGGTTGGAGTGGCATTGGCAACGGCGACTTTGCCTTGAATGCCTTTAGCTATGGCCGATACACCTTCAATATCGAACAGCAGATGATTATCGGCATCCAGCCGCCAGTCACAACCCCTACCTTGCGGGTTTCACCTCTGCGGTTGAGCATGGAATCCTATGTAGATCAGAGCAGCTCGGCATCGTTCAACGTCAAGGGCTTGGCGCTGGATGGTGACGTGACGCTGACGCTCAACGACGAGAGCGGCTACTTTGCACTGGATGCCAACCACATCAGTATGGGCGACGCTTTTGACGGTGTAACAGTTACCGTTACCTATTCGCCCCTGGTCAGCGGTAGCCACACGGCTACTGTGACGTTGAGCAGCCCTGAGGCCGAAGACGTGACCGTCACAATCTATGGAACGTCACAACTGGAAACTTTCCTTCCCATAGTCCTTCCCGCTAACAGCGACTACATCGGGTTGACCGAATTCCGCGCCGACTGGACTGACCAGACTGCCGACAAGTATGTATCGAGCTACACCCTTGAAGTGAATACAAAGCCTGGCACCATGCTTCTTGACGAAGCCGACTGGAGCGACGTGAACGAGGGCAGCACCAACTATGCCAGCACCCCCGAGGCCCTGCTGCCCGAAGGCTGGACCTTTAGCGGTAACGGCCTGTGGTGTGAAGATGCAGCCGTCTCTATCAACAGTAAGAGCGCCATCATCAGCCCCGCCCATGAATTGGCAGGATATGAGAAGATGACTGTCATTGTTTCGGCCAAATCATCCACAGCGAACAGCAGTTCCAAGTTTACCATCTCGACCAGCGTCGATAGCAAGGAGTTTGCAGTCACCGAGAGCTCTTCTTTCGTCCAGTGTGTGGCAGTGCTCAACTGTGATGAACTGGATCAGGCAACCATTGCCGGCAAGAGCAGTTTCCCTCAATTCCAGAATATTCAGGTATATGCCGGTGAACTTGATGATGTGCAGCTGCGAGCTGTTCTGGAGAATGGCGACGAGAGTTACCGGCTGATTACAGGCATCACCGACAAATCCTACACTGTCAGCAATCTGACAGCTGGAGGAATGTTCTATTACCGAGTTAAAGCCTTGTATATCGACGGTACCAGCAGCACATGGAGCAAGAGCGTGAGCGTCACCCTGCAGGACAACGGAAGCACTGTCCACAGTGCAGGTGACGTGGATCATGACGGACAGGTCAACATCAGTGATGTGACTGCCCTCATCGACTATTTGCTGGGCAACACCACTGGAGTATGCAGCACATGTGCCGACGTCGATGGCGACAGCATCATCAGCATTGCCGACGTAACCAGCCTCATTGATATGCTGCTAAACACTCATTGATAGCAACATAACACTCAACGAAAAACGGCACTTTGTGAAACTTTCACAATTTTGCCGTTTTTTGTTGTGCATTATTGCTAAATGATGTGAAAAAAGTTGCCGTCAACATCAAAAAAAGTGTAATTTTGCAATTCTTTAACTGAAGCCTTTATTTTAGTAAAGACATCTGTTATAAGTGCAATCACATTATACTACTGAAGTTGATATCTGTATTATTAACAACATAAATCAATTAAACTAACCTGAGTAATTTATGAGAAGATTCCTACTGTGTGCCGCTGCGATGTTTGCGGCAATTGGGCTGATGGCTGCTCCTGTTGACATGACAACTGCCCAACACAAAGCTCAACGCTTTGTGGAGCAGAAGTTGTATGACGGCAAATTACGTGCACCCATCTCTGGCGAGATGAAACTGGCACATGCCGAAATGAACTCCAAGATGTTGGACCGCGCTGTTTATTACATCTTCAACAGCCAGAACGGCTATGTAATTGTCTCGGGTGATGACCGCGCTGAGGAAATCCTGGGCTATGGCGACTATGCTTTGGACATCAACACCATTCCCTGCAACATGAAGGCCTGGCTGGCCACCTACAAGGAGCAGATCGAGTATCTGCAGGCTAACCCGAACTTGCGCGTCGAGACCCCGTCGATGATGTCACCCTCGTTGCGCATCGCTAGCGTGGCCCCGCTGCTCACAGCCCTGTGGGATCAGGAAGCCCCCTACTGGAACCAGTGCAAAATTAATGGTGTGCAATGCTACACGGGTTGCCCCGCTACATCTGCAGCCATGGTGTTCCACTATTGGAAATATCCCGACTTTGAGACTCCTGAAGTTCCTGCCTACCGTTGCGAGCTGAGCACCTCGATGTGGGGTAGCGCAACCTATGTAAACGTTGCCGCACTGCCTCCCGTCACCTTTGACTGGGACCACATGCGCGACAGCTACAGCGGCAACTACACTACTCAAGAAGGCGATGCTGTGGCTACCCTGATGCGCTACGTCGGTCAGGCCGAGCACATGGCCTATGGCAACTCTTCGGCCGGTGGCAGCGGTATCGATGCCGACAGTGTCATCCTGATTGTCAATGCCTTCAAGCTCTTCGGCTATGACGAGGAGACCGTGCGCATGGTAAAGAAGACCAGCGCCTATAGCGGCGGCACCACCCTTTACAGCGATGCTGAGTGGGCTGCCATGATCCAGGAAGAACTCGCCGAGGGACGTCCCATCGTGTATTGCGCCATTGCCGGCGGATTCTTTGGCGGCGGCCATGCCTTCAACGTTGACGGCTATGACTCCAACACCAACAAGTATCACATCAACTTCGGCTGGAGTGGCCAGTCCAACAACTACTATGCCCTGAACTCCTTCACGGGCAACGGTTCAACCTTCAACCAGTACCAGCAGATGGTTATCGGTATCCAGCCGCCTCTCAAGACTCCGCGCCTCAGGTCCAACAAGACCGAGATTTCGATGGAATGTCTGAAGAATCAGACTGTTACCGATCGCTTCACCCTGAAGGGCCGCAACCTGGAGGGCGACGCTACCCTGACCCTCAACGATGAGAACGGCGTGTTCAGCATCAGCGAGACCTCTGTTACTCCCAACGAGGACAACACCATGGATAAGGACATCGTTGTGACCTATGCTCCCAAGGCCGAGGGCGAATACAATGCCACTATCGTTGTCAGCACCCCTGGTACCGACGACCTTGAAATCATTTTGCACGGCAATACAGAGTATGAGCTGTACCGTCCCGTTATGCTGCCCCCCAACGAGGAGGCTATCACCGCTACCTCGTTCCTTGCCGAGTGGACCGATGAGACTCCCGCCGAGAACGTTGTCAGCTACACTCTGCAAGTGGATGCCAAGCCCGATGTAGTTCTGCTCACCGAGGCCGACTGGAGCAATGTTCCCCAAGAGGACACCAACCACGCTGGCGATGCAGCCAACTATATGCCTGATGGCTGGACCTTCACCGGTTCTAAGCTGTACCTGGATGGCGGTTTCATCTCACCCAGCCGCAGCTCCTCCATCACTGTCAACACTGATTTTGCTGGTTACAGCAAGGTAAGTGTTATCATCAACGCCAAGTCCTACACCAAGGGCACCAACTCTACCCTGACGGTATCTACTGACCTTGGATCAGAGACCATCGTTCTGGCCAAGGAACTCGATACCTATCTCGTCGTGCTCGAAATGGGCGACAATCCTTTTGTGAAGTTCACCGCTGGCAATTATCCTGAGCTCCAGAGCATCAAGATCTATGGTGGCGAAATCATCGATCCCGAGCCCTTCTCATTCAGGGCCAACGAGACTGGCGATGCATCTAACCGTCTGATCGAGGGCATCACCCCCGACAAGTTCTACACCGTAACCGGCCTGCTGCCCGCAACGTCTTACCTCTATCGCGTGAAAGCCATCTATGTAAACGGCACCGAGAGCCTGTGGAGCAGCTACAAGGAAGTGCTCCTCAAGGAAGGTGGCGAAACCCTGCCAGGCGACGTGAACGGTGACGGCAAGGTAAGCATCGACGACGTGACCGACCTCATCGACTTCCTGCTCGGCGCAGATAACGTTGATCCTAATGCTGCCGACGTGAACAGTGACGGCAAGGTAAGCATCGATGACGTGACCGACCTCATCGACATGCTGCTCACTGCCGAGTGATAACCGACTCAAGGGACAACGTCCCAACGACAAAAGGGCTGGCACTTTGCCGGCCCTTTTTAAATATATTTTGCAAAACTCAATATCAGAATTTGCGGGGAGCGATGTAACTTTTGGCAGTTTTGGGAGTCTAACAGATACAAAATCGGCCAAAATTAAGCGGCATTAGGACATAAAAACTAAAAAAATCGATTTTTATTTTGTTCTGTGCCTAATTTGCACTAATTTTGCAGATTGAAACCGAATGAAAACGATGAAGCGGATACTCTACATATTGATTTGCCTGGTGGCGATGGGCGGAATTCAGGCCCTTGCGCTTCCCGACAACTTTATGCCTCAACGCATCGAGAACACTGCGACAGGTCCTGCCGCACATGGTGCCGAGGGCCGCATCATCTTCACTGCTGGCAACAACGATGCTACCTTTAATGTCTATTCTATCACGGGCCAACTCATCAAGGTGGTTCGCGTGAGTGCCGACCAGCGGGTTTCGGTTGACTTCCCCAAGGGATTCTATATCGTGAAATACAGCAACCAGTGGTCCCGCAAGGTGGTGGTGAGATGATGAGACGATGTTTCTCGCCGAGCTGTTCCCATACGCCAATGTAGTTTATGACATCCTGACGGTGCTCTATGCACTCACCGTGATAGCGGTGATTGTTGTGGTACTGAGCGAGAACCGTAATCCTGTCAAGTCGATGGCATGGGTGCTCGTGTTGGTGTTGCTGCCCATCGTGGGACTGGTAATCTATCTGATTTTTGGACGCAGCCTCAAGGGCATGAAACTGATCTCGCGGTCTGACCTACGCGAGTTGCGACACCTGAACGACTACAGCGACCACATTGAGACAGAACTGGATGTGAGCGACAGTTCTCAACAAATCATCTCGCTGGTCAACAAACTGGCCGGTCCGCATCTATTCACGGGCAACGATATCAAAATTTTCACCACTGGTCAGGATAAATTCACATCACTGCTGCAGGACATCGAGTCGGCACAGGATTATGTGCATGTGCAGTATTTCATCATCGAGAACGACGCCGTGGGCTCACAGCTCATCGACGTGCTCAAGCGCAAGGCGCGTGAGGGCGTGCAGGTGCGGCTGCTGTATGACTACGTGGGCTCGTTCTACATGCGTCCGCGCGTGCTGCGTGAGATGCGCCAGGCGGGCATCGAGGTACACCCCTTCTTGGAGGTGACGCCTGCCAATGTGGCCTTCCGCATCAACTGGCGCAACCACCGCAAGGTCGTCGTCATCGACGGCAAGGTGGGCTATGTGGGTGGCATGAACATCGCCGAGCGCTATGTGACAGGCGACAAGAAGTGGCAGGCATGGCGCGACACCCACCTGCGCATCTTGGGCGAAGCCGTGGCGGCAATGGAATACTCGTTTGCCATCGACTGGAACTATACCACTCGCAAACTGCTCACCCAGCCCACAATGCATTACGAAACGCCCCCTGCCTGCCATGACTATATCGTGCAGATGATGGGCAGTGGGCCCACAAGCCGCTGGAACAACATCTCGTTCATTTTCCTTCGCGCCATCTCGTTGGCCAAACAGCGCATCTACATCCAGACACCTTATTTCCTGCCCAGCGAAGCATTGCTCAAGGCCTTGCAGAGCGCCGCCCTGTCGGGTGTTGACGTCAGGCTGATGATACCCCGCCGTCCCGACTCGTGGATGCTGCGCCTAGCCACAGGCTCATACATCAAGGAGTGCCTGCTTTCGGGCATGAAAATCTACTTCTATGAGCCCACGGTAATGCATGCCAAGGTGGTCATCACCGACGACGAGTTTGTCACTACCGGCTCCACCAACTTCGACTCGCGCAGCTTTGAACACAACTTTGAGTTCAACACTCTGGTTTACAGCAAGGAGTTCAACAAGAAGATATGCGACACCTTTGAGGCCGACATGGACCTGTGCACCCGGGTGAGCATGGGCAAATGGAAAAAACGTCCGCTCATGCAAAAGGCGCTGGAGTCGGTCATCCGCCTCATCAGTCCCATCCTGTAACGATAATCACATGATCAGTTTTCCCAACGCAAAAATCAATTTAGGTCTTAACATTGTAGAGCGCCGCCCTGATGGCTACCACAATATCGAGACCGTGTTTTATCCTATTCCCTTGACCGACGTGCTGGAAATCGTACCGGCCGTTGACGGTGCCCAGACTACACTCAACTGCTATGGCAACCCAGTGGATTGTCCTCCCGAGAAAAACCTGGTAATGAAGGCCTGCCGCCTGATGCAGGAACGATACAACCTGCCTGCCGTATCAATGCACCTGTACAAACACATCCCCGACGGCGCTGGCTTGGGTGGCGGTTCCAGCGATGCAGCCCATGCGCTGATCATGCTCAACAAGCTATTCCAGCTGGGACTCACCGACGATGAGCTGGCAGCAATGGCCGTTAAGCTGGGTGCCGACTGCGCCTTCTTTATCTATAACCGGCCAATGCTGGCCACTGGCATCGGTGATGTGCTGTCACCCATCGATGTGACTCTCAAGGGCAAGATCTTATTGCTGGTCAAGCCGCCCGTGGGTGTTGATACCCGCACCGCCTATAGCCGCGTCAAGCCACAGGCCCCCACCATTCCCCTGACAGATATCATCTCGCGTCCACTGCCCAGCTGGGACGGCCTGCTGGTCAATGACTTTGAACCCAGTGTTTTTGCCGCACTCCCGCAATTGTGGCTCATCAAGGCCCGTCTGTTCGATGCCGGTGCGCAATATGCAGCGATGTCAGGGTCTGGCTCGACGATTTTTGGCATTTTCGATAGTGACAAACTGGCAGATGCAGCGGCTGACACTTTTACCGATTGCGCCACGTTTGTCCTGCAACTGTGAGAAGCACCTGTTGGAGTGGTTTTTGCATCTTTCAGTAGGTAAAACGATTTTTAACACAACTACGATATGTCAAAAAAGAACAAAAAAAATCAAAAAGACGAAGCTAAAACCGCTCAGGAAGAAATTCAGGAGCAGGAGATGCTGAATACCAATCAGCAAACCAACGAAAACGAGGAAACCAACAATGACCCCGAAAAGATAATCGCTGACCTGAAGGAACAGCTCGAACGCGAGAAAAGCAAATACCTGTTCCTGATGGCAGACTTGGAGAACTTCCGCAAACGCACACTCAAAGAAAAAGCCGATCTGCTCAAGAACGGTGCCGAGAGCGCCATGCGCGAACTCTTGCCCGTGGTCGATGACCTGGAGCGCGCCATGGACGCCATCAACAAGGGTGGCGACTTGGACAGCCTCAAGGAGGGTGTTGACCTCATCTACAATAAATTTGTGAACTACCTGAAGAGCCAGCATGTCATTGCCATTGAATCGACAGGCAAGGACTTTGATACCGACGTGCATGAAGCCGTGACGATGTTCCCCGCCCCTGACCCAACAATGAAGGGCAAGGTCATCGATACGACAATCAAGGGCTACATGATTAATGACAAGGTGCTGCGCCACGCCAAGGTGGTTGTGGGCAATTGATTTAAGTTTAGAACTTAGAGCTCTTTTCACTAACAACTAGAAACTAGGGACTAGAAACCAGAAACTATATATGGCTCAAAAGAGAGATTATTACGAGGTGCTGGGGGTGGACAAGAACGCCACTGCCGATGACCTGAAGAAGGCCTACCGCAAGTTGGCCATCCAGTATCATCCTGACAAACAGCAAGGCAAGAGCGAGGCCGAGAAGAAGGCTGCCGAGGAGAAATTCAAGGAAGCTGCCGAGGCCTATAACGTGCTCAGCGACCCTGACAAGCGCGCCCGCTATGACCAGTTTGGTTTTGCCGGCGAGCAGATGGGTGGCGGCGGTTATGGCGGAGGCATGTCGATGGAAGATATCCTCAGGCAGTTCGGTGACCTCTTTGGCGGTTTCGGCGGCTTTGGAGGGTTCGGTGACTTCTTTGGCGGCGGAGGTGGCGGTCAGGCCCAGCGTGTGAAACGCGGCACAGACCTGCGCGTACGTGTCAAGATGACACTCAGCGAGATTGCCAAGGGCACCGAGAAAAAGCTGCGCATTCCCCGCATGAAGTCCTGCGACCACTGCCACGGCACCGGTGCCAAAAACGGCACTGCTATGGAGACGTGTCCCACCTGCGGTGGAACTGGAGTAGAGACGCGCATGCAACGCACGATGTTCGGCACGATGCAATCCCAGAGTGTTTGCCACACCTGCGGTGGCAGCGGCAAGCGCATCAAGGAGACCTGCCCCAACTGCAGCGGCAAGGGACTCGTGCGCAAAGAAGAGGTGGTAAGCATCAGCATTCCTGCCGGCGTTTCCGACGGCATGACATTGCGCATGGCCCGTCAAGGCAACGATGCCCCTGGTGGCGGCGTGCCTGGCGACTTGCTGGTGGTGATTGAGGAGGTGCGTGACGCACAGCTCACCCGTGACGGCAATGACCTGATTTACAATTTGATGCTCGATATCCCCACGGCTGTGCTGGGAGGCAAGGTCGAGGTGCCCACTATCGATGGCAAGGCACGCGTGACCATCAAGCCCGGTACCCAACCTGGCAGTATCCTGCGCCTGCGTGGCAAGGGCTTGCCCTCGCCCGAACGCTATGGCACGGGCGACCTGCTCATCAATGTCATGGTCTATATGCCCGAGAAACTTAACGACAAGGAAAAAGAGGCCATGGCTATCTTGCAGAACAGTGGCGAGCACGTCAAGCCCAGCGAGGGCGATAAGAACCGCATTTTCTCCCGCCTGCGCCACATCTTTGATTAACAATGGCCAACCGACGACACGACCACTGCGTTCCGCGCAACGACGACAAGGCCATTGTGCGCGAGGTCAAGCAGCCAACCAAGTTGCTTGACTTTGTCATGCTGACTCTTGACGGCATCAGCCGCAACAAGGCAAAATCCATCCTTGCCCACGGTGGTGTCACCGTTGATGGCCAGGTACAGTCTCATGTGGATTATCCATTGGTCGAGGGATGCGTGGTACACATTCGTCGCCATGCACGTCCCTCGTCGGCCAATAACCCCCACTACCGCATCGTCTATGAAGACCGGTGGCTGGTGGTCGTTGACAAGCAAGAGGGCGTGTTGTCGATGCCTGTGGGCGCCGGCAGCCTGAACATGAAATCGTTGCTGGACCGGCATTTTGCCGAGACGCGTCAACGCTGCACCGCCCATGTGGTTCACCGCCTGGATGCCCGCACATCGGGGCTCATGGTCTATGCCAAGAGCGTTGATGTGCAGCAGCAAATGACCGCCGACTGGCACAGCACCATCATCGACCGCCGCTATGTTGCCGTGGTCGAGGGTGTTATGGAAGATCCTGCCGGCAAAGTCGAGAGTTGGCTGCATGACACCGACCGCATGGTGGTGGTGAGCAGTCCCGTGGACGACGGCGGCAAGTGGGCCGCTACCGAGTGGGAACTCGTGGAACAGGCCCAAGAACGCTCGTTGCTCTTCCTGCATCTGCTCACGGGCCGCAAGAACCAGATCCGTGTCCACATGGCCGACATCGGGCATCCCGTTGTGGGCGATGGAAAATACGGCCACCAGGATGATCCTGGCAGCCGCATGTGTCTGCACGCCTTCCGTTTGGCGTTCCATCACCCCGTGACGGGCGAACCCTTATTTTTCGAGACTCCTATTCCACGCTTCTTTGGCACGGCATTGCATGCCAAGCCTTAACGTGTATCTTCCTCTTTATCAGAACGGCAAGTCCTTTGAGCCAGAGGCATTCCCTGAGTCTGTCTGCGGATTATCGTTTGCCGCAATATCCTCGTCGCGCTGTTTGCGCAGTTTCTTGATATAGGCCAATTCATTGATGGCATAATCGGCATTATCCTCCTCATCAAGCATCCTGGTGAAGATTTCCTCCGCCTTATCCAGCTGGTTGAAGTCGATGTAGGCATATCCACGCCTGCGCCTCAAGAAATTGATCAAATCCCTGATATTGTCGGGCAGGTCTTCATCCTCACTGAAGTTACGTTTCACCTCGTTCATCACACCCTCGGTGTAGCTGAACAGCCTCAAGTCCTTGCTATTGGCCATCATGTTGACCAGTTCCATCGTGTGGCGGATGTTTCCGTCATTGGCCATGAGGTCGAGATAATAGAATGCCTGCTTATACAGTCCCAACTCATTATAGCAGAATCCCAACTTGTAGGCAGCTTCCATAAAGACCTGCTTGTGCTCAGGCCGCATCTCAAAGAAGTTCTCACGGAAACTGTTAAACACATTCTCCAGATAGAGTATCGCCTCATAGAACCGCTCGGCATGGAACATCTGCTGGCCCCAGTACAGATTATAAGCCACATCGGCCACATGCACCTGGCTCAGCATTTCCTGCTCAGCGGTTAACGTATCCTGCTCTCCCTGCTTGGCCTTGAGCTGCGCATCACTCCACATGTAGTCAAATTCCTGCTGACGCTGCTTGTCATCGCTGCGGTCAAGCGCAATGAGCATGGTCACGCTGCGCGGCTGGCGACCCTCGTTGCTCAACGAGTGCATGCGGCTCGCATTGCGAGGCACCTGGGTGAGGGTTACGCGGGTGTAGATGCTGTGGTCGTCCTCGCCCTCGGCAGTGAGCGCAATGGTCAGCAGTCGCGGCTGCTCATCAAAGCCCTGCTTGTAGTGCAAATCCACCATGGCATAGTCACGGGTGAGGCGAGCTTGCTTGCCGTCACCCTCGACCAGGGCACGACGCAGGTCGTAGGTGCGGATATCCAGCTCGTCCTCGATGCGCTGTTGGTTGCTGACGGTGTTCACCGTCATGAACAGCAGTTTTGCATCGGGCAGGGGCATCACGGTTTCGAGCATCTGCCACAGCGTCAACGGCTGGGTGCCTGTTGCGATGCTGGCGGCACTGCTGTCGAGCTGGTGCCTCAACTCCAGGCGACGCAGCAAGAACATCTCGCGCTGGTGCTTGTAGAGCTCGCTCTCCAGGTCCAACGTGTCGCTGTCCTTGGCAACGGATACAACCTCGTCAAAATCGCGATTCCACTCTCGCTGGAAATGGAATGCAGCCTTGAGCTCATGGACCAAATCCTCGCTGGTTATCTTGTTGTTGAAGAATGACATGTGTACATTCACCCTGTGCGATTCATGGTCCACCGAGTAGCTGTATTTGAAAAGAATGTTGCTGTTGTTACGCTCGTTGCACTTGGAGCGAACCAGGTCCAACTGAGCCATCGATACAGAATCCATCGAGGGATAGGTCACCTCCACGCAATCGTCTTGCTTGCGAATGGCGGCAACAAAATGAGCTGCTTGAAACTCAAAATTATAGATCGTGGCATTGTCCTCGTGTTCAATGTCATACTGGCAGTTATTTTCCTTGAGAAACTGTTCAAAGTCGGAGGTAATTGAGTCCTTTTTCTTCCTGATGCGCATAGTGGTAAATGTGTTTAATGGGTAAAATGTACCTGAACACTGCAATTTTCGTGCCAACTGAACGCCATAATGCTTGCATTAATGGCTGAGGTGCAGCCGAAAATGGCTTCATTCTCAGGAGAACGACATCGGTAAAACCTCATTAACCCTTAAACCTTAACCTTTAACCTCAAGTTTTTTAAAGTGGCATAGCTACTTTAAAAAACTTGATAATTATCGTGCCAAGGTTGACTATCCCTAGAAAATGTTGACAGATTTGAGAGCGATTAACTAAGTTGGTTTACACTAATTTTATCGTTCGCCTAAACCGGGTTGACAGTTTGGCGGTTTTATCACTGAATGGGTTTACAGCTCTCGAGGTTTCCCTG
>JAEEGL011322515.1_pt1 | contig 21070 bp, 23 predicted proteins | sample 9134231 | NCBI WGS metagenome assembly JAEEGL01 (sample SAMN16246548, study PRJNA631951) | gut metagenome | biome: gut microbiome; feature: rumen; material: fiber-attached | host: Bos | place: Iran: Karaj | collected 2018-10 | reverse complement strand
AGGAAATTCAACTGATCCAAATCGAAAGCAAGACGGATGCAGATGCCCCGCCGTAAAGCGTGGGTATCAAATCTGCTTGTTATTTGGAAGGTTTCCTACGACCTAATGAGACAACAGACAGCATGAGATACCCCGCTTTCTGTTTATAAAGTAGCAAAAATAGAGGGATGTTACATTCTTAGTTCGGATATTTTACGGTGATGCTGTTTTTTGGTCGCTTTGAACCTGTGAAATTCAACGATACCAAATAAGAAACAACGCAAAGATCGATGCTGTGCTTGGATTACCAAATCCTTAGTAATTCCAAAAGCGTGGGCGAAAAGACGAAGAAGGAGCTAATTTGATTAAGCTTGCCCAAGTAACGCCTAAGCAGATGTCCACAATACTAAAACTTTGTGTTAAAGAAACATCTCTTGCTGAATTAATGGAGGTATCCGCCGCTGCTTCTCGCCGAACATTCGTCAGGAACACGTTAAAACCCATATTAAGTGTTAAGCTAATCTCCCCAACCTATCCCGACAACCCTCGCCATCCCCAGCAGAAATACTATCTGACAGAGCTTGGACAGGCTGTGCTTGAAGCACTAATTCCCTAACATTATAATTGAGAGTTTCTCTTTGTCACTTGAAATAACTTAGGCAATCCCTTGTTTTTTTCAGAATAATTCCTTTATTTTGTATCGCCATTGTCCCCCTAGGCTTTTTTTGTGGTCTCCAGGGATAATGGAGACATATTGTGAAGAAGGCGTTTGCCGAGCGTGTTTTTGGTTGCTTTGAACCTGAGAAATTCAACGATACCAAATCAGAAACAACGCAGGAGCAGATGCCGCGCTTGGATTATCAAATCCTTGATAAATCCAAAAGCGTGGGTATCCGCACTGCTTGTTCATTTGGTAGGGTTTCTCAGGACCTAAAGCAACGAACTCGCAGCAGAAGATACCCCGCTTTCTTTATGTATGTAGCAAAAAAGTTGAAATGTTACACTCCGTGTTCGGGTATTTGGCGGAAAAAAATAAAAAAAACGGAAATGAGATGTACTAATTGCGGCTGGGATAACGCCGACCAAAACACAAAATGCGAAAAATGCAATGCTCCTCTTGACAATCCCTCAGGGTATCCTCCACAACCTCCAACCCCAGAACCAATAGGGAAAACTATTAGAGAACCCTATCCGAGTACAATTGGTGAACCGGCACCCGTTAGACCTACTGTCCCTGAACCAGAACCTATTCCTGCTCCAAATCCTGGTCCTACTGTTTATCCGGGAACCTATAATCCTTATGGTGGGGCCTCACCGTACGGAGGAGTTCCTATGATGAGTTATTGTAAACTTACTCCGCTGCCATTGGCACCGAATGAGAAACATCTTCCTAAAGAATTGGAACTGAAAGGTGAATACAATGAGTTAAATCGTGGAAATCTTGACCCTGATAACATTACCATCTCACAAAAGATTCAGGCAGAATTGACATGTAAAAATGGAAAATGGTATATCAAAGACCAAAGCCCTTATAAAACGACCTATATATTGGCATCTGAAGAAACTCCTTTAAAGAGCGGTGATGTCATCTTAATGGGTAATAGAAGATTTGTCTTTACAGAAGAATAATCATGGCTGATAAATGTAGTTATAGCTGTAGTTTCTCTGTTGGGGACCGAATCGACGGGAAGTATCTCGTGAAAAAACTTTTAGGAAATGGTTCTTTTGGGTCGGTGTATCTGGTCCAGGACCAACGAGGAGAGGAATGTGCTCTAAAAATGCTAAGGTTCTGGGAAGTCCATCCTGAGATCCGTGAAAAGCTTAGTAAGCGTTTTGATATGGAATATCAAACGGGTCTGATTGATAGCCCTTATTTAGTTCAATCCTACGGTAAAGGATGGGTGTCCGGTAATCCCTATATATTAATGGAGTATTGCCCCAATGGAGATTTGACTCGTCCGTGTAACTTGGCAGACTTGGCTTTAACATCAAGACAAATCCTTTTGGGACTGAAAGCCTTACATGCCAACGGGAAAGTTCATCGCGACTTGAAGCCAGAGAATGTATTGGTTAAGCGAGATGGGACGGCTGCATTAAGTGATTTTGGTATTTCCGGAGACCGCAATAATCGTATGACTCGGACGGTAATGGGAAAACCAGTGGAATTGATGGGTACGTATGGTTTTATGCCATTAGAGCAACTGTTTCCTGAATCACGTGAAGTTATTGTTCTGCCAACAACGGATATTTTCTCTTTTGGCGTGATGTTATACTACTTTATAACAGGAGTATTGCCATTTGGAGAATTAAACAACACTCAGGATTCAATAGCACTTTACTGTCAAAATGTGAAAAAGGGTCAGTGGAATAGATACGCAGTTAAAAATTCTCCATACTACAACTTAATATCTCGTTGCCTTGAAACCGATTATAGAAAAAGATTGCAGTCAGCCGATGACGCTTTGAGATTATTGCCACAACCTAAAGGATTTTATCCGTCAACAGATTCATCGAAAAATACAATTCCTTTGAATAGAACACCAAAAGGATATCTGCTGCGTGTCATGCAAGGCGAAGAGTACGGCAGGACATACGATTTGATGGCATTTTTCTATGGGGGTGCTCATCCTAGTGGACCTCATACATTGACAATTGGCCGGCAAGATATGGGAGTGAGCAATACGATAGCAATTAAAGAGACCCAAAGTTGTTATATATCAAGACATCATTGCACAATCGAGCCCGATGGAGATCATTTCCTCATCAAAGATGGTCAAAAAGTTGGATATTCATGGAAGCGTTCTACCAACGGAACGTATGTAAACTCTACTGAAGTAACGGAGAGAGGTTACTATTTGGCTCCCGGTGACATCATTACCATCGGAGATGTAAAAATGAGGTTTGAGCCGTACTTTGTTGAACGTTTTTATACTTGATAATGCTATGGGAAATAAAACGATTACAATTGGAAGAGACAAAAAATGTGACTTGGTTGTCGAGGACATACCTCAAAACCAAAAGGTCAGTGGCCGTCATGCTACAATAACGGAAGTAAATGTTGAAGATGCTCCACAAAAACAATTTATTTTGGAGGATCATTCAACCAATGGGACGTATGTCAATTCTACGTTTGTTCATAACGGCACCTATAAAGTAAAAGAAGGGGATGTTATCACGCTTGGTCATGATTATTTATTGGATTGGGATTTGGTTCTGCCTTTCTTTGGCGTGAGAAAGACGACTAGAAAACCAATTGGCCGTGAGACGGAGTTAAAGCCTCAAAATGGCATAAACTCGGGCTTTGTGTCGGCAGATCCAGTTTATCCTGATCCTTTGCCGATAGATGAAGCCCCTAATATTGATATATGGCCCGAGGATTTTCAGCCCAAGGAAACACCTGGTAATACTGAAAAAGGCTTTATCTTCACAGGATTGCATTGGCTGATTACCATTGGCGCATTGGTAATTGGTTTTGTTTTAGGAATACTTGCTTTTGGATTTTAATATAAACGAACATGTCAAAAACACACAAAAAAACTGTAAAAGGCACGCTGGGTGCCGGAATGAGTTCGCTTTTTGGAGGCGTTTCTAACTATTATGTCTTGGAACACAAAGTGTCATCCAAGTATCATAAACTAGGAGAAGCCCAAGAAATCATCGTGGATTATGCCGAAATCGGTAGGGACAGGGATTGTGCCGTTCGTTTTGACGAATCCTTTAACACAGTTAGCCGTAAACATGCGGCTATCGTAAAAAAAGATGATAACTGGAAATTGATTCAATTATCTCAAACAAACAGCACTTTCTTGAACGGCCATAAGGTTGCCGACGAATGGTATCTTCAGAACGGTGATGAAATACAACTATCTGTTAATGGCCCGAAATTGGGTTTTATTATCCCTCCGGCCACTGGAAAAAAGACGACGATGAACCTAACGCATCGTCTAACTCTTTTTAGACAACAAGCACTGCGGCCGTATCGAAATGCGGTCATTATTATTGGAGTTATTCTTTTGCTGGTAATTGGAGGTGGTGTCGGTTATGGTGTTTATATGAAAAAACAAGCTGATGCGGCAGCGGCAGCAGCGGCGGCGAAACAAGCTGAACTTGAGCAACAATTGATAGACGCACAAAAACAACTGATTAATCAGACAGAACAACTGATAGCATTGACTCAACAATTGGATTCAACCCAACAAAAAGCGATTGACGCTGAGGCTGAAGCATTAAGAGCAGCGGCAAGAACAGCTAAGGATCAGAGAGTTTTGTCTCAACTTACAGAACAATATAAAGATTTGCAACAACAAGTGCAGCAGATGCTTGATGAACAGAGAGAGAAAGAAGAAAAGGAGTTGCAGGAAGCTATTGATTACTTTAGTCGTTAAAAGAAATACAAAAACATGTCAGAAAAAATAAAATTCCGTTTGGCGGCGAGGTGCGGAGCTGCTGGCCGGCCAAACAATGAGGATAATTTTCAGGTAGATGCCGATTTGTCGGCTGATCAGTGGGAATTCCAGCGAGACAAAGTGGTGTCTTTGGGCGACAAAGGAGCCTTGCTACTGGTTTGCGATGGCATGGGGGGAATGAATGCAGGTGAGGTGGCCAGTAACATCGCTGTCGAAACCGTAAAGCAAAGGTTTTCTAACAACAATCTTGCGCATGAAGCATTGGTGAGTGACGAGCAGCGTTGCGATTTCATTAGACGAGTCATACAAGAAGCGGATGCCAATATCAAACGAGAAGGCAAAGCCGATCCTTCAAAGAGCGGCATGGGAAGTACCATTGTGCTTGCTTGGCTGATTGATGGGAAAGTGTATGTGGGTTGGTGCGGCGACAGCAGGGCGTACAAATACAACCCCCAAAGGGGTTTCGTGCAATTGAGCCACGACCATTCTTATGTGCAAGAATTGGTGGATTCAGGAAAATTGTCGCCGGAGTTGGCTTTTGATCATCCCAACAACAACATCATTACCCGTAGTTTGGGCGATCCAAGAGGCGCGGCTCAACCCGATGTGAAGATATTCCCGTTGGAAGAAAACGATGTCATTCTGCTTTGCAGCGATGGTTTGAGTGGCGTTTTGCGCGACAATGAAATGGAGAAGCTGATCGCTGACCATCAGAATAGTATGGATTCTTGTTGCCATGCCTTATGGGAAGCTGCAAAGAATGCGGGCTGGCACGATAATGTGACCATCGCCCTTGCACAGATTATGCCTCAACAAGCCCAGCCTGCAGCAACCGCTCCTGTAATCCAACCTTCAAATTCTTCACTGATAACTCCCAAGCCCGTAAAGGCCAAGATTTGGAAAAATAAGTATTTCAAGATTTGTTGTGCTGCTGCGATAGCTTTGTTGGTCGGTTTGACATTGGTTTTATTAAAACTCCAAAAACAAGAATCAGGATCAGGAAATACTGATAATTTAAACGAGTGTAAGCAACTTTTAGAATCAGTAACCCCCTTTTTGAACATGACGGATTTTTATAATGATTCAAATCTAACAATAATTCAGGATTGTGTTATTAACAATATTAACAAAATTAAAAATATACCGTGTGATACGGTGAAAGCGGAGATACTTCGGAAAGTCGAGTATTACTTAAGTCAAACAGAACAGAATAAAGATGATTTATCCAAATTTAGGGATGAATTAATTGGAATAAAAACAAATTTACGATGAGACTAGAGATAAAAAGAACAATAATAATTGGAATGATTATGTTTTACGCTCATTTGGTAAATGCACAATGTGGAAATATGATGTCAATAGCGCAAAACTACTATCGGTCAAATGATTATGCTAACGCAAAGGTTCAATTCCAAAAAATAGTAGAAAAATGCCCTTCGAATGCAGACCTTGCCCGGGAGTACATCAGGTTGTGCGATGGATACCTTAGCTTGGCAGCACAACAACAAAATCAGAATAGGGCGGATAAGTCAACTATAGATTCCCTTAATCGAATAATATCGAAACGGGATGATAGGATTAGATATTTGGAAAAAGACAGCATCCCATTTTACACTAATTTGCTAAAAAATGCTAGGGTTGAGAATGATAGTCTAAAAAAAGTAACAAATGAGCAACAGCAATTTATGGATAGTTATGAAAACGAAAAGAAGGTTCTCTATGGATCACTCCGTGACGTGGGAAAAGAACTGAACGACTACCTTGATGGGAAGCTTGGCAAAGATGGGAAAAAAGAAATAAAGGTTATTTGCGACACGACCAGTAACGATTCTGTGGTGAGTTTCATGAGAGATAATGTGAGACTTGTGAAAAAAATAAAAACCTCACTTTTTAAATGATTATTTGATATGCAACTAAAAGAAGATTTACTATTTGCCAATAGATATACACTTCAAAAACTTCTTGGCCGTGGTGGCTTTTCGGAGGTTTGGCTGGGCGCTGATGGCATGACGCATCTTGATGTGGCGGTGAAAGTTTATTCACCGGGTCAAAGTATGGATGAAGACGGGCTGAAGGATTTTTGCAAAGAGTTATCGAATGTTTATGCCTTGAACCATACAAATCTGTTAAAGCCACAGCACGTTGATTCTTGGGAAGGAATGCCATATCTGATCATGGCCTATTGTGAGCAAGGGTCTTGCTACGGTCGGGTTGGGAAGTTTACTGAAGAAGAGGCTTGGAAGTTGATTGGTGACGTGGCTTCGGGTTTGGCCTATTTGCATGCTCAAGACATCATCCACCAAGATATCAAACCAGATAATATCTTGATTGATAACAACGGGAACTATGTCATTACCGATTTTGGCATCAGTGTTCAGGCTAGGAGTACTCTGAGAAAAAGTGCACATCAAGCATCGACTGGCGGTACCACCGCCTATATGGCACCGGAGCGTTTTTCAAGAGATGCCGCTCCAGTGAAAGCGAGCGATATCTGGTCATTGGGTGCCACTGTATATGAACTCATCACAGGAAGAATGCCCTTTGGTGAGGTTGGTGGTGGAATGCAAAGGGGTGGAGCTGAGATTCCGACCATTAATGCGAAAATTTCTCCAGTGTTGCGTCAGACTATAATTAGGATGCTTGCAGAAGATCCATGGGAGCGACCAACAGCTTCTCTTTTGGCTGATTGGTCTCAAAATCCATCTGCCATCCCTGTCGGTCCGGACGATCCAATTGACGGCGGTAATTCATTCTTAAAGGTGTCTCCTTCTAAAATAGATGCTAATCCTGCAGGAGGCGAGGCGAAATTGTTTATAAAGGCGGACAAGGATTGGCGTTGTTTCTGCGAGCAACAAAAATGGTGTTCGGCAGAAAAATTAGATCATGAGTCGTTGGTTGTGAAATATAAACCAAATCAAACGGGAGAAGAGCGTAAAACGGTGGTGAACATTGTCGCAGGTTCAAGAGCCTCAATGGTTACTGTTTCACAAGCGAGTCTGCCAAAGAAGCCGGCGTTAGTGTTCGTGATTGTTTCGGTTCTTGTGGTGTTGGGAGCCTTTGGCGTTTGGAAGCTTTGGAATAATAAGGACGAAGTTGTCATCGTTGACGGTATTCCTCCTGAAGTACAATATGAAAAACAATGCCGAGAATTTGATTTCTGGAATAGAAGGATTAATGAAGAAAACACCCTTACGGATACGATCAGGTTTACATCTGCATTGTTTGAACTGCAAGGAATTGAAAGAATGGAAAAAAATCCTGATTTTAAGAAAAAGGGAATTAATCCAGTGTTTTCGGTTAAATTAAAAGAGTATAGAGATAATTTGGTTAAGGCGTTGGCGGCTGTTCAAGATGAATTAATGAAAAAGCGAGCGACATGGAAAGATAATCCTAATAGCAAATTCGATGACAATCCGTACATTCAAGTTTTAATAAAAAAGGAGAAAATGATAAACAGGATTTTGGAACTGTCTGAAAAGGGATCGGTTATGACAATTAATATAAAAGAATTGTAAAAAGGTGCTTTATGAATAAAACAATTTTACTATTTTTTCTTTGTTTTTCTCTCTCGTATTGTTGTATGTCACAGGACTGCGAGTTGAAGCTTCGGTCGGCAATGGCTTTATTCGAGAAAGGTGATTATTACAATGCTCGTAATATGTTCGCCGAAGTGGTAAAAGATTGTGGTAAAGGGGAGGATTATGGAGGCGCACTGGGCATGATTCAGGAGTGTGAATCAAAAATCAATCAAAGGAATCAAACGCTTTCAGTCGATAGAAACATTGTTTCTTTTGGGCCACAAGGAGGAACAGAAACAATAAAAGTGAATTCCGATGCATCATGGAGTTGGGGTAAACGTCCCGATTGGATTAGGTTGTCCAAAAGCAAAGGCCGGTTGGTGGTTGAATGTGAAGGCAATGCTACAGGAGGTAATAGGGAAACTGATATCACTATTGTGGGTGGCGAAGGCGTCTCAAAAAAAATACATGTTTCCCAAAGTAGGAGTACTGTAAGCGTTAGTACAAAATCAATTACTTTTGGAGAATATGGAGGCTCAACGTACCTTGTTACAGTGACCAGTAATGATGACTGGCATGTTATGGTTCCATTCGATAGTTGGATTAGCGTAAAGAAGACGGAAGATGGAGTCTCTGTTACGTGTGACGAAAATCCAACAACGAGAGAGAGGAGCGGATATTTTAATGTAGTTACCTCAAATGATGAATCAGTTGAGATTAGTGTTTTGCAACGCCCTTCCAAACTAAGGCTAGAAATGGATTCTTCTGTTTTGGTAGCATGGAATGTGGAGAGTTATATTCTGTTGGTAAATTCCAATGATCCGGACTGGGAAGCGAAGGTCCTTTCAGGGGGATCATGGTGTAAGGCAACAAAACAAAATGAGCATGAGTTACTTCTCCAAATGGCAAACAATGATCTTGATAATTCACGAACAGCTGTGATTAGAGTATCTGTCGGAAACGACTATAAGGATGTGACAGTGACTCAAAGAGTTTTAGGTTATGTGGCTTTGTACGAAGACTATTTCCAAAATATTGGGGGTAAAGTAAGAATTACGCCAGTTTCTGCCAGTCTTTACGCAATAGGTAGTTTCGGATTGAGAGTTTCGGGCTACATGGTTCGATGGAAAGTTGCGGAAATCGATTTGCTGAATTTGAATGCAAGTTTTTCCAAGTCGTTTTTATTGAGTTGGGAGCCAATGATTCGTGGCTATTTGCCATTGCAAAGAGATGGGCACCATTGGACGGCTTATTTAGGAGCGGGTGGCTGCATTCCTATAATTGACAATCCATTGAAACCAGGGAATGAGGCTAATCATTCTAATGTAGTGCTCGAGTTAGGTGCTGAGTGTGATTTAAATTGGAAAAACTACGAGAATTTATCAGCAAGGATGTTCTTGCGATTAGATGGCTATTTATCGGTTGGAGTTGCATTAAGTATGTTTAATTGGAAATAATCATATAGATGGATAAAGTTAGAATTGGAAGAGAAGCAGATAACGACATCGTATTTGCCGACAAGGAGGTTTCGAGAAACCATTGTGAACTCTATTATTTAAACGGGAGAGTATATATTCGGGATTTGGATAGTACTAACGGCACCCAAGTTAATGGCAGAGACATCAATTCTCCAACCGTTCTAAAAAAGAATGATTTGGTAGTGTTGGGGCATAAAGTGAAAATTGATTGGTATAGTATATGGTCTCAATTCTATAGCTATCCTATAAATACGGGTGGCGCACCAGAAACCATTAGATACGGAGGACTAGAGGAAACGATGAGACATGATGTGCCTTCAAGAACCCCACAGGAGTCTTCCGGAGGTAGCAGACCTTTGGTTGATATTCCCTCAAGTATCCATATCCACCAAGATCAAAATCATGCCGAAATTTACAAGTCAGGTGACGATTTTAAAGTCCCATTTAAGCGTAATTTGGGAAACAATATCGGCCACCATGTCGGCAACACACTGGGCTGTATTATCTCTATATTGATAGTTGCGGCTGTTATAGCTATAATTGCTTTAGTAATGTCATAATTGTGTTTTTATGAAAGAGTTATATATTGGAAGAACAAAAGGAGAAAACGATGTTGTCATAGAAGACGACAGGGTTTCTAGAATTCATCACTGCAAATGTGTTCTCCGTGATGATGAAACAATTGCTATCATAGATTGTGGAAGTACCAATGGAGTGTATGTTGATGGCAAGAAAATCACAGAGGAAACGATCATCAAACGGGAGACCAATGTGAAAATTGGTAATGTTAAAATGACTGGTGCCGATGTGAAAAAGTGGTTTGAAGGGCGGGAATTCGATGCTGTTACCCAGTGCAAAAAATTGAAACAAAAATACGATGACATCTTTAGACGTTATAATAACAACTTGAATGAGATAAAAAAGGCAGCAGAGTTGAACAAAAAACCATTTGTTCAAATTTTTCCATCCGATGATGAAAAGATTTCTTTTTTGGTGGAAGAATATAGTAGTAAAATACACGAGGCAATGGACATGCTTCAGCTTGTCTCCAAATCGTCAAGAAAGGATGCCGTGTCGTTCCATGATGACATGGATTCTTTAGCTGAAATTTGTAATAGAGCAAAAGGGTCTCAAAAAGAACAATGCCTTGATATCCGTGGGGCTATTTATGACCAAATGCTCAGTTTTCAGAAAGAGTCGTTGCAAGAAATGACTGTCGCTTTCCAAAAGCTTTGCGGTTATTATCATTCTACTTTCTCATCGTTTTATGAGACAGCCACAATGGTATGCCCTGTTTGGGAAACCATCAACAATAAACGAATCGTCGCGTTGCCGTATTTGTTATATGGTTATCAAGACCTGCAATTCCCATTCTTTGAGGAGTCATTGGATTTACAATATCTTCAGTTTGTTCCTTTTCTTAACCACCAGAATGTTATCCTTCGATATGACAACAATACTTCTCAAACGGCGCAATCTGTTGTTAATGGCATGATTGGACGTCTGTTGGCTGGTAGTCAGAGTGGAAACATTCAACTTTTGGTGTTCGACTCCAAAGATCTTGGTGGCACAAGCAATATACTCAAGATGCTTGACCGTCATGTTTATACGATTTGCGCCAGAACAGGTGACATGCAGGCCCAACTGTCCATGCTTGATAGATACGTGGAAAATGTTGTTCAAAATCTTCTTCAAGGACCGTACAATTCTTTGGCGGCTTTCAACAAAGGCAAGGAAAAACAGGAACCTTACCAAATAGTGTTGCTCAAAGATTTTCCCTATGGAGTGACTCCTGAAATGGCTCATGCCATTCAACGAATCATTGCAAATGGGATAAAGGCTGGCGTGCAGTTTGTCTTCATGGTGAATGATGATTTGTTGCAAAAGAGCGAAGACTGTATTAAGATTGGAAATATCATGCATTTGGAGGACACTTCTGCATTGCAAGCAACTACAATTGATCTGTCTCAAAAACTTGATAGCATAAAGGGTAAACAGCAATATGCTGTTTTGGATGATGATAAGCTACATGACATTGTGCAATATGTCAATGCTGGATTTGAGATCAAGACAGAAGAGGTGTTGCGCCTGACCGACTATATGATTCCAAAAGAGGAATGGTGGACTCGTCAAAGTGCCAACCGAGTGGATATTCCGTTTGGTATGTCATCCAATAAACAGATCCAAAAAATCAATATTACCCAGGAAAGCGGTCAAAACTCAGCGGTGGTTATTGGTATTCCTGGCTCGGGAAAATCGGTGTTCCTCCATGTGCTTATCGCCAATGCCATGATCAACTATTCACCCAGGGAATTGCAGATGTATTTACTTGACTTTTCGGGCGTGGAGTTCGATGTATATGCACGTCATCGTCTACCTCATGCTCGTGTCATTGCTCCTGAAGCGGAAAGAGAATTTGGATTGAGCATTCTTCGTGAAGTGTTTGAAGAGGGCAATCGCCGTATGGCACTTTGTCGGGAAAATGGAGTTACTAATATCGTGGAACTAAAACGCAAAAACCCTGATATGGTAGTGCCACGCTTGTTAGTGATCATTGATGAGTTCCAGAAGATTTTTGAGATTGAGAACGATAATATCAGTAAAGAGGCAAATGCCAAGATTCATGCAATTATTCAAGAGTATAGAAAGTTTGGTATAAACCTTATACTTGCAACCCAAAAACTGCCAGCCAAGAGTATCGTCCCATACGACTTGATCGCCAATCGTATCGTGTTTAAGAGCGATCCGAATGATTTCAATAACTTAATCAAATGGCCGCATTCACAGCCACAACCGCGCTTGCTCACGGGAACTTGCGTCTATAATAACGAATCTGGTGCTGAAGTGGCCAATTACCTTACTCGCTCATTTTTTATCAACGCTTCCAAAGAATTGGAAGACTTGTTGGATGAAGTGCTGGAATTTGCTCGATCCCATCAGGAAATGACTGATGATCACGAATTACGCACCTTCAGAAGTGAGGAGTTGCCTGAGTTTAAAGACCGTATTCTTTCTGATCGCCATTATGGAGTTCATCAGGAGGCTCCGCGTGAAGTTGGCGTTTATTTGGGAGAAAGCATTGCAATTGCCCCTTGTCATGTCTATGTGCCTCTCACCAAAGATAGTAACAACAACATTTTGATTATTGGTGGCATTCCAAATGTAGCCAAGGGTATAGCCTATCATGCTTTGCTTTCGGAAATCACTGCCCATGTTGAAGGAGCGTGCAATGTCATTTTGATGAACTTTATGATGGAGGATGACCCGTTGCAAAACATGTTCCAAAGTGACATGTTTGCTGCTGTTTCTGATTATTGTACGTTAAAAGAAGCAAAGAGCGAAGAAGATGTAAGGGATTTTTTGAAGTTTATCAAAGAGAATGTTGTTGATGCACGAAAAAAAGACTCTTCAATGCGTATGACGCATTTCTTTATCAATATCTTTGAGTTCCAAAGAGGCAGGATGTTTGATGGTACTGGCGGTAGAGGTGATATGCAATCAGAGTGCAGCGTGTTGTTGGAATACATTATGAAGAATGGTCCAATGGTAGGCGTGTTCACGGTGTTGCAAGTCGATAATCTAGCCAATTTGTGCCGTTTGGGATATGGCGCACAAAACATGTTCTGCCATCGCATCGCCTTGCAAATGTCGGAGCAGGATTCTGACAAGATTGTAGGTAATTCTGCCGCTAACAAGTTGTTGGTGCTCAATCGCCCGGCAACTAATTACAGAGGGTTGTATTATAATCATATCATTAATTCAATAACCAAATTTAAACCGTATCGCTATGGCATTAACAGTAAGTAATAGCAGTGCAGCCATCCACGATTATCGTGGAAAGATTGCTCATGCAATTGATGAGCTGAAAGTCCAACTCACAAAAACGGAGCGTGCTATTGAAACCGTCAGTGAAGATTGGAAAGATGACAATTTCAAGCAGTTCCAAAATAACTTTAATGAGGATAAAGAAAAAATCAAGCCTCTTTGCGATGTTTTGTACAATTATGAGAATAATTTGTTGTATCAGTTGGAAAAAAAATTAGAAGCTTACGAAGATTCTGATATGCATTTGTAAATTTAAGTCTATGGCAGAACAAGGTGCACATATACGAGATGTACATTCTTTGGAAGAGCTCAATAATATGATTGAGTATACTGGCGAAGCAATGGCTAACATAGAAGAAAATGTCAGCAATTATATTGATGGCGTTAAAGAAGTGTTGGATAAGCAGCTGGAGTTTATACAGCAGAAACTCGAAGAAGCGGAAGAAAAGTTGAGTGAAGCGGAAGAAGCATTGTCTTCGTGTGAGGCTTCACAAGAATATGACGAAGAATCTGGTGAATACCGTCCAAGTTGCAGTAGCGAGGAACGAGCTGTTGAGTCAGCTCGTAAAGAAGTGGAAGAATGGAAAAAGAAGTATGATGAAGGCAAAAGTATTGTGGACGAATGTCGAACGGAAATAGATGACTACAATGCTCCTGCTGGATTTATTCAGCCTCCTGGAGGACATTATCTCATAAAATATATGAGAGAGCAACAAACGCCCAAAGCTAGTCAACAACTCCGTGATTGCATTGAAAAATTGTATGATATTTTACAATGTGATGTGGGAGGAGATCCCGGTGCTGCTCTTGACTGGCAACCGAAGGATCAGGATAAACCTCTTACTGAAGACGAGCGTTTTGAAGCATTTAAAAAGAATGTGCAAGGAATAAAAAAAGAACAGGCGGCCAATGAAGTTGGAGATGCAAATCGCGCTATGCGTTGTCCTTTTTGCGGGCGGCCCATCCCTTTGTGTACTTGTAATAATCTGCACGCTGACGTGCACCTTTACCAACAAAATTAGAATGTTATGAGTAATATCCCAGACTTTGTTCTTCAGATTCAAGAGGTGGAATGCAATTTGAAAGCCGAATGGCAATTGGTTCAGGAAGACTGGCGAGATCAAGTCGCTGAACGATTCAATTCTGGAATCATGGAACCCTATACGTTGAATTTTCAACAATACATTACAGGAGAAGGAATTAGAGGCTATGGTGTAGACCAACTTATGAAGCAAATGGATAAACATTTGAAGGAGATGTCGCGATTGACAGGCGTTTCAGAAGATGTGGCCTTTGTTTGTGCTGCTGGCCCGCAATATAATGGTAAGGTTAATAACTGGCATGATAATGAGATTAATGTGGAGGAATGTAAAATCGTACGTGACAGGGGCGGCATTGTTCATGATGAACAACGTGACAGAGATTATTGGGAAGAACGGTATGATGGCGTGAAACCTGGAGAATTAAGAGATAAAGATATTCAAGAAATTTTTAAAGATAAATAAATATGGCTTCAGATTATTCTAAGGTAAGTTCAAAAGCGTTAATTGAGCTTAAAACTGATTTGACACATTTGTCAGAATCCTTACATGAAATCTATGACCTTATGAATGCGGATATGTCGCAAGTCGGTGAGTATTGGGAGGATCCCAAATATGCGGAGTTTGTTTCGGGATACCAGCCTCAAATCAATAAATGTGAGGAGATTTCTGAGCGATATAGTGAATGGTGTAAGAGAGTCCTGGATCCGACGATTGAAAAAGTTATTGCAATAGAAACAACGGATGTTGGTGGAGAAGGTGGTTCTTCAAGTGGTGGAGGCGCTGCAGCGGCAGCAGTTAGCGGTGGTGGTTCCTCTGGCTCAAGTGGCAGTGACAGATTTAGTGGTTTTAATATGGGCGGAGGGAAGCCATCCAGTACTGGGAAAGCGGAAAAATTCCGAAAGGCGATTGAGGATATTAAAGCTGGTAAATATGGCCCATTTAAGGTGACACCTCCTGATTCAGGTTTTGAAACCCCACAAAACGAGCGTCCACATCTTACCCCTGAAGAAATGTTCCAGCTGTTAAATGGAAGAACTCGATAAGGAGCTCTGTTACAAATCCGTGTTGATGAAAGATCAGCTGTTGTATAGTATTGTTGACAAGTTAGTCAGTGGAAGGTCTGATTGGACCTTGGAAGAGTTACAATTCCAACGAAACTATCCTCGTGAAATTGAGCAAGCTTTGATGGCTTTTCAACACGGACAACACGATAAAGCCAATAAATGGAGTATTATTCATAGTGGCCATAATTTGTTGCAACGAGGTGGGAGAAGAGGCCTGACTTACCCTGAGGCTATTGTTTTAGCATTAGTTGCTTCAACACAATTAAATAACAATTCCCATGTGGCTGTTTTTGCTTACGACGATGATTTTTTGGACATGGCAGTTGTTATTTATGCAGATGGCGTTGTCGAAGTTGTTTACACCGCATATTCATCTTTGGTAAACAGTGGGGTGATTTATTCCATCTGCCATGATGCTGTTAAGCGATTGGAAGAACCGATTGATAGGGTATTAGTGGTTACCAACGGCTATTATGGTTTTACTTACGAACAGTTGGCTGGCAGCATATTTGGCGTTGAGGCCAAGTTGATGACGAATCAAAAAGAACTCTTAAGACAAGGCATTGAGGTGCAAAAAGGAATCAGGGAAGGAAATGTCAAAGACGTTTTGTTGCTTTCGGTGATTCCACAAACAATAGGAATTGAGGATGCTGATGGCAAAATGTTGCCAATAATTTTGTCAAATACAACGATTCCCACGAAACGATCCGATCATATCATAGTGGATGCGGCCTCTCCGAGGTTTAGTGTAGAGATATGGCAGGGTAACAATGAGTTCGCAAAGAATAATGCACTGATTGCGAGTTTAAATGTTGTGAACGAGTGCATCCAGGCTGGAACGACAAGAGAATTGAAGATTGTGATTAATTTAGATTCAAATATGGGCTGCCGATGTTGTTTGATTGATACTGCAACAGGAAGAAAGAATGAATTAATTGTTTAAATGAAGAATTTTAAAATTAAACACTTTTAATTACCATGAATAAAATGCGTATTTCATCTAATAGGATTAGTCGTCTTGCATCCGACGAGGTGTTTGTTTTTGGAAGCAACTTGCAAGGTATGCATGGTGGCGGAGCGGCCCGTATGGCGTATGAGCGTTTTGGAGCTGTATGGGGAGAGGGAGTAGGCATGTTTGGCCAGTCGTATGCCATTCCAACTATGCAGGGCGGCGTGGAAACCATTAAGCCTTATGTAGATGACTTTCTTCGGTATGCCAAAATGCATCAAGAATTAGATTTCTTGGTTACCGAGATAGGCTGCGGTATAGCTGGATTCACACCAAAAGTAATTGCTCCGCTGTTTTTCCAAGCTATTTTCGATGATGTCAGAAATGTGTTCTTACCAGAAAGCTTCTACTTTGAGTTTGAACATAAAACAGTTTTTTAAACAGAATATCCGTAAAAGAAATAGATGTAAAACACGGTAAACATGGAAACTAATGAATTAAACACACAAGAAAAACAGCGTCATGGATTCGTGACTTTTTGGTTTTGGTTCGGTATTGTTGCTAATGTGATTACAGTTATCCTCAACTTTGTTACCTACCAAGGAATGAAGTCATATGATGTACCAGGGATGAACACCCACATTCTTATAATGCAAATCGTTGGAGTAGTGGCGGGCATTGCCTTAATAGTATGTTATTCCATGCTTTTGAATTGGAAGAAAAATGGCTTTTGGGGCATTGTCGTTGTTGCAGTTGTCGCTTGTGTCGCCAATGTGGTTATGATGGACCTTCTTAAGCGAGATTTTCAGTCGATGGGATTGATCGTCAATTTAAAACCTAGAATCCAGATACTGTCGACATTGGCTTCAATTGCTATATTGTGGGCTATTCTCCAGATAAAGAAGAATGGTGTGAAATGCTGGGATCAATTGGGCTAAAGGATTAGGCAAGACCTGCGAAGCAGTAAGAGCAGGAGAACTAACTAAAGAAAATGGATAAGAATACAATTAAAATCAGGATTGGTCGCGGTACTTTCAATGATATTGTCATCAATGACAGCACGGTGCTAAATGAGCATTGTTACATTGTTTACGATAAATCTGGATGCCGTGTTGTTAACCTAAATCGTGATGCAAAAACATTTGTCAATAACAATGAAGTAAAATGGGAAGCTGCAATCTACGAAGGAGATGAGCTTCGTTTTGGGGATGTTATTGTTGCTTGGGCGCAAATAGAAAAAACGGTGCACGAAGTTCAAAGTACGGGTAAATACAACCGAGAGAATTTTATTAGAAGAGTCGGAATGTTTATTGGTTATTATGTCATTTACTTTATGTTGGGTTGGTTTGTGTTGTATGCGTTTTCTTTAACTGCATCCACAGCACTCAAGATAATTAGTATTTGCTTGTATTTAGGATTTGTGCTATACACCATTGAACCAAGTAAATGGAATAGACAAAAGATGACCGAAGTGGATCTCGGTTCGTGGAGAAAGAATAGGATTGTGATTCTAACTATTACGGCAATATTTCTAATAAAGTTTGTTCTTAAATTTATGTTCCAAATTTGAGAGAGTTTATGTAAAACATGAATTTTATGGAAACAATACATCAATATTTAACAAAGAGAGTATTTTTAAGCCTTTTTCTATTGACACTTTTTTCTTCTTGTGGTTTTAAGAGCAACACGGAAAAAGGTGATGCAGAAGAAATAAACACAATGGATAGTCATGCTTTCAATCAACTACTTGAAGAAGCTAATGGAGGGAACGCCGCTTCTCAAACAAAAATTGGCAATTGCTATTATTTCGGCAATGGAGTAAAAAGAGATGTGGAACAGGCTGTTACCTGGTGGACAAAAGCATCAAACCAAGGCGAAATGGAAGCCCAATTCCGTCTTGGAAACAGCTACTATAACGGAGAGGGTTGTGGACAAGATTTGGAACAAGCCATTTATTGGTGGACTTGCGCTGCTAAACAAGGAGATGCCTTTGCACAAAACACACTTGGATTATGTTTTGATAGTGGAGTCGGCGTAGCCGTTGATGGAGAACAAGCGGCTTACTGGTATACCAAATCGGCTAACCAATCATACGATGAGGCGCAATACAATCTTGGCACATGTTATGCGAGGGGATTTGGTGTCCCAGAAGACAATTACCAAGCAGTATTGTGGTATACCAAAGCTGCGAATCAAGGGAATGCGTTGGCCCAAAAAAGCCTTGGTTATTGTTATTATTATGGGAACGGGGTGACTAAAGATGGCAAGTTGGCCACTTATTGGTGGACAAAAGCAGCCGAGCAAGGAGTTGTGGCGGCACAATACGAACTTGCTGTATGCTACAGGACTGGTGATGGTGTTGAGAAAGATGATGATAAGGCCATCTATTGGTACACGAAAGCGGCTCAACAGGGTGATGCTGGCGCTCAATATAACCTTGGTTGTGTATATAATGACGGTATAGGAGTAGAAAGAAATCTTTCACAAGCTGTTTTTTGGTGGACTAAAGCGGCCGAACAAGGTCATATTGATGCACAAAAGAATTTAATAACCATAAAAGGAAGTGAATAGTGACGAAGACTAGTTTCAAATTACGATTTTTAAAACACAAGGCAAGACCTGCGAAGCCGTAAGAGCAGGAAAATAAAACTATATCAAAATGAAAAAGTGTTTTTTATTATTTGTGGCTGCAATTGCTATTCTGTTTTCAGTCACATCGTGTAGTAACGGTTCTCAAACCATCATTCAAGCCCAAGCTATTGCTGCCAATCGTTCCTGTCCGATGGAAATTGGTAATGGCCTGACACTGACAAAAGTATCATACGAAGGACGATACGTGGTTTATAGCTATAAAGGAGAAGGTCTTTATTTCAGTCAAGAAAATGTTACGCCTGAGATGAAAGCCCAGATTGCGCAGTCATTGCAAATTCAGGCACAAAGCGATCCTAACACGAAAAAATTCATCGAGGCTTTAAAGAAGGAAAATGTCGGTTTGATTTATCATTACTATAATTCTGATTCGGTGATGGATGTTGTTGTTGAGGCAAGGGATTTGTGATTATTGGGGAAGGTGAGGTAATGTATGGTTTCGTCATTTTCAAATAGGTGTTGAATCGTCGGTATTCGATAAATGATTAACATGAAAGAAGAAAAACTAGAATTATGAGATGTTCAAACTGTGGCTGGGATAACCCCGATCAAAACACAAAATGTGAGAAGTGTGATGCGCCTCTTGAGAATGAACTGATATCTAAATTGAAAGGTTTGCCGAGGGAGATTCCGGAGTTTCCGCCTCATGAGAATGCCATGTGTTATTGTCAGGCTCCTCCTGATTGGCATAACCCTGATGATAATAATCAGGGAGGGAATGGCAAAATTCATAAGGTATTAATTATATTAGCAATTATAGCAGCTGTGGCAATTGTGGTGGCTGTTGCTTTTGTGTAATTCTGAATAATGATGAGACTCCCTAAATGTGCTGTTCTGGAACTTACATATCAATGTAACCACAAATGTAAGTTCTGCTCATGTCCATGGTACGCTCCAAACAGCGATTACCCTGTTGGACGTGAACTTGATTTGACTCAATGGAAGCAGGTGATTAGCAGATTGTACGATTTGGGTGTTGAGGCTGTTTCAATTTCGGGTGGTGAGTGTCTATTGAAGGATTGTCTGAAAGATATCATTTTATACATCAATCAAGAGAGTGAGAAACGAGGGAAACGAAAGGAGATAGTCTTAATTTCGAATGGTTTGCTGATGAACATGGATTATCTGCGATTGTTTAAGCAAAGTCATGTCCATCTCAGTATGAGCCTGCCTGGTCTTGAGACTTTCGAGGAGCACACCGGAGTGGATAATGCCGACGGCGTTTTGCATTGGTTTCAAGAAGCAAAGAAACTTGGCTTGAATACAACAGTGAATGTAACTGTCACGAAAATGAACTATTTTGAGTTGTTCAGAACCGTATCAATGGGGCTGATTAGCGGGGCATCGTCGGTTTTGATTAATCGTTTTCTTCCAGGTGGTAGAGGTCTTTCTTTTCAAAAAAATTTGGCTTTGAACAGAAAACAATTGAATGGTATGTTGGATACGGTGGAAGAGATACTTTTGCTTTCCAATCGATATGGTCAGATGGGAACGGAAATCCCTCTGTGTGCTATAGATTCACCTGAAAAGTACAAGAGGTTGGGTTTTGGTACAAAGTGCGCCGCTGCAAAAGGCTTTTTTGTCATAGATCCTGCGGGGCAGGTGCGAACATGTAATCATTCGCCAAGAGTTGTTGGGAATGTGTTTGATGATGATATTATTCAAGACAAAGCGTATTGGTCTATTTTTGCCAATAGCAATTATCATCCAGTGATGTGTCAAACATGCAAATCAATAAGCCTTTGTGATTGCGGTTGTCGTGAGGTCGCTAATATTCTGCACCAATCGCCAGACGCTATAGATGATAGCCTAGGGCACTTAATCAATATTCCCAACAAGGTAAAATTTAATTAAATCATAATAAAAATGAAAACACGCATATTGTTACTATTGTCAGCCCTGATCTTGTCTTTTTCCTTTGGCTATGCCCAAGAATATGAACCTAAGGAAATTAGCGAGGCGATGTGCTTGGAAACCTTGAAGACTTGGAACGATGCCTTGAACGACCGCGATGAAGTAAGGCTGGCGACCGTTTACAATGATGTGGTGAAGTTTTATCAGGATTATCTTACCGATGCCGGGGTGCGTAACAGTCACTCGCGGTTTTTCAAGAAAAAAGCCTACTATCACCAGTATTACGACAATGTCACTTTTGATTT
>JAEEGL010962974.1_pt1 | contig 21070 bp, 19 predicted proteins | sample 9134231 | NCBI WGS metagenome assembly JAEEGL01 (sample SAMN16246548, study PRJNA631951) | gut metagenome | biome: gut microbiome; feature: rumen; material: fiber-attached | host: Bos | place: Iran: Karaj | collected 2018-10 | reverse complement strand
TTATATTCAATGTTTTAATAGAAACTGGTTTCTTCTCTAATTCTTTTTTCATTTCTTCAATAGCAGCATTAGCTTCTTCTATTTGAACATAATAACTATTAGGTATAACAGGCAACTTGTAATCATAGATTCTTCTACCTGCTTTAGCCATAATATCATTAATTTCTGTTAATTGATCTTTAGCTCTTTGTTCATCTTCTTCTAAGCTTCCCAAACTACGAAGAGCTACATTTAGTTTTTCCTCAGTAACAGTAAGTCTATTATTAAGATTTTCCATTTCTTTACCTAATCTAGAATAAGCAAAAGACTTATTACGATGTGCATCAACAATTTCGTTATAATCTTTTCTAATAGTTATTAATTCATTTTTAATAACTTCAATAACTTTAACATCATCATCTGTTAAATCATAACTATATTTAATAACATCTAATTTACGATATAACCCATTATTTGTTTTTTCCAATTTATTACATTTAACAAGAATCTTTCTAACATACTCATCAAATATCTTTTTAGATCTCTTTTCTAAATCAAAAGAATCATAAATACCATCAAAATATCCAAGTATTGTTTTTAATTCAAACACTGAATCTTCAACATTTAAAACATTTAATCTAGCAAAAACATCTTGAATCTTTTTATTTGATTCTTCAATATTATAATTTAAATTTAAATATTCTAAATTATAACCCTCACTAGTCATTCTCTCAGTAATTGTCTTAACGTCTTTCATTTTTGCAGGAATTAAATTTTTACCCATCAATATAATTGTAGGTGCTTCCTCAATAATGACATCTAAATTCCCAATTACATCATCAATACCTTTAACAATCTTACTAACTTCCTCATAACTATTTTGATCCATAGCTATTTCAAAAGCCGCAAATAACTTATCAACATTCTCAAATTGTAATTCTAAAGGAGAACTTACATCTAGATAATCATTTTTGTTTTTATTGTATTTAGTAATTATTTCTCTATACTTAGCTTTTAACTTCGTAATAGTTTCTCTATTCTTTTCTTCTGATAAAGTAATATTTCTTATTTCATCTAACAAGAAATTAGCTTTACTTTTAACATAGTATATTTCTAATTCAACCTTAGCAATCTTATCACTTAAAGTTTTATAATCTTTTTCATTAAAACAATCTTCAATTTCTATTAAAGCATCTGTAATTTTTGGAACTTCTTCATCTTTAATTTCTTTAAATCTTGATTGCCATTCATTATAAGTTTCTTGCATTTTATCATTATTAACTAATGCTTCAACTTTATTTAATTCACTTAAAATGGCTGAAGAGATAATAAGGTTTTTATCACGTTCTAAAGTTATAATTTCGTCTTGATATTTCTTTTTTTCTCTTTTATTAACTAAATTCAAAACAACAACTATTACAATAATACTAACTATATAATAAGTAATACCAGCCAGTATATAAGCAGTTTGACTCATGACTAAACCTCCTATCTTATACTCTATATTAATAATACCACAAAGTACACTAAATTACACAAATATAACTAATTATATTGTTAATCAATTTGTAAACTAAATTACAATTAGTGTTATAATAAACTAGAGGTGCGATATGTTCAAGAAAAAAGATCAAGAAATCAAAAATAACACTATGAGAATAGCTAAAGGAACATTTATGTTATCCCAAATGCCTGATAGTTTATTTACATCAACATATAAGAAAATGGAAAAACAAAACAAAAAAAGTCCATGCAAATATGAACTACCTAATTGGTTCAATATTAAGTTTACAAAAAAAGAAAATGAAATATATGAATTTCAAGGAAGTTTTACCGATGGAAATGGTTATCCACTAGTTTATAAAAAAGATTTTCTAAGATTATTAAAGAAAAATAAAGTTAATATTGAACAACTAGATGAAAATACTTATAAAATAATCAGAAAAAGTCATGAATAAGCCCTATTTTATTGACTTTTTTTCTTAATTATGTATAATTATTATTGCGATGTATTTGGCAGCGTTATAAATAGTTATAATGTGTTTATTGCCGAAAGGTGTGCAAGTATTCTAAGGCTGCCTTAGAAGAAAGTATAAAATAAACTCCCTATTTACTATTTATAACTCCCTATATATCAAAATATAGAGAAAGGAGAAATAATATGGCAAGATACACAGGTCCAGTATATAAGAAATCTCGTCGTTTAGGTTTCTCATTACTAGAAAATGGAAAAGAACTAGCTAAACGTCCTTATGCTCCTGGAGCACATGGAAATGATTCAAGACGTAAATCTAGTGAATATGGTATCCAATTAGCTGAAAAACAAAAAATCAGATTAATGTATGGTTTAAATGAAAAACAATTCCATAGATTATTTGATAAAGCAGCTCGTATGAAAGGTCAAAATGGTTACAACTTATTATGCTTACTAGAATCTAGACTAGATAACATGGTTTATCGTTTAGGATTAGCTAAAACTAGAAAAGCTGCTAGACAAGTTGTAAATCACGGACATATTACTGTTAATGGTAAAAAAGTAGATATTCCTTCATACCAAGTTAGAGTTGGTGATGAAATTGCTGTTAAAGAAAACTCTTTAGAACATCCAGCAATTAAGGAAGCTGCAGAAACTACATTAACTCGTCCAGCTTTCGTAGAATTCGATAAAAACAAAATGTCTGGTAAATTATTAAGATTACCTGATAGAAGTGAACTTAATCCAGATATTAATGAAACTCTTATCGTTGAGTTCTACAACAGATAGTAATAAAAAAAGAAAACTCACAATTTGTGAGTTTTTTTATTTCTTTTTAAAAGGAATTAACATAAATACACTATGATTATCAAAATTTAATTTTTTCATAATCTTTTGAGCATCTTCCATATTTAGATTATTATAAATATCAAACATATCAGTTATTAATTTACCATATGTAACTAATTGATAAGCAATATCTGTATTAACATACTCTATATCATCATAATCTTTTATCATCGATGCAATATTACATCTTTTTCTTCTAGTTAAATCATCTTCTGATAATTCCATATTTTTTATTTTATTCATTACTAAATCAATAACTTTTTCCGGTACTCTACTATCAATACTAACATCAATTGTAACCGTATCATTAAAAATATCAGCACCAGCATTAATATAATTAACTAAATTATTATTTAATAACTCTTCTCTAAACAAGGAAATATTGCCAAAATTACATCTGCATAATAAATTCAAATACACATTTAAAGTAACCTTATCATACTCCTTAAACAAAGAATATGGCATTTTATAATTAATCTTCAACTTAGGAATCTCTACATTAGCTTCAACACATTCATATTCTTTATTAACACTAATTGGTTCTTCTTCTATCTTAACTACCGGATTCTTATAATTAATAAACATCTTACCACGTTGATTTTCTTTAATTATTCTTAATGCCTCTTCTACTTTAAAATTACCAGTTATTATTAAAAACATATTCTCTGGATGATAAAATGTTTCATAAACTGTCTGTAACTCTTCTACTGTTGTATTTAAAACATCATCAACCTCACCAGTTACTAAGTTTCTTCTTTTATCCTTTTTATATAAACATTTATTCATTCCATAATAAAGTTTATGTCCTGGATTGTTCATTCCCATTTTAACTTCTTCTACAATAATTCCTTTTTCTTTAGATATTAAATCTTTTGTAAAATAAGGTGTTTGAACATAATCTAATAAATGAACCAAATTACTCTTAAACTTACTTGTTCCCATTACCTCATAACAAGTAAAATCAAAAGTAGTAAAAGCATTAATATTAGAACCTATCTTTCTAAAATAATCATGAGCTGTATAACCATCTTTCTCATTAAAATTAACATGTTCTAAAAAATGGGCAACTCCATTATGTACTTGATATTCCTTACCTTCATTATCTTTATATTCAGTATGAATAGATCCATACTTAGCACTAAATGTTATATAAAAAGAATTAACATGTTTATTAACTAACATATAAACAGGAAGGCCGTTATCTAATTTTTCATAATAGACAACTTCATCGATGCCTTTAATTTTTATTTGTTCCATTACTACCCTCCTTACATAACATATATATTAGATTCAATTTAATCTTTTTAGCTAGATTTATTATTTCCTTTTTAGTTACTGTTTTATACTCATTAATTAGTTTATTTCCAGATAAAGCATTATCTATATCACTAGCTATTTGACTATTAATTAAAGAATAAGTAGAATCCTCTCTTTGCTTAACTTGATTAATTCTTGTCTTCTTAGCACATAAAATATCGTCATCACTAAACTTACCTTTCACCATCTCATTTAAACAACCATTAACTAATTTGACACACTTATCTTTATTACTCTCATCTATTCCAGCTCTAACTGCAAAAATTCCACCAAACTTCATAAAATAACTAATTATGTTATAACACAAAGAATTCTTTTCTCTTACATTCATATATAATTTACTAGTTAATTCATTACCACCAAAAATAGAATTAAAAATTGGTAAAACAATATCTCTTTCTCTTTTCGTAAAATCTACCATATTATAAATCATAATAAATGTAGCTTGTTCATAATCACCGTATTCAATAACTTCCTTAACTTTTTCTCTAGTTTCATTAGGAATAAATAAAGAACCATAATCACGTTTTTTATTTTTTAAAACAAATAATTTCTTTATAATATCTACAACTGTATCCATCTCAATATCGCCACAAACATAGATATCAACAACAAAATCTGTAAATAATTTTTTATATGCTTTAACTAAAGTAGATGCATCAATTCTATCTAAATCTTCTAAATAACCTAAAGAAGAATATGATATAGGTGAATTACTATCCATACATTCTAAACTTCTTCTCATCGCATAACTACCGGCATACTCTTTTTCTTCTTCAATCATTGTTTTAAAAAGATTAAGACATACATTATAAGAATCTGTATCAAACTTATCATCTTTAATATTAGGATTATTTAAAAGTTCAAAAGGAAACTTTATAACTTCTTTCAAATAGCCCTTATAACAATACTTAGGATTCAAAAAATCATAAGTTATTTCAAAATTAAGTGTATTACCTTCAAGATTAGAAGTCGCATAAATAAAAGAATTATATAATCTTTCTAATTCAATACTAACATCTCTTTTTTTCGGATATCTTTTACTAGTATATGTAAGTAATTTAGCCAAAATAGCATAAGAAGAAATATCCTCTTTTTTTAATGCCTTCCTAAATGTAATACTCATCGTTGTAGTTCTATACTTATCTATTTTTATTGTATGTATTTTATATCCATTACAATTATATACCTTACATCTCATCTTGATCTCCCTTTCATGCCGTTTCTATTATATCAAATAAAAAGAGGTTTACAAAACCTCTATTTCTTTTCATATACAACTGGTGAACTAGCAACTCTAGATATTTCATCAGCTATTTTAACAGATTTATTAGTATATCTATATAAATCTCCTCTAGCTTTAGTTGCTGAATAATCTTTTACTAAATACAATAAATTATCTTTAACGTATTCATAAGTATGAACTTTAGAATCGATTAACTTACTCTTGCCGCCTTTAGTATAACGAAGTTCACCCTCATCACCTAAACCTTTGATAAAGTAAATTCTATCTCCATCTTTATTAACTTTTAAAGTACTAGAACCAACCTTTTCATCGATTTTCTTTGCTTTACCACTCTTAGCAACATATAATGTACCGTTATAATAATCATCAATATCAGTTACATAAGCAAAACCTTTTTTATACTCATACAAATAACCAAACACATCATCAGATACCGTTAGTTTTCTAGATATTCTAGCTCCACTAATCTTTGCAAATTTCAATTTATTTTCACTAGTTAAATAATAAATCTCATTATCTATCAACTTAACAGATTTAAGTCCAGCTAAACCTTCATCAATCTTAGCTTCGCTCTTCTTTCCTTTTTTATAGAAAAGATTAAACTTATTTCCATTTGCTTTTGAATAAATCACTCTTTTTGCTTTAACATCATATGCTAATACTGCAAATATATCTTTTTCTAATTCTGTGTCTTTTTTACCATCATAATAATATAATTTCTTACCACCATCATCTTGAATATACATCATCTTTTCACATGAATCTTCATCACAGTAGTAATTAGTTACATTATTAGCAACTTTATTATCATCATTCTTCTTAATATTATATCTATGTAATTCATTTTCAGAATTAATATAAATTATATACTTAGAATCCTTACTAAAATTAACACCTGTAGCTTTTGCTTCAGTAACTTTTTCTACATTATCCTTCTTCGGTTTAATATTTCTTACATAAATATCGTTATCTTTTTCATAAATAATATAATCACCACTAATTTGAATAATTTTAGTTACATTACTATCTATCTTTTCAGCATCTTTATAATTGTATACTTTTAAATTTTTAGATTCATCTAAAGCTATTATATATTTATCATCATCACTAAAATAATAATTAGTTCCTGAAACATTATTAACTATTTTCTTAGTTTCTCCCTTTTTCTTAGCATCATATAAATACAAATTTTCTTCCTTTTGGAATAAAACATATCGATCTGTTTCATTAGCATACTTAACTTTACTTGCTGTTTCACTAGTTGCTAACTTAACACCAGCATCCTTATTTTTAGCTTTTGGTGTAATCAAATATAAATCTCCATCAGTATCATTAAATATAACCGGATAATCTATTTGCTTAGGAGCTAACATCTTTATAAGTAATAAAACAACAATTACCCCAAGAATACAATATAATACCTTTTTATTAATTCTTATTTTTTTAAGTCCTTTTCCTACTTTTATAAAAAAATTCTTTATACCTTTACCTATCTTAGGTAAAATATTTCTTTTTTTCTTTTCTTTCACAGTAATCATCCTCCAAAAATTAACTACTACATATAAATTATAATCTTAAATAACTATTAAATCAATCAGTTATCTGCTCCTACAACACAATTATATTCAGTTAGAATAAAATCATCTGTCATACCAGTAATATAATCAATTACCTTCCTTGCATTTGAAGTGTTTTCTAAATATTCTTCATTCATATCATCTAAAAAATATTTAAATATACGACCTTCTTTATTGTTATTATTAACATCTTTTAAACATTGATTAAATACTACTCTAAATACTTCTTCATAAAATCTTATTTCTTCTTTAGTATTTGCCTTCGAATATATAAATTCATTATTAAATTTTTTTAAACTCTTAATAGCATTGAATACTTCATCACTCATACAAATATATTCTTTATTCATACTATGTTCTAATAAATCAACATTAATTGTATTAATAATTTCAGTATTTCTTGTTCCTAAGACATCTATAACTTCTTTAGGAATCTCATCTTTTGTAATAACTCCCATACGAATAGCATCTTCTACATCTCTACCAATATAAGCAATAATATCTGAAATTCTAACTACACATCCTTCTATTGTCATTGGAACTAATTGAGTAATTATTTTAGGATCCTTATATGAATCCTCATATTCTTTTAAAAATTCTTCTTTAGTCTTTTTTCTTGGGCGATATTCTTTTAACTCTAATTCTCCATTATGGCACATAATTCCATCTAATACTTGTAATGTTAAATTTAAACCTTTTCCATGTTTTTCTAAATACATTAAAGTTCTTACACTTTGAATATTATGATTAAAATAACCTTCTCCATTTTCTAATGAAATCTTATTTAGTATTCTTTCTCCAACATGACCAAATGGTACATGACCAATATCATGACCTAAAGCTGCTGCTTCAATTAAATCTTCGTTTAATCGAAGCGCTCTTCCTAAAGTTCTAGCTATTTTACTTACCATTTGAACATGCGTCATACGCTTACTAATATTATCATTATCATTAAAAGTAAAAACTTGTGTCTTGTCCATATATCTTGTATAAGACAAAGAATAAACGATACGATCAGCATCACGATAATAAGGAGTTCTAAAATCATCATCATCTTCATCCCTAAAACGATAAGCTTCACTATCTTTAGTAGCATATGACTTTATATCTTTATTTCTCAAAGCCATATTCTTCTTTATCTCTTCATACATATTAAACCACCCAACTATATTATACCAAAAAAAAGATAAGAACCATAGTTCCTATCTAACAATTATCTCAATATCACTTAAAGGATAAGTAGAACAAGGATGAATGAAGTTATATTTTTTATCAGCATTAACTCTTTTATCATTAACTATTTTAACTTCACCCATAACAAGTTCGCTTCTGCAAAGACCACAGCTTCCATCTAAACATTTACTTGGTATATAAATACCTCCTTCTTCTATAGCTTGCAAAATAGTCTTGTTGTTATAACAAGGTATTACATACTTTTCATCACCAACATAAATGGAAAGATTATATTTAGAAACTCTCTTAATATTACAATTAGGTAAAAAACTATCATATCTAATATATTTCTTTGGTAAATTAAGAGGTTGCAATTCTTTCTCTAAATACTTAAGTAAACCTTCTCCACCACTAATAAAGATACTAGTTTTATTATCCTTTATTTCACCTTTTATTAGTTTTAATGTTACAAAACCATCCAAAGTATCTTCTAAGCTCTCTTCAGATAATACAAAACCTACTCTTATATTATCTCCACTAGCTAAATCAATTAATTCCTTTTTATAAACTAGATCACTATTCTTTTTTTCTGAATAGAAAATAGTAAGATTTATTTTATAAAAGCCTTCTTTAACAGCTTGCGCCATTGCATAAGCAGCTGCTACCCCTTTACCAGAAACTATCATCATCAAATTTTCTTCATCTCTTAAAGGAACATAGCAAAAATCACCATAAGGACTAGTAATTGAGAATTTTTCCCCTACTCTAAGTTTATTAAATATATGACTTATAACAAAATCTTCTGGATTATCAAATACTGTAATTCTATATTCATTTGTACTCTTAACAGAACCGGAAAGAGTAAAATTTCTTGTATAGAAATTTCCTTCAATACTAATAATTAAAGCAATCTTTTGGCCAGGGCTAAAAGGAGGTAACTCTTTATTATTAGCTTCAGTCAAAACAAGAGTTTTAGCGTTTTCCGTCTCCTTTAAAATTTTCTTTACTGAAACAATTATCATTTTTGGTTTTAACTCTTCTGCTAATGTTGTAGTTTTAGTCATTGGATTAATAAGCATATCGTCACCCTTTTTTAACCAACTATCACGACTAGAACCAAGTTTTTTAAACTTTTGTTCATCAAATAATGCTAAAGAACTAATCTTAACTTTATCCATCTTACTCACCTGCTCTTTCTATATCTAAAGCAGCTGTTTTAGCAGCATAAAAATTAGAATTATATCCATAGAAGTCACCATCAAAACCACTACATACTTTTAATCCTTTAATATATTCTTCATTTTCTTTATTCAAGAATCTAGGCAAATAATTATCTAAATTGTTTAATCTAAATCCAAATACATTACCATCAAGATTATTAGTAGATATTGCTACATCTATAGGTGATACAATATCTATTTCTTCAATGTAATTACTAATATTAATCTTTGTATATTTTTGATAAATCTCTATCATTCTTTGAGCTATTTCATTAACATCTCTCAAGTAATTATTACGATCAGTATACTCTCCAAAAACATCATTAAAGAATAAAGTATTTAAAGAAATAATTGTCGTTCCATCTGGACTAGCATCCTTATCAATTACATTAGGAACACAAGCAACAACATTTCTCCAACCCATTTCTTTCATTTTATCCATTTCTAAATCACTATCTAAAGAATGATAAACAAAAGATAAATAATTACTAATTCCTAGCTCTTCAATACTTCTATTTAAACCAAGATTAACTGTAAGTAACTTACCGCCAACCTCCCTAGTATTAATATTTTTTAAAACATCTCTAGGAACATCTTCTGGTTTAACTAATTTACTATATACAGTTTCTAAAGTTGAATTAACAACTACTCTATTACAATAAATAGTTTTACCATCATATAATTTAACTCCATTAACTTGATTATCTTCTATTACAATATTAACTACCTCACTATTTAGTTTAATTTCTCCACCATTAACTAAAAATCTTTCTGCTAAAGCCAGTGCAACTCCATAACTACCATCAATTGGAACTTTAATTCCACACTCTACAGCATTAACAAAGTTCGTTGCATAATCTATAAATGCTATAGAAGTTTCACTAGTACCATATAACATCCAAAAAGAATTAATAACTTCTTGAACAAAAATTGGTAATCCTAAAGAATCCATAACTTGACTAGTAGAATAAGAAGCTACCCTCATAAAATTATTAAACTCTTCTTTTATGAAATCCATATCCAGAATATTATTAGTAGCAATATAATTTAAAGCATCTCTACATTCATAAGAAAGTTCAAAAAATGTCTTAATAGACTCATAAGAATCTGGTGCTAATGAAGAAAGTAACTCTATTGCTTTTTCCTTGTTAGATAGTAAAACAATATCACTCTTAGGACTATAAACTCTAAACATCTCATTAGATTTAACAAAATCTATGTCTAAATGAGTGATATTTTTCATTGAATAAGGAAATTTATCATTATCAATATAAAGATTTAATAAAGGATATTTAAATTCAAATCTTCCTTTAACTTTATTTTGAGCTAGTCCTCCTATTTTGTTTTGTTTTTCCAACACTAAAACTTTATTACCTTCATCAAGTAATAAATTAGCAGCAACTAGTCCACTAATACCTGCACCAACAACACAAACGTCGTATTCCATATGCAACACCTTCTTATTATATACATTATATCATTTAAAAAAGAGCATTTCCACTGCTCTTTTAATTAAATAATCTTTTAAGTAATTTTTCTCTATTAATAATTAAATAAACAATCTCAGCGAGTATAAATATTAACATCAATAATAAATACGCACCTGAAAAGTAATTACGTTTAATACCTGCATTTATTAAAATTGGAAACAAACCAATAACAAGACTTAAAACTGTTGGTACAAACACTATAATTCTCTGTCTAACAATTACATTATCTGAAGTCTCTTTTTTGCTAACAAACGTATAGTCTAACACTAATCCTGTTAAAGTCATAAACATTAGAATAAATAATGGTAATAAGAACCACAATAACATTGCTATTCCTTTTATCTTAAAGTAAATAACAAATAATATTGCTTCAACAATAACAAATCCACTACTTAATAAAATATTAACTAACCATTTAGAAAATAATATTTTAGACATACTAACTGGCATAGTTCTAAACATTTGCATATTTTCTTTTTCCAAACTTATAGAAGAAATTGTCATAACATTTAAAGTATTAATACATCCTAGTAACGCTGGACCAAAATTATTAAAATAAACATTAAAATACTCAATTGATTTTAGATTATCTATATTTATCATATTAATACCAATAACTATTAATAATAGCATCACAACATTAGTACCAAATGAACTAAACAAATAAATTTTATTATTAAACAGATTAATTATTTCCTTTCTGATAATACCTAAAGTTTTATTTAATTTAATACTCTTCTTATATTCAAAATGATGATTCTTATTAACTCCTTGTAATAATGAACATATCTTTAAAATATTATTAGACATTACCGAATTATATAATGAAATAAACAAAATATTTAAGAATATATATAACAAGAAAAGAAATACACTCTCATTCATAATAGTTTGAACAAAAATATAACCCATAGGATATATAAGATTTATTCCCTTAATTAAATAATCAATAGCTAAACCCATACTACTAAAATTCTTTTCTTTAACAATTAGAATAATTGTTCCTATTATTAAAGCAAATAACAAATATTTACTAATAAAGAATAATACTTTATTCCATTTAATTTTAAAATAATCATTTAAATAAGAAACAAAAGTAATAATAACTATTGGTACAAAAGGAATAAACAAAGAACACACATAATATAATAAAACTAACACTTCATTAACACTACTAAACTTCATAAAAGCAAATAATGAAGATGTCATTATTACTAACACAATAAATATATTCTTTAAATAAACATTAAAAAGTTTACTAAAAACTATTTGATTCTTAGTTAAAGGATAAGAAAATAATACATCATTATCATTATTCTTAAAAACAACTGGTTCAATTAAAGATATATCGATTACAACACAAAACAAAGTACTAAAAATAAAACCAAAAGTTAAATAACTAAAACTATCACTTAAATTAACTCTAATTAATCCTGTATAAATGATATAACCTAGAACTAAAGTTGCAATTCCAAGTATAATACTTCTTTTCTCTAGATCGCTTTTAACTCCTTCCTTTCTCGCTATAGCAATTTTATTAATATCAAACAAACTTAATAAATTAACATACAATAATTTGAATAATTTATTCATCTTCTACTACTAGCTCCATAAATACTTGTTCTAGTGATTTATCTTTAATAACTCTTTCCATCTCCCCATCGACAATTAATTTACCATGTTTGATAATTGCTATTCTATTACAAAGCTTTTCTGCTACATCTAATACATGAGTAGAGAAAAATATTATTTTTCCTTCCTTAGCTTTTAATCTTAATTCTTCTTTTAAAGTAAAAGAAGCTTTTGGATCTAACCCAACAAAAGGTTCATCTAAAACATATAATAAAGGATCATGCATAAAAGTTGCTATTAATACAAGTTTTTGTTTCATACCATGTGAATAACTACTTATTAAATTACCCAAATCATCATACAATTCAAATTTTTTTGCATACTCTTTGATCATTTCTTCTCTTTTTCTATAAGTCATATCAAAAATATCAGCAATAAAATTCAAATACTGAATACCTGTTAAGTGTTCATAAAGAATTGGATTGTCAGGAACATAAGCAATCATACTTTTATACTTAACTGGATCTTTTAAAATACTAACATCGTTAAGAACAATATCTCCTTCTGTAATATGATTGATTCCAACAATTGACTTTAAAGTAGTTGTCTTACCAGCACCATTTCTACCAACAAAAGCATAAATGTCTCCCTCTTTAACTGAAAGAGTTAGATTGTCAATAACTCTCTTGTTCTTAACATACTCTAAACTATAATTCTTAATCCTTAACATTAAAAATCACCCTTATCCAATACTTTTTGTAAATTAATCAGTCTTTCACAAACACAATCTCTATTAGTTTTAAATCTCTTACTATGTTTATCTATTATATATTTAGGAACCGTAAAACGAATCTCTTTTACTTTTCCTATATCATTTACAAATCTCATTATAACACGTGTAGATAACAAACGATTTTTCACATCCAAATAATGAACATTATTTATATCTATTATTTCCACATTTTTTTCTTTAAATAAAATAGCACTATATTCAACATAAACAAAATTTAAAACTGATATACCAAAACCACCAACTCTTGAAAAAATTAAGAACAAACCAATATAAATAATAATACACATAACAACAAAACCCGCTGTAGCACCTATAGATCTACCAATTATATAATGGATAATATCAGCAATAGTTAATATTATTAATAGATAGGTAAAATTCTTTTCCTTATTTCTAACAAAAGTTACATAATCTAAGTTTTCAGATGTTTTTCTTCTTACACGTCTATCTAATTTATCATATGTTAATCTAAAATCCATATCTTTCACCATTATTATTATAACACGAAAAAAAGTATTATCACTAATACTTATCTATATCTATCTAAAGCTTTTGATAAACTACAATCATCATCATCTTCTATTACTTCAAATACCTTTTTTCCATCAACTACTATATCTGCTTTAAATACCATTGATTCTGCTGTTATTAAAAGTAATTGATCGCCTTCAATTCCAAAACATAAAAAGAATCTTCCTGACATAACTTTATCAAGTAATGTCTCATCTTTTCCTTTATAACTAACCTTATAAAAAGTCTTAAACTTCTTATCCCTAATAGCTAATAGAGTTGCATAAATGTGTTTACAAAAACCTGTATGTCTACAATTACACCACATAAACACATATCCATCATCATCTTCTCTGATATTAACCAAATATGGTTGGCGTTCTTCAACTATAGCTAAATAATGATTATCTATCTTTTCTAAGAATTCTACTCTATCACTTTCATAATATTTAGTTCCTTCTAAGATATCTTTAGCTTTAAATATTTTATCATCATCACCATTTATCAAATCAAACTTAATAGGTTTAAGTGCATTAAATCTATCTTCTGTTCCATCAAATTTAGCAAATACTTCATTTAAAATTATTTCCATACTTCTAGGCAAATAGGAAAAAACTAAAGCAAAAGGATCTATCAAAAATGCCCATTCTAGAGGCAAGAATCTATCAAAAACATATTCTTTTATTTTATCTTCCTTATAGAATAATACTTCTACTCTATCTCCTTTAACATTATCATTAAAACAGTATGCACTATCTCTATTGTTTTTGACAATCTTATCAACTAATTGTAATGCAATAAACTTAGTTACTATCTGTTGATTCATATAATCATCTATATGCTTAGCATCAAAAAAATTTAAATCAAACCATATTATCTTATAAACAGATAATTTCTTTACATAATCAAATCTTATATAAATATCATGATTATTATAATCAGATAGAAAAATAGACATAACTATCTCATGTCCTTTTTTTAACAAATACTTGTTAATAACATCAAATAATGTTTTCTCATTTTTCTTAAACATCTACATCATCCACTTTTTTATATATTATACATACTACTCCTAGTTCTTTTTGTTCTTCCTTACTATAATATCTTTCCATATCTTTAAGATATTCTTCTTTAGTTAAATGAGGAAAATGAATTCTTTCCATATCAAAAGAATCAACAACTTCCAAAAGATTATTAAAATACTTTAACTCAAGAACTTGAGCTTCTATTTTTTCTTCTTCCAATGGTCTTTTCAAAAAAATAATCTTATCTCCAACATGAAGTTTTTTTCTTTTTTCATCATTAAGTCTTACTTCTACATCCTTCTTACCATTTTTAATCAATTCAAAAATATCAGGATGCAAATGACATATCATTTCCATAAAAACCTCCACATAAACAATATCCATATTATCATATATAATATATTCAAAAACCAAAATCTAAATTTTTTAGTTTTATGTCTAAACAATATCATTGCAAGAATAGCACCAAAAAATCCACCCAAAAATCCTAGAGTATATAACGTTAACTCACTGATTCTTCTTTTCTTATTAATTGCCTTATATTTATCAATAGCATAAATAATAAAAGTAACAACATTGATGATGATTAAATATTTTTGAATAAAACTCATATAACCACCTAATTAATTATAACAAAAAAAGAGCTTTTATGCTCTTTTTCTTCTTCTTTTCTTAATATGTTTGCTTTTATAACCTAGGAATAGTAATACTCCTGAAGGTATAACTGCAGTAGCAATTAGAATAGAAATCTTAATCAAGAAAACTAAATCTTTCTTCTTGCTACTATTAGCAACACCAACATTATCTAGTTTAACTTGATCAGCAATAACTCCATATTGACTTAAGTGTGTAGTTTCAAATATAACATAACCATCTTCTACTACACCATCAATATACTCTTCAATATCTCCTTCATCATTAACATAAATAATTTGATAATTCTCATGTTCTCCAACTTCATCGTCTAGTTTAATCTTTATTGTATATTTACCGTTCTTCATCTCTACAATTTGTGAACCATCATACACACTTACATCATATAAACTAACTAGATCTTTTCCGTTTTCTAATGAATTTGATAATTGTCGTGCCACAGGAGTTGACTTTAAATTCTCTTCTTTTAATTTATATTTTTTGTCAACTTTCTTTTCGGTAATTAAAACAACATTATCAGTCTCTAGCACATTATCCTTAGAATCAACTTTTTCTTCTTTCTTTGGAGCTTGAATCTCAACATATTTTATTACGCCATAACCATCTTCTACACTTGTAGTTAAAGAAGTCTTGATTCTATTAGCAAACCACGAATCTGTAATTGCAAGTCCAGACATCATTGTATAATCTTCAACTTGTACTAATTCATAATCGCTTTCATTATATTCGCCAGGTAATTTATTAAGTTCTACTAAATCTTTATAATTATTAACAAATTCTTCTACGGTTCCCTCAAATATTTTCTTATCATTATTAAGAATTGCTTTATCATTATAAATGTACTGATTAACAGCTTCACCATTTATAACTTTTTTTGCAAAAGAATTCTGTTTGAATTTTAAAGATCCATTTCCAGTAACACTTATTGGTATATCTCCGATATGTAATAATTGAATATTATTCTTTCCTTTAATATCCAATACTACATCTTGATTCCAATTAGTAAAATAATAAGCATCAAAATTATTTAAACTAATTGTATTATCAGATCCATTATAGTAAATACTTTTACCTTCACTACCATAAACTGTACCTTTACAAATATAACTATCCTCATCTAAACTCGAGTTCAATTTAAATGATACTAATACTTCGCAGTCTCCTACTGTTAATGCCGATACTTTAATAGTACAAAGCATTAATAGTAACATTACTACTAAATATCTTTTTTTCATAAAATTTTCACTACTTTCTTTTCAGGGAAGCGCTACTATCATATCATTATCATTTTCAAAAAAAAAGAAAAATTACACTGATATAACTTTTCTATATAACTAACGAGAATTAGAATATGCAACTCTAAGTAAGTCTTCATCCTCTAATACCTCAGTATTATAATGCTGTAACTGACTCTTCATTTTTGCAATCTCTAAAAGGTTTTCTTCAGTAGTTTCAAAAGCATATAAATGCTCCCTAAATGCAAAAAACTTTTCCTTAAACTCTTCTATATCTAAAGCATTAACCATACCTGTCACATAATTACTAACTATATTAAAACGTAATATTTCAATAACTCTATATTCTTTTCTTAAATACTCTAAATCTATCATTATCTAAATTGTCCTATCATAATTATTAAAGAAAGAATTAAAAAGACAATCAATAAGAAATAATCCGCTACTTTTTCCAAAGGCTTCTTATCAAAATATACGTTTTGATGATCATTTTTATCCACTCTAATAGTTTGAACCTCTCCTACTTTAGGAATATTCTTACTTAAGAATGCAGGGAATGGCACAGTATAATCATGTCCTTCTACTGTATATCTATATATTGGTTGAAAATAATTAGCATCAGTATTAGGATTACTTATCAACTCAACCACTTCAGCTTCGATAGAAAGGCTAAACTCTTCATCTATAACCTTCTTTTTATAAACTGAAAAACATAACGTTAACGCCATCAAGAAAAAAACACTAGAACTAATCATAAAAGTAAATGCTTTTGCTTTATCAAAATAACCTACAAAATAAAATATTCCCGATAAAGCTAAACTAATAGATAAACAAGTAGAAATATATCCATAAACATTTTTCTTAATAATAGACATAATTCCATATAACAATAACCCTATAGCTATAGCAAATAATACTACCTTAATATTCTTTTGAAAGATAAAAATAATTATCAAATCAATCCCTATTAAAGAATAACCTATATTACTTATTAGTTTTTCCCTTTTCAACATTAATACCTTCTTTCTCTGGAACCGGATCATAACCATATTTCCCAAATGGACGACATCTTAAAAGTCTTTTAAAACCCATCCATCCACCCTTAAGACTTCCATATTCTCTAATAGCTTCTTTAGTATACTCCGAACACGTAGGTCTAAAACGGCAATAAGAATGAGTATGTAATGGTGTCGCCTGATAAAGCTCAATCATTTTAATCATTATATTCTTCATTCATATCACACTATTATTTTAACATATTTTTCCCTTTTTTAACCTATTTAATACAAAATAATAACTATAAGTCTTAACAGATATATTTTTCCATAACTTAAAGTTATATCAAAAAAGAATAATTAAAATTTAATTATTCTTTCCCAAGGTAAATCTTTTTTACCAAAATGACCATAATTAGTTGTTTTCTTATAAATAGGTTTTCTTAAATCTAAATACTTAATAATACCTTGTGGAGTCAAATCAAATTTCTTTAAAACTTTTTTAATTATCTCTTCCTCAGATATTTCATTAGTACCAAATGTATTAATATTTACGGATACAGGTTTTGCTACCCCTATTGCATAAGCAATTTGTAGTTCACATTTCTTTGCATAACCATTAGCAACAATATTTTTAGCAATATGTCTTGCCATATAAGAAGCAGATCTATCAACCTTTGTTGCATCTTTACCACTAAATGCGCCACCACCATGTCTAGCATAACCACCATAAGTATCAACAATTATCTTTCTACCAGTTAAACCACTATCACCTAAAGGTCCACCAATAACAAATCTACCAGTAGGATTAATATAGATGTTAGTCTTATCATCTATTAAATCTTTTGGTATTACAAAATCTATAACTTCTTTTTTTATCTCTTTCTTTAATTCATCTATATCTTTAGAATCCTTATGTTGAACACTAATAACAATAGTTTCTATTCTTTTAACTTTATCTAAATCATACTCTAAAGTAACTTGACTCTTACCATCAGCACCTATCCCTAATATAATATTTTCTTTTCTTACTTCAGTTAATCTTTTTGTTAATTTGTGAGCCAAGTATATTGCCATTGGCATGTAATCTTCATTATCGCTACACGCATATCCAAACATCATTCCTTGATCTCCTGCTCCACCTACCTCATCATTAGTACCTAAAGCAATATCACTAGATTGTTTGGAAGTATTAACTATAATCTCACATTTATTATAATCAATATCGTTATCGCCAAAATAACCAATATCTTTAATAGCCTTTCTAGCTATTTTTTCAACATCCACTTCAGCGTTAGATGTAACTTCTCCAGTAACAAATACCTTATTCTTGCCAGCAACCACTTCACATCCTACTCTAGAATTAGGATCTAATTCTAAATAAGCATCCAAAATACTATCTGAAATATAATCACATAACTTATCTGGATGTCCTTCTGTTACACTCTCTGATGTAAACAATTTTTTCATCTTTCTTTCCTCCTCTTTAAATATATGTTTCAAGGAAATAAAAAACCTCTGTCTTTGGACAGAGATTTAATTCTTTTACTAATTATAATCATCAGCCAAAGTTTTCACTTTGTCGGTATTAGCACCTAACTTAAAAGGTTGCTGCGGAGTCATAAAGCCGAATCTCTCGTCCGCTCTTGATAACATATATTCGTATAAATTATAGCATTTTATTTTTTATTGTCAACAAATTTTCTTGGTACTCTAGCACCTATAGTACATAATATTTCATAGTTAATAGTATCACACTTTTCTGCTAGATCATCTAAGGTAATATTTTCGTTGTCCCATATTATTACCTCATCACCTAATTTAACATTTTTTATATCGGTAACATCTACCATAAAACTATCCATACATACTTTTCCTATTATAGGAGCCATTTTATTATTAATCATTACTTCCCAACCATTTGAGAACGTTCTTCTAAATCCATCTGCATAACCAATAGGTACAGTAGCTACTAAAGTTGTTCTATCAGTAATATAACTTCTACTGTATCCAATACTAGTGCCTTTTTCGACTTCTTTTAAAAAAGTTATTTTGGATTTTAAGCTAGCAACAGGTTTAATATCTATCTTATCTAATGTATCCTCACTAGATTTATAACCATACATAATAATTCCTGGTCTTACTAAATTAAAATTAGATTCAGGATAATTAAGTATTCCATTAGATGCATTAGCATGAATATATTTTAATTCCCCTAACATCTTTTTAGCAGTATCAATTGCTACATTAAATGACTTGATTTGTTTTTTTGTATATTCATCATCAATATCAGCTGAAGACAAATGAGTATATATACCATCTACCACAATATTAGATTTTATATTATTAATGAATTTTTCTATTCTATACGGATGAACTCCAGTTCTTCCCATACCTGTACCAATTTCAACATGTACATGTATCTCTTTTTCGGCCTCACCCAACTTATCTACAAAATGATATGAACTGACACCAACCACTATATTATATTTAATTATTTTATCTATTTCTGTTTCATATGGTTGATTTAAAACAAATATTTCTTTTTCATATCCGAGTTTTCTTATTTGTACTGCTTCATCAACAGTCGCTACAGCAACTATATCAAAATGGTTTAAAACATCCAATCTAGTATTTAAATATGTTCCATATGCATTAGCTTTAATAACTGGCATTATCTTACTATTTGGACATTTTTCTTTTATTCTATCTATATTATATAAAAAGTTATTAACATCTATTTCCATAATAGTAGGTCTAGTAATATCCATATAAATCACCTACTAAATTATAACATAAAAAAACGGATTAATAATCCGTTCTTTCTTTATTAAGCGTTGTATCTTTTTGTTTTATCTTTTCTTTTACCAAAGTAAATGCAAGCACCAAAACTAATTGTAAAGAATACCAATAATAGCATAATTCCACTAGCTGTTTCTGGATTTTTTAATAGCTGAGAAATACCCTTTTGTTTAGGAATACTAATTATTGGTGTATTCTTTGGTACACTAGGAACTTTATCATAATCAGAAGTATAAGCATATAAGTGAATAGTATCTATACTATCATCTGATCCAATATATAAATAATTCACATCTTTTTTTGCTGAAATTTTAACAATTTCTTTTTCTTTAGCTATTCCTAATACGTTACCTTCTTGACCTTTAACTATCCAATAATTATAAACCAATTTTTGTTTAGGTAAATCCAATACATCCATTGTATCCTTTTCACTTAAAACTTCATAACTAAAACTAGAATACTTACCTCTTTTTAAATCGTCTTCTTTAAAATAATTTGTTTCTTTAGTATCATTTAATAATTCACTATTAGTTTTGCTATTAACAACGTAATTACTATTCTTTGAATTCTTAGCAATTACATCTTTAGTTACATAAGGTGTATATATAAATTCATCAGTTTTATATAATTTATCATTTAAATAATACTTAGATGTATA
>JAEEGL010795564.1_pt1 | contig 21070 bp, 19 predicted proteins | sample 9134231 | NCBI WGS metagenome assembly JAEEGL01 (sample SAMN16246548, study PRJNA631951) | gut metagenome | biome: gut microbiome; feature: rumen; material: fiber-attached | host: Bos | place: Iran: Karaj | collected 2018-10 | reverse complement strand
TGTGTTCTGCTGATGGGATCACCGTTTCTAAGTGGAATAAGCGGGTCTTTTTTTATAGCTTTAGCTTTTGTTGTGTATTTCATAACAGTTTCCGTAAATTGTAAAATATATATACACGGGCAATCAAAACCCATATAATTTTACCATATTAGCTTTTATAGGGCAAGCAAAAAATTAACTTATAATTTATAAAAATAATCTTTACTTTTATGAACTTTTTTTGTTGAAAAATAAAGATTTTTGTAATATAATATGCAGGCGATGTAATATAAATCAAAAAGGAGGTTTGAAATATGGACAGTATTGCCGTGTCGTATAATCGCCTTTGGAAATTGCTTATCGACAAAAGCCTTAAGAAAAAAGATCTGCAGATAATGACCCATTTAAGCTCTGCCGTTATAGCAAAACTGGGCAGAAATGAATCGGTCCAGCTTAATACGCTTGTAAAGATATGCCGTGCGCTTCATTGCGAGCTTGCGGATATTGTGGAGATAATACGCAAAGATTAAAATATAAAACCCGATAAGGAGGAACGGATAAGCTTTATCCGTGATCGTTAATTATGGAAACATCAACGCTTAACGGAGCTTTGTTTGCGGATATGATACGCGGCGGAGCCCAAAAGCTTAATAATAACAGAACACTGGTAAATGACCTTAATGTGTTTCCCGTGCCTGACGGTGACACGGGCGACAATATGTATATGACGATAGATTCAGGATCGGCGGCGTTAAAGGGTGAAAAGGCCGACTCTCTTGAACATACATCTTCATGCGTTGCAAGGGGTATGCTGCTTGGCGCAAGAGGAAACTCGGGTGTCATATTGTCCAGAATATTCGCAGGTATAGCAAAAGGTTTTCTCGGTGCGCACAGTGCCGACGTCGGTTTGTTGGCTAACGCTTTCACAAACGGCATAGAGGAAGCGTACAACGCTGTATCTCAGCCCGTTGAGGGAACAATTTTGACCGTATATAAAGAAGCCGTGAACTATGCCAACTCAAAGATGAACAAAAACAGTACGATAGACAGCTATTTTACCGACTTTACTGCGGAGTTGAAACGCTCGCTTGAGCGCACGCCCGAAAAGCTCGCCGTTTTAAAAGACGCAGGCGTTGTGGACAGCGGCGGTGCAGGCTTTGTGTATATAGCAGAGGGCATGAAAGACGTTTTGAACGGTGCGCAGATTAGTTATGATAACCGCGACGCAGAACCCGGAGCAAAGAAAATGGATTTTTCTCTTTTCACCGAAGACAGCGAACTAGAATACGGCTATTGTACGGAATTTTTGCTCAGGCTCCAAAATAAAAAGACTGACATTTCGCAGTTTGATATAGACGCTTTCAGAATGTATTTGGAACAGCAGGGAAACTCTGTAGTAACATTTAAAGAGGGTTCAATAATAAAGGCTCATATACACACGCCGGACCCCGGCAGGATATTAAGCTATTGCAGAGATTTCGGTGAATTTTTGACTGTAAAAATAGAAAATATGGCTCTCCAGCATAATGAGGTTGAGGCTCAGAAAGATTACATTCCCAAAGTGGAAAAAAGCCGAAAGAAATACGGTATAGTGTGCGTTGCGGCAGGCAGCGGCATAAAAAGCACCTTCAGCTCTTTGGGTGCGGATATTGTAGTAGACGGCGGACAGAGTATGAACCCATCTGCCGAAAACCTTATAGAAGCATTTGAGCGGGTAAACGCGGAGACGATAATCGTATTCCCGAACAACAAAAATATAATCCTCACGGCAAAGCAGGCGGCAGAGTTATACGATAAGTCTGACGTAATGATCATCAATACAAAAACGATAGGCGAAGGATACGCCGCGCTTTCAATGCTCGATACATCATCTGATGACAACAGTGTTATTGAAGCTGAGCTGAACGAAGCCGCGCAAAACGTTGTAACTGGTATGATATCACGCGCCACACGCACAACAAAAAAAGACGGCGTAGATATCGTAAAGGATGATTATATCGGCTTTACCGAAGACAGGGTATATACAGACTCTCTGTGCAGAAAACAGGCTGTGACAGACTTGGCAAAAAGTCTTAACGCCCAAAGCTATGACATTATGCTTCTTGTCTGCGGAACACAAACAAATGAAGAGGAAGTAAACGAGCTATATAAGACCCTGTGCGATGAATACAGAAAAACTGAGATTATAACCATTGACGGCGGACAGCCCGTTTATGACTATATAATGATCTTAGAATAACGGAGGAATAACAAATGTTAGTATTATTTACAGACACAGATACCGATTTTACACCTCAAACAGCACACGAATACGGATATAATCTTATAAGTATGCCTTACAGCATAGACGGGAAAACGGTATATCCTTATGTGGATTTTGATTTTTTTGACGCCCACGCTTTTTACGATATGCTCAGAAGCGGCGTTTTGCCCACAACGAGCGCGATAAGCGAAGAAAGGTATATTGAGTACTTTGAGCCGCATTTTAAAAACGGTAACGATATACTTTATGTTCATTTTTCGGCGGCAATGACAGCCACATTTGATAATATGAACAAAGCAATAGAAAAGCTCAAGGAAAAATATCCCGAGCGCAAGTTTTATCATATAGATACAAAAGGAATCACAATAGAAAGCTATAACATAGTAAAAGAAATCGGGGATCTGCATAAACAAGGTAAAACAATAGAAGAAATACTTGCATGGGCGGAAAAAGAAGTTGACAGATTTGCCATATACTTTTTCGCGGACGACCTTAAATTCTTTAAAAGAAGCGGCAGAGTAAGCGGTTTGGCGGCAACAATGGGAACGCTTATAGGCGTAAGACCCATAATACATATGAATTCAGAAGGCAAAATGGTAAGCGTGGGCAAGGAAAAAGGCAGACAAAAGGCAATAAACAGGCTTGTAACTTACGTTGAAGAGCTTGGGGACGATCTGTATAGTCATAGGGTGATCGTAGGTCATACGGATGCGCCCGAAATAGTAGCCGAAGTCGTAAACGGACTTGAAGAAAAATTCGGAAAAGAACTGAACATAGAGATCGTAAATGTAAACCCGACAGCGGGAAGCCACTGCGGACCTTCGGGAGTAGGAGTATGCTTCCACGCAAAGCACAGATAAAGGTGAGTTTTTATGGCAGAGATTTGCAAGGTTGAAACGAAAAAGCAACAAAAGGATTTTCTTAAATTCCCGCTCGAGCTTTACAAAGGAAACAAGAATTTTGTTCCTCCCCTTTACGGAGATGAAAAGAAGATCTTCAGAAAAGACTATGTTTACCTTGATACATGTGAAGTTGTTTATTTCAATGCTTACAACGACGGTAAAATGGCAGGAAGGATCTCGGGCATTTTGCAAAAGGCAAGCAATGAAAAAACAGGGGAGAAGCGTGTTCGATTTACAAGGTTTGATTGTATAAACGATAAAGAGATCGCAAAGCAGCTGTTTGACTCAGTAGAAAACTGGGCTAAGGAAAAAGGCATGGATACCGTGTGCGGTCCACTCGGGTTCTCAGATTTGGAACGCGAGGGTATGCTTGTCGATGGGTTTGACGAGCTTTCGACATTTGAGGAGCAGTATAATTATGATTACTACGGTGAGCTTGTAGAGCATTGCGGTTACACAAAAGAAGTTGATTGGACCGAAAGCAAAATATACCTGCCCGACGAGCCAACCGACAAGCTCGACAAAATAACCGAATATGTAATGAAACGCTATAATCTGCACTTCGGCAAAGCAAAAAATGTAAACGATTTCTTAAATAAATACGCCGACAAATTCTTTGAACTGCTTGACGTTGCTTATGACGGGCTTTACGGAACGGTGCCTTTTACCGACGGAATGAAAAAAATGATGATAAGCAATTTTAAGCTTATCATCGACTTAAAACACGTTGCCGTAATTCTTGACGAAAACGAAAATCTTGTTTGTCTTGGGCTGTGTTTTCCGTCTATTGCAAAGGCTGTTCAAAAGTCAAACGGACACCTTACACCTGCTGCTATCGTGCGCATACTAAAAGCAATTAAAAAGCCCGAAATAATTGACCTCGGGCTTGTTGCCGTTGCGCCGGAATACATTAACAAAGGCGTTACGGCGGCAATTTGCTCAGAGCTTGCCAAAATGCTCAAAGAAGACGGCATAAAATACGCTGAAACAAATCTTAACCTTGAAGACAATGCAGCCATACAGAATTTATGGAAGCGTTTTAAGGCAGTACGCCACAAACGCCGACGCAGCTATATAAAGCATATTTAAGTGAGGTAATGTTATGACAGAACATTATGAATATGACGCGGAAAAAGAAATTCAGTCTTTAAATAATCAAGAACATACTAAAGAAGCAAAGAAAAAGCTAAAATCCGGAAAGCTCGCTGTTGCTTTTGCGTGTATGGCGTTGGTATGCGCAATAGCCGTGGCTGTAGCAGCAATATGTTTCATAGGCAACTCCTCGCAAAAAGTAGAGGCGCTGTCAAAACAAATTGAAATACTTGCAGCCTCTGTGGACACGAACACCGAAACACAGGAAAACGGTGTAACAATAGCAGGGCAATATGAGATAAAGCCTACAGAAATAATATCTGACGCTTATAAATCTGGCGATAGCTCTAAACTTGACAAAAAGCAAAAAGAAACTCTGAAAATGGCTTCGGAAGTGCTTTCTGAAATAATAACCGACGGAATGAGCGACTTTGAAAAAGAAACCGCGGTTTACGACTGGATGACAAGCTCTTTGCAAAACGATACGGGAATGCTTGTTGTAGTGCCTACAACACAGCAGGATTGTGAAAACCCTTACGGTGTTCTAAAATATCACAACGCTGTTTGCGTGGGCTATGCCACAACATTCAGATTGTTTATGCAAATGCTCGATATAGACTGTATGGTTGTTCATAACAATGATCTGTATCATTCTTGGGATCTTGTTAATATTGATGATAACTGGTATCACGTTGACATATATTCAGACGCCGGAATGGGAGGATATCAGCATTTCAACTTAAATGATGATATGATGCTTGCTCAGCAGAACTGGGATACATCGTATTTTCCCGCGGCAGATTCGCTTGAACTCAATAAATATTATATGTCAAGGATAGCCATTGACGATATATATGACGTTCCCGCAAAAATGCGCGAAGAAATAGATAAAAAAAGCTCTTTTGTCTGCTTTGAGTTTACAAAAGAGTTGTCAAACGAAGACATGGCAGTGGTACAAAGCTTTATGAATGTTTTGAGCAATTGCCTGTCTAACAGTTATGTTGAAAATTTTGCTTTCAGCGTTACACAAAACGGTTGGACAACAGATTCTAAAACGGGTCATTCTATGGTTTCCGCCACGTTTGATTATAATTCTGACGATAATTACGCTGAAAACTATGAAATAGATTACGACAGAATAGGGGAGATATTGTCTGAATCTTTCGGAGACGTTTTGCCCGACATCAAAGACTATTCAAACGGCAATTACGGCTATGACTATAACGACGATTATTACAACGACGGAAATTACGGTTATTAAAGTTTAAGCAAAAAGGAGAAACGTCAATGAATATAAAAAATAAAGTATTAAGCGTAATTTTTGTTGTTATGCTTTTCGCTTTGGTTTGTCAGTCAGGCTGCGCAAAGCGTAATGACGCTTCTGTTGACATTGACACACTTCGCGACGCCATGCTTGAAAGCTTCGGTGATACCGCAGATATGACAACAGTAGACAGCAGTTTTGAAAACGCGGAAGAGCTTTTCGCTTATGCCTGCGATGTAGATTACAGATTGGTAAAAGATTATTTTATGAGTTATTCAACGCTGGGAAACGCCGACGAGATAGTAGTTGCGCAGCTTGAAAGCCAAGACTCTGCGAAGCTTGCCGAAAAAGGCTTTCAAAAGCATTTAGATTCAAGAAAAATGCTGTTCCGTCAATACGCTCCGGATGAACTTAAACGTACCGATAACGCAAAAGTATTTGCAAGCGGAAATTATGCCGTGCTTATAATAGCCGACAACGCCGAGGAGATCAAAACAGTATTTGAAGAATTGACAGGAGAATAAAAGCCATATAAAACTAACGGGAGACACTTATTAATTAAGCGTCTCCCTGTTTTTTTACATTATTTTAAATTCACTCTTAAAAATGATTTTTTACCCTTTTTGATTACAACGTAACCGTCGTTTTTGTCAAAATCGGACTTTGTGAGCTTTAATGCGATATCCGTTACCTTTTCGTTGTTTACAAGCACACCGCCCTGAATTATAAGGCGTTTTGCCTCGCTCTTTGACGGGCAAAGATTTGTTTTTACAAGAATATCAAGAACCGATATCTCTCCGTCTCGCATATCATCAGCCGACAGATCGGCAGACGGCATATTAGATGCGTCATTTCCTGCGCCGAACAAAGCCTTGGCTGCCTGCTGCGCCTTTTCGGCTTCTTCTTCACCATGGATCAGCTTTGTTACCTCATAGGCAAGTCTTTCTTTAACTTTGTTAAGCTCGCTGCCTTCAAGCTTTTCATATTCAGCTATCTCCTCAAGCGGAACAAATGTGAGTATTTTCATACAGCGGATAACATCTGCGTCGTCAACATTACGCCAATACTGATAGAACTCATAGGGGCTCGTTTTTTCGGGGTCAAGCCATACCGCGCCTTTTTCCGTTTTGCCCATCTTTTTGCCCTCGCTTGTTGTAAGCAGGGTAAATGTCATACCGTAAACCTCGGCGCTTTCGGGAACGGGCGTGCCTGTTTCTTCACTCTTTTTGGCGGCTATACGGCGTGTAAGTTCAACTCCGCCGATGATGTTGCTCCACTGGTCGTCTCCGCCAAGTTCCAAACGGCAACCGTATTTTTGATTGAGGATATAAAAATCATAGCTTTGCATAAGCATATAATTCATTTCAAAGAAAGTTAATCCCCCGCGCTCCATTCTCTGCTTATAGCACTCTGCCGCAAGCATTTTGCTTACCGTAAAGTGTACGCCAACTTCTCTTATGAAATTTATATAGTTAAGGTCAAGAAGCCAATCTGCGTTATTTACCATTATAGCCTTGCCTTCGGAGAAATCTATAAGGCGTGACATTTGCTTTTTAAAGCACTCTATATTGTGGTCTATGCCTTCTTTTGTAAGCATCTTTCTCATATCGGTCTTGCCCGAGGGGTCGCCTATCATACCTGTGCCGCCGCCGAAAAGCGCAATAGGTGTATGCCCTGCGCGCTGCATATGCGCCATAACCATTATCTGAACAAAATGTCCCACATGAAGGCTGTCGGCAGTGGGGTCAAAGCCTATATAAAACTTTACCTTGCGGTTATTTAAAATATCTTTAACTTCTTCTTCGTTTGTGAGCTGGGCTATCATACCTCTGCCCTTTAGTTCTTCATATACTCCCATATTTTTACTCCTTACCGTATTCTTCCACGCAGGCGCTTACTGCGTTTCTAATTTCGTCAGCTCCGTCGCCTTTAAGCGCGGAAAAAGCATACATTCTTATATCGCCCAAGTCTTCGAATTGCTCTTTAAATACTTCAAGTCTCTTTTGCTGTTCTGTTTTGTTTAATTTGTCTTTTTTTGTGAGCACAACTATATAAGGCAAGCCGTTTGCGCTCAAAAACTCAAGCATTTGCATATCGTCGGGCGTTGCAGAGTGGCGCATATCTACTATTTGCACCACTAAAGCTATTTTTCTTTCCTGCGCAAAATACCCCTCAACAAGCTCTGCCCAACGCATTTTCTCACTTTGAGATACCTTTGCGTAGCCGTATCCCGGCAAGTCCACAAGGAAAAATCCGTCACACTTAAAGAAATTTATCGTTGCCGTTTTACCGGGCGTGGCACTTACTCTTGCAAGATATTTTCGCCCTAAAAGCTTATTTATCAAAGACGATTTTCCCACATTTGACCTTCCCGAAAAAACCACCTCGGGCAAATCGGACAGGATAAGCTGCTCAGAAGTTCCCGCTGCGCCCGCAAATTCCGCTTTGTTAAAATTTATCATATAATTTCTCCTTTGCGTTTATTTGGGATTTACAGGGGATTTATAATCAATTTTTCTCAGCAGCGCCGTATCAAGCACTTCATCTATGTATTTAACAGGAACAAATTTTACATTTTCTTTTACCGTTTTGTCCACAAGCTCCAGATCGGGTACGTTTTCCTGAGGGATTATAACGGTATCTATTCCCAGTTTATAAGCTGCCATAGACTTTTCTTTCAATCCGCCGATCGGCAAAACTCTGCCGCGCAGGGTTATCTCGCCTGTCATTGCAACGTTGTGCCTTATCGGGATGTTCGTAAGTGCGGAAACAATAGCCGCTGCCATTGTTATTCCGGCTGACGGGCCGTCTTTGGGAATTGCGCCCTCGGGTGCGTGGATATGGATATCCTTGTTTTTATAAAACTCATCGTCAATGCTGTATTTTGATGCGTTGCAGCGCACACAGCTTATAGCCGTAACTGCCGACTCCTGCATTACATCTCCCAGAGAGCCCGTAAGCTCTGTTTTTCCCGTGCCGCTCATTATGGCAACTTCGATAGGTAATACCTCGCCGCCTGCGGATGTCCACGCAAGTCCCGTCGCAACACCCGTTTCATCGGTTTTGTTCATATTATCGGGCTTGAATTTTTCAACGCCGAGCAGATCTTTCAGTTTTGCCAAATCAACGTTTACTTTTTCCTCGGAATTTGAAACTATGCTCACGGCAAGCTTAGAGAGGACCTTTTCTATCGTCCTTTCCAGATTTCTCACACCTGCCTCGTGGGTGTAGCAATCTATCATTTTGTATACGGTCTTATCCGCAAATTTAACCTGAGTTGATTTAATCCCGCAGTTTTTGAGCTGTTTGGGAATAAGGTGCTTTTTTGCGATCTGATACTTTTCTTCGCGCGTGTAGCTGTCTATTTCTATTACATCCATTCTGTCAAGCAAGGGCCGCGGTATATCGCTCATATCGTTTGCGGTGGTTATAAACATAACCTTGCTCAAATCAAACGGCATATCAAAGTAATGATCGTAAAATGTACCGTTTTGCTCGCTGTCAAGCACCTCAAGCATTGCGGAAGCCGGATCACCTTTATAATCGCTTGCCATTTTGTCTATTTCGTCAAGTATTATAAGCGGATTAGACGTACCTGCTTTTTTAATTGCATCCATTATTCTGCCGCACATTGCGCCCAAATATGTGCGCCTGTGTCCTCTTATCTCCGCCTCGTCACGCACGCCGCCGAGCGAGATACGCTGGCATTTTCGACCTATCGCCGCGGCAATAGACTGCGCAATTGATGTTTTTCCCACTCCCGGCGGACCAACAAGACAAAGTATTTGTCCTTTTACATCGGGGTTGAGTATTTTAACTGCCAAACGTTCTATTATCTTTTCTTTTACCTTGTCAAGCCCGTAATGGTTTTTGTCAAGGGTCTTTTTTACTTTATCAAGGTTTATTTTGTCCTTTGAATATTTTCCCCACGGAAGCTCCAAACAGGCATCAAGATAAGCTCTTATCAGGCTGCCCTCCTGCGAGCCGAAAGGCATTTTTTCGAGCTTGTCACATTCTCTGAGCAATGTCTTTTTGTTTTCATCGGGCATTTTCGCACGGGATATTTTTTGCCTGTAATCTTCGGTCTCGCTTTCTTCATCTTCGCCGAGTTCTTCTCTGATGGTGCGCATTTCTTCGTTGAGAAAATAGCTTCTCTGGTGTTCGTCCATTTTGAGCCTTGTTTTCTCAAATATTTCCTGCTGTATTTCCAGGACCTCTATCTCTTGCCTGAGCATAAAGATAAGGGTAGTCGCGAATTCCTCTTTGTTTGTTATCTCTATCAAAGCCTGTTTTTCAAGCGCATCAACATTTATCTCCCCTGCAATAAGATATTCTGTTCTGAGCAGAGTTTTTGAATTGTCCAGCTTTCTGAAAAAGTCGGGCAATATCTTTGTTTTATAAGACGCATAATCGTAATACAGATCGCGCAAAGTTTTTATCATAGCCATATGCACTGCGGTATCGGGTGAATCATCTTCATCCATAAGCTCCACATCGGCAAGCGGCAATGCCTTTGAATCGTCGGAAATAATTTTTCCTATATGTAATCCCTCGCAAACGAGTGTAAGAGTTCCGTTCTGACTTTTAGACATCTGCAAGACCTTTGCAACGGTGCCTGTTCTGTAAACATTGGCAACAGTTGCGGGATAGCAAAACGGGTCTGTTTGCAGGGTAACAAATATATTTTTTTCAAATTTAAGCGCAGAAGAAAGCGCTGTCATTCCAAGCTCCTTTGAAAGCTCAAATCTTACAACACATCCCGGAAAAAGAACGTTTGCCTGCATTGTAAGCACGGTGATATTTTTTATCGGTTCGCTCAAGTATATCATCTCCTTTTTGCGAATATGTTATCGGCTGCACATCAAAAGCAACGTGCAGCCGGTTTTTTAAGACGCGTTGTCTTTTCTTTTTCTCATTTTCGGCTTTTGTATTTCGCTGAGGCGCTGTGGGTCGTGTGTTATACGCGGCATTGCGCCTTTTGTAACGGCAGCCTCGGTTATAGTTATTTTTTCAGTTGTTTCATCGGAAGGCACCTCGAACATAAGGTCCTTAAGCAGATTTTCAACAATTGTTTTCAGTCCTCTTGCGCCTGTGTTCTGCTCAAGAGCTTTTTTGGCGATAGCCTTTAAAGCCTTTGGCTCAAATTTAAGCTGTGCGTCGTCCATCTCGAACAATTTGGTGTATTGTTTTATTATGGAGTTTTTAGGCTCGGTGAGTATTCTAACAAGCATATCCTCATCTAATCCGTCAAGCGGAGTTATTACGGGAAGTCTGCCCATAAGTTCGGGTATCATACCGTATTTCACGAGATCGTGAGCCACAACGTCGTGCATCCAGCTTGATGCGTCAAGTTCTTTTTGGCTTTTTACATCTGCGCCGAAGCCCAAAGCGGAAGACGCCGTGCGCTTTTGAACGATTTTTTGCAAGCCGTCAAACGCACCGCCGCATATAAACAAAATATTTGTTGTATCTATCTGTATAAACTCTTGCTGGGGGTGTTTTCTGCCTCCCGTTGGGGGAACATTTGAAACAGTTCCTTCAATTATTTTAAGCAGCGCCTGCTGAACGCCTTCGCCGCTTACATCACGGGTTATGGATGGATTTTCCGATTTTCTAGCAATTTTGTCTATCTCATCTATATAAATTATTCCGTGTTCTGCACGCTTTACATCATAATCCGCAGCCTGTATCAGCCTTAAAAGAATGTTTTCAACATCCTCGCCTACATAGCCTGCTTCTGTAAGAGTTGTAGCGTCTGCTATCGCAAAAGGCACGTCTATTATTTTAGAAAGCGTCTGTGCCAAAAATGTTTTTCCCACACCTGTCGGTCCCAAAAGCAAAACATTGCTTTTAGATAGAGTTACATCGCTTTCCGTGTTCTTTGAAAAGATTCTTTTGTAGTGGTTATAAACCGCAACGCTTAAAGCTTTTTTTGCCTCGTCCTGTCCTATTACATACTCATTTAGCTTTTCGTATATTTCTTTAGGCTTGAAAAGCTTGTCGGGGTCAAAGCCCTCAATGCCCGTTTGCTTTTTCGGTTCAATAATAGGCTTTACCTTGCTGCCGAAAAACATATCGTGGCAGGCGAGAACGCAATCCTCACAAATATAAGCGTCTATGCCGCCGATTATTCTTTTCTTAAGCTCTTTGTCGGTTTTTCCGCAAAATGAGCAATATACAAAATCGTCGTTGTTAATTCTGTCTGCCATATGGCACCTCTTTGCAATAAATTATCTTGAAGTGATGACCTTATCTATAAGACCGTACTCCATAGCCTCCTGCGCCGTCATAAAGTTGTCTCTTTCCGTGTCGCGCGCAATGATATCTATCGGCTTGCCCGTGTTGTCGGCAAGTATCTGATTTAATTTTTGCTTTGTTTTTATAATGTGGTCGGCGTGTATCATAATATCGGTCGCCTGACCCTGTGCACCGCCGCTTGGCTGATGTATCATTATCTCGCTGTTCGGCAGAGCAAGTCTTTTTCCCTTTGCGCCCGCTGAAAGCAGGAATGCACCCATACTTGCCGCCATACCCATACAAATTGTGGAAACATCACATTTTATATACTGCATAGTATCGTATATAGATAAGCCTGCAGTTACGGAGCCGCCGGGGCTGTTAATATAAAGGCTTATGTCCTTTGACGGGTCCTGACCCTCCAGATAAAGCAGCTGAGCCACAATAAGGCTTGCGGTAACATTGTTTACTTCGTCTGTAAGCATAATTATCCTGTCGTTTAAAAGGCGTGAATAAATGTCGTAGGAACGCTCTCCTCTGCTTGTTTGTTCCACAACATAAGGTACTAAATTCATATTCATAAAATAACACACTCCTTAAAATAATATACACTGTTAGGGCGATAAATTATTATCGCCCTAACCCTCATCAACAATTATATTGGTTTTACAAGAATTATACGGCAATAAAATGCTTAAATGCATAATGTAAAAGCATCACTGTAAATGATGATTGACAGATTCGCAATGCCTTATACTTAAGTCGCCGAATTATTCCTCAGTATTTTCCTCTTTTGCGGTTTTGGTTGTTTTTTTGGTCGTTCTTTTTGCTTTGGCTTCAACAGCGCTTTCCATAACAAGCTTCATGGCGTTGTCAAGTTTTAAGTTACCCTCTATCTGCTCTCTGGGGATATATTTCTTTACATTTTCAACTTCTGTTTTGTAAAGTTCTGAAAGACTCTTATATTCCTCTTCAAGCTGTTCATCGGAAACGGTAACGTTTTCAAGCTCTGCAATTTTCTCTACCGCAAGTCTGAGTTTAACTTCGTTTACAGCCTGTGTTCTCTGCTGGTCACGGAATTCCTCATCTGTCATTCCCAAATACTCAAGATATACGTCGTAGCTTAAGTTCTGCGACTCAAGTCTTGCTCTTAAATTGTTAACTATATCGTCTATTCTCAGCTCGTACATAGCTTCGGGGATATCCGCTACAAGCAGATCGACAAGCTGCTCGCAGATTTGTTCTTCTTTGGCTCTGTCGGCTTCTCTCTCAAGACGCTCTTTGGCAATCGCGGCCATTTCTTCTCTGTATTGTTCTACGTTCTCGCTTTTCTCGCTTACGTCTTTTACAAAATCGTCGTCAACTTCGGGCAATTCTTTCATTTTTATCTCGTGAAGTTTGATCTTGAACTCCGCATTTTGTCCTGCGAGAGACTCCTCGGGATAGTCTTCGGGGAATGTAACCTCTATTGAAAAATCCTCTCCGGCGCTGTGTCCGAGTATTTTCTCTTCAAATCCGGGTATAAACTGTCCGTCGCCCAGCGTAAGGTTATAGTTTTCTGCTTTACCGCCGTCAAATGCAACGCCGTCTTTAAAGCCCTCAAAGTCGATAACAACTATGTCTCCTGCCTTTGCGGCTCTGTCGTCAACGGTGATTATACGCGCATTTCTTTCTCTTACTTTTCTGATCTCTTCGTCTATTATATCGTCGGTTACTTTCGCTGATTTTGCGTTGTATTTAAGTCCCTTATAATCGGCAATACTTACCTCGGGATATGTTGTGACCTCTACCTTAAGTGTAAAGCCGTCGTCGCCTATCTCGGTTATTTCGGGGTTCATTTTGTCACGTATTACTCTGAGATTTGACTCTTTTATTGCCTCGTCTAAAGCGCGGGGATAAAGCTCCTCAACTGCCTCTTCATAAAAGACGCCCTTGCCGTAAAGTTTTTCTATCATTTGCTTTGGTGCCTTGCCTTTTCTGAAGCCCGGCACGTTCATGCTTTTTACCTTGCGTTTGTATATTCTGTCGATACTCGCTGCAAATGTTTCTGCGTCAACACTTACCGTAAGCTCATATCTGTTTGTTTCAATATTTTTACATTCTTTTAAGCTCATTTCTGTTTTGTCCTCCCAAAAAATAACATAACGTTGGAATTATAACATATGTATGCACATTTTTCCATAGTTTTTTGAAAAAATTATAATTTTCATTTCTAAAAACAGTATGCAATGGCGGCAATTTGAGTTTTGAATTTTTATTTTTTCAAAAATTGTATTGCAATAGAGCAGTTTTTATTGTAAAATAACTTATATCATTCGGTTTTGTATGTCAAAGGAGGAAAAACTGAAATTGTCTACTCGTTTAAATGACAAATATCTGCGCGGCTTTATAAAAAATGATGAATACGCAGGTATTATCAATGGTTTGCAGACGGCGCACGAAGCGCTGCACAGCGGAAAAGGACTCGGTAACGACTACATAGGCTGGCTTGACCTGCCCCAAAATTATGATAAGGAAGAATTTGACCGCATTAAGCGTGCGGCGGAAAAAATAAAAGCAAACAGCGATATTTTTATAGTAATAGGCATAGGCGGCTCATATTTGGGCGCCCGCGCCGCAATAGAATTTATAAAATCACCCAATTACAATCTCACCGCAAAAGACACCCCGCAAATATTCTTTACCGGAAACAGCATAAGCTCAGACGCGTTAAGCGAACTTTTGGAGCTTTGCGAAGGAAAGGATATTTCCGTAAATATGATATCAAAGTCGGGAACAACCACGGAACCCGCAATAGCTTTCAGAGTATTAAGAGATTTGCTTGAGAAAAAATACGGCAAGCAAGGCGCAAAAGAAAGAATTTTCTGTACCACTGATAAGGCAAAAGGCACCCTGAAACAGCTTGCCGATAAAGAGGGCTACGAGACCTTTGTCGTCCCGGACGACGTAGGAGGCAGATATTCCGTATTAACTGCGGTTGGTCTGCTGCCCATCGCGGTAAGCGGAACCGATATAGACGCGCTTATGAAAGGCGCGGCAGACGCGATGAACGCTCTGTCGGTTTGTGATGTAGAGAAAAACGATTGTTATAAATACGCCTTGATAAGGAATATACTTTACAATAAAGGCAAAACCACAGAGATACTTGTAAGCTATGAGCCTGCTTTTGCAATGATGAGCGAGTGGTTTAAACAGCTTTTCGGCGAAAGCGAAGGCAAAGACAATAAGGGTATATTCCCGGCTTCCGTTATTTTCTCGACCGATCTGCACTCTATGGGTCAGTATATACAAGACGGCAGACGAAATATTTTTGAGACAGTCGTTTTGTTTGACAAATCCAAAAGAGAGATTGTTATATCTCACGACGATGAGAATACGGACGGACTCAATTTTCTTTCGGGCAAAACAATGTCTTATGTGAACCGTAAGGCCTTTGAAGGCACAGTGCTTGCGCATAACGACGGCGGTGTTCCCAATGTTGTTTTAACATTACCCGAAATGAATGAATACGAGCTCGGTTATTTCATTTACTTTATGGAGAAAGCCTGCGCGATAAGCGGATATTTGCTCGGTGTAAATCCGTTTAATCAGCCGGGTGTTGAGAGCTACAAAAAGAATATGTTTGCGCTGCTTGGCAAGCCGGGATATGAATCGGCAAAGGCAGAGCTTGAAAAAAGGCTTGGATAACGCAAATAACTGCGTTTGAAATTCATAAATAACAGCAATTAAAATAAATCCCATTGCGGGAAAACAGGAGGAATTCACTATGGTTAAATTAATTATCGGAAAAAAGGGCAGCGGCAAAACTAAAAAGCTTATCGACCTTGCAAACGATGCTGTAAAAGTTTCTAAGGGCAACGTTGTCGTTATCGAAAAGGGTTCAAAGCTTACATATGACCTTACACACAAGGCAAGGCTTATAGACGCAGAAAGCTACAATGTTTCCGGTTATGATATGCTTTTCGGCTTTGTAAGCGGCATATGCGCAGGCAACTACGATGTAACTGATATACTTATCGACTCTACATTCAAGCTTTGCGGCAACAATATGGAAGAACTCGAAAGATTTGTTGCCAAATTAAATGCACTTGAGGCACACGCATCGGCTTCGATAACCCTTCTTATCAGCGCAGACAAAACAGAGCTTCCCGCCCATCTTGAGGCAGAGTACGTTCATATTTGATCATTAACGAAAATATAAAACTTAAAAACTGTTAGATGAACCCCGCAGATGTCAGGTATAATGCCTGTATCTGCGGGATTGTTTTCATACGCTTACGTGTTAAAAGCCAGAATAAAGCAAGTAATGTTAAATGTAAAATTTTTCCAAAAAAATATTTTTTTCGGCTTGTTTTTTTACAATAATATTTCGTTAATTTTTTGTCAATAGTACTGGACATTCGACATCTTTTGTAGTAAAATACTCTGGTACGTTAAAGCTTGTCTGTTTAATTTGCGGCAGACGGCAGTTTTTATTATATTGCAGGAGGATTTGAAATGCAGAAAAAAATAAGCAGTATTCCTTTCAGCGGCACCCCTGAACAAGAGGCAAAGCTAAAGGAGATAATTTCCCGTCATAAGAATGACCCCGGCGCTGTTATGCCCGTTTTGCAGGAAGCGCAGGATGTTTACGGCTATTTGCCCATAGAGGTTCAAACAATGATAGCCGAAGGGCTTAATGTTCCGCTTGAGGAAGTTTACGGCGTTTCAACATTTTATTCACAGTTTGCCCTTTCACCGAAAGGCAAGTATAATATATCGGTTTGTCTGGGAACAGCTTGCTATGTTAAAGGCTCGGGACTTTTGCTTGAAGAGCTTACAAAGCAGCTTGGCATAGGGGCAGAGGAATGTACACCGGACGGCGAGTTTTCGCTTACAGCGTGCCGCTGTATAGGCGCGTGCGGTCTTGCGCCTGTTCTCACCGTAAATGATGACGTTTACGGCAGACTTGTTCCTGACGATATAAAAGGAATCATAGACAAATATAAGGCTTGATTATTACGGAGGTCTAAACGGTATGATAACTATTGAAGAATTAAACGCCATAAGAGATAAGACAAGAAAAGAGCTTGAGATACGTCTCGGCGGCAACAAAGAAGATAATAAAGAAAAGAAAGATAAATAATTGAAGGAGGCACGCACTTATGTATCGTTCTAATGTGCTTGTTTGCGGCGGTACGGGATGTACCTCCTCAAACAGTCAGGCAATAATAGCGAAATTGAATGAAGAGATTAAAGCCAGAGGTCTGCAGGACGAAATTAATGTTGTTCAGACAGGTTGTTTCGGACTTTGCGCTCTCGGTCCCATTATGATAGTATATCCCGAAGGCAGCTTTTACAGCCGTGTAAAGGTTGAGGATATACCCGAAATAGTTGAAGAACACCTTGTAAAAGGCAATGTTGTAAAACATTTGTTATATAAAGAAACAGTAAGAGGCGACGAGATAGTAGGACTCAGTGAAACCGCTTTCTATGCAAAGCAGCACCGCCTTGCTCTTAAAAACTGCGGCGTTATAAACCCCGAGAGAATAGACGAATATATAGCTATGGACGGCTATCAGGCTCTCGCAAAGGTTTTAACAAAAATGACTCCCGAGGATGTTGTCAACGAGATAACAAAATCAGGACTTCGAGGCAGAGGCGGCGGCGGATTCCCCACAGGCAGAAAGTGGAGCTTTGCCGCTATGCAGAAAGCAGACCAGAAATACGTTTGCTGTAACGCCGACGAAGGCGACCCGGGCGCATTTATGGACCGCTCGGTACTTGAGGGCGATCCCCACACTGTGCTCGAGGCAATGGCAATAGCAGGTTACGCTATCGGCGCCTCGCAGGGTTATATATATGTCCGTGCGGAATATCCCATAGCTGTTAAGCGTTTGCAGATTGCGATAAACCAGGCGCATGAATACGGCTTGCTGGGCGATAATATCTTAGGCACAGGCTTTAAGTTCGACGTGCAGTTAAGACTCGGCGCGGGCGCATTTGTATGCGGCGAAGAAACAGCCTTGCTTACATCTATCGAAGGCAACAGAGGTGAGCCCAGACCCCGTCCTCCGTTCCCGGCTGTTAAAGGTTTGTTCCAAAAACCGACTATCCTTAACAATGTAGAAACATACGCAAATATTTGTCAAATCATTCTCAACGGCGCAGATTGGTTCAGCTCTATCGGAACAGAGAAGAGCAAGGGTACAAAAGTATTTGCTCTCGGCGGAAAGATAGAACATACGGGACTTGTTGAAGTTCCCATGGGTACCACTTTGAGAGAAATAATAGAAGAGATCGGCGGCGGTGTGCCGAACGGTAAAAAGTTCAAGGCGGCGCAAACCGGCGGTCCTTCAGGCGGATGTATCCCTGCGGAGCATATGGATGTTCCGATAGATTACGATAATCTTATCGCTATCGGCTCAATGATGGGTTCGGGCGGACTTATCGTAATGGACGAAACTACCTGTATGGTAGATATCGCAAAATTCTTCCTTGAGTTCACAGTTGATGAGTCTTGCGGCAAATGTACACCGTGCCGTATCGGCACACGCCGTTTGCTTGAAATGCTCGATAAAATAACAAAGGGTCAGGGAACCCTTGAAATGCTCGACGAAATGGAGCAGCTTTGCTATTACATTAAAGATAATTCTCTCTGCGGCTTGGGTCAAACAGCGCCTAATCCTGTTTTGGCTACACTTAAATATTTCAGAGACGAATATGTTGCTCACGTTGTAGATAAGAAATGTCCTGCGGGCGTATGTAAGTCTTTGCTTACAATAAGCATCGACCCCGATAAGTGTAAGGGCTGTACCATGTGCGCGAGAGTTTGCCCGGCGGGCGCTATCAGCGGCACAGTTAAAAACCCACACGTTGTTGATCAGTCTAAATGCGTGAAGTGCGGAGCTTGCATGGAAAAATGTAAGTTCGGCGCAATTTCCAAAAGCTAATAAAGGAGTGCTGCAAAATGGATTTAATAAATGTTAAAATAAACGGTATGCCGTATTCCGTGCCGCAAGGCTCCACAATTTTGGAAGCGGCTAGATATGCCGGTATTCACATTCCTACCCTTTGCTTTTTAAAGGATTTAAACGAGATAGGCGCTTGCCGTATGTGCGTTGTAGAGGTGAAAGGCGCCCGAAGCCTTGTTGCCGCCTGCGTATATCCCGTAAACGAGGGTATGGAGATATTCACAAATACAAAAAAGGTTCAGCAGTCAAGAAAAACTACTCTTGAGCTTATCCTTTCAAATCATAACAGAAAATGTTTGTCTTGCTCACGCAGCGGCAAATGCGAGCTTCAAACCCTTTGCGCCGAGCTCGGCGTTGAGGATGACGGACGTTTTGACGGCTCAAAGACAGAGTCGGTAAAGGACGAGTCTTCACTTCACCTTGTGAGAGACAACAGCAAATGCGTGCTTTGCAGACGCTGCGTTGCCGCTTGTGAGGATCAGTATGTAGGCGTTATCGGCGCAAACAACCGCGGATTTGACACACAGATAGGCTGCGCTTTTAATAAAGAGCTTGCAGATGTATCTTGTGTATCATGCGGTCAGTGCATCGTTGCCTGTCCTACGGGCGCACTTTCCGAGAGAGACAACACAGCCGATGTTATAGACGCTATAAACGATCCCGAAAAGGTAGTTATCGTTCACACTGCCCCTGCTGTAAGAGTAGGTCTGGGCGAGAGCTTTGGTATGCCTATCGGTACAAATGTTAAAGGCAAAATGGTTGCCGCGCTCCGCAGACTTGGTTTTGATAAAGTGTTTGATACAGACTTCGGCGCAGACCTTACAATAATGGAAGAGTCTCACGAGTTTTTGGAAAGAGTTAAAAACGGCGGCAAATTGCCGATGATAACTTCCTGCTCACCAGGATGGATAAAATTCTGTGAGCATTATTATCCGGATCTGCTCGATAATCTTTCAACTTGCAAATCGCCTCAACAGATGACAGGCGCAATAATTAAGTCTTATTATGCCGAGAAAGAGGGGATAGATCCCCACAATATCGTTGTAGTAAGCGTTATGCCCTGCGTTGCAAAGAAATTTGAAATAAAGCGTGATGACCAAAACGGCGCAGGCGAAGATCTGCCCGATATAGACATCGCAATTACAACAAGGGAGCTTGCAAAGATGATAAAGCTCGCCCAGCTCGATTTTGTTAATCTTCCCGATGAAGAATTTGACCCCGCACTCGGCATAACCACAGGTGCAGCTGCGATCTTCGGCGCAACAGGCGGCGTTATGGAAGCTGCCCTCAGAACAGCGGCGGACGTTCTCACAGGTGAAGACCTCAAAGAGATCGACTATAACGATGTTCGCGGTACCGAAGGCATTAAAGAAGCAGCATATGACGTTGCAGGTATGACCGTTAAGGTAGCTGTTGCAAGCGGACTCAAAAACGCAGCAGAGATCCTTGACAAGGTTCGCGCAGGCAAAGCGGATTACCACTTTATAGAGATAATGTGTTGCCCCGGCGGCTGTGTAAACGGCGGCGGACAACCCATTCAGCCTGCAGACGTTCGCAATTTCAACGACATAAGAGCGTTAAGAGCAAAATCTCTTTACGAGGAGGACAAGAACCTGCCTCTGAGAAAATCTCACGACAGCCCTGTAATCAAAAAGCTCTATGAGGAATACCTCGGCGAGCCCGGCGGACATAAGTCTCACAAACTTTTGCACACATCTTATGTAGCGAGAAAGAAATATTAATAAAACAAAGTTTTATAATAGAAAAAGCGTTCCTGATTTTGTTTATCGGGAACGCTTTTGCGTGCGGAGCAATTTTTTAGCGAACTATGCTCGCCGATGCGACAAATAACGCCTTACAAAGCCAAAAAATGATACAATCACCTTGCCGAGAACAAAGCAGGGGGCTCTCGTCCACCCAGCGGGGGGCGCAGCCACCCGGGTGGTCGCGAAAGGGGATTCCAAAGGGGGAAACATCCGACGGGTTTCCCCCTTTGGTGTCCTTTGCCTACTTTCTCACATGGGAAAGTAGGTGCCTGCCCGACATTAGGGCGAAACTCAGTGTTAAACTAAACCGGCAGTTTTCCACCTCATCAGTCAGCTGCGCTGACAGCTTCCCCTCAAGGGGAAGCCTTTTTTAGGCGAACAATGTTCGCCGCTAAGACAAAAAAGCTCCGCAGATGTGAGGCAATAAGCCTGTACCTGCGGAGCTTTTTTATATCGTTATTCAGTTTTCAATTTTGAATATTAATTTAGCAGCTATGCTGCACTTCCTCCCCACTCAACAACGGTAAATCCCGTTCTTTCCGGGTGAGTAAGCTCCTGCGGCTTTACATTAACAGGTTTTTCAAGCGGCTTATAAGCCATAAATACACGTATCA
>JAEEGL014468800.1_pt1 | contig 21071 bp, 21 predicted proteins | sample 9134231 | NCBI WGS metagenome assembly JAEEGL01 (sample SAMN16246548, study PRJNA631951) | gut metagenome | biome: gut microbiome; feature: rumen; material: fiber-attached | host: Bos | place: Iran: Karaj | collected 2018-10 | reverse complement strand
TGTGGAAGAGCTTGTCCTTGAACTCATGCACGGTCTGCACATAGTCCAGGCCCTGCCACACATAGTGGCTGGGATCGAAGTTCAGGCCGAAGTTCGGGCTGTCGATGATACTGAAGAGCTTGCGGAAGATGGCCGGGGTGCACATCAGGTTCTGCCCGCCGGGCCACTGGTCCGGGCCGAAGAGCATGGGGCAGTTCTCGATGGCGACCTTGACACCGCACTCTTCCGCCAGCTTGATGAGCGGCGGCCAGACCTGCTTGAACAGTTCGATGTTCTCATCCACGGTCTTGTGCTGGTCGCGGCCGATGAAGGTGGTGACCATGCCCACGCCCAGCTTGGAGGATGCCTTGATCAGGGCCTTCAGATGGGCGATGGCGGGCTCGCTCTTCTCCGGGTTGGGATCCAGCACGTTGGGATAGTAGGCAAGGGAAGAGATGTGCATGCCCTTGTCGGCGATGTACTTCTTCACGTACTCGGCGTAGGCGTCGTCCTCCAGCACGCGCTCGGCGTCGATATGGCTGACGCCGGCGTAGCGGCGCTCCGCCTTGCCCGCGGGCCAGCAGGCGACCTCGAGGCACTCAAAGCCCATCTCGGCGGCGATGTCCACGGCCTCTTCAAAGTTCCAGCCGTCCAGAATGGCGGTCAGAAGTCCAAAATGAATCATAATCATTACTCCTTTCATGGCTCCCCTGTAAGGGGAGCTGTCAGCCGCCAGGCTGACTGAGGGGTTTGACCCCTCCGGCCTGCGGCCACCTCTCCTTTCAGGGGAGGCAAGGGATTTACCGGTTCGCCGGAATGTCCACGGCCCTGCCGGTCTCACTGCTCTCCATGGAGGCGAAGACCGCGCGCATGGCGGAGAGGACGCTCTCGCCGCTGATCGGGGATTCCTCGCCCTTCAGCAGGCAGTCCACCCACAGGTCGATGATGCCGGACTTGGTCTGGTTGTCGTTGGTCTGGATCTGCTCCACGTCGAAGTACTTGACCTCGCCGCCCTTCTTCTTGAGCACGATGGAGTGGGCGGGATCGTCGTAGATCCGCATCTCGCCTTCGGTGCCGTAGATGACGGTGGAGTTGTCTTCGGCAGCATAGTAGGTCCAGGAAGCGGTCATGGTGCCGATGACGCCGTCGGCCATCTCGTAGATGCAGATGGCATTGTCGTCCACGCCGATCAGGTTGCCGTCCGCGCCGCGCTTGTCCAGGGTGGTGAGCTTAGCGGTTGTACGAACGACGTTCTCACCCAGCAGGAACTGGATCAGGTCGGTCTTGTGGATGCCGAGGTCTGCCATGGCGCCCATGGCAGCCTTGGTCTTGTCGAAGAACCAGGTGTTCTTGCCCGGTGTGATGCTCCAGGTCTCCGGGCCGCCGTGGCCGAATGCGGTGCGGAAGGTGATGACCTTGCCGATCTCGCCGTCCGCGATCATCTTCTTCGCCAGTTCGTGGGCCTTCGTGAGTCTCTGGTTCTGGCCGATCATGAGGAGCTTGCCCTCTTCCTTCGCGACCTTCACCATCTCTTCGCAGTCGGCGAGGGAAATGGCCATGGGCTTCTCGCAGAGGACGTGCTTGCCGGCCCTGAGGGCCTTGATGGTCAGCTCCGCATGGGCGTTGTTGGCAGCGCAGACGGAGACGGCATCGATCTCGGGATCGGCGAGCAGCTCTTCGGCAGTGTCGTAGGCCTTACCGCCGTACTTGGCAGCCATATCCTCGGCACGGGATTTGGTCGGGTTGAAAAAGCCTTTCAGCTCGCAGTTGGGGTTATCTGCGTACTCGGGAATATGACGAACCTGGGCTATCTTCCCGCAGCCTAAGATTCCTATCTTCAGCATATTTTTTCTCCTCCCTTATACGATCAGCAGGCGTCTGCTGTTGGTGTTCTGACCAAACTCACGGAAATAGATGACTGCGGGCTTGTCTGGATCCTCCAGAGCCTCCATGAAAGGCGGCATGTAAGAGTGGGTGCAGCAGAAGCCATAAGTCAGATCATGGAAACCCTGCTTGAGACCGCCGGGCTTTTTGACGATCAGGGTCGCCGGCTCCATGGGGTGCCAATGATGCGTGCATTCCTTGCGCATGTCAGCATAGGTGTAGTCCTCACCGTTTACGCGCCACATGATTTCGTCCTCGCCGAAGCTCTCGCCGTCCACGATCAGGTGGCCGGGCCGGACCTGGCTCAGGTATACACCGCGGTAATAGGGAAGACGGATCTTGAGCTGGAATCCGGTGACTTCACCGTTTTCCACGATGTTGCGAAAACCGACTGACTGAATAACCTGTTTTTCCATGTTCTCCGCCTCCTTAATATCCCAGAATGTTCTTCATCATGATGTGGTGTCTGCGCAGCGTCTGACCGACTTCGTAGCCCTGGTCGTACTTGTCCGCGCCCTCGTACTCGCTCAGGAGATAGCCATTCCAGCCGTGCTCCTTCAGGATAGTGAGTACTTCCTTGTAGGGAATGGTGGTCTCCTCAAACTCGTCGTTCATGTGGATGAACTTGGCATGGCAGCAGTAGATATAGGGCAGCAGGGGGATGATGTCCTCGGGCTCGTTGGGGACGAAGTGAGGATCGACGAACTCGCCCTCATCAAACTTGTGGCGGAAAACCGAGAAGTCGATGTTCAGGCCGAAGCTCTTTGTGCCGGTTTCCTTGATAAAGTCGATGTAGTCCTGGATCATCTGGCTCTTGAGGTTGGTGGGGATATGGATCTCCGGGCACATCTGCAGGCCCAGACGCTCGGCCAGGGGCAGAGCGCCCTTGATGATCTCGCGCCAGTTTTCCACGGGGTTGAGCGCGTCGTCCACAACGCTCATCTTGGTGCGCAGGACTTTGAAGCCCAGACGATGGGCCAGACGCAGATCCTGCTCCAGGCGCGCGACGGCTTCCTCGGTGGTGAGCATGCGATCCTGCAGTACGCGGCAGTCAATCCAGTGACCGTACTCGACCGGTTCTACCTGGTACTTGTCGCAGAGAGAGAACCAGTAGTTGACCCACTCATCGGTAGGATAGGGATAATTCTCAATATGGGTGTTGGCGAGGATCTCCACGCCCGTAGCGCCCATGTCCTTGAGATCTTCAAAGCAGTCCTCGAGGGTCTTCTCAAAACCAAACTCTGCGGAGTAGCTGTAGAGGGCAACGCCTCTTTTGGGACCTGTGGTGGTGTTTCTGTACATGCACATTCTCCTCTCTTAAAACGCCAGGGCTTCGGGCATTTCAAACGTAGTGGTCATCTTGTAGGGCTGGCCGGTTCTGACGCTCACGTCAAAGGCGTTGATGCCCTCAGTGACATGACGGCAGAGCTCAGCACTGACACGGGGTTTGCGCCCCTCGACAATGGCTTTTGCCATGTCGGACACACCGGAACCACGCTGATTCCCCACGCGCGGAGCCAGGGTCTCGATCTCTGTAAAGAGCCCCATGCTCTCCGGACCGTATATGGCGCCGAGACGAGCGCCCATGTTGTCACCCTTCCCGTTAACCAAAGCCTTGAAATCCTCGGCTTTCAGAAGCTTGATGGGACCCATCATCGCATTGGGATCGGGGGCAAAAAGCACTCCATCGGTCCCGTATAACTCCAGACCCGGCAGACTGGACTTCCACTCGTCATAGGTCAGGTTCAGATTGCCGACGGTGCCATTCTGGAACTTCAACACTGCGCAGTAGTTGGTGTTGACTTCCACTTCCACATCCTTGTCCCAGATCTTACGGACATCCCAGCCACGGTTGGCATAGCAGAAAAGGCTCTCGATCGGTCCGAGCAGGGTGACCAGCGAGGTCAGGAAGTAAGGTCCCATATCCAGAGCAGGGCCGACGCCCTTCTTGTACAGGTAACCGGCATTCGGGTGCCACAGGTCTGCGCCGGGTCCAACATAGTTTGCCGTTACGCTGATGACCTTTCCGATGGCGCCATCGTCCAGCAGCTTGCGAACAGTCTGAAATTCAGGAGTCAGGAAGGTGTCCGGTGCTGAGCCGACGAACAGGCCCTGCTTTGCGGCAAATTCCACGATCTCGTTCGCCTGCTCCAGGCTGTCGGCCAGGGGCTTTTCGCAGTAGACATGCTTGCCGGCCTTCAGGGCGGCCATCGTCAGACTGTAGTGGGAGGAGGGATTGGTGAGGATGATGACGATGTCCACTTCAGGATCTGCCAGCATCTCCTCTGTAGTGTAAACCTTGGGCACGTTCCAGCGCGCCGCTGCAGCTTTTGCCGCCTCGGTGTTCAGGTCTGAGCATCCGACCGGACGCAGGTTTTTGAACACGGGACCAAGGGTACCGAAGTAGTGGTCGCAATAGACACCGGTTCCGATGACGCCGTATCCGAGAATTCTTTCTTCCATAGTTCTCTCTCCTTTTATTGATGACTTCATGGGTGTTCTATAATATTTTTTCCGCTGATTACAGTATATAAAAGAATGAGAATAAACGTGGTGACACATGTCACTTTCCAAAGGAGAAAATACTCAGACACTTTTATGCACTTCTGACAAAAAGTTCGTTAATAGCGATACAGCTCTACCATCAGGACGCTGGGCATATCACCAAAGCGCAGGTTCATCTTTTCATCCCCGTTGAGCACACGACCGGGCAGCCACTCGCCGTTTACGATGCGGCCTTCCTCCATGCGGAGGATGTCCGTCTTCTTGTTTACACCGGGCTTGGCGTGGAAGGTGGGGGTGCAATTGAGGCCGACGAGGAGAAACTTCTCCGGCGTCAGCTCAAAAGCCAGGCATGCACCGAGGGGCTTGCCGCTCATGCGCGGGCCGTAGGACACTGCGAGGTCATATTCCTCAAAACGCAGGAAGGCGCTGTAATCCACTTCACCGTGGCGTACACAGGCCTGCTGCCGGGAGGTGCCCCGATTGTGCAGCAACAGAGGCTCCAGCTGTTCCAGCAGATCATAGGTAGCCGAGAGGCAGGCCTTGCTGCCAGTGATGTCGAAGGCAGAGGGGTCGATGTTCAGAGCGATCATCAGCTCCATAGGGGGCTTGTCCAGCTGGTCGGGATCCAGAGCCAGGTCCTCGATACCGAAAGGGGAGAAGCAGATGGCGTTTTTCGCACCGAAGGCATAGAGTGCATAGGAGGAGGCGACTGCATCTTTCCGGATCTCCGGAATAAAGAGAGGATTATTCTCCGATGCATACTCGTCTATCACATCCGCGCAGTAGGGCACGTAAATATCCGGGCCGAAGGCAAAGAGGGAGGGGGCTGCGGCCCGCCAGATGGGCTGCATGCCCTTTACCGGACCGCCGGAGGGGTAGGAACCGGGGAACCAGGGACTCTGGCGCAGCCAGGCATTGGCATAGCAGGGCAGGTCATACTCTGTTTTGCCGGAGGCGGCGATGGTCTCTACTGCGGAGGCAAAGTGCCAGGCCATGAAGGCCTCGCCGGCATCATCACCGAAGACCTCGGTCCAGGTGCCGTTTTTGCCAAGAGCTGCGGACAGCTTCTCGGGGATGGGGGCGAAGAAAGCTTCGTTTGCGACAGCGCTGTAATCCCGGTCAGTGCCCAGCAGGCCGATCTCGTTCTCCACCTGAATCACGACGACGGTGTTCTCGTCTTCATCCAGCTCACGGATACGGCGCATCATAGCCGTGAAGGCCTGCCGGTCTTTCTCCACTGCAGCCGCACAAAGAGGCGAAACGGTATTGAGCTTTTCTCCGTTCACTTTCTCGGCACGGAAGTAAGTCTCGGTGTTCTTTTTCATCCAGGCAGGTACATACATGGATTCGGCATTCTTCCAAAGGCCAAACCACAGGAAGCAGAGCTTCAGGCCTTCTTTGCGGGCGCCGCGGATCAGATCCTCCACCGAGGAAAAGTCATAACTGCCCTCGGTCGGTTCGATCAGTTCCCAGTATACCGGGGCAATGACCGCATTCATGTTCAGACCCCGCAGAGCAGGCCAGAGCTTCTCCTCCAGATATTTGGGATCAGAAGAGTTGGAGTTGTGAATTTCACCGCTTCTCATGAAAAACGGCCGGTCATGGACATAAAGTGTGGAGATGCCTTTTTCGTCGCGCTTGACAACAGGAAGACTCATAAAAATGCTCCTTTCAGAATGATTGGTTTACATTGATCCTGGTTTTATTTTATCTTGACAAGAGGGGATTCGCAATCTTAATATATTAATAATGATGATAAAATATTAAGGAGAATTCAAAATGCGCTATTCTGTCAAGGCAACCCGCCGTCAGATGGAACGAATTCCGCTGCTGTTGCGCACGGTGGGGATCAACCATCTGCAGGATGTCATACGGCGTCCGGCTGGCTTTCCGGTATGGCAGATTTTTTACGGGGTTTCCGGTACAGGCGTTTTTTATGCGGACGGCTTGCGTTCCGTTCTGCACCCCGGCCAGATCGCCGTACTGCCGCCCGACTCGCCCCATGGCTATCACAGTGCAGGGGAAGGATGGCTGCTGCACTACGTGGGTTTTGACGGGGCGATCTGTCCCAAGCTGATGGCCGCCCTCGGCCTGAGTCAGTCCGGTGTATATTCTCTGGCTGATACGGCGCCGTTTCTCTGCCGGATGGAGCGGCTTGCAGATCTGGCTGCCAGAAAAGAGCCTCAGCAGGCGATCTGCTCTCAGGAACTTTACGGCCTGCTGCTGGAGCTCTCTGCTGGCGTTCGGCGTCTTCCGCAGAGCCTCGCGGAAGAGGGTGAGGGGATAGAAAAAGAAATGATCCTCTATCTCGAGGACCATTTCTCAGAAGATGTTTCTCTGCGGGACCTGTCCGAGCACTTTCATCTGACACCGGAATATCTGTGTGCCTGCTTTAAGAAGGCTACACATGAGACAATCATACAGTACCTCCGCAGAATCCGGATTCATCGGGCGAAGCTGCTGCTGATGGAGGCACCGGATCTGAGTCTGAGCGAGATCGCAACAGTCTGTGGGTTTCACAGCGCGGGGTATTTCGGGAGAGTCTTCCGTGAGGCCACTGGTATGACACCGCAGGCCTACCGCCTTGGCACCGCCGGGCAACAGCCGATAGAAAAACAGCACGTTTAGAAAACCGGCACAGCTCAATCTTCAGACATCAAGCCGTCTGCCGCGGTATTGACGGCGGATCGCGTAGTAAATCAGCTCTGTTGCACAGCAGAGAGCCCAGCCCACCGGATAGCCGAAGCCGACAATGCGCGGGGTATTGGCCACAAAGTGTGTCACAAGATAGAGATAGATCTGCCTTGCAGCCACAAACGTACAGAGCATAATAATCATGGGGCCGCGGGAATCACCCTGCCCGCGCAGCGATCCGGCCATCACGTGGTTGACACAGTTGAAGAGCAGGAAGGCAACATTGGTGCGGATGAAGAGCACGCCATAGTCGATCACCTTCTGATCGGGAGAGAACAGACGCACCGCTGCCGGTGCAAAGAACATGAGCAGGGCGATGATGACGCCGGTAACCCCGCAGGTCAGCAGGATGGAAATCACGGTCCCCTGATCAGCACGCCGCTCGTTCCGGGCGCCAATATTCTGACTGACGAAGGTTGTGGCAGCCATGGACATGCTCTGCATGGGAAGCAAAATAAACTGGTCCAGCTTATTATAGCTGCTCCAGCCGGCCATCACATCCGATCCGAAGAAGTTGATGTAGCTCTGGACAAAGATATTGGAGAAAGCAGTCAGTACGGACTGGATGGCAGTGGGAAGACCGATGGAGAAGATCTTCTTCAGAATGGGCAGCTCCAGCTGGAGCTCTCCCCAGGCGAGTCGGTAGACTTCCTTCGTTCTGGTCAGAAGAGCCAGAATCAGCACAGCGGAGACGAACTGAGAGAGAATTGTTGCGATGGCGGCTCCCGCGATCCCGGCATGCAGCACAATGACAAAAAACAGATCCAGGAGGATGTTCAGGACACTGGTGAGAATCAGGAACCGAAGCGGGCGGATCGAATCGCCCACGGCGCGGAGAATGCCGCTTCCCATGTTGTAAATCAACAGACCGGAGATTCCGGCCAGATAAATGCGCAAATAGACTGCCGCATCCTGAAATACGTCATCGGGGGTGTTCATCATGTACAGCAGCGGGCGCACGAGAACCACACCGGCGAAGGAAAACAGCAGGCTCAGAATGAAGGTCGCGGCCATGGTGGTTTCAATAGCCCTGTGGAGCCCATCCATATTGTCCGCACCGAAGTATTGAGAGATGACCACGCCGGCACCGATGGAGAATCCGTTGAAGAAAAAAACCATCATGTTGACGATCATAGTGGTTGATCCGATTGCCGCCAGGGCCTGCTTGCTGACAAAGTTTCCGACGATGATGGAGTCCACCGTGTTGTAGAGCATCTGGAAGACATTCCCAAGCATGAGCGGAAGTGCAAAGGCGACCAACAGACGGAGAATGGAACCCTCGGTCATGTTGTGGGTCTTTGATTCGGTTTTATAGTGTATTTTCATAACAAATTCAATTCTTTTCTGATATGATCAGAAAAAGTCTAAAACAAATCCCGGATGCTGTCAAGCCCGAGAGAGGCTTTTCGGCGAAGTGCAATTATGAGTTGAATTGCGGACCGTTATCAATTATATTTATGGCAGAACCTGGTTACAAAAGACCGCACATTGGGAGGAGAACACATGTTTCATTTTGGACTGCTGACGCCCATCCGCGTCTCCAGGCACGATCTCAATAACTTTATCCGAAAAAGATGAAAGAAGAGGGAAAGATCTTTTCAGGACAGCTCTTTGATCCCGCTGATCCGGAACTGGTTCGCATGAAACAGAAGGCACATGCATTGAACCGAGCTTATAACATGCTGGGAGAAGAGGCGGCAGAGGAGCAGAGCCGAATCCTGAGAGAACTGCTGGGAGCGTTCGGTGAAGGCAGTTTTCTGCAGGGACCGATTACGTTTCACTACGGTTGTCATACCCGGATCGGGAAAAACTGTTTCATTAACTTCAACTTTACCGTGCAGGACGATGCGGAAGTGCGCATCGGCGATTTCTGTGATTTTGGGCCCAATGTTACGATTGTGACCCCCTGTCATCCGATGCTGGCAGAAGAGCGCAAAAGTCTTGTCGACAGCGACGGAAAAAGCCGGCGGCTGTGCTATGCAAAACCGGTTCAGATCGGGAATACATGCTGGATCGGTGCCAATGTGGTGTTCTGTCCGGGTGTTACCATCGGGGACGGCAGTGTCATCGGGGCAGGGAGTGTTGTTACGCGGGATGTTCCGCCGAACTGCTTTGCCGCCGGAAATCCTGCCCGCGTGATCCGCCCGATCACGGAAGAAGACAGTGTACGCAAACACCCGGAACTCTTTGGAGAATACGTTTCTTTTTAAAACAGATCTGCATGTGGATGTGCTCTCTGCGTTATAGAACGAATGATGCTTGGAGCCTTGCATGATGCAGAGACAGAAAACGAAAAGAAAAAACCCACTTGACAACTGTGATTCTCAGTGGTAAGATCACAGCAATTCAATACACTAAACCGTTGAAGCGGAGATAACGGCAAGAATGCCTCTACAGAGAGCCTGCGCTGCTGAGAATCAGGTGAGAAACTACTTGTCAAATGGACCGCGGAGGGTGCAGTCAAATGTGCACATGTCTGTGCACAGAGTATTCTGCAACGTGGAGGCATACGTCAGTTGCCGGGGATATGATGGTATCCTGACAAGCGCACGGCTCATCCCGTGAATCAAGGTGGCACCGCGGATAGTATTATTCGTCCTTGACAGAAGATTCTGTCAGGGGCGTTTTTCTTTTGCCCCTGCGGAAAGGAAACCCGGATAGGACCGGGAGTGAAACCGGAAGGAGACAAGAACATGATCAGAGAAGCCATTGAAAAGATCGTCAACAAGGGAGATCTGAGTTATGACGAGGCCTATACCGTCATGAACGAGATCATGAACGGGGAATCCTCTGCAACACAGAACGCGGCTTTCCTTGCAGCACTGTCGACCAAGAGTGCTCGCGCTGAAACCATCGACGAGATCGCGGGCTGCGCTGCCGCCATGCGGGAACACGCCACCAGAGTGGATACAGGAATGGACATTTTCGAGATCGTTGGAACCGGCGGTGATAATGCCCAAAGCTTCAACATCTCCACAACTTCCGCCCTGGTGGTGGCTGCCGGCGGTGTGAAAGTGGCCAAACACGGAAACCGGGCGGCCTCCTCTCTCTGCGGAACGGCGGACTGCCTGGAGGCGCTGGGAGTCAATATCCGTCAGAGTCCGGCCCGCTGCATCGAGCTGCTGAACGAAGTGGGGATGTGCTTCTTCTTTGCCCAGCAGTATCACAAGTCCATGAAGTATGTGGGTCCGATTCGCAAGGAACTGGGTTTCCGTACGGTGTTCAACATCCTTGGACCGCTGACCAATCCGGCGGTGCCCTCCATGCAGCTGCTCGGCGTGTATGATGAGTATCTGGTCGCACCGCTGACCCAGGTTCTCATTCAGCTGGGGGTTCGCCGCGGCATGGTAGTCTATGGGCAGGACAAGCTGGATGAGATCTCTTTGAGCTCCCCCACCACAATCAGTGAGATCCGGGACGGCTGGTATCGGGTATCCGTGATCAAACCGGAAGACTTTGGTTTTGAGCGCTGCGCAAAGGAGGAACTGAGAGGCGGCACACCGGCAGAGAACGCACAGATTACTCTGGAGATCCTAAACGGATTCAAAGGACCCAGGCGGAATGCCGTCCTGATGAATGCGGGGGCCGCTCTGTATATCGCGGGCAAGGCCAAATCCATGAAAGAGGGAACGACCCTCGCTGCCGAACTCATCGACTCCGGCAGGGCGCTGGTGACGCTTCAGAAATTCATCGAAGTGAGCAATCGCCCGGAGGACGCAGCGTGAATATCCTCGATCAACTGGCGGCTCACGCCAGAGAACGGACCGAAGAGGCAAAGCGGAAGCTCCCCCTTGTTGAGCTCCGGAACCGTGTTCAGGCTTTGCCAAAGAAGAACCGTGCATTGGAGCAGGCCATCGGAAGGCCCGGGATTTCCTTCATCTGCGAGTGCAAAAAGGCATCGCCTTCCAAAGGGCTGATCGCATCGGATTTCCCGTTTCTGCAGATTGCGGAGGAATATGAAGCGGCCGGGGCGGACGCAATCTCCGTTTTGACTGAGCCGAAGTGGTTTCTGGGGAGTGATGAATACCTGAGGGAAATCGCGAAAAAGGTTTCGATCCCCTGCCTCCGGAAGGACTTCACGGTTGATCCGTACATGATCTATGAAGCCAGGCTTCTGGGAGCGGCGGCAATCCTTCTGATCTGCTCTATCCTAGATCCGGAAGAGTTACGGGAATACCGCGAACTCTGTGACGAACTGGGACTCTCAGCCCTGGTGGAGGCCCACGATGAGGAAGAGATCCGGACCGCATTGGATGCCGGCGCCCGGATCATCGGGGTCAACAACCGGAATTTGAAAGATTTCACGGTAGACACGGAGAACAGCCGCCGTCTGCGCTCCCTGATTCCGGGGGATGTGCTGTTTGTCTCTGAGAGCGGCGTCCGGGATGCCGAAGATGTGGAGAAACTTCGTGAGATCGGTGTGGATGCAGTGCTTGTGGGTGAAGCTCTGATGCGGGCGAAGGACAAGCGGCAGATGCTACGGCAGCTGAAAGGAGAAACATGACCAGGATCAAACTCTGCGGACTATCCCGGACAGGGGACATTGAGGCGGCGAACACGCTGCTGCCGGACTACATCGGTTTTGTATTTGCACCGAAGAGCAGACGCTTTGTTCCACCGGAGGAAGCGGCCGGACTTCGGAGGCTGCTCCGTCCGGAGATTCAGGCGGTCGGTGTCTTTGTGAATGAGGAACCAGAAGCCGTGGCAAAGCTTCTGAACGAGGGCGTGATCGACATTGCGCAGCTCCACGGGACAGAGGATGAGGCGTATATCCGCCGACTGCGGCAGCTCACGGACCGACCGCTGATCCAGGCCTTTCGGATTCAATCGAAGGAAGACCTTATACTGGCGGAATTGAGCAGTGCGGATGAAATCCTGCTGGATGCCGGGGCGGGAACAGGAACGGTTTTTGACTGGTCACTGCTGCAGAACGCCGGAAGGCGATATTTTCTGGCCGGCGGCCTGACGCCGGAAAACGCGGGGAATGCGATCCGAAGCCTGCACCCGTTTGCGCTGGATGTCAGCTCAGGCATTGAAACAGAGGGGAGAAAAGACCCAGGGAAAATGGCGGCGTTTGTGTCTGCCGTGCGAAAGGAGAATCAACCATGACAAATCCGCGAGGACGTTTCGGCGTACATGGGGGTCAGTATATTCCGGAGACGCTGATGAATGCAGTCATCGAACTGGAAGAGGCCTACAACTACTATAAAACGGATCCGGAATTCAACCGGGAGCTGGCAGAACTGTTCAACGAGTATGCGGGGCGGCCCTCCAGGCTCTACTATGCTGCGAAGATGACCGCGGATCTGGGCGGCGCGAAGATCTATCTGAAACGGGAGGATCTCAACCACACCGGCGCTCATAAAATCAACAACGTACTGGGACAGGCTCTTCTCGCAAAGAAGATGGGAAAAACACGCCTCATCGCCGAGACCGGTGCAGGCCAGCACGGTGTCGCGACGGCCACTGCGGCGGCACTGATGGGCATGGAATGTGTGGTCTTTATGGGCGAGGAGGACACACGCCGCCAGGCGCTGAATGTCTATCGCATGAAGCTCCTTGGCTCGGAAGTTGTTCCGGTTACCACCGGAACGGCCACTCTGAAGGATGCGGTGTCTGAGGCCATGCGGGAGTGGACTTCGCGGATCAGCGACACGCACTACTGCCTCGGATCGGTCATGGGACCGCACCCATTCCCGACCATCGTACGGGATTTTCAGGCTGTGATCTCCAGAGAGATCAAAGAGCAGATCCGGGAAAAGGAAGGGCGGCTGCCCGATGTTGTGCTAGCCTGTGTGGGCGGGGGCTCCAACGCCATCGGCTCCTTTTACCATTTTATTGAGGACCCGCAAGTCCGGCTGATCGGCTGCGAAGCTGCAGGACGCGGTGTGGACACCTTTGAAACGGCTGCGACGATTGCCACAGGCAGGCTGGGCATTTTCCACGGGATGAAGTCTTATTTCTGCCAGGATAAATACGGCCAGATTGCCCCGGTCTATTCCATTTCCGCCGGTCTGGACTACCCCAGCATTGGACCAGAACACGCCTGGCTGCATGACATCGGCAGAGCCGAGTATGTTCCGGTGACAGACGAGGAGGCCGTCTGTGCCTTCGAGTACCTCGCAAAGACCGAGGGCATTATTCCCGCCATCGAATCGGCCCATGCTGTCTCATATGCGATGAAGCTGGCGCCTGAAATGAAAAAGGACCGGATCATCGTCATCACAATTTCCGGGCGGGGAGACAAGGACTGCGCAGCCATTGCGCGCTACAGAGGGGAGGATATCCGTGAGTAACATCCATCAGGCCTTTAAAAACGGAAAAGCATTCATCGCGTTTATCACCTGCGGGGATCCGGATCTGGAGACCACGGCCTCCGTGGTTCGGTCGGCAGTGCAGAACGGAGCGGACCTGATCGAGCTGGGGATCCCCTTCTCCGATCCCACAGCGGAAGGGCCGGTAATTCAGGGAGCCAACCTGCGGGCACTTAGCGGCGGAGTCACGACAGACAAAATCTTTGATCTGGTGCGGGAGCTTCGTCGGGACGTGAGAGTCCCGATGGTCTTCATGACCTATGCCAACGTTGTCTATTCCTATGGAGCGGAGCGCTTTATCCGGACCTGTCATGAGATCGGGATCGACGGGCTGATTCTGCCAGATGTGCCGTTTGAGGAAAAAGAAGAATTCCAGCCCTACTGTCATCAATACGGAGTGGATCTGGTTTCTCTGGTCGCGCCAACCTCCGAAAACCGTATTGCCGAGATCGCCGCGGAGGCAGAGGGATTCCTCTATATCGTTTCCAGCCTCGGCGTCACGGGAACCCGCAGCGAGATCACTACCGATCTCGGGGCGATCGTTTCCGTCGTTCGGCAGCACGCAAAGGTCCCCTGTGCTATCGGCTTTGGGATTTCTACTCCGGAACAGGCCCGAAAGATGGCGGATCTGTCAGATGGTGCGATCGTTGGATCGGCGATCATCAAGATCCTGGAGAAGTACGGCAGAGATGCAGCCCCGGAAGTGGGGAAGTATGTCAAGTCCATGAAAGACGCACTGAGATAAGCGATACACTATCCCAACCTGTTCTTCCGAGATTCTCATAAAACATATTGACACGATGTCAGAATGGTGCTATATTGTGTTCTGACATCGTGTCAATATACTTTTGCCCATAGTAAAGACTCGCTATTCTCTATTTATGAGGGGAGTTCAAACGTGAGAAGAACGATCACAGCTATTTTGTTTATCGGTCTGATCTTCATGCTCTCTGCCTGCGGCCAGAAAGAAGTCGGATCGGGTCCTTCAAGTCCGACGCCCGAAGCAGAGCCGCAGGAGAAAGCTGCGTCGGCCGCCGATACTGTCCAGGCAGAGACAAACGTACCCGAAGTCAGTGCAGCACCTGAGGAAAAAGACGTTCCAATTGTCTATTTCACTTCGGACATTTCCCCGGAGGGCTTGCAGGCGGTTTATGACGCGCTTGCCTGGAGCCCTTCCGGCAAACTGGCTGTGAAGGTGTCCACGGGTGAGCCGCCGGCCAGCAATTATCTCCGCAGTGAACTGATCGGTCCGCTTGTGCAGTCGCTTGGTGGCACCATCGTGGAGTGTAATACCGCCTATGGCGGCTCGCGCAGCAATTCCGCCATGCACCGACAGGTGGCAGAGGACCATGGCTTCACGTCTTTTGCAGAGTTTGATTTGCTGGACGAGGAAGGCGAAGTAAAGTGGCCGGTAACAGGCGGGCAGCGCCTGGAGCATGCCATCGTCGGAAGCCATGCCGAAAACTACTCGGACTGGCTCATCCTCTCCCATTTTAAGGGCCATGCTATGGCCGGCTTCGGGGGTGCCATCAAGAATGTGGGCATTGGCATGTCATCCTCCAGCGGGAAGGTCTATGTCCACTCTGCTGGGACGCGGACGAGTGGCAGCATTATGCACAGTGATCAGGATGCCTGGCTGGAAGCCATGGCAGAGATGGTCACCGCTGTCCGCGACCATGTGGGACCGGAGCATATCGTTTATATCAATGTAATGAACCGGCTGAGCGTAGACTGCGATTGCGACGGGCATCCTGCGGAACCGGATATCCACGACATCGGCATTCTGGCATCTGTCGATCCTGTGGCGCTGGATCAGGCCTGCATCGATCTCGTCTGGCAGGCAGAGGGCAATGCCTCTCTGGTTCGGCGGATCGAAGCCCGGGATGGTCTGCACACCCTGGAGTATGCCGAGAAGATCGGCCTTGGAAGCAGAACGTATACAATCCAAAACCTGGATGATTGAGTTGCTGTAAGGACAAAACAAAGAAGCCTTCCCAGAGAATATGTGCAGGGAAGAGATCAAGACAGAGAAACAGAGAGGAAGAGAAAAATGCCGAAAGGATCTGCGGAGCTGACCAGGGCCCGGAAAGAGGAGATTATCTCCGCCTGCCGGAAGCTCTATGAGACGATGAGTTTCAAGGAGATCACCATGAAGGAGATCGGCCTGGAGACGTCTTTCACTCGCACGTCGATCTATAATTATTTTGAGACGAAGGAAGAGATTTTTCTCGCGCTGTTCCAGCAGGAATATGAGCTGTTTGCCGAGGATCTCGACGGGCTCTGCGAACAGGAGGAGATACTGCCTTTGGACGGCCTCGCCTCCGAGCTGGCTCATGCGCTGGAAAGACGTCCGCTGATGCTCAAGCTTCTGAGCATGAATCTCTATGACATGGAGGCCAACTCCCGTATGGAGAGGCTGGTCGAATTTAAGAAAGCCTATGGAGAATCGAGCGCAGCGGTGGAACGATGCCTGGGAAAGTTTATACCAGAGCTCGGGGAGAAGGAAAGGCAAACGTTCCTTTATGCGTTTCTGCCCTTCGTCTACGGCCTGTACCCCTACACCGTCGTGACAGAGAAGCAGAGACAGGCGATGGAAAAAGCGGAGATTCCCTATGTTTACATGAACACCTATGAAATGGCTTATGCCTTTATCCGTACTTTACTGGGAGGACTGCAATGATCACGATAAACCTTTACTATACAGGAGAAAACGGTTCCGCGAGAGCGTTCGCGGAGGAGATGGTACGCAGCGGTACTGCGGCGGCCATTCGCGAAGAGGACGGTAACCTGCGCTATGAATACTTCTTCCCGCTGGACGATCCCGAGACGGTCCTGCTCATCGACCAGTGGCGGGATCAGGCGGCTATTGACGCCCACCACGCCTCTCCCATGATGAGTCGAATTGCGGAGCTCCGGGAGAAGTACGATTTGCATATGAAGGTGGAGCGCTTTGTTTCCGACGACACCGGCCTGCCGGAAAGAGACTTGAAGTTTATCAAACGCTGAGGAGGAAATCAGAATGAGCAAAAAGATCACACAGACTGCGGGACGGACTCAGCTTGGGGAATTTGCACCGATGTTCGCCCATCTCAATGACGATGTGCTGTTCGGTGAAGTATGGAACGAGGAAGCCATCGACGTCAAGACCAAATGCATCATTACCGTTGTGTCCCTGATGGCATCCGGCATCACAGATTCATCTCTGGGCTATCATCTGCAAAATGCAAAGAACAATGGCGTGACAAAAGAAGAGATTGCTGCCATCATCACCCATGCCACCATGTATGTAGGCTGGCCAAAGGGCTGGGCGGTCTTCCGCCAGGCCAAGGAGATCTGGAACGAGAGTGATCCCGCATGATCCCGGCTATGTCGAAATAACGTTAGAGTTTAGAGTGAGGATAGAAAATGAAAAAGCTGATAACAATATTATTGCTGTTTGTGTTAACGGTAACTTGTGCAGGATGCGGCAGCACCCCAGCTCCGGGGCCTTCTGCGCCAGCAGCTCCGTCTGAACCTGTGCCTGCAGAGACGCCGGAACAGGCTTCTGAACAGGAGACAGACAATGCTGCACCGCCTGAGGAGATGGAAACCGCCTCCGAGCCAGAACCGGAGAACGCCGCACTGGTCGTCTATTTCTCTGCAACGGGTACCACCCGCGGTATAGCGGAAAAAATAGCATCGCTCACAGGCTCGGAGCTGGTTGAGATTCTTCCAGCCCAGCCATACACAACGGAGGACCTGAACTATAACGACCACACAACCCGTGCGACCGTGGAGCAGAACACGCCGGAAGCCCGACCGGAAATCGCTAATGACATTTCTCTCGAGGGTTATACGACCGTCTATCTCGGTTACCCCATCTGGTGGGGACAGGCACCACGTATTATGAGCACCTTTGTCGAGAGCCACGATTTCACCGGCATCACAGTGATCCCGTTCTGTACATCCGGAAGCAGCAGTGCCGGCCGCACCGGAGAGACGCTGGGCGAGCAGGCGGGCACAGGGACCTTCCTCTCATCCACGCGTTTCAGCGCGAGTGTATCCGACGCTGATCTGCAGAGCTGGATCGACAGCAGAAACTGAATAAACCCAGCGCCGGTGGGGACGTGTTTTTTGATCCGCGTCGGATAAGCGCAGGTGAAAAAGAGATTGACAGCCAACCTCGCTATTCTGTAATATGAAAGCAAAGCAACTGTCTGTTGGAGGAGTGCTTATGGCAGAGAGTTATTACCGTGCGAAGATTACCCACACAGAAAAAACGGTTGAACAGCTTTATAAAATGCAATACTATGTGTATGAAAAGCCACGTATGATACTGCGGATGCTGATCGGATTTGGCCTTGTTCTCACTGCGGTTGTGACAGGTTTTCCGACCTGGGCCAAAGCGCTTCTGCTTCTTGTCGGCGCGTGGCTCCTGGTGAGCCGCGACTTTCCTGCAGCAGTTCGTGCCGCCCGCGCTTTATCCGAACGTAAGGCCAAACTGCCCAATATGAGCTACAGCTTCGGTCCTGAGGCAGTCCACCTTACTGGTGAGGGAAGTATGGACATTCCCTACAGGGACTTTACTCGCCTGGTGGAGGACAGGCAGTTCCTCTACCTCTTTGTGACTCGCAATTCCATATGTATGATCGAAAAGGATTCCGTGAAGCCTGCGGACATCATGGCTTTTGCAAAATATATGGAAGAAAAGACCGGACTGAAGTGGCGGGCGGAAAAGTCCTTCCTGAGTATGAGCATCTATGACATACGTCAGACGCTGAAGGATATGCGAGGGAAATAAGTTCTATTCACTTAACGAAAAAGAACTTTGCTGTGACATTTCGTCACGACAAAGTTCTTTTTGTTTCCTATTCTGCCGGTTCAGTGAGCGGAGTGCGGTTCATGGCTTTTTTTAATTGCTCACGGTATTCCACTGGCGTGATGCCATATAGTTTGCGGAAGGACTTTACGAAGCTGCTGTAATTGGAAAAACCACTTGCGAGGCAGGCGTCCAGAACACTTTTTCCCATCACAAGACCATAACGGAACTCCTGCATTCGCAGATCGGTGATATAGTGGCTGATACTCTCACTGGTGTAGTTTTTGAAGGTGCGCGACAGGTGTTCGCGGCTGACGAAGAACTGCTGGGCAATGCCTGACGCATTCAACTCCGGATCTCGAAAATGTTCAAGGATATAAGCCGTTACTTCTGAGATGAACTCGCTGGAAGTACTGACGGGAACGGTTTGAGAAGTACGTGCCGCGTGTTCAATGGTAAGCATCAGCTCCCCAATCTGGCAGCGAAAAAGCTGCTCTCGAAGCCCTGCGTCCGTCACTGAAGCAGAAGCGTTAATTCGCTCAAAAAGCTCCCGCAGCCCCCAGCGGCAAACATCCTCCGCACGCAGAATGTACAGAGGCGGAAAACTGTGCACCCGATCCGGGAGCAGACTTGCATTGAGAACCTGGTGCATGAAGTCCGCGTTGACCTGGAGGATCAGGCGCTCGTATCTTGACGATTCTGCCGGACAGATCATGGTATGCACGGTGCCGGGCACAATCAGGAGCAGTTCATCCGGATGCAGAAAAAAACGCACGCCGCCGGAATGGTACTCACAGATCCCGCGCCGTACAAGGATCAGCTCATAGTACGGATGGGAGTGTGCAATAGAAGAGCGCATTTGGACGTTGACATAGTAGCCCACAGAAACGAGGTCTCGATTAAGCTGAAGATTTGCCATGTCCTGGGTCAGGTGCTGATCCACGACAGATTGTACATGATGATAAGTAATAGCAGCTCCCTCCCCTTCCTGTGTACTGCCAAGTTTTTAATGGGAACAAGCTTTCACTGATGCATTAAATGACATCACAATTTGCGTGTTAATTTATCACAAATGCAGGTGAGCTTCTTTATTTTTTTTGATATTATACAAGAGATGTAAAAATTAATCAAGCGTGAAATTGCGGTGAATTTATGAAAAAAGTTCGAATAATTTCACGCCCGGGCTGATAGTGTGCGCTTTTTGACGTTTTAAGTTTCCTTTTATGGTTTTTGAGCGAAATGAAAGTAAATTGCGTGCATGTCGGCTCTTTTTTTGTATTCTTTATCAGATCTGTCTGATACAGAAATAAATTCTTATTTATGGAGGAAAAAACATGAAGAAATTTCTCGCTGCGATCCTGTGCCTGACCATGATGGTCGCCCTTTGCGCCGCTTTCCCCCTGACTGCCAGCGCCGCAGGAACCACCTATCTCACCCTCGCTCACAACATGGCAGAAGACCACGCCATCAACGTCGCATTGGTTGCCTGGGCCGAAGCAGTTGACGAAGCGACTGACGGCGCTATTGTCATCGATGTCATGCCCGGTGGCACGCTCGGCTCTGAAGCCGACTGCGTCAGCCAGATTCAGGCCGGTCAGCTGGAGATGACCAAGGTTTCTGCCGGCACCCTCTCCAACTTCAACAGCGCCTGGAACTGCGTCTCCGTCCCCTATGTCTTCAATGACAAGGATCATCTTTACAACGTTATGAATGGCGAAATCGGACAGGATCTCTACAACCTGACCGCCGAGGACGGCTTCATCGGCCTTGCCTGGCTCGAGTCCGGTACCCGCTGCTTCTACACCGCAAAGACCCCTGTTCGTACCCCCTCTGACCTCAAGGGCCTGAAGATCCGTACGATGGACAGCCAGATGGCCATTGACATGATGGCTGCGTTTGGCGGCTCCGCCACGGTAATGGGCTACGGCGATATCTACACCGGCATGCAGCAGGGTGTTATCGACGGTGCCGAGAATAACATTACCGCCATGCGTGACCACGCCGACGTGACTAGCTACTACTGCTATGACGAGCACACCATGATTCCCGATGTCATCATCATCTCTGCCGACATTTGGAATGAGCTCACCGAAGAGCAGCAGCAGATCATGCGTGACACTGCTGCCGACATGGTTGCAAACTATCGCGAGCTGTGGGCCCAGTTTGAAGAAGACGTGAAGGCTCAGGTCGAAGGCAAGGTTGAGTACGTCACCGATGTTGACAAGGCTGCCTTCCAGGAAGCCGTTCAGGGCATCTATGAGAACCTCGCTGCCAACGACCCCGACACCTACGCATTTGTCGAGCGCATCCAGGCTGCCGGCTGATTCAGCATCACAGTATATCCTCTTAGCTTAACATTTCATCTGTTTGTCTGGAACAGAGAGCGGCTTACCACCCAGGCGGTGACAAGCCGCTCTTTCTCTTAAAGAAACTGATATAGGAGATGGTAGTACTTGAAAAAAATTGAGAAAGTGCTGGACACCGTTATGCGCTTCCTGATGGCGATTGCCATGCTGACGCTGCTTGTGTTCGGTACTTGGCAGATCTTCACGCGCTGGGTGCTCGGAAATCCCTCCACCTTTACCGATGAGCTTTTGCGCTATGTCCTGATCATCGCAGGTTTCATCGGTTCAGCCTACTGCTTCTACCGCGATGAGCATCTGGCCCTCACTCTCATCACCGACAAGGCCAAAGGGCCTTTCAAACTCGTCCTTGATATTTTCATTGAAATCTGCATCCTGTTCTTTGTAATTTATGTCTTCATCTTCGGCGGCTGGAAACTCGCCGCAACTGCGACAAACGTGTCCTCCGTTATGCACATTCCGATGAAGACCCTTTACATGGTCGAGCCTATCTGCGGCGTCTTGATCGTACTGGCGCGTATCCTTAAGTACGCG
>JAEEGL010972727.1_pt1 | contig 21071 bp, 4 predicted proteins | sample 9134231 | NCBI WGS metagenome assembly JAEEGL01 (sample SAMN16246548, study PRJNA631951) | gut metagenome | biome: gut microbiome; feature: rumen; material: fiber-attached | host: Bos | place: Iran: Karaj | collected 2018-10 | reverse complement strand
GAAAACGTCGGCGCGCGCATAAGAAAGGACGTCGCGGGCGCCGCACGCCAAAAATCGGCCTGTCGTTCGATTCCCCTTTGCGCAAAGGCCTGTCGGATCGAACGGTCTTTGCGATTTTAACCTAATTTTACCCCGATAACAAGAGCGAGGGCCCGAAACGCGAAATTTTTTTCCGCGGCGGTTCCGATTATACGCCCGCTATTGGTCTGCCAGATAGCTCAGGGTAATTGGAGCGTAATCGTCGCCGAAAGGGAATTTTGCGTCGTCGAGCGACGCGTCTCCCAGTTCCGGGGTCGGCTCGCGGAACTTAACGGTTCTGTTCCACATTCTGCGTATTGCGCGCACGACGTTCCGCGCCGTCTCTTCCGCTTCGAGGAACGCGTCTTCTCCCCACGGGGCTCCGAGCGCCTGAACGTCGCCCGATTTGGGAATGACGATATACGCAAAGGAGAGCTTTTGCTTCGTCTCTTCCTCCGCGCCCGGTTCCGGATTCCCGCCAAAGAGCTCGGGTTTCTCTTCCCTGATTTTCCAGATGATTTGTCGGTAGAGCGGCATCTGCAGATTGGTCCAGACGTACGCGTCTTCGCCCCGCTTGCGATTGCGGTGTTTCTTATCGATCGTATTGCCAGGATACGCGGAATAGAGCGTTTTCGTTTGACCGTCGACGTCGACTTTGTAGAGTTCGTCGGTCTTTTCCAGTCCGGGATAGCCCAGCGAGCCTCCTTCTTTTGACTGTTTGCCTTGCTCAAACGAATCGAACGTCTTGTAATCAAAGACGTAAAGCCGGTTCTTTTCGCTGTTGAAATCAATCCGGTCGATGCGTCCGACAATCGAGACGCTCGGTTCGCCGTCCCCAATGGGAAAATTGATCCAGCCGTCTTCGGGTCCGCATTCGACGGCGACGATCTTTGCGCCCGTTTTGCGCCATTCCGCCTGCCAGCGCGCGAATCCCCAGAGGCGTTCGCGAATTTGCTCAATTTGTATTTTGACAAACGGGGACGTGTGATCGTTGACGAAACTTTTGGCGTAATCGTTGAGCTTGGCGCTCAGCCATCCGCCGATCGCTTCCGGGGAACGCGAATCGCGGATATTGGGGTCTTTTCCGAACGCGCGCAGCAGGTCGTGTATGACCGTGCCGAATTTAGCCGCGTCAAGTTCGTGCGTCTTCGGATCGGGCGCCGGATAGAGGCCGTACGCGTTTTTCAGGAGGAATCGGTAAGGCCCGTGCGTTAGGAAGAACTCGAAGTCGGTAACGTTCATCAGGCGGAATTCGGGCCGCGATTTCCGTTCGCTCTGCCGTTTGAGATCGAGCGTCGGGCGTTTGAAGCCTTTGGTTTGCGCGTCTTTCTTTTGAGGCGCGATGGGAAATTCACGTTCGACGCCGTCGGCGTCGAGCTGACGCGCTTTGAGGGCGTCGAGCGCGCTCGGCGTCTTCGGATCGAAGAATTTTACGACGCGTTCAGCGACCGTCGCGCGATCGGTTGAAAAAATGAATCGGCTCGGGAGTTTCGGATCCCCTTGGAGCGAATGTTTGCCAAAGAGCGCGAACAGACTGCGCCTTGAATTGGCGACCGCCGTAACGAGGTACGCGTCGCGCGCGTAGACGCGTTTGGAATCGCTCAGGCCGACTTTTTCGCGCATTTCGTTCGGCAGAAAGAGGTCGCCGCCGCGATTTGACGGGAGCGTTCCTTCGTTAAAGCCCGTAAGAATAAGATTCGGCGCGTCGTCGAAGAGCAGATCGAGCGCGCCCTGCATTTCCACAAGGTTGGAGCCGGGCGTCGGTTCGACGCGCGAGGACGCGAGCTCTTTGAGCGCGACCCGGATGGCGTTTGAGCCTTTAATCGAGTCGGCGAGTTCGCGCGGAACGGCGTAAATCGAGTCGAGCGTCTTATTGAAACCTTTAAAGAACCCGTCGATTTGAGTCTGCGTGTCGCGGTCGTTTGGGGAGTCTTTGATATCGTAAATTTCGCACAGGAACTGAGATAGAATTTCCGCCCAGTCGCTTAGCGGGAGCGATTTTTCGCGCGTCGACCACTGGCGCGTTTCCAGAAAACCTTCGCGAATAAACGCGTACTTGCCCGAGAGTATCTTGTCGCGCTGTCTTTTGGCTTCTTCGTTCCCCTCAAAGGCGGGTCCGGCGCTTTCGGGCGCCGTTCGCTGAAAGACGCCGGAATCTTTGGCGTCGGACGCCCAGAACGGGGAGAACGCCTTATTCAAAATTCGGTACGCCTTGCGCAAATTGACGAAGAACCGATTGCGCTTTTCGTTGTCGGGGTCCAGATAAACGCGCCAGACGCCGTCGACGCGCGTGGGGAGAAACCGCGAGCGGTATTCGTCGATTTCGGCGATCCAGTCGCCCGCGGCGACGTCCGTTATATCGGGGTCAAGAACGGGCTCGTTCCCGGTCGCGTCGATCGTTTCCTCGTCTTCCGCGCCGAGGTCGTCGAACGCTTCGCTCGCCTCTTCTGGCCGCCTGTAGGGCGAGTTCTGCGCGTCGCGCTCCTTCTGCAAATCGCGCGCCTCGTCGGTCGTATAAGGTTCGGCGTTCCATTGACTTCGAATATACCGTTCAAGATCCGGCCTGCGCAGCAGTTCTTCGAAGGACGAAAACGACCGGCTTTCGACGAATTCGGCGACGTTCTCCAAGAGCTGATAGACGCGGTTCTGAGGGAACGGAACCCCCTCGGCGAGAATAGCGCCGTATCCGAGCGCTTCCATATGCTGGGCGACAAAGGGCGCGACTTCCGGATCGGGAACGCCGACGGTCAGCGACGTCGGCTTAATCGGCTCGTAACGCCAGCCGTCCTGATCGTAGATTTTTGACAGCTCGCGCGTTAGATAGGCCGCCGCCTCGCCCTGTTCCGGGGGCGAATCGACCTGAAAGAGCTGTTCGTCCGCGAGCGGGATTTCGTAGCGTTCCCATTTTTCCGGCGCGACGCAGCCGAAGTCGTCAAAGAGCTCTTCCCTCTCTTCGGGCGCGAAGACCCAGAATTCGACGCGTTCTCCCAGCGCGGCAAAGACGTCTTTCTGAAGCCTGTTCAGGTCGGCGGCGCCCAGAACGCGAATCGCTTCGCAGTCCTCGCCGTTTTGAAACGTTTCTCGAATTTCGCCGCTTTGAATTGCGTTCGCGCGCGCTTCGTTGAGTTCGGTTAAACTATTGGCGGCGAGCTTTTTGCGGTATTCTCCGTAGAGCGCGTCGAGTTCGAGCCAGCGTTTGGCTTCGTCCGGCTGGCCCGCCTCCTGACATTTTTCCGCGACCGTTCTGCAGGAGCTGCGTTCGGAATCCAGTTCGTCTTTGAGTTTGAGGAACATATCCGCGATTTCGAGTTTCGCTCCGAAGCCCGCGGGCGCGTTGCGCAGCAGGACGCGTTTAACGCGTTTATCCGCGAAAAAATCTTCGACCGCCTGACGCATACAGTAGAGCCGCGTAAGATTGTCGGCGACGCGCTTTTTCGGCGTATAGAACCGTTCTGGCGCGGCTCCGAGCGCGACGTATTCGGGCGGAGTCCAGCCGGGCGCGATTCGCCCGCTTTTGACGGCCGCGTTGATCTCGTACTGAACGTACGCCTCGAACGTTCGCAGCGCCCTGTTGCCGGAGAGAACGTAGACGTACCGGCTCAAATCGACGGACTGGCCCGCGTCGGACCCCTGTATCGCTTCCTCGACGATTAGCTTAGCGACGGCGGGAAGAAAAGGACGGTTCCAGTCGAAAAACTTGCGCTTCATGAAAAACGGCTCCTTGCTTAACGTCCGCGGACGGCGGACTACATGGCGCGGCAGAAGAGGAGAATGAGAATAACGACGACAAGGCCGAGCGCGCCAAGCGTTATCACGACGCGGTTTAAATTGGCTTCCGCGTCCTCGTTCGGCTCCGCGTTCTTGCGCGCGAGATATTCGTCGACGCCGGAGTCGCTCCCGTCGGCCGCGAAGTTCTCGTCGTCGACGCCTTCTCCGAAGTCGTACCCGCACCATTCGCACCGGCGCGGAAACTGCGGCACAAACGCTTCGGAGCAGACGTGGCAGACCGCGACGGTCGCCGACTGGCGTTCCGAATCGGCGTCGCCTTCGGACTCCTTTTTTTCGCCGCGCGCGGCGTCGACGTCGGACCAGGACGTTACGCGCTGCCGACGGTCGGGGAGCGCGTCGAAGACGTCGGACGTCTTTTCATGGCGCTTGTCGAGCCGCCGCGGACTCGGCAGGCCGGGAAAGATCTCGCCGTCGAGCGCCGCAGGCGTCTCTGATTCATTATAAAGCGCTTCGTCGTGTCGGTTATGGCAACCGTTCCCGCAGCCTCCGTTTCCGCAGGCGCAGCCGTCGGCCGGCTCCTGCGCGTTCGGATCCTGCCGCACGTTCCAGAAATCGCCGTCGCCGAGCGGAAAGAGGTCGCCCGACGTCTTGCAGATGGGGCAGCGCGTAATTCGGCGCCGGCCGCATTCGGGACATCGCGGCCATACGGCGAGCGATTCGCGAAAGTCTTCGTCGGATTCAAACCGATCGCGGTATTCGTAGGCCGAATCGAGAACTTCTTCTTCGATGGGCGGCTCGTACGGGTTTTCTTCAAGTTCAGATTTGAGAGCCATGGCGTTTGCTTTTTTTGAAGTCAAAGAATATGGGCCGCGCGTTCGCGCGCGCGAACGTCAGGGAACGCCGCTATTATAGAGCGCTTCCCGTATGCGCGCAAGCGTTGGAAATAAAGAAACGGTACGGGAAAAGGGAATCCGGTTTGGCGAGCGGGGCCGGATGGGAATGAAAAGCCGCGCCGGCGTCGGAGAGGGACGCGGGCGCGGCGGTTATACGGCGCATGGCGTTTACGTTTGACCGTTACGCGATGCGGCGCTTAGAAGGAGGGGGGAGCAGACTCGCGCCGTTTTCGTCGACGACGCGGAGCTGGATAACGTCGGCGTCTTCGTTCGACTTGGCGTCGTCGCCGGACTTGGCTTCTTCGCGAGTCTTTACGCTCGCGGCGCGCGCGGCTTCCCTAGCTTCCGCGACGGTCGGCAGCACGGAGCGCTCGCCCGTTATTCCGCGCGACGTCGTCGAGATGAACTGCGCCATTTCCAGCCCGACGCCTTCGGTGTATTCTTTTTCGATCTTTTCGACGATAGCCGGCCAGCTCAGACCGCTCTTGTACAGTATGCGGTAGACTTCCTTGAGCGTTTTTACGTCGGAGGAGGTAAAGCCCGCCCGGCGAAGACCGACGAGATTGAGCCCGACGACCTGACTCGAAAGCCCGTCGACCGTTACGAACGGCGGCACGTCGCGAACGAGATGCGCCTGGCCGCCGACCATGGCGCACGCGCCGATTCGCACGAACTGGTGCGCGCCGGCGGCGCCGGAAATGAACGCGCGCGCGCCGACGACCACGTGGCCCGCGAGCATGGCGTTGTTGGCCATAATGACGTTGTTGGCGATTCGGCAGTCGTGCGCGACGTGCGAATTCGCCATAATCATGCAGTCGTCGCCGACGCTTGTGGAATCCTGACGGCGCATGGAGCGGTGGATCGTTACGTTTTCACGAATAATATTTCCGTCGCCGATGATGCATCCTCCGCAATCTTCTTCCGCGAGCCCTACGCACTGCGGAAGTCCTCCGAGCGTCGCGCCTTCGAAGATGTGGTTATTTTTCCCGACGACCGTTCCTTTTTTGATAGTAACGCGCGCTTCCAGAATTGTGCCGTCGCCAATGGACGCGCCCTCTTCGATAACGCAGAAAGGGCCGACTTGGACGTCCTGTCCGAGCGCGGCGCTAGGGTCGACTAGAGCTAATCGGTGAATTTGCATTCCTTTGTCCTTTTTCTCGTTTTATGAAAAGCGCGAGGACGGCTCAGATTCCCTGCCGTCGCGTGCGATATTTCCCGGTATGACCGCGCCCGACGCTCGACGCCGGGGAGCGTCTTGGGGACAATAACAAGTTTTGAAAAGCGTGTAAACCCGACTTGACCGAATTTCGTTCTTTTTGCAAAAACGCGCGTTTTTTACAGATTATTTACTTAATGGTTTTAACTGTAATTTCTTATCTATTTTGACGCCGTCGAGGCGTCTGTCTGCACAATCGTTAAATCTGTTTTGACGTGAGCGGCAATTCCCAAAAGAAAAAAAACAGACCCTCTTTTTCTCTTATTTCATGTATTCCGTCGCCGAAAGAGGAAACGAATTGTCTCCTGCCGCCGTCGTTCGGCGGGACGACGTTCCCGGCGGAAATTTCCGCCGCGGAAGGAGCGCAGGTCCGCCTTTCCTGACGGCGGTTTATCGGATGATGAAAATGAGAAAGCATTTTTTGGGGTTTGTCGTCTGTTTGGCGTTCGTCGCGTGTTCCAGTTTAGCGGCGTTCGGCGCGTCGCGTTCAGATGAAGGGACGCCCGGCGCGGCGAAGACGCCGGCCGCGGCCAATCGCGAGAGCGCCGTCGCGAAAATCGGCGAGTTATGTCAGAAGCTCAAGGAGACGTACTCTGACAGATACCGGGAGCGAACGCCGGACGAGTTCGACGCCGCGCCCGATTCCGAACTTGCCGCGGCGGAGCGCGAATATTTCAACCAGAACTGCGATCAGGTCTTCACGGCGTTTGCCGAATACAGCGCGACCGGAAACGACGAGTCGTACGAAGAGATGACGCGCGCGCTCGGCGAAGTGCGGTTCTATCAGTCGAAATCGCCCTATTACGCGGAACTGACGGCGTGCGTCGGCGAGCAGTTTTCTTTACCGAATTTCTACGTTGAAGCGAGCGAACGTTTCCTTTCGGCCATGACGCGCCGCACGGTCGCTCAGAACTTCTCTATTCAGGAATATATCCGCAGCGCGTTTGCTCGCGGTTCCGGGGTGGCGCACGGCTATACGTCGATCGAGCTTCGCCCGAACGCCGACCGCGCCGAAATGGCGGTCGTTCTCAACGCGCGCGTCCTAACGAACACGATCGGCACGAGCCGCGGAGTCGACGTTCATTCCGACAATTACGGGAACGTCGTCGCGTCGAAATCGATCTTTATCAACTCGAACGGCGTTCTCACGACGACGCCGGGCGTCGCGTCGGGCAACATGAAGACGAACGTCAATTCGTTCGACGCGAATCGGTTCACGCCCTTTGGCGGCGCGATTATTCAAAGCAAGATCTATCAGGAGCTGCCGTTCTCGGAGCTTGAGTCGACGAACCGCGTCAACCGGCGCGTCGCCGCGGAACTCGAGCGCGAGACGAACGAGCAGGTCTTTCAGCTCAATCAGCGGCTTGCGCGGTTTACTCAGAACTGCGCCGATCCGATGGTTCGCAATCTGACGACGCGTACGAGCGAGACGCGCCTTTTCTGTTCGTTCATACTCGGTCAAAGCAGTCAGTTAGCCGCGCCCGCGAACGTCGAAGTCCGCGCCGCGCGATATATGCGTAAGCGGTCCGGCGAAGTTGGAATCGCGCGTTCCAACGCCCCCCGTTTTGCCGTCGCGGAAACGAACGAATCCTATTCGCGCCGATTTGTGCCGAGTCAGACCAGCCGCCCGATCCCAATGACGATCCCGAGAAAACCGGCGACCGTCGCCGCGGGCGCGCCGACCGCGAATATCCCCTACGCGCCTCAGTATCAGCAGGGCCCGCTCGCTTCGCTGATTTGCGCGCCCTTGAGCATAGTCTCGGAAATAGCGTCGACGTTGGCGCCGGGCGCGGTCCAAGTCGCCCCGATCCCCGCGAATCAGGCGTACGCCGGCTCCGCGAGCGCGCCGGCCCGGCCGCAGATTTCCAACGTGCCGTCTATCGAATCGACGCTTCCGCCGTCCGACGGCAAGCTCGACTTGATCGCGCGCGTTCACCAGAGCGGCCCGACCAATATTGCGACGACCGCGCTTGCGGGCGCGGTTGTCGGAACCGACTCCGACTCTTTCGACGCGGTTCTTTCGCGTTTCCCCGGCGTCGACCCGAACGAAATGAAGAGAATGCTGGCCGCCAACGAATCAAATCTGACGGTCGCGGACGATCCGAACGACGCCTATAAGAACGTTTCGATCGAATTCGACGACGTGCGTCCGTTCGTCGCGCGCTTCTCCGACGGCAAGATCGCGACCGTCTTGCACATTTCCTCGTGCGTCGCCGACGGCGCGGCCTATCCGCCTGCCGAAGTTCACTTCGTCTACGGCGTCGAGAAGCGCGGCGATTCCTACGCGTTTGTGCGCGAATCGTTCGAAGTCATGCCGGAAGGGTACCAGGACGGCGATTCCGTTTCCGCGCGGTTCCATACGTTCCGCCGCGTCTTCATGAAAAGGCTGGAGAAGGCGGTTCAGGAAGAGTACGTCGTCGGCCCGATCTCTCTGGACGACGCGAATACGGGCGAGCGCCGCGGCGCGCTGATTCCCGATCAAATCGACGCTCAGAACGGCTGGCTCACGTTAGGATTCCGGTACGATCCGACGTACGCGGTCAACTGACCGACCGAGCGGCGTTGCGCAGAGAAAGCGCGCGACTGACGTCAAGCCAGCCGCGCGCTTTTTTATTGCCGCGCGGCCGTGAAGAAAGACGGACGAGTCGGTTTTTCTGAAAATGCTGTTTTGCCGAATAGAACGGCTTTCGTGAGAGACCGCGGAGACGTCCGCCGGCCCTTTTCTAAAATGGATTTGTCCAGTCTGCTTAAAATATCTATTTTGCTTTACTGGTTATGTATTCTTAAATTATCCAGATTTCCCACAGATAAAAATCGGCCTTTATTATGACGGAACTTATCAAAATCGGCATGTTTGTTATAAACCTTTATGAATTTTTTTGAAAAAGAGTCGTTTTTAGTTGTAAATTTTGGCGAATTCGGTTAAACTAGATTGTAATCCGGATTATCCGTTTTTATTTTGGAAAAAAAGGCGTTTGAGCGAAATTCAGGGGAGTGCGGAAGGTCGTTCCGACTCGCCGAAACGGGTTCGTTTCGGCTTGTTTGAGGGCCTTGGCGCAGGAACTAACCCGAATTTCGCGCGTCGAAATCTTTTGCCAAAATAGTTAACGACATTGCGTTTTCCGTGCAAGCGTCTTTCCGAACTGGTCGGATTCCCCTTGATATCCACGTCGAGGGGCCTTTCGAGCGGCGAAGGAGCGAGACGGCTGTTTCGCCAATACGCGCGAACCGTTTGGGGTACGCGTGAGAAGGCTTCGCGACGTCGGATACGGACGCGGCGGAAAGGAAACGCGGCGGCGGCTTGCTCAGGGCAATACTAGTCAAGTCCCTGACCGTCGGCGGCGTTTCAGCGCAAACTATAAACGTCACACCCGAACGACAGATCCCTTTACCCCCTTGCCGTGTTGCAAGAGCGGCAAGCGGAGGGAACGAGGTCGGGAAATTTTTGGAGTCCCCAACGTTGGACGGCTCTTTGTTCAGGAGAAGAATATGCGTTTATTCAATCGATTGATCGACGAATTGCGAACTAGCGACGTCAACAAAGAAAACAATGCTTTTCGCGGGCGTAAAGAGGACGAGGGGACGCCTCGCGGAAAAGCGGACAAGAAGCGAAACATGTCGGCGAAGAAGCTGGGGCTGGAAGCTCTGGAAGAACGCCAGCTCCTGTCCGTTAACCCGATTGGCGCAGATTACAACGAAATCCGCGCCGCTTATTCTGATCTTGAACTTCCCGAGTCCGCGTCTCAGATCAACGTGATCGCGCTCAGCGATCTGAGCGCCGAATCTGTTCAGGCCGCGATTAACCAGGCCGCTCAGACGAAGAGCGACGATCTTCTCGTCTTGCGCACGACTCAGGACAACTACGTCGTCAAGCTTGACGCGACGGCGATTACGATCAATCTGAACTCCGACGAATACGGCAAGCTTACGATCGTCGGTTCCGGCGACGCGGCTCTGACGGTCGTTACTCAGGACACGAACGCGTTTACCGTCCTCAACGGCGACGTCGCTTTCGACGGCATGGTTCTCTACAACTTCTCCTCCGTCGATATGCAGGGCGGTCTTGTCGCGACGACCGACGACGCGAACGTTACGTACGGCGCGCAGTTCGCTATGGTCAACGAAGTCGACGCGTGCGCGCCCGGCAAGATTGAGGACTCCCAGTACAGCTACAACGTCATGACGGGCGCGGGAACGGAATACGTTCTCAATCAGTTTGACGACTCCGAAGTCGCGGCCTCTCAGGCGACCGTCGTTACGACCGCTCAGGCGAACAACAGAAGAGCGCCGACCGTCGCGACCGACACGATCGTTCCCGGCACGCGTTTTGCCGAGACAGTCAACGGTTCGTACAATTCGGTCAGCGACGTCCTTAACGCGACGCTCCGCCGCCAGGGCGACTACTTCGGATTTACGCCGTCGGCCTATCGCGCCGTCAACGCGAACCGCATCTACGACGCGGAGTGCGTGGGCTGCGCGGGCTGGGTCGGCACGATGGCGAACATGCTTTCGTATACGGGCTGGGCGCAGGCCGCCGGTTTTTCGACCCGTATGACGTTGCCGGACGGCTCGACGAGAACCTATGAATCCGTCGAAGACGCGGTCGTCGATTATCTCCGCAACAACTTCATGGAAACGGGCGCGGGCACGGCCACCAACTACAATCTGACGACGGCCGAAATGCTCGACTACTTCTTCTCGGGCAACGACCGCAGCTGCATGGGGCGCAATCTCAGCGCGTTGACGAACTCCGTCGAAGGCGGCGGCATGTTTATGGACGTCGACTTCGCGAAAGTCGGCGGCTATGTTCCGGCGAGCTCCACGATGCTCGACGACATGCTCGCGGCTCTTCGCGCGGGCAACGCCGTCACCATGGAAGTTCAAACGACCGACAGCCGGGGCAACGTCTCCCGCGAATACGTTTCCGTGTGGGGCTACTACTACAACGGCAGTTCGCTGACCTATTACGGCAATACGACCAACAACTCCGCCGACTACTACGGCCTCATCTGCACCAACCCGCTTTACGGAACGCACAGCTCCAGCGTATCCTACCAGTATTACGGGAATAACGAACAGAACGGAACGTACAACGGAACCTATTACTATGACGAACGTTCCAACGGTTCCGGTTACGACACGTACCACAACTACCTCCTCAACGGCGCCAATTCCCTGACGCTCGTTACCGAGCCCTATACCTATATCAACTCCAGCGGCGGGCTCGTTAACGAAAGAACGTTCCCCGAAGGATTCCAGTATTACAGCTCGGTCGCCAACAGCAGCAGCGTAACGTATACTTCGACCATCGTCGGTTTCTCTTGGCTGGCGCAGTATACGAAAGCTCTTCCCGCGGCGGAAATGAATCAGAACGCGATTCTTTCGCTCGAGAGCATGCCCGGCAATACCGAAAACGTTATCTATCTGTATTTCGGCGGCGACGAAGGGAACGGCTGGGACGGTCTGGCGCATCCTCAGTTCGATATGGACGGCTCCAACGGCTACGGCGTCGCAGAGCTCCAGATGATCGAAGAGATCTATCGGCGCGTCGCGGAAGATTACGCGCCGTTCAACGTCAACGTAACGACAAACGCGGCCGTGTGGGCGCGCGCGTCGAAGGGCATTCGCTGCGTTATCGGCGGCTACAGCCCGTCTGCAGGCGGCCTTTCCGGCGTCGGTTCGTTCGGAACGGCGAAGACGCACAACTACGTCTATCCTTACGACCTCGGTCTGGGCGCTAAAGCGATCGCGGAAGCCGCGTCGCACGAAGTCGGCCATTCGCTCGGTCTGCACCACGACGGTTACGAACACAATGAATACTACACGGGCGAAAACAGCTCCGACTGGGCGCCGATCATGGGCGCGGGCTACTACTGCACTATGACGCAGTGGAGCAACGGCGACTACGTTAACGCGACGAACTTTGAAGACGACGTCGCGATTATCGCCAGCGTCGTCGGATACCGCACCGACGAACACGGCGATACGTATACGACGGCGACCGACCTGGGCGACTTCTACGTCGACGTTAACCTCAACGTTTACAATCCGAACGCGGGTACATACCGGGTCGAGAGCGTTATCGAACGCCGCACCGACGTCGACGTGTTCTCGTTCGTCTCTTACGGCGGAACCTACGTTGTCGACGTTTCCGGCGACGGCGCCGACGACCGCTTTATCGACCGCGATTTCAACTGCACCGTCCGCAATCATTCCGAAGAAGAGAATCCGGTCTTTGGCGGTCTGTACTACGCGGATACGCACAATTACACGAACCTGAACGTCCGCGTCTCCCTCTTGGACGAGTTCGGAAACAACGTCCTGCTCGATCTGGACGGAAACGTTTTGAAGCTCGGATACGGCGAAAAGACGCACGCGTTCCTCAGCAATAACGCGTACGACTCCGACTACCGCTTCTACGTCGTCGACCAGTTCGGCAATCCCGTTTATCTCGACGAAGCGAAGACGATTCTGAAGGAAGGGTACTACGCGATAGACGATTCCGTCTACACCACGTTCTCGCACTTTGTCACGCCCGAACTGGAAGCCGGCAAGAAGTACTACGTCGCGGTTGAAGGCGTCGGACAGGGCTCCAGCTCGACCAGCGGTTATTCCGACTACGGCAGCCTTGGTCAGTACACCCTGACGCTGCATGAATCGTACGAGAATTTCTATATTGACGACGCGCAGATGAACGTAACCGTCATGTCGAACGCCAACGGCGTCGACAACGTTCTGAACTGGCAGGAAGCGTTCGTCTACAGCGGCCGCCGGCTCGAAGACGGTCAGACGTTCCTGGGCAACACGCTGCGCTTCAACGAATCGCTCGCCAATACGACGATCGATCTTAACAGCACGCTGACGTTCACGTATTCGCGCGGTCTTGTCAATCAGCCTTGGGCCGCGAAACGGTACGTTTTAGACGCGACGCCCGCGTGGAACAACGAATACAGCATACCGGGTATTACGTTCGACGCTCACGACAGATTCCGTACGATTTACGTCGACAATACGACGGTTGAAATGTACGGTTTCATAATTACGGGCGGCAACGCGTCCCGCGGCACCTCGACCGCGCAGGTCAACAACGGCGGCGGCGTGTACAACAACTACGGCTGGCTGACCATCGGCGACTCGATTATCGCGGGCAACCGCGCGCTGAAGGCGGGCGGCGGCGTGTACAACTCCGGCGGCGAATACGAAGACAACGCGCAGCACGACGGCTGGCTCATGCTGATCAACTCGGCGGTTATCGGCAATAAGGTAACGGACGACGGCGCGGTCGGCGGCGGCGTTTTCAACGAGTCCGGCGGCGTCATTACGATGAGCAGCGTCACCGTAGCGGGCAACACGGCGGACTACTCCGGCGGCGGTATCGAAAACTACGGCGTTATCAACGCGTACAACAGTATTATCGCGAAGAACTACGCCGTCTTTGGCGCCGACGTCTACAACGAACTTTCCGGGACTAACCGCGTATACGCCACTATTATCGGCAACGAAGCGCGCAACTCCCGTTTGGACGCGTACCGCAACGGCCGCGACTCTATCGGCGACGCCAGGAGTCTCATCGGCACGTCCGCTGGCGGCGAAGTCAGTTCTCCGGTAACCGTATACGATCCCGGTTTCGTAAGCTATCGCGATTACGCTTCGGAAGACTGGAGCAACGAGCTCTGGGGATTCTGGAACCTGCGTCTGACCGGCGATTCGCTCGCGGTCAATCGCGGCGTTAATGCCAATCTTTCGACCAGCCTCGACTTTACGAGCAATTACGTCCAGGCCTACCGATACGCCAATATGCATGAGACGCGCTACTTTGTAGGCGCGAGCGACTTCCCGACCGACCTTGCCGGCCAGACCCGTATCGGCGGTTCCCGCATCGATTCCGGCGCGTACGAAGTTCTGGACAATCCTGACCTTACGGGATTTGTTCCGACTTCCGCCGGTTCCGACGTCGTCAACAACTGGGAAAACTCGATCGTCGTCTCCCGCGCGATCGACGACCAGACCGGCTCCGTCGCTCCGTTCCTCGTCGACGAGCAGCTCTATCTGAATATGGCGATCATCAATCAGGGTCCGGCCATTTCGACCGACTTTGAAACGACCGTCTACATGTGGAAGTACGACGCCTACACTCCGAAGGCGGCGATGTACGCCAGCAGCACGAAAGACACGGGAGTCGCGATCATGACCGTCAAGGTCGAGTTCGGCCCGAACGCGGCTATGCCCGGCGGCTCCGGCGTCGCGACGATTACGTGCACGAACCTGGCGACCGGCGAAGTCCAGACATATCAGTACGACGGTTCCGAAAGCTACATTCTGCTTGAAAATATCCGGCTTGATTCCGCGCAGGCGCTCGTCGACGGCATGATCGATCAGGGCGTTATGGCGGAGCAGAACGAAGAAGGGTATTTCGTCTTCGGATACGCTATCGACACGAACGAAGCGGTCGCCGAATACAACGAGAACAACAACTTCTTCTTAACGACGTCCTACTTCGATTTCGTCGAGTCGCCCGTCTCCATTAACGATTCGATCGTAGTTACGACGACGGCCGACGTGGTCGATCCTTACGACGGCGAGATTTCGCTCCGCGAAGCGGTCGAGGTCTATGCGGGCAGCTTCTACTACAGTGAAATCGCGCTCCAAGACGGCGACGTCTTCGAAGCGAACGGCGTTACGTATAAAGTCATCAACGGCAAGTTCTACGTCGACGTAACGTCCGCGTATCAGGTCTATCCGGGCGAACAGTTCACGTTCACGAAGGACGGCTCCGTCACGGCGACGTGGAGCGCGGCGGACGGCGCGTTCAAGGACGCGGACGGCAATACGGTCGTCGCGCCGGTCGGCGCCATGGTCGAACTGGGCGGAATCGAATATACGTTCAACGGAACCGACTGGGTCAACGCGTCCGGCGTCGTCTATACGTTCAGCGACGGCCAGATTATTAAGTGGGACGTTCAGGAAACGGTCGTCGTTACTTACGTTGTCGACGTCTTCTACGACGAAGACGGCAATATTGTCGACGTGCCCGAGGGAACCGTCGCCACGATTAACGACGTGGACGTCGAACTCGTCGACGGCGTTTGGACCAATACGGAAGTTACCGCGCAGTACACGCGCGACGACGTCCAGAGTCAAGGTTCCTTCGTTATGGCCGACGGTTCGGTCGTAACCGTCGTCAACGGCGTATTCCGCCGCGAAGCGACCGACGACGTCGCGATCGTTCCGGACGGTTCGGTCGTTACGCTCGCCAACGGCGAAACCGCCGTGTACGATTACGCGCAAGACCGCTTTATCGTAACCGTCGTTACGACTTACGAAGTCAACGACGGCGATAAGATTGTCGTCGGCGACACGGAACTCACCTTCGTTTCCGACTCGTACGTCGATTCCAACAACGTCCGCTACTACCTCGAAGAAGGCACCGTCGTTACGCTTTCGAACGGCTATACGGTAACTTACGACGACGGCAAGTTTGTCTACAATACGGAAGCTGTTTCCTCGACGAAGCTTGCCGCCGGTACGACGGTCATTCTCAACGGCGAGGAATACTCCTACAAGGCGGGCCGCGCGCTCGTCAAACGCGTCTCTCGCGAATCGAACGCGGTCGTCTTCGCGACCTACCTCGACGGCGAGACGTTCGTTCTTACTCAGGGTCCGCTCACGCTCGACAAGACCTTTACGCTCGACTGCGTCGATCCTGACGGCGCTCTCCTCGACCTGACGATTACGAGCAGCAGCGACGATCCGTGCCTGTTCTACATCAAGCAGGGCGCGGACGTCTCCATTCTTCACTTCGCGTTTGAAGGCGCGACGTCGGAAGAAGACGGCGCTATTCTCGAAAACTACGGCAAGTTGACGATCAATCAGGTCGAATTCACCGACAACGACGCGAAACTTGGCTCGCTCATTTACAACGCCTCGGGCGCGACCCTCAACGTTATCGAGTCGACCTTTGCCAACAACAAGGCCGAAAACAGCGCGATTATCTTCAACCTCGGTTCCGCCAATATCAGCGCGGGAACGACGTTTACCGGCGACAACGGTCTGCGCAGCCCGATTTACAGTAAGGGCGTCCTGACGGTCGACGAAACGACCTTTACGGGCACGTCCGGCGAAAACGGCGGCGCGATCTACAACGACGGCGGTATTGTAACCGTCGCCCGGTCGGCCTTTAAGAACACGACCGGCGCGTATCGCGGCGGCGCGATCGCCAATATTGGCGCGGCCGATTTGAGCGTTTACGATTCCACGTTCAACGGAACCTCTTCGATCGACGGCGGCGCGATCTACAACGGCGAGAATTCCAAGCTGACGATCGAAGCGGCCGTCTTCACGAAGTCGACCGCGAGCGGCGTCGGCGGCGCGATTTACAACGGCGGCATCATGGAAGACGCGGGTTCTTCCTATACCGGCAACAAGGCTCAGTCTGGCGCCGCGATCTATAGCGACGGCTCGGCTCAGATCGTCGGTTCCACGTTCAAGACGAACGCGGCCAAGAGCGACGGCGGCGCGATTTACGGCGGCGAGAATTCCTCCGTTAAGATTATCGGCGGAACGTTCATGAGCAATACGGCGAACAACGGCGCGGCGATCTACTCGACCGGCGTCTTGGACGCTTCGAACAGCCTCTTTGCCAAGAACAAGGCGACGACCTACGGCGGCGCGATCTACGCGGCGTCGACGACGACCTTTGTCAACGTGACGATCGCCGACAACAAGGCGGCGGACGGCGCGGGCTTCTACAACGCCGGGAACGCGACGGTCGACAACTCGATTCTCGCGAACAATACGGGCGCGGCGAACGGCTTCGATCTCTATACCGCCGAAGGCGCGACGACGACGCTTCGCAACTCGCTGCTCGCCAATATCGCGCAGGTCGGCCCGACGGCGTTTACGACCGTCGCCGAATACCGCTCGATTCTCGGCGTCGATCCTCAGCTCAATTCGAACTACGGCCTCAAGAAGGCGTCGCCCGCGATTAACGCAGGAAGCAACAGCCTCGATACCGCTGCGACCGACTTGGCCGGCAACGCGCGCCGCGTCGGTCTGACGATCGGCGGCGAGGTCCGCACGGTCGATATGGGCGCGTACGAATATCAGACGACGCTTGCGCCCGACCTCGCCCTCTTGGCCGAAACGGTCGATTACTGGGGGACTCAGGTAATCGTCGGCGACAATACGACCGAGCTCAATTACTACATTTCCGGTCAGGACGTCTGCATTAACTTCAACGTTCAAAACGTTGGCGACGCGCGCGTTATCGACAACTTCAAGTTCAACGTCAAGCTCGTCGGCGTCGACGCGAGCGGGAACACGATCTACGATCAGACGCTTGCGGCGCAGAGTTTCGCCACCGAATTCAATTATCACGAATGGCTCAACGTTTCCGACTGGATCGACGTCAACGGCGAAAAGAGCCTCATGACGAACTTCGGCGCGCTGCCCGTCGGGTACTATACGGTTACCGTTACGCTCGATATTGAAGGCGTCGGAGCCATTTACGAATACGGCGAAGAAGACGGATACGAAGGCGACAACAACAACGTGTTCGTCGGCAACTTCAACGTTTACTCCGAACCGAGCACGGTCGTTACGACCGAACGCGACGTCGTCGACGCGACCGACGGCCTGACTTCGCTCCGCGAAGCGGTCGACGCGGCCGCCGGCTATAAATACGTCTCGACGTTCCTGGTTGCCGACGGCACGACCTTCACGCTCGAAAACGGCGAAGTTCTCACCGTCGTCGACGGCTGGCTGACGCAGTCGGTCGACGTCGTTATTAAGAACGGCGAACAGATCGACCTGCAGGAAGGCGACGAATTCCTCCTCAACGGCCGCTCGATCTACTATCATTACCAGATGAACGGCGGTTACTTCACGTACGGCGTCGATCCGGATTCCCCGCGCGTCTCGAAAGAAGCGCTCGACAAGGGCCCGATCACGTATCCGGACGGAACTTCCGCGAGCTTCGAGCTCCAGACCGACCAGTACATCCACTACGTCGACGATTCCGGCCTGAACGATCAGGAAGGTTCGCACTACACCTACAACGTCCTCTCGACTCCGGAAGGCGATATCGTTCTGCAAGACGGAATGCGGTTCTCCTACTCGAACGTGAACTTCACGTACTACCAGAACGAGCAGTATCCGCAGGGCGCGTTCGTCTTTGAAGACGGCACGATCGTCGAATACGAAGACGGCTCCAGCCTGAGCTTCGCGAGCCTCGCGATCGGTTCGCTCTCCACGCGCAACGCGCGCGTCGAGAAGGCGATTACCCTTGCCGACGGTTCGCTGCTCGACGTTCGCAACGGCGTCGCGACTCTGACCAAAGAAGTCGACGCCACCGTTACCTTCGATCCTGCGAAGATGAGGGGCAAGACGATCACGATCGATCCCGCGAAGGGCCCGATCGTCGCGACCGGATTCGCGAAGCTTATCGGCTCCGACGACCTGCTCGTCGATCGCGAACTCGTCATCCTGGGCGAAGACAACAACGTAACGGTAGCCGGCGCGAATATCACGAATATGTTCGTCATCGACGCGACCGCGAACGTTACCATTTCCGACCTGTCCATGAAGGAAGGTTATTCGAGCGTCGGCGGCGCGCTGGTCAACTACGGCGAGCTGCATCTCCAAAACGTCAACTTCTCCGACAACCTGGCGTTCTGGGGCAAGACGACGGAAGACGGCGAACACCTCCGCGCGGGTCTTGGCGGCGCGATCTCCAACCGCGGCTATCTGACGGTCGACGGCGGTACGTTCTCGAACAATACGGCGACCGACTTCGGCGGCGCGGTCTTTACCGACACCGACGCGTCGACCGCCATTAAGAACGCGACGTTCACCGGCAACAAGGCGTTCGCGGGCGGCGCGATTGCGGCGCAAACGGGCGCGCTGACCGTCGAGAACACGACGTTCTCCTCGAATACGGCCGAACGCGCGGGCGCGATCTATACGCTCGTCGACACGACGGTCGTCGCCAGCGTCTTTACCGGCAATAAGGCGGTCGCGGCCGACTACGCGTCCCGCAACGTCGTCGGCGGCGCGATCTACGCCTCTAAGGTTGCGAATCTGAACTTCGCGGCCGATCCGAACTCCGAATCGACCGTCGCGGCGACCTTTACCGGCAACGAAGCGGAAGCGGGCGGCGCGGTCTACGCGGAAGCCGGCTTCAACGTCGCGGGCGATTTCATCGCGACCGGCAATAAGGCGATCGCGAGCCAGTACGTCGACGAAGTCAAGGGCGACTACGGCGCGGTCTTCGCCAACGGCGCGGTCAACGTGACCGGCGGCCTCACGGTTACCGGCAACGAAGCGGACGGCTCCTACGGCGGTCTCTACGCGAACGGCCCGCTCTCCGTCGGGCTCGACGCGAATCTCTCGAACAATACCGCGAAGGGCGGCGACTACGGCGCGCTGTACGCCAAGGGGCTCGACGTCAGAGGAAACGCGACGTTTGCGAGCAATACGGCGGCTGGAAGCTACGGCGCCGCTTACGTTAAGGGCGACGCAACGGTCGGCGGAAACGCGGACTTCGCGAGCAACCAGGCCGGCGCCGGCTATGGCGCGGCCTATATTGAAGGCGCGCTCGACGTCGAAGGGAATCTGACCGCGACGGCCAACAGGGCGCTCGACGGCGACGTGGGCGCGATTGCCGCGGCTTCGTTCGACGTAACCGGCGACCTGACCGCGACGGGCAACTCCGCGACCGGCGATTACGGCGCGTTTGTGTCCGGCGGCGCGGTTAACGTCGGCGGCTCGCTCAACGCCAGCAATAATACCGCGAGCGGCGCTTACGGCGCGTTCACGGCGAACGGCGACGTTACGGTCGGCGGAAACGCCGCGCTCGACGGCAACTACGCGGGCGGCGATTACGGCGCGGCCTATATCAACGGCGCGTTCAACGTGACCGGCGACGCGTCCGTGTCCCGCAATACGGCGGACTCCGTGTCCGGCGTTCGCGCGCAATCGGTCGCGGTCGGCGGCAATCTGACCGTCAATACCAACGAAAACGCGACCAACTCCGGCGCGCTCGTCTCCGATTCCGGAATTACGGTCGGCGGCGCGGCGACCGCGACCGGCAACGTCGGCGGCGCGATTATCGCCAACGGCGACGTTACGGTCGAAGGGGACGCGGATCTCCAGAACAACTCCGGCGCGCAAGGCGCGGCGATTAACGCGACCGGCGCGGTCCTCGTTAAGGGTTCCGTCACGGCTAAGAACAACGTCGCGGAAGGCGCGGGCGGCGCGATCTTCGCTCAGTCGTTCGAGACGAACGGCGCGCGCACGGCGACCGGCAACCAGGCCGGTTCGCAGGGCGGCGCGATTTACTCCAAGAGCTACGTCAAGGTCGGCGAAGGCGCCTCCAATATTTCCGGCAATAAGGCGGGCGGCGACGGCGGCGCGATCTACGCGATCGACTCCGTAGTCGTCGCGGGCGACGCGACCGTCGCTACGAACGTCGCCGGCACGGTTGCGACCGACGTTACCGAGACGACGACCGAAACGGTCGGGCCGGAAGGCGAAACCATTCTGACGACCGTCAAGAAGACGACCTACTCGGCGCTCGGCGGCGCGATCTATATCGCGGCGGGCGGCGCCGAATTTGGCGGCAATGTCCTGTTCAATAAGAACGAAGCGCACGGTTCAGCCGGCGCCCTGTACGCGGCCGACGACGTTAAGTTCGGCGGCAACGCGAGCTTTACGAACAATACCGCGGACGGAACCGTCGTTACCGAAACGACCGTCGTTACGACTCCTGCCGACGGCTCCGAGCCGACCACGGAAACCACGTCGACCGTCGAGGCTATCGGCGACTACGGCGCGGCGGTTATCAACGGCGACCTTGAAGTCGCGGGCGTCTTTGAAGCGTCCGGCAATAAGGCGAACCGCAATTACGGCGCGATGTACGTCGCGGGCAACGTCGTCGTCAACGGCGTCGTCGAATCGACCTTCGACGCCGACGGCAACGAAATTCCTTACGCGGGCTACGTCGCGAAGATCGTCGGCAATACGGCGGGCGGCGGCGTCGGCGCGATCGAGGCCTCGGGCGACGTTACGATTAACGGCGCGGCCGAGATCAGCGGCAACTCCGCGGCTGGCGACGATGGCGCGATTAAGGCGAACAGCGTTACGGTTACCGGCGACGCGACCGTGACGAACAACGCGGCCGGCGGCGAAGTCGGCGCGATCTACGCGGCCAATAACGT
>JAEEGL011267409.1_pt1 | contig 21072 bp, 17 predicted proteins | sample 9134231 | NCBI WGS metagenome assembly JAEEGL01 (sample SAMN16246548, study PRJNA631951) | gut metagenome | biome: gut microbiome; feature: rumen; material: fiber-attached | host: Bos | place: Iran: Karaj | collected 2018-10 | reverse complement strand
GTTAAGATGGCTCACCTTGCCATTGTCGGCGGTCATTCTGTAAACGGCGTAGCCAAGCTTCATACAGAGATTCTTTAAAAGAGAGAGCTCAAGGACTTCTACGAGATGATGCCCGAGAAGTTCAACAACAAGACCAACGGTATCACCCAGAGAAGGTTCCTTATGCATGCCAATCCTCTTCTTGCTGACTGGGTTACCAAGAAGATCGGCGACGGCTGGATCACAGACCTCTCTGAGATGAGCAAGCTCAAGACTCTGGTCAATGACAAGAAGGCTCTTGAGGAGTTCATGGACATCAAGTACCAGAACAAGAAGCGCCTTGCAGCCTACATCCTGGAGCACAACGGGGTTGAGGTTGATCCCAAGTCCATCTTCGATGTGCAGGTTAAGAGACTTCACGAGTACAAGAGACAGCTTCTTAATATACTTCAGGTTATCCACAAGTACAAAGAGATCAAGGCACATCCCGGCAGTGACTACTATCCCAAGACATACATCTTCGGAGCCAAGGCAGCAGCCGGATACCTTACAGCCAAGCTCACCATCAAGCTCATCAACTCTGTGGCTGAGGTGGTCAACAACGACCCTGATATCAAGGGCAAGCTCAAGGTTGTATTCATAGAGGATTACAAGGTTTCCAACGCAGAGCTTATCTTTGCGGCAGCAGATATCTCCGAGCAGATCTCAACTGCAAGTAAGGAGGCTTCAGGAACAGGTAACATGAAGATGATGCTTAACGGCGCAGTTACCCTTGGAACCCTGGACGGAGCCAACGTGGAGATCGTAAATGAGGTTGGCGAGGAGAACGCATTTATCTTCGGTCTTACTTCACAGGAAGTAATGGACTTTGAGAAGCACGGCGGCTACAACCCCATGGATATCTACAACTCAGATCCTAACGTCAAGCAGGTTCTGGACAGCCTGGTGGATGGAACCTTCTCATCAGACAGAGAGCTCTTCAGACCTCTTTACAACTGCCTGCTGAACACCATCAACTCCAACAAGGCAGACCAGTACTTCATCCTCAAGGACTTCGAGGCATACCTTGAGGCCCAGAGAAGGATCTCCGACGCCTACGCAGACAAGAAGCGCTGGGCTAAGATGAGCCTCCTCAACACTGCATCCTGCGGCAAGTTCTCATCAGACAGAACCATCCAGGAGTATGTGGACGAGGTATGGCACCTGGACAAGCTACAACTGTAAAGAAATAGAAAAAACTTCGAGGCTGTTGCAGATTTGCAACAGCCTCGTTTTTTTGATGCGTTAGAATGAGTCAAACTGTAACGTCCCCGATGACTCACCATGCTTTTCCGCAATGAGCTTCTCCACCTGGAGCAGGTTCTCCTTGCTGCCTGCCGGGGTGTCGCTCTTGGGAAGTGACTTGCGGTAGGAGGAGGGGGACATCTTCTTTTCCTGCTTGAAGGCCTTGGAGAAGACCAGAGGGTCTGTGTATCCGCAGGAGATGGCCACGGACTCTATGGGGAGCTGCGTAAGCTGCAAGAGCTCCGTTGCCTTGGCTATGCGGTAGCTTGTCAGGTACTGCTGGGGCGAGATCCCCAGTGTCTTTTCAAAGAGGGTATAGAGATAGCTTCTGTTGATGCAGACGTAGTCGGCAACATCCGTGACCTTGATGGGGTTACAGTAGTTGCTTCGGATAAAGGCCTGGGCCTTGGTGACATAGTTGTTGGCGCTGCCGGAGTCGGATCTGGCGGTGACGCTGATGCCGGAAGCGATGACAGACAAAAACATGGACAATAAGCCGTTGCGCCTCAGGACATCCTCCACGCTGAAGGTGTTGTGGTCCATCATGTCTTTTACGATGTCGTAGATTTCCTGCTGGGAAGTGGACTTGAACACGGGCTGCTGAAGGGAGAGGCCAAGCTGTGAAACAACGTCAGCAGCTCTTTTGCCTCCAAAGCCTATCCAGGTGTAGGTCCAGGGATCCTTGTCGTCGGCCACATAATAGGCCAGCTCCTCAGGAACGATGAGAAAGCCGTAGCCCTGCTTTAGGGGATAGGTCTTGCCGCCTATGGAGAACCTGCCCTTGCCGCTTAAGCAGAAATGTATCATGTAATGGGGCTTAAGTGCCGGGCCGAAGCTGTGGCCGGGAAGGGTCTGTGAAAGACCGCAGCAGTATACGTACAGATCGTCGGATTCTTCAGTATTAAAAAGTAATTTGTAAGCCTTCTCCATGTCATCACCCCTACACTATTTTAATATGTAAATAATAGGTATTACAAGTGCTCATAAGATTTGTGTTTTCGTGGGAATTACTGTAAAATGAAAGTTGCATTTTGGATTATAAATGTGAAAGGAAATTGTTTTGCAAAAGGATATACAGGATTTTTTACAGGCAGGTAATGAAATATTAAACAGCGTTTCAAGCGCTATAGACAGGAACGATTACAGCACGCTTCACGCAGATGTGGCAAGGGTTGTGAAGTCCGTCAGCGTGGACCGCAAGGTCAACTATTCCAGCGATATGAAGCAGCAGTCGAGGTCCAATGTCGCTCAGAGATCACAGAAGAAGATCTATCCGTTTTTTCAAAAGAGGATCAGCAGGTATCTGGGTGTTCCGCAGATGGCAATTTCAGGCTCCATAGGCGCCTTTCTTTCAATGTCATTTCTCGGGGCACTGCTGACAGGGTCCTGGGCAGGGGCCGTTGCCTTAGGTGCTATCGTTGCGACCTGCGGCTTTTTGTTTTTCCAGGGCAGCCAGAACTACGACCTGGCCAAGAAGTATTATCAGTACGGTTCCATCCTCAAGGACGCGGAGTACTTCAATATCTCTGATCTGGCCAAGGCTGTCATGAAGAGCGACAAGTCAGTCCTTAAGGACATCAAGAGCATGATCAGAAAGGGGTTCCTGCCGAGGGCAAGGATGGACAGCACTGAGACGGTCTGCATGGTGACAGACAGGGCTTATGAGCAGTACCTTGGAGCAGAGAACGACAGGCTGGCCCGTGAGAAGAGAGAGCAGGATGCCAAAAAGGCTGAGGCAGAAAAGCTCAGGGCTCAGAACGCAGAGTATAAGGACCTTCCCGCCAATGCGGTTCAGATACTGCAGGAGGGCAATGAGTACATATCCTTCGTAAGGCAGATCAATGACGTAATCCCTGATACCGAGGAGATGTCTGACAAGCTCTACAGACTTGAGGAGATCATGAATAAGATCTTTGCCCAGGTCAAAAAAGATCCCTCCACAGCGGACGAGCTTCACAAGCTGATGAACTATTATCTCCCCACCACCAAGAAGCTTCTGAGCGCCTACGTGGAGCTGGACAAGCAGCCTGAGGTCGGAGAGAACATTACCCAGACCAAGAAAGAGATAGATGCAGCAATGGATACCATCAACATGGCCTTTGAGAGCCTCCTGGACAATATGTTCCAGGATATGGCATGGGATATCTCTTCTGATATATCGGTTATGAAGACCATGATGGCCCAGGACGGACTTACCGTTGAGGGACAGGGCATCGGAGCCCAGACCCAGGCCATGGGACAGAGTCAGGCACTGACTCAGCCCAAGTGATCGGATTAGATATAAGTATTTTAAAAAAGTATTTAGGAGGACATTATGGGAGCAGAATTAGAATTCGGTGCAGCACCTGCAGCACCAACACTGGAGTTTGGAGCAGCACAGGCACAGGAAGCACCTGCAGCCGCAGAGCCTGCCAAGGAAAAGAGCGCCGGCAATCTTGCCATGGAGGCTCAGCTTACTCCTGAGGAGCTCAAGCAGGTTGAGGATTTCAGCAAACAGATTGATATCTCCAACAGCACAGGAGTTATGAATTACGGCGTTGGTACTCAGAAGAAGCTTGCAGATTTCTCCGAGAAGGCCATCGAGAATGTCCGCACCAAGGACATGGGTGAAGTCGGCAACATGATCACCAACCTTGTGACAGAGCTCAAGGGCTTTGAGATCGAGGAGGATGAAAAGGGGATCAGAGCTCTTTTCAAAAAGAGCACCAACAAGCTTGAGGGACTTAAGGCCAAGTACGCCAAGGCAGAGACCAATGTCCAGACCATCAGCAATGAGCTGGAGAAGCACCAGGTGACACTTCTCAAGGACGTTGAGGTCCTTGACAAGATGTACGAGCTCAACCTCAACTACTACAAGGAGCTGACCATGTACATCCTTGCAGGCAAGAAGAGGCTTGAAGAGGAGAGGGCAACAACCCTTGTGGAGCTCCAGAAAAAGGCAGAGAGCTCAGGACTTCCTGAGGATGCAGAGGCAGCCAAGGATTTTGCCAACAAGTGCGACAGATTTGAGAAGAAGCTCTATGACCTGGAGCTGACCAGGACCATCGCAATGCAGACAGGACCTCAGATCCGTATGGTCCAGTCCTCAGATACAACAATGGCTGAGAAGATCCAGTCAACAATCGTCAACACGATCCCGCTGTGGAAGAACCAGATGGTGATCGCCATGGGTATCGAGCATGCGACCCAGGCTGCAAGAGCCGAGCGCGAGGTCAACGATATGACCAACCAGCTCCTTCGCAAGAATGCAGATGCTCTTAAGGTTGCCACCATTGAGTCGGCCAAGGAGGCTGAGAGAGGAATCGTTGACATCGAGACCCTTAAGCACACCAATGAGTCCCTTATCACCACACTGGACGAGGTGCTCAAGATCCAGACCGAGGGCAAGCAGAAGCGCCACGAGGCAGAGGCAGAGCTGGCCCAGATTGAGAACCAGCTCAAGGACAAGCTCCTTCAGGCTGCAAAGAGCTGAAAACTCAATATATCAGAATCATGGCCGCCGCACTTTTTGTGCGGCGGTTTTTTTACGCACCTTAGTCCCCGATGACTCTTAACATTTTGACTGATACCATAAACAAAGAGGTATGGAATTTGACATTATTATGGGCTATGATACAACTATCGAGAACATGCAAAAAACATATATGAGAGGAAGGGGAAGATGAAAAATTCCCCTTCCCCGTAGCAAATTAAGGAGGGTATCATGATAGATCAGGAGATGAAGAAGGCTGTCCTGGACAGCTTCGAGAAGGTATTTGGCAAGAATGACAAGGTTAAGGCATACTTTGCACCGGGCAGGGTCAACCTCATCGGTGAACATACAGACTACAACGGGGGACACGTTTTTCCCTGCGCTCTTACCATAGGCACCTACGGCGCCGTAGCCAAAAGAGATGATGATAAGATCAGGTTCTACTCAGTGAACCAGGACAGATTCGGTGTGACAGAGACTTCCCTCTCAGACCTTGAGCCCAGTGACAAGGCCGGCTGGACCAATTATCCCAAGGGAGTTGTGTGGGCCTTTGAAAAGAGAGGCATGAAGCTGGACACAGGCTTTGACATGGTGATCTACGGCAACATTCCCAATGGTTCAGGTCTTTCTTCATCAGCTTCATTGGAGGTGCTGACAGGCTTCATCTTAAGGGACCTTTACGGATTTGACACCAGCAACCAGGACCTGGCTCTTATCGGTCAGTACTCCGAGAATAACTTCAACGGCTGCAACTGCGGCATCATGGATCAGTTCGCTGTTGCCATGGGCAAAGAGGGAAGCGCCATCTTCCTGGATACTGCAGACCTTTCTTTTGAATATGCTCCCATCAAGCTGGAGGGTGCCAAGATCATCATCGCCAACACCAACAAGAAGCACAAGCTCACTGATTCCCAGTACAACGCCAGAAGGAGCATGTGTGAGGAGGCTCTGGCGATCCTTCAGAAGACTCTGGACATCAAGGGCCTTGGCGATCTGACAATAGAGGAGTTTGAGAAGAACAAGCACCTTCTCACAGACCCGGATATGCAGAGGAAGGCTAAGCACGCCGTTTACGAGAACCAGCGCACCATCGAGGCTGTCAAGGCTCTTAAGGACGGCGATCTTGAGCACTTTGGAAGGCTTATGAGACAGTCCCACGAGTCCCTCAGGGATGACTACGATGTTACCGGTGTTGAGCTTGACACCCTGGCTGAGGAGGCCTGGAAGATCCCCGGAGTCATCGGCTCAAGGATGACCGGCGGCGGATTTGGCGGCTGCACTGTATCTATCGTCAAGGACGAGGCCATTGAGAACTTCAAGAAGACCGTTGGCGAGAATTATAAAAAGAAGATCGGCTACGATGCAACCTTCTACACCGTTGAGATCGGCGGTGGCCCAGAGGTTATCTGAGTGAAGAACGCATGAGATGTGTAAATAGAGGAGAAAAGAAATGAACGCAATAAAGAATCTGGTGGCCTACGGACTTAAGACAGGCCTTATAGAAAAGGAAGACATCATTTACACTGTTAACTCTCTTCTGATCCTTCTTGGTCTTGACAGCGCGGACTTTGACATACAGGGCATCGAGGAGCTTGCAGATAGCATAGACAGAGCATCTGTTGACGACGGCTCTTTTCTCGAAGAAGTGTTAAAAGAGATCGATGACTACGCCGCAGAGAAGGGCCTTATAGAGAATGACAGCGTTGTCTACAGAGATCTGTTTGACACCAGGATAATGGGCGCCCTCACCAAGAGACCCAGTGAGGTGATAAAAGAGTTCAGGGAAAAATATGAAGAGAGTCCTGAAAATGCCACGGATTTCTACTATGACTTTTCCAGGAATACCGACTATATAAGGCGATACAGGATCGCCAGGGATGTGAAGTGGGTTACCCCCACGGAGTATGGAGATCTGGATATCACCATCAACCTCTCCAAGCCCGAGAAGGATCCCAAGGCCATAGCTGCTGCAAGGAATGCCAAGCAGAGCGGCTATCCCAAGTGCCAGCTGTGCTGGGAGAACGAGGGGTACTCAGGAAGAGTGGACCATCCCGCCAGGGAGAACCACAGGATCATCCCCGTTACCATTCAGGATTCCAAGTGGGGATTCCAGTATTCACCTTATGTTTACTACAACGAGCACTGCATCGTGTTCAACTCACAGCATATACCCATGAAGATCGAGCACGGAACCTTCTGCAAGCTCTTTGACTTTGTAAAGCAGTTCCCCCACTACTTTGTGGGCTCCAACGCGGACCTTCCCATTGTGGGCGGATCGATCTTAAGCCACGACCACTTCCAGGGCGGACATTATACCTTTGCCATGGCCAAGGCTCCTGTGGAGAGGACCTTCACGGTCAAGGGCTTTGAGGATGTAAACAGCGGAATAGTCAAGTGGCCCATGTCCGTTATAAGGCTGTCTGCACCGGGCTTTGAGAGGATCATTGAGCTGGCAGATGTAATTCTTGGCAAGTGGAGGGGCTACACCGACGAGGAGGCCTTCATCTTTGCAGAGACCGACGGCACTCCTCACAACACCATCACCCCCATTGCCAGGAAGAGGGGCGACAACTACGAGCTGGATCTGGTCCTTAGGAACAACATTACAACAGATGAGCATCCCCTGGGAGTGTACCATCCCCATGCAGAGCTTCATCATATTAAAAAGGAGAACATCGGCCTCATCGAGGTAATGGGACTTGCAGTTCTTCCTGCCCGCTTAAAGGGCGAGATGGCCAGACTTAAGGAAGCAATTCTCTCGGGCGCTGATATCAGGGCAGATGAGGAACTGGAGAAGCACGCCGACTGGGTAGATGCCTTCAGGCCAAGGTACGAGAGCATCACAAAAGATAACATCGACGAGATCATACAGAAAGAGATCGGAGAAGTCTTCATGCACGTGCTGGAGGATGCAGGCGTTTATAAGAGAACTGAGGAAGGTCAGAAGGCCTTTGACAGATTTGTGAATTCATTAGGATAAAGAGACATTAAAAGGGACTGTGAATTTTTGTTTCACAGTCCCTTGTTTGGAGCAGATGTTGGTTATCCGAATCTAAGATGAGGCACCATTCAGGTCGCTTCCTCCGCCGGAGGCTCAAGGAGCTTAAGGATGGTCATCCGGCTTAGAGAGTTAAGGTTCTTGGCTATGGGGATAAGGGCATCGGTTTTCTTTTTGATCTCCTCCTCGTTGTAGCCAAGCTTGGTCCGGTACAGGTCCAGAAGCAGCCTGTAGGTGGCGGTGATGTCGGTTCTGGTCTTGACGGAGAACTCAAGGACTTTGGCGGCGTCCTCATACCTGCCAAGGTTGTACAGCTCCTGTCCCCAGCTCTGAAGGGCGCAGACCAGGGCGGTGTAGTTCTGGTCGTACTGGGTAAGGGGCGTGATGTTGGCGGTTCCGTACTCAAGCTTAAGATCCGTGTTGGATATGCCCGTCAGGTTAACGATCTTTTCATCCTTAAGGGCCATAAGTTCATTTTCAGCCTGCTGGAGGATCCCGTTGTCATCCGCGGTTCCGAAGGGAAGAAGGTCAACGGGGATGTGGATATATTCAAGGCTGTCCAGGCTCTTTTTCCTGACGTGATTGGACTCCATCTCCTTGGCCCAGAAGTCCTGCTCCTTTTGCTCCACCTTCCTGGAGACGCTTCGGCTGCGCAGGTTAAAGAAAATGATCAGTAGTATGAAGCTTGCTAAAAAGGGGAATTTCATCTATAATATCCTTTCAGAAAAAATCGTAGGTATAAGTACATAATAACATAGAGGAAGTATTATGAAAAAAGTTTTTCGTGGTCTTTTGGTAGCTCTTTTGCTGGGAATGCTGATCCCTGCTGTAACTGCCAGAGCTGAAGACCGGGACCAGAGGTCCATCGCCAAGGGCGTATTTATTGGCGGAGTTGATGTATCGGGCATGAGCCTGGAGGAAGCGGAGGCAGCGGTATCTGCCTATGTGGACAAGCTCTCCGATGAGGAGATAACACTCTCTGCAGGAGATGGCAGGGAAAAGACCTTTAACGGCCGTGACATCGGCCTTTACTGGAGCAACACAGGAATCGTAGAGGACGCATATGCTCTGGGACATCAGGGCAATATCATACAGAGATACAAGTCTCTGAAGGATCTTCAGAGAAATAATTACACCTTTGATATAGCATACGGATATGAGAACGGCTCCATCGAGAGGATCGTGGGCCAGTGCGCCGAGGCTTTTGACCAGGACACAGTCAACTGCACTCTTAAAAAGACCGAGAACGGTTTTGAAGTGACCGAGGGACAGACCGGATACATTGTGGACCAGGAGAAGTCAGTCAACACCATAGAGAGCTTCATCCAGAACGGACTTGGACAGGACAGCGGCCTTGTGAGCCTTACTATGGAAAAAGAGGAGCCCCTGGGAAGCGCTGAGGAGCTCTCCAAGGTCAAGGATGTTCTGGGAACCTTTACCACCAGCTACAAGTCTTCGGGAGCATCAAGAAGTGCCAACGTGGCCAACGGCTGCAGGCTCATAAACGGCTCCACCATCTATCCCGGCGAGGAGTTCTCGGTGCTTGACACCATCACTCCTTTTACCCAGGACAACGGATATTTCCCTGCCGGATCCTATCTCAACGGACTTGTGGTTGAGAGTATCGGCGGAGGTATCTGCCAGGTGTCAACAACTCTTTACAACGCAGTGCTTCTCTCGGAGCTTGAGGTCACTGAGAGACACAACCATTCAATGATAGTCAATTATGTGGATCCTTCCGCTGACGCTGCCATCGCTGAGTCCGGCGGCAAGAACTTCAGGTTCGTCAACAGCACGAATCATCCTATTTATATAGATGGCTATACCACTGAGGACAAGCATATCACCTTCACTATCTACGGTGTGGAGGAGAGAGATCCCGGCAGGAAGGTCTCCTATCAGAGCGAGGTTCTTGAGACCACGCCTGCTTCTGCGGATCAGTATGTTACAGACCCTTCGCGCCCCGTGGGATACGTGGGGACACAGTCTGCTCATCTTGGCTACAAGGCGCAGCTGTGGAAGATCGTAACCGAGAACGGGCAGACCACTAAAGAGGTGGTCAACCACAGCTCCTACAAGATGGTTCCCAGGATCGTCACCGTCGGAACAAACGGTGCCAGTGACGTCACTATGGGACAGCTTCAGGCAGCTATGGCAACAGGTGATATCAATACAGTCAAGTCTGTGGCAGGAGCTCTGATAGCGGCTCAGACAGCGGTAGGAACAGAGAATGAGACAGCAGCGGCCCAGGCAGCAGCTGATGCAGTTAATGCGGCCAATGCTCTTTTGCAGCAGCAGTCAGAGGTGGCAGCGGTGGTTGCCGAGGCAGAGGCTCAGGAGCAGGATACTGCAGAGATAATCCAGACTGACTGAGGACCGGGGACAATATGAGAATAGGCAAGATTACTGAGAACGCTCTTAAGCGCTCGGTTTTAAAACAGATAAGAACACAGTACAAGAATATGAAAAGCGCAGCTGTAGGGTCAGACTGCGCTTTTTCTAATAATAAAGAGATTTTCAGCCAGGTGTCGCCCGTGACAGCGGATGTTTTAGGCGGAGCCTACTACGCAGTCATGAAGGCGGCGGGATCATTGATATCCCAGGGGATAGAGCCTGACCACTTTACACTGTCGGTGCTGCTTCCTGCAGAGGCTGAGGAAAAAGAGCTTAAGCAGATAGTGGGGGATGCCCTGGAGGCCGGGCGGATCCTGGATATACCCTACGCCGGAGGCCACACTGAGGTCACAACAGCCGTGATAAGGCCCGTGATCACAGCGGCTATTGCGGGAAAGAGAAAGCTCTCTGAAGATGGCAGCGGTTACGCACTTCCTGATCTATGCGATGTTAAGCCCCAGCCGGGCTGGGCTCTTATCATCACCAAGTGGATAGCCCTTGAGGGCACGGCCATCCTTGCCGGAGAGAGGAAGGATGAGCTTGTCACCAGATACCCCGTGCCCTTTGTGGAGGGAGCCATGGCCTTTAAAGAGCTTATGGATGTAAGGCCGGAGATGGCTGCCCTGGAGAGGACCGTAGCTGCAGGAGCGGCAAATGACGCAAAGAGGGGCGGCGCTGAAGGCACGGCAAATGCTGCGGAAATGACAGGCTTGACAGGAAACATAGCAGTCCATGACTTGTCCCAGGGAGGCGTGATGGCAGCTCTGTGGGAGATGGCAGAAAGAGCCGGATGCGGCCTTGAAGCAGACCTTAAGGCGATTCCCATCAGGCAGGAGACCATCGAGGTCTGCGAAAAGCTGGGTGCCAATCCCTATCTTCTGACCTCGGGAGGATCTCTTTTAATAGCAACCTCCAGTGAGGAGAGGGTGATGACTGAGCTTGCGGCAGGCGGTATAAACGCCGCGGTCATAGGGTACTTAAGGGAGGGGAACGACCGGATCCTTAGAAACGACGATGAGGCAAGGTTTCTGGAGATGCCGCAGGCCGACGAGATACACAGGGTGCTTGGATGAGATCTGCCAACAAAATCCAACCTTTTTTGCAGTGCCTATTTGTAGTAAGATATAAGAATAATTTGTAACTTTAGAATGATAAACGGGAGAACCATATGAGCACAAGAGAAGAGTTACTGAACCTTATTGAGAAGAACAGCAGGATAAATGTACACGACTTAAGCGTTATGCTGGGGGCGGATGAGCTTCTGGTGGCGGAGGAGCTTAAGGCTCTCGAAGACGAGGGTGTCATCTGCGGTTATCACACCATGATCGACTGGTCCAAGACCAGCATTGAGAAGGTCAATGCCCTTATAGAGGTCAAGGTCACACCCCAGAGGGGACTGGGCTTTGACAGCATTGCGGAGAGGATCTACAAGTATCCTGAGGTGACCAGCGTATATCTCATGAGCGGCGGTTTTGATCTCATGGTTATCCTTGAGGGCAAGACACTACAGGAGGTGGCCAGCTTTGTTTCCAACAAGCTTTCTACTCTGGACACTGTCCTTAGCACAGCCACGCACTTCATCCTCAAGAAATACAAGGACCACGGTACGATTCTTGCAAGACAGTATGAAGACACAAGGGAGATTGTTTCGCCATGAGAAGTCCGATCAGCAAAAAGGTGGTTGATATCAAGCCATCAGGTATAAGAAAGTTTTTTGACATCGTCCTGGAGACAGAGGGAGCCATATCACTGGGCGTAGGTGAGCCTGACTTTGACACCCCCTGGCACATCAGGGACGAGGGTATATATTCTCTGGAGAAGGGCAGGACCTTCTACACCTCCAACTCCGGTCTCAAGGAGCTGAGGACCGAGGTGTCCAATTATATTAAGAGGACCCAGGGAGTTACCTACGATCCCATCAGCGAGGTCTTTATCACGGTGGGCGGTTCGGAAGCAATCGACCTTGCTCTCAGAGCCATGGTGGATCCCGGGGATGAGGTTCTGATTCCACAGCCCAGCTACGTATCCTACGAGCCCTGCGCAGTCCTTGCGGATGCGGTTCCCGTCATCATAGAGCTCAAGGAGGAGAACGACTTCAGGCTCACGGCCCAGGAGGTTTTGGAGAAGGTCACTGACAAGACCAAGATACTGGTGCTTCCCTTCCCCAACAACCCCACAGGTGCCATTATGGAGGAGGAGGACCTTAAGGCCATAGCAGAGGTTGTCAAGGAAAAGGACCTGTATGTTCTTTCCGATGAGATCTACGGAGAGCTTACCTACAGCGGCAAGCATGTTTCCATTGTCTCTCTCCCGGGCATGAAGGAGAGGACAATTCTGATAAACGGCTTTTCCAAGGCCTATGCCATGACCGGCTGGAGACTTGGATATGCCTGCGGACCCAAAGAGATCATGGCCCAGATGGTCAAGATCCACCAGTTCGCCATCATGTGCGCTCCCACCACCAGCCAGTACGCTGCAGTGGAGGCCCTCAAAAACGGCGATGATGACGTGGCCATGATGAGGGAGCAGTACAACCACAGGAGGAGGTATCTTCTGAGCGAGTTTGAGAGGATCGGGCTTCCCTGTTTTGAGCCCTATGGAGCCTTCTATGTGTTCCCCTGCATCAAGAAGTTCGGTATGAGCAGCGATGAGTTCTGTACAAGGCTTCTTAAAGAGGAGAAGCTGGCAGTGGTTCCGGGAACAGCCTTCGGCGACAGCGGAGAGGGCTATATCAGGGTTTCCTATGCCTACTCTCTGGACAATCTAAAGGCTGCCATGGAGAGACTTGAGAGATTCATCAGCAGGCTTTGATGTTTCTTTTATAAAATAGTTTAAATATTTCTTGGTATTATGTTAAAAAGCTCTTGCTTTGTGGGTAATATGCACAAAAAGCAGGAGCTTTTTTGTGAAATACAACAATTATCTAAAATACTTCAAATAAAACTAAAATGATTGTTGACACTGCCACCCCTGCATTTTAGAATTTACTATGTAATGATTCAAATTTTATCAGGGGGAATTATACTGCCATGAGTCAGAACAATGAGCTTAAATACTGCCAGCCATGGATTTTTCAGAGGGCTGATCCATATGTTTACAGACACACGGACGGAACCTATTATTTCACTGCCTCCGTTCCGGAGTACGACAGGATTGTTTTAAGAAAAGCTAAAAGTCTTGCGGAGCTATCTTCAGCTCCTGAGACAGAGATCTGGCACAAACACGAATCGGGGCCTATGAGTATACATATCTGGGCGCCGGAGCTCCACTATCTGGACGGTGCCTGGTACATCTATTATGCAGGAGGGGACAGGGACGATATCTGGAAGATCAGACCCTATGTTCTTCAGTGCACTGATGAGGATCCCGTTACCGGCAGGTGGACAGAGCTTGGCAAGATGACAAGGGCCGATGGCGACGAGTTTTCTTTTGAAGCCTTTTCCCTGGATGCAACGGTTTTTGAGAATAAGGGAGAGCGGTACTATGTCTGGGCCGAGAAGGTTGGCGTAGGCAGGCAGATCAGCAACCTCTACATCGCCAGAATGGAGAAGCCCTGGAAGCTTGCCACAGTACAGGTGATGCTCACAACTCCTGACTACGACTGGGAGAGAGTGGGCTACTGGGTCAACGAGGGTCCTGCTGTCATAAAGCATGGAGGGAAGATTTTCCTTACCTACTCTGCCAGCGAGACCGGCAAACCCTACTGCATGGGAATGCTGACTGCTTCTGAGGATGCTGACCTTTTGGATCCTGCCAGCTGGACCAAGGAGAGATATCCTGTCCTTGCCTCGGATGAGAACAAAAAGATCTTCGGCCCCGGCCACAACAGCTTCACAACAGATGAAGAGGGCAACGACATATGCGTCTTCCACGCCAGGGGAGAGGAGAATATTGAGGGAGATCCTCTCTACAACCCCAACAGACATGCGATGCTGATGAAGGTTAAGTGGGATGGCGATGGCCGGCCTGTCTTTTCTTACGAAACGTAAAACAGGACCCGGTCAGTTGATATTCTGTCGTTATTAGAGGAGTATGAAATGAGAGCGAGAATGGTTAAATATATGGCAGCTGCCTTAAGTGTGTGCCTGGCCTTTTTAGGCTGCAGCTGCGGAAGCAAGAAGCAGGTACAGGCCCCTGCGGAAAAGAGTGCGGATCAGATCCTTAAGGGCTCCGTCAATTCCGGAGCATCACTTCACGACCCGCAGATCATCGTCTCTGACGATGGAACCTACTACTGCTACGGAACCCACATGACAGCCGCAACCTCTACTGATCTTTCCAAGTGGAACAGCTGGGCGGATGGGGTGAACAGCTCCAACAAGATCTTTGACAATCTCCTTGTTGAGCCCTTTGACGCTTTTTCCTTTGTGGGTAAGAACACGGAGAATGGCTATTCTGTCTGGGCTCCAAGCGTTATCTACAACAAGAAGACCGGAAAGTACATGATGTACTTCTGCACCACTTCGTCATATATCAAGTCCAACATCTGCCTTGCGACCTCGGACAATATCGGCGGTCCCTTCACCTATGAGAAGACCATTGTTTACTCTGGCTTTACCAAGGCAGACCTTGAGAACACCAATTTCACCGAGCTGATGGGAGATGATGCACAGACCCGAAGCCGCTATATATCAGGCGGCGCTTACAACAACCAGCTCTGGCCCAACGCTATCGACCCGGCCATGTTCTACGATGAGGACGACAGGCTCTGGATGGTGTACGGGTCCTGGTCCGGAGGTATCTTTGTCCTTGAGCTTGATCAGGAGACGGGAGAGCCCATTAGGCCCAAGACCAATGACGAGACGGAGACGGATGCCTACTTTGGAAAAAGAATTATCGGAGGCTTCCATCACCCCATCGAGGGGCCTTACATCCACTACGACAAAAATACCGGCTACTACTATCTCTTTTTATCCTATGGAGAGCTGAGGATGGAGGGCGGATACCAGATGAGGGTGCTCAGATCCGACAAGCCTGACGGAACCTACGTTGACGTGACCGGAGAGAACCTTGGCATAAAAGGGGACCTGGATCATTTTGCGGACTACGGCGTTAAGCTCATGGGCAACTACACTCTGCCAAGCCTTAACGTAACCTACATGGCCCCGGGCGGTGAGTCCACCTTTGAGGATAAGGACGGCAGGCTCTATGTGGTCTACCACCAGCGTTTTAAGGAGAGCGGCGAGTTCCACGCGGTGAGAGTCCACCAGATGGCCATGAACGAGGATGGCTGGCCCTGCGTATTTCCTTTTTCCACCAGTGGCGAGAAGCTCAGGGAAGAGGGGTACAGCTCAAAAGAGCTTGAAGGTTCTTTTTACATCTTAGATCACGGCCTTGAGGTCAACAATCTTGTCAATGAGCCTGTGCTGTGCACCTTTGAGAACGGGCAGATAAGTGGTGATTTCAGCGCATCATATGAGGTGACTGAGGGCAGCAGTTTTATTACTATTAAAAAAGAGGACGTCACCTATAAGGGAGTTCTTGTATCAATGACTGATGAAGCGGGCAATAATACCCTGTGCTTTAGCGCAGTCGGTGACAACAACCACTCAATATGGGGTGTTAAGTATCTGCAGGATGCAGAAGACGTTAATGAGTAAAAGCAAAAGAGAGGGAAGGAAATGGCTAAACTTGTTATCAACGAAACAAAAGTATTGGGAGAGATAGCACCGGAGATCTACGGACATTTCTCCGAGCATCTGGGAAGATGCATCTATGAGGGCCTTTATGTTGGCGAGGATTCAGATATCCCCAACGTCAACGGAATGCGCAAGGACGTTGTCGATGCGCTCAAAGAGATCAAGGTTCCTGTTCTTCGCTGGCCAGGCGGCTGCTTTGCCGACGAGTACCACTGGATGGACGGCATAGGTGACAAAAAGAAGAGAAAGAAGATGATCAACACTCACTGGGGCGGAGTTATGGAGGACAACAGCTTCGGAACCCATGAGTTTATGGAGCTCTGCAGACAGCTTGGCTGCAAGACCTACGTAAACGGCAATCTTGGAAGCGGCACCGTTCAGGAGATGAGCCAGTGGGTTGAGTATATGACCTTTGACGGAGTTTCCCCCATGGCCGACCTTAGAAAAGAAAACGGCCACGAGGAGCCCTTTACAGTTGACTACTTCGGCGTAGGCAACGAGAACTGGGGCTGCGGCGGCAATATGACTCCTGAGTACTACGGCAACGAGTACAGAAGATACCAGACCTACGTTCGCAATTACAACTCCGAGAAGCCTGTTAAGAAGGTATGCTGCGGTCCTAACTCCGGTGACTACCACTGGACGGAACAAGTTATGAAGACCTGCTTTGATCATGTGCCACAGGAGCAGCATGGCTTCATGGATCTGATCTCACTTCACTACTACACGGTTCCCGGACCCTGGAGCGACAAGGGAAGCGCCACAGCCTTTGACGATGAGGAGTGGTACAAGACCCTTAAGAAGGCATATCTGATGGAGGAGCTCATTAGGAAGCACTCCGCAATAATCGACCAGTACGATCCCGACAAGAAGATAGGTCTTTCAGTGGATGAGTGGGGCAACTGGTTCAATGTTGAGCCCGGAACTAATCCCGGATTCCTCTACCAGCAGAACACCGTAAGGGATGCCCTTGTAGCAGGAATAACACTGAACATCTTCAACAAGCACTGCGACAGGGTTAAGCTTGCCTGCCTGGCTCAGATGGTCAACGTTCTCCAGTCTGTGATCCTCACAGAGGGCGAGAAGATGATCAAGACTCCTACCTACCATGTCTTCCACATGTTCCGTCATCATCAGGGTGCAAACCTTGTGGACAGCAACATTACAGGCACAGCAGAGACCGGAATGGGCGAGTTCATGGTTCCAGAGGTTACAGAGTCAGTTTCTGAGAAGGACGGCATCTATACCATCACCCTCAACAACCTGTCACTTACTGACTCCAAGGAGCTTGAGGTTGTATTTACCGAGAAGAAGAGCTTTGAGGTTGTTGAAGCCAATATCCTTGCCGGCGCAGACGTCAAGGATCACAACACCTTTGACGAGCCTTCAAAGGTTACAGAAAAGAGCTTTGACGGCTACAGCCTTGAGGGCGGCCTTAAGATAACCGTTCCGGCTGCAAGTGTGGTTGAGATAAGAGTAAAATAATTGTATAATGTGTAAATAAGACAGAGCCGGACAGAAATACTTGGGATTTGTGTCCGGTTTTTTTAACCAGGTTTACGCACAGGGGGTAACATGTTACATATTAAGACACTGGATGAGGGACTTGAGCTCTTTAAGGCTCTGGGTTCCGACATACGAGTAGAGATCGTCAAGATTCTTCTGAATGAGAGTTCCATGAATATGAACGAGCTGGCAGGGCGCCTTAATATCACCAACGGAGCTCTTACCAGCCATATCAAGAAGCTGGAGGAGTGCGGCGTTGTGACTGTATCCTCTGAGGCTTCAGGCCACGGCAACCAGAAGGTGTGCTCCGTACATCTGGACAAGATCCTCATTGAGCTGCAGGACAAGCCACAGAATGAGAACATCTATACAACGGACATCAAGGTGGGCCTTTTCTCTGATTACAAGGTATTCCCTACCTGCGGCCTGGCCAACAGTCGAAGGCTCATCGGTGAGGTGGATGACACCAGGTACTTCGCTCATCCGGACAGGTATGAGGCCGATATACTGTGGTTTACCAAGGGATATGTGGAGTATGCCATCCCCAACTTTGTTCCCGCCAATCAGAGGATCGATGAGATCTGTGTCTCCCTGGAGCTAAGCTCCGAGGCACCCGGAGTCAACAACGTGTGGCCCTCTGATATATACTTTTACCTCAACGAGGTGCTACTTGGCACCTGGACCTCCCCTGGGGATTTCGGCGATGTAAAGGGCATCTTTACACCTGACTGGTGGTTCCCTAACTGGAATCAGTACGGACTTCTCAAGATGCTGGTGATTAATCACAAGGGCACCTACATTGACGGCCTTCAGATCTCGGATGTGAATATCGACCAGTTCGGGCTCACCTCCAAGAGCCAGCTCAAGCTTAAGCTGGAGGTTCCCGACAGTGCAGAGCACGTGGGTGGTCTTACCATCTTCGGAAGGGGCTTTGGCAACTACAACCAGGACATCAACGTCAAGATGGCCTACAGCCCGATAGAACTGTGAAAATAAAGAGATAATAAGAAGAGGTATAGAAATAAATCAAAAAAGACACCGGAGCCGGTGTCTTTTTTATTGTAGATAAAGTCAAAACAATATAATAATATCGCACTGAAGACATCAGTTTCTGGTGTCTGTTTATTTGCCGGTACACGAGAACTATAGATATCATACTACCAATGAGGGGCTGTAAAAGATATAACAGACGACGCAGGCCCTTTGAGACGGCCGGTACTTAGCGAGGTTTTACCGAGCTTAGTACCGCTGCCAGTCGAAAGGAGCGAAAGCGTGCCAAGGAATCTGTTATATCTTTTACAGCCCCGGGGTATACCATTCTATGGATAAGACCGTTCGAAGCCTTACTTGATACCGCTGATGGCGATGGACTGAATGATCATCTTCTGGAACATGAAGAACAGCAGTAGTGTGGGCAGCATTGCGATTACTGAAGCTGCCATGATAAGTGCGTAGTCACTCTGGATCGCGTAGTAGGAGTTGAAGGATCTGATGACTACCTGCAATGTCCATTGCTTTTCGGAGCGAAGGAAGATAGTAGGTGCAAGGTAGTCGTTCCAGATACCCATGAACCACAGCATCAGCTGGGTTCCAAGAGCGCCCTTCATCAGCGGAAGGAAGATCTTGTAGTAGATCCTGAAGTAGTTGCAGCCGTCGATCTTGGCAGCATCCATAAGGTCTGAAGGAATACTGTAGAGGTTCTGCCTCAAAAAGAAGATCATGCTGACATTGCCGAAGCACCCCGGGATGATAAGGGGAGCTAAGGAGTTGGTCCAGTGAAGCTTGGTAAAGAGCACGTACTGCGGGATCATGACAACTGCAAAGGGGATCATGATGGTGGCAAGCAGTGCCAGGAACAGTGCGTTCTTACCTCTGAAATCCATCTTGGCAAAGGCAAAGGCTGCCAGGGATGAGGTGAAGCCTCCGATGAGCAATACGGGGATCTCAACCTTGATGGTGTTGAGGATACCGCTTATGAACTGTCCCTTCTGAAGGACCTGCGAGTATTTGCCAAGAAGGATCGGGTCCGGAATAATGGTAAGGCTTCCGGAGAGGATCTGGTTCTTGGTCATAAAGGATGTTGCCACCATGTAGATCAGGGGGAACACCATTGTTATAGCGAACATGAAAAGGATGATAAAGATGATGATGTTAAAGACCTTCTCCTTGGGAGTGGTGACATGATCATCCTGATAGTCTCTTTCTGAAGATTTGGGTTTTGATAAAGCTAACGTTGCCATTTGTCACACCTCCTTAATCTATGGTCTTAACCCATCTGTCCTGGCCCCAGAAATTGATGGCCGTGATGATGAATATGATTATTGCCAGGATAACGGCAACTGCACTTCCGTAGCCCAGCTGGCCGTTGGTAAAGGCTTTCTCATACAGGTAGAACACAACTGTAGCTGCGCTGTAGTTGGGGCCGCCTGAAGGAGTCATTACCTGAACCTCTACAAAGACCTGGAAACCACCGATAAGAGAGGTTATGAGTACATAGAAGGTAACGGGAGACAGAAGAGGCAGTGTGATGTTTGTGAACTTCTTCCAGCCGTTGGCGCCGTCGATCATTGCTGCCTCGTAGTAGTCCCTCGGGATGTTCTGAAGTCCTGCCAGATACAGGATAACTGTGCCTCCAAGTCCCTTCCAGACCATGAAGATTATCAGGGATATCTTGACCATGTGCTCGTCTCCGAGCCAGTTGGGACCGTGCATTCCGGTGAGGAATTTGTAGATACCATTGAGAAGGCCGTAGTCGTAGTTAAATACCCATGCCCATAGGATGGATACAGCAACCAGCGATGATACCACCGGAACATAGTACATGGTGGTCAGAAGGCGCTTTCCCGGGATCCCTCTGTTGAGGCCCATGGCGATCAGCATTCCAAGTATCATTCCGATGGGGATACCGATCATGTAGATGATGGTGGTGCCCATGGATTTCCAGAATTTAACATCAGCAAATATCTTAGCGTAGTTCTGCAGGCCCACGATGTTGCCCCACAGAGAATTGATTCCTGTCCACTTACTGGTACTGGCTATAAGAGCAAATACAATAGGATAAGCCATGAAGAGCATGAAGCCGATAAAGGGCGGGGCGATAAAGAGCCATGCCCAGCGTTCCTCTCTCTTGGCCATCGCGGATCTGTGAACTTTTACTTTGTTTCCTGCCATTTTCTACTCCCTTTTTTTAAAACGAAAGCCCCTCAGTACAAAATACGGAGGGGCTCTATGGTCTGATTATTTAGTGTCTGCCCATATTATTTGGTTGCAGAGTTCTGAAGCTCGATAGCCTCGTCAAGGGCTGCCTGCATCTCGGGCTCAACCTGTGCAAGGTAATCCTCAACTGAGATGTCGCCGTTCTTGATGTTGAATACACCGGACCAGAAAGGTGTGAACCACTCTGCGTTGTAGGTGTAATCGGTCTCCTGAAGAGCTGCCTCGTACTTGTCGTTGCCGTCGAAGTAACCAAAGATAACATCAACGTTGGAAGCGTAAGGAACGGTACCGTTGTTAACTGCATCCTTGAACTCGCCGTAAGCAAGATCTACGATGTTGGGAAGCTGGATGGAAGCACCTGTTGTGATACCTGAAACTGCTCTCTGTCCGTCGGGATCTGTGGAAAGCTTGGAAACAAGCTCTGCGCAGAGGTCGGGATACTCTGTTGTTGCTGATACACAGTAGCCTACTGAACCCATCCATGTGTGGCTCTTGCCATCGCCTGAAGGTCCTACAGGCCATCCGCAGAGGTTCCACTTGTAAGGGAAGGTTGCATCGTCCATGAATGCTGCAACGTCCCATGT
>JAEEGL017014497.1_pt1 | contig 21073 bp, 18 predicted proteins | sample 9134231 | NCBI WGS metagenome assembly JAEEGL01 (sample SAMN16246548, study PRJNA631951) | gut metagenome | biome: gut microbiome; feature: rumen; material: fiber-attached | host: Bos | place: Iran: Karaj | collected 2018-10 | reverse complement strand
GTATTCTTCAAGCCCCGTAAGCTTCAGTATTTTGCTTAATTCCTCCGGTCTGTTATCCCGGGGCACCTTTTTTAGCTCCTGGGCAAAATTAATATACTCGCCGACCCTCATATCCGTATACAATGGGGGAAGCTCCGGAAGATAGCCTATATTCTGCTTTGCTTTTTCCGGTTCCTTCCTTATATCATGGCCGTTAATCACCACAGTCCCCGCAGAGGGTGCGATATAGCCGGTCATTATGTTCATGGTTGTGGATTTTCCCGCACCGTTAGGCCCCAGGAAACCGTAAATCTTTCCCTTTTCCAGCTCAAAAGACAGGCCTTTTACAGCCGCCACATCACCGTAGTTTTTCGACAGATTTGTAACCTTAACCACTGTTATGCCTCCCGTTTAATGTCAGGAATCCTCTTCCCGGTTATTTTTTATCCCCGAAATAAGATAATACTACTTTTTCAGTAATTTATAAGCCTTCTTTACGAATATTTCACTTTTTTTTCATAAAATACATAATAATTTGCAAGATTATCGTGTATAATTTTCTCTAAAGCATTGTTAGTGTCAGGTAACAGTTCGGAACAGTTAGGGGACTCCAATATGGCCGGCGGCAAAAAACTGATTGCCCTCTGTACATCCAGGGTCTATGACCCGCAGATACACGGATTTATAGTCAAAGTAAACGAGAAGCTGAAAAACAACGGCTGCTCTTTGCTTGTTTTTGCCATCAACTCCGATATCTACTGGGAAGAGGACAGGCCCGCAACGGAAAAATATGTCTTTAACCTGATCCCCTATGATTCTGTGGAAGCAGTCGTTATCATGGACGAGCGCATCAAGAGCCACAAGATAGCCAACAAGATCATCAGCACTTCCAAAAAGCATAATGTCCCTGTCATCGTTGCAGACGGCCGTTACGAAGGCGTCACCTGTATTAACTACGATTATGAAAAGGGCTTTGAGCTGGTGGTGCGTCATGTGATAGAACACCACAAAGTAAAACGGCCTCATATGATGGCCGGCCACAAGAACAATGAATTTTCGGACAGACGTATTGATGTCTTTAAAAAGGTTCTCGCCGAAAACGGCATTCCCTTTGAGGATTCCATGATAAGCCACGGTGATTTCTGGGCAGATCCCTGCAGAATTGCAACTAAGGCTCTGCTCAAAAGAGATATCCTTCCGGACGCCATCATCTGTGCAAATGACGTTATGGCAATAACCGTTTCGGAAATGCTTCAGGATGCGGGATACAAAGTTCCCGAAGATGTCATAGTTACAGGTTTTGACGGATATGACGGCATATTTTTCACTTCGCCCAAAATAACCACGGCTGCCTGCAACACCCTGCAGCTTGCGGATGCAACAGCTGAGCAGATACTTGAAACCATCAGCCACAAAGATGCCTGCCGGGACAGGAAGATCATGCCGGTATTCATGGCTAATGAATCCTGCGGATGTCCCGAACATACTGAACATCCCATTATCCTCAGCAACTGGTTCAAGGAAAGCTTTGCAAGGCACAATGACGACAACCGTGTCCTCCATATGATGACATCTGCAATGCAGACCAGCCAAAACCTGAAAGAGCTCTCGACGAACTTACGGTCATATAAGACTGATTCAGTTCTTTGTGTAGTAGACAAAAAATGTTTTGACAATGATATAAATTATTTCACCGAGCAGCAGGTGGAAAATGCCACAAAAGAATTCGTACTGCTCTATGATTCGGAAAATCCGGAAAAAGTTCCGGAAAACATCACCTTTGACGACCTCTCGGAAGACATTGCGGAGGATATACTTGAACCTGCCATACATGACAGGATGCTGGAACTGACTGAGCGCGAATACCCTCTTATCTTCAATGCACTGGACTATATGAACCGTCCTTTCGGTTTCGTTTGCTACCATTTCAGCGACTATCTGATCTCAAACTATTCCAATGCAATGGGAGTTACCAACGCCATCAGTATCGGCATCGGCGGCTATATCAATATCCAGTACCAGAGCATGCTCCTTGAGAAGATGGACGAGATGTACAGGCACGATCCCCTGACCGGACTGTATAACCGTATCGGATTCATGAACATCTTCAACAGCCTGAAGAAAAAGCCTGAAAACAGAAACAAACCCATAACCGTGCTTATGTCAGATCTGGACGGACTGAAATACATCAATGATAATTTCGGACATGCCGATGGTGACAGCTCTATTGCAGCCGTAGCCAAGGCACTGTTTAACGCCACACCGTCCAACAGCCTGTCAACACGATTCGGTGGCGATGAAGTCTTTTCCGTGATAATCGGTGAATGTGATCCCGACGAGATCATCAGAAATATAGACAATTATCTTGACGAATATAATAAGAAAGTCAGGAAACCTTACACCGTTGCTACCAGCAGCGGCTACATAACTTCCGTGATCAATGATGATTTCGATTTTAATGCGGTATTAAAAGCTGCCGACGAAGAAATGTACAAGATAAAGAACCAGAAGTACAGTGCCCGGGGCGGAGCACCGGGACACGTAAATTAATCGTTGTTCTGAAGGAAATATATCCCACCGTAATGCATAACGGTGGGATTTTTTATTACCAGCTGGTTCTTCCGCCGTCACATATTACGGTGGAACCGGTCATATAAGTAGCAGCATCAGATATCATATACAATATGGTGCAGACATATTCGTCGGGATCGCTCATTCGTCCCATAGGTATCAGGTTACTTATCTTAGCCACGAACTCATCATCCTGGCCGTTGGAAAGACTGGCGGGGCAGAGAGTGTTCACGCGAATTCCCTTATCAGCCCAGTAGATTGCAAGATATTTTGTAAGGCCTATTATTCCATGCTTTACTACGGAATAGGAAACAGGCTTAACGGTCTGCTCTTCCTCGGGCAAGCCTTCTTTTCTGTATATCCTCTGGTCCGGTGCTATTATGCCGTAGTCTGATGAGATATTGAGTACTACGCCCTTTTTCTGCTTTTCCATCACTTCGCCGAATACCTGGGCACAGAGCATGGCACCGGTAAGGCCCACTGCGATATCCTGATTCCATATATCCACGGGGAAATTGGTAAACCTCATGGCACCGAGGTTTTTGGATCCCCCCTCTACCTTGGGGTTATTGGCAGCATTATTGATGAGCACATCGATATGCCCGTACTTTTCCATAAGCATATCCCTTACTTCGCAGAGCTTTTCACGGGAAGTAATATCAGTAATGATGCACTCGCATCTGACATCATCACCGTACTCTTCCTTTAATATGCCGGTATTTCTCTCCATGCCGCCGCCTACTATGTCAAGCAGCACCGGTATGCCGCCGCCCTCAACCACGGCCTCTGCATGTTTAAGGCCTATCAGTCCGCCGCCGCCGGTTATAATGCAGACACGGTCTGTGATTTCCATACGCTGTAAGTATCTGGTCTTCATACCCTTTTCTCCCATTTTATATAACTTGATTTTCCCACGCCCCGGGGTGTTAATATTATCTCAGCCGTTTCCCTTATTTAATGGTGCTTCCTCAAGAGTCTTGTAATTCGCCTGCAGGTACTCCAGAACGGGATTGCTGTGGTCACTTACATAGTACTCAAGGAAATCCATGTCCTCCTTGGCATCCACATCAATGCCGCCTTCCACAACATACCCTATCATACGGTCTCCGTGCATCAGGTCATTGTTTATTATGAATTCCGTCCTGAGCACGTCCACATAGCTGTCGGGAATATAAACATCCGGGAATGCCTGCCTGGGGTTATTTGCTTCATCCAGGGTCAGTCCCGGCTTGATACTTTTGTAATATCCGTCTTCCCTGAGGTTGAACCACTTGTAAGGAGTATTGGGTGCCAGATGCGCTGAACGCAGACTGGTGGCTGACGCATCAGCTTTCATCCTTTTTACTGCTTCGCTTACCACTTCCGGCTTTCTTAATGGATAAGTGGGACGCATATGCATAAAGAACTCCGGCAGAACTCCCTCATTTTCCGCAAGCCAGGTAATGGCATGTTCCATAAACTCTATATCAGTGGAATTGTCACCGGATATCTCAGCAGGCCTGAGAAATGGTGCCTCTGCACCGTAGTACTTTCCTATCTCTGCATAGTACTCCGAATCAGTTGATATGATCACCCTTGATGCCTCGCCGCACATATTCGTTGCCGCAGCGGTGAAAGCAATAAGGGGATACCCCTTGAGGCATCTTATATTCTTATTCTTTACTCCTTTACTGCCTGACCTTGCCGGTATTATGGCATACACGCTGTCCTTCTTTATAAGATCTATGTACTCTTTTTTCATGTTTTTTACCTTCCGTTTTTATTACAGACTTTTCAAGAAGCATTTACAGTATGCAAATTCCAATTCTGCTTACTATAATCTTACAATCTCCCCTGTCTCCAGGGATTCCTTCACTGCCAGGGCAATCTTTAGGCTGGCAACGCCTTCTCTTACAGGGATGTTCGTGGGCTTATGATCGTGAAGTGCTATCAGGAAAGCCTTCATCTCATCGAAGAACATATTGTTTCTGTCAAAATCGAATACCTCTCCGCCGGCAAGCTCTCCGGCCCTGTTATAGACGGATATCCTGTTCTGAAGCAGGTCGAAAAGTATCATTCCGTCAGTACCTACGATCTTGCAATGTCTTGTAGGGGGGCGCTGGACAAAATCCTCATGCACATGTATCGGTATCTTGTATCCCTCATGCTCCACCTTCATAAGGATATCCGCGGTATCTTCCACATCTATCTCAAAGTCCGCAAGGGTTCCGCCCACGGCGTACACGCTCTCCGGCATGCCGAAAAATGAATACAGGTAATCAAGCTCGTGAATCTGGGTCATTACCACACCGCCGCCCAGGCTTTTCTTCGCAGTGTAGGAAGTACGGTAGTCCTCGTATTTGTGCATGCCGGAAACATCCTCACCCAGCTCAGCAAATACGGAAGTAACCCGACCTATTGCATGACTTTGAAGCAGTTCCCATGCCGCCATTACACAGGGGTGGAATCTCTGCTGGTATCCGGCAAAATTAACCAGGCCCTTTTCCTCTATCTCATCAAGAAGCTCGTCCATTCCCTCCATTGAAGAAGACACTGGCTTTTCGCAAAAGATATTAACGCCATGGTCTGCCGCTGCTTTCATCACTTCGAAATGACAGGCGGAGGGATTGCAAATAAAAACAGCATCGATATTTTTATCCCATGCTGCATCAAGTGTGGGCACGTACTCTATGCCATAGCGTTCCTCCAGGTCGTCGCCTATAACATTAAGCTTGTTGTCCAGTACCCTGTTATTTCTGAGAACCCTGTATGCGTATATGCGGTCAGCCGGTTCCTTTAACGCATACAGGTTCCTTAAATGTCTCTGACCTATAGAACCAAGGCCAGTAAATAAATAATTCATTAGTTTCCTCTCAGCTCTCTTCTCTTCTTTAACTCGGTTTCATACAGACGCTTCTCGCCGTCTCCCAGTGTCTCAAGCGCGGATGTGATACGCTTCTTAAGAAGTGCCATTGCCTGGACCTCAAGAGATGCCTTCTGGTCCGACCCCCACATATCATGGGAAAGAGTAACATGCCTCTCTATAAGGCAGGCCCCCAGCACAGCCGCTATAACGGAAGGCTCGAGGTTTGCCTCATGCCCGCTGTATCCCACCAGACAGTCGTATCTCTCACGCATTGTATTAATAAGCCTTAAGTTAAGCTCATTATTAGGGCTTGGATAACTGCTGTTGGTATGGCAGATGATATAGTCACCGTTTGAATAATCCTCAAGCCAGCCAATCGTAGTATCCATTTCATTCAGCTCTGACATACCTTCCGACAATACAACAGGCTTGCCGGATTCACAGGCCCTTTTGATGATCTCCTTATTTGTATTAAGTGCTGAAGGAATCTTTATAAAAGGCACATCATATTCAAGAAGGAATTCAAGGCTGGGCATATCCCAGGGACTTGCGGTCCAGTCAAGGGGCTTTGACTTGCAGTATTCATCTATCACATCATACTCTTCCTTTTCGAATTCGATGTGTTTCTTGTAATCAATGTAAGCCATTGTCCCCCAGGGGGTATCCCTCGGAACCTGCTTCTGAGCCTCAGGCACGGCAATATCAGGGGTGCGTTTCTGATACTTCACGCAGTCCCACTCACAGGCAAAAGCCGCATCCATAAGCTTTTTTGCAATCTGGATATCACCGTTATGATTGATGCCTATTTCAGCAATCATATACGGAGTGCTGCTTTCACTAACTATATGAGTTCCAAGTTTTATGGTTTTATTTGCCATTTTTCCCCTTTCCGCCGCTTTTAGCAGCGTTGTGAATCAAGCACTGTTTTGCTTTCGACAGATCACTGCCTGTTATAGTTGATCAGGCAGCCATCCAGGATTATCTCTCTCTCAGTATCTGTCAGACCGCCGAGCGCAAGAGTAAACTCCTTCACTCCGTCTGAAGTAACTGCATACGCCTTTATGCTGTCCGCCTTTTTCTCAACCTCCTCCCTGATACCGGGAAGATATACATAGTCGAGATTCTTGAAAGGAAGCTCTCCCTCAGGGATAACAAAGGGAAGCATCCCCCAGTTGATAAGGTTTGAACGGTATCTCTTTGTAGCATACTCGTTTGCGATATTGGCCCAGCCGCCGAGTACCTTCTGGCAGGAAGCTGCCTGCTCGCGGGCAGAACCGTCACCGGGCTTAACAGCAAAGATCGTGGAACCTACTCCAAGCTTTCTTACTGTAGATGTAACCTCGCCTTCACCGGAAGCTGTGCCGATGCCTTCAGCACCGGGAACATTCTGTTCTATCTTTGCTATAACAGATGCAGTCTCAGCATATCCGTCTGCTGCAGTCTTTCCCGACTCGATGGACTTCTGTGCCTGCTGTACTTCCTTGGCACGACCAACATATTCAGGGTCCTTTCTTGAAAGCGTAAACTCAGCAAGACCCAGAGGATTACTTCTATATGAAGATGTCTCACCTGAAGGGATCAGCTCATCAGTAGTAGTAACGGGATCGTGGATCTCGGAAACCACCTTCAGTAACAGATTCTCAGGAAGAGGGCTCATTGCCGGCCAGTCCTTGATATTGGGACCAAACTTAACTTCAACAGTCTCGTCAGCTACACCGTGGGAATCAAATACCCTTCTGTCATATATTGTCTTGTCAAAGCTGTACTTATACCTGCCGATCTTCTCAGGCACTTCCGTAGCTGGCGTAAGGATACCCTTGTTTGCTGCGGTAGCCGCAATGGACCTTGCATCCATAAGTGCAACGGATGCGATCTGCCCGCTCTGTATCTTGGAGCCTTCCCTGTTGGGGAAGTTTCTTGTAGAGTGGCGGATGGAAAGCTCTCCGTTAGCAGGTGTATCGCCCGCACCGAAGCAGGGACCGCAGAATGCAGTCTTAAGGATAGCACCTGTGGAAAGTATCTTAGCTGCCGCACCATTCCTGATCAGTTCCATATATACGGGAACAGATGCAGGATATACACTCAGGTTGAATTCATCGGAACCTATGCTTGCTCCGTCAAGGATATCAGCTGCCGCACAGATATTCTCGAATCCGCCGCCGGCGCAGCCTGCGATGATACCCTGGTCAACTAAAAGCTTTCCGTTCTTTATCTTATTCCTGAGGTTAAACTCAACCTTGTCGCCGAAGCTTACCTTTGCTCTCTCCTCGCACTCTGCAAGAATGTCATCAAGGTTTGCGTTAAGTTCTTCAATGGTATAAGCATTTGAAGGATGGAAAGGAAGGGCTATCATAGGCTTTACCTTTGACAGATCCACTTCAACCACACCGTCATAATAAGCAACACCTTCAGGCTTAAGCTCCCTATAGTCTTCGGGTCTCTTATGTATATCATAGAAATCCTTTATCTCATCATCTGTCTGCCATATTGATGAAAGGCAGGTGGTCTCTGTGGTCATTACATCCACACCGATACGGAAATCAGCGCTTAACTTTGCCACGCCGGGGCCAACGAATTCCATTACCTTATTTTTTACATAACCGTTCTTGAATACAGCACCGATTATGGCAATAGCCACGTCCTGGGGACCTACACCCTTTGCAGGCTCACCCTTAAGATAAACGGCTACCACACCGGGCATGTCTATGTCATAGGTCTGGGAAAGAAGCTGTTTTACAAGCTCAGGGCCGCCTTCTCCCACAGCCATTGTTCCCAGAGCACCGTATCTGGTGTGGGAATCCGAACCAAGTATCATTCCGCCGCCGGTTGCAAGCATTTCCCTTGCGAACTGGTGGATTACAGCCATGTGAGGGGGAACATATACTCCGCCGTATTTCTTTGCACAGGAAAGCCCGAATACATGGTCATCTTCGTTTATGGTACCTCCTACCGCACAAAGAGAATTGTGGCAGTTGGTAAGCACGTACGGGATAGGGAACTTCGTCAGTCCCGATGCCCTTGCAGTCTGTATTATTCCGACAAAAGTGATATCATGGCTGGTCAGCTTATCGAATTTAATATTGAGTTTCTTGTCATTTCCGGATTTATTATGAGCCTGCAGAATAGAATAGGCGATAGTGCCCTTTGCAGCTTCTTCCTTTGAAATATCTTTTCCTGTCCTGCTCTTAAGAAGCGCCTCATCCGTTACAAGCTCCTCGCCGTTTACCAGATATGCGCCGCCATCGTAAAGTTTGATCATCTGTCGTCTCCTCTTTCCTGTCCTGTTTGCATAGAAACCGACCCACGCATGGGTTTCATCACACCACTGTATTATACTTTAAATCTGCCTATTTTTAAAGTTCGCCGGCAATCACCCGAATCCCAGTGCAAATACCACTATAACCGCAATTCCAAGTATGATCCTGTATATTCCAAAGGGCTTAAAGTCATGACGTTTCACATAACCCATAAGGAACTTAACAGCCAGCATGGACACTCCGAATGCCACCGCCGAACTGACCAGAACTATCGCAATCTGCATGCCGTCAAAATCCAGTCCCTTTCCAAGATACTTTACCAGTTTAAGGAGGCTGGCACCGAACATAGTGGGAATGGCCAGGTAAAAAGTATATTCCGCAGCGACAGTCCTTGACATTCCCAGCAGCAGCGCTCCTATTATGCAGGCACCCGACCTGCTGGTTCCCGGCAGGATTCCTGCTATGAGCTGGCAGAGACCTATAATAAATGCCGACATAAATGTTATCTCGCTTATGTTCCGGATCATGGGTTTTTCGTGGCCTTTCACAATCTCTACTATAATAAATACGATACCCACGATTACAAGCATTATTCCCACGATAAGCGGTTTGAAATCTGCAGTCACGCTTTCCACCCAGTCATCCAGAAGCAGACCGTAGACCAGTCCGGGCACACAAGCCACAGCTATCTTTAACCACATGAAGAAAATATCCCTTTTTATAACCAGGTCACCGGCAATAAACCAGTAGTGATCCTCCAGGTCGCCGACTTTTATCTTTATCTCGTCTTTTTTCTGCAGTCCGAAAGGCCATATCTCCTTAAAGAAAAGAATGATGATCGCAAGTATGGCTCCCAGCTGTATCACCACATCATAGAATTCCATGAATGCAGCCTGCTCCTCTGCCGTCCCCGGCAGATCGAAACTCACCACTTCATTCAGAAGGATCAGGTGGCCCGTACTGGAGATGGGCAGCCACTCAGTTATGCCCTCCACTACTCCGAATAATACGGCTTTTAAAATTTCAATCAGTGCTTCCATTGTTTAATTTTCCTTATTCTTTATACTTCAACACATATTAACTGTGTTTTAGCCTTATCGAGTAGATCCGCTTATTTTTGTTCCGTAGTAACTGTTCAGAGCCTACCGGAGCTTCCGGTTACTTCCCGTACTCAGCTTTCACAAATTTCTCCAGTGCAGGCAAGGACCGCTCAACCTTTTCCGTATCTATGCAGTATGCCATCCTGAAATACCCGGGCGCACCGAAGGTATCTCCGGGCACGAGTATAAGGTCATATTTCTTTGCCTTTTCGCAGAATGCCTTTGCGTCCTCTTCCATCGCCTTAGGGAAGATGTAAAAAGTTCCGCCGGGCTTAACCACTTCAAATCCAAGTTCAACCAGCTTATTATATATCAGATTCATATTTTTCTCATATACGGATAGATCGCTGGTCATGGATACGCACCTTGCAGCCGCCATCTGTATTATTGACGAAGGGCAGTTGTGGCCTATCCCCCTGGATACCTGGACGCACATGGGCACTATCATATCCGCATCCTTTGCTGCAGGATTTACAGCCACATATCCGATACGCTCTCCGGGAACGGAAAGTGACTTTGAGTAACTGTAGCAGGAAAGGGTATTATCATAAAATCCGGAAACATAAGGCGCATCCACACCGTCAAAAACTATTTCCCTGTAGGGCTCATCCGAAATGATAAATATCTCATGTCCGTATTCCTTCTGCTTATCTTCCAGTACCTGAGCCAGCTTCTTTAATGTTTCTGATGAATAGACCATGCCGGACGGGTTGTTCGGGGTGTTGATAAGTACCGCCTGAACATTTTTGTTCATGAGCTTTTCAAATTCATTGAAGTTTACCTGGAACGATGAAGTATCCGCAGGTACGACCTTAAGCACTGCACCGGTCTGCTCTATATACGGCCTGTATTCAGGGAAGAAGGGGGCAAAAGTGACCACCTCATCACCGGGTTCGGTAACACACCTTACAGCATGTGCAATGGCGGATGCCGCAGCAGATGTCATAAAAATATGCTTCTGCTCATAAGGCAGTCCAAAACGCTCCTTTAGAGAAGCTGCCACTATGGACCGCACTTCCGGATTGCCGGGATTCGGGCTGTAGCCGTGAAGTTGCGATGAAGTAAGCTCTTCTGTCAGTTCACGTATGGCTTTATTGAATTCAGCCGGCACGGGAACAGAGGGGTTTCCCAAGCTGTAGTCAAATACATTTTCATATCCTATCTCTTTGCCCCGCTCCGTTGCATATACCGAAAGCTCACGTATTACCGACGGTGCACTGCACATTTCCTTATATTTCTTTGATAACATAGCTGCTCCTTATAATTAATATAGTAATTATTTACATGCTTGTATGTGAAAAAGTACTTTAGGCTAGTTAATCATATTGTATTGCTCATCACCTGTTGCTGCATACAGTACCCGGGCGATATTCCTGCGCTGCTCATTATCCTCATCCAAGGATGATAGTTTCTCCTTCAGCCCAGCCACTCCGTCATATCTGGTCAGTTTAGGAAGCAGAGGAGCCATATCCAAATATCCCCGGTCATGAAAGGAATTCCAGATAAAATCTTCAGTCTCTTTCCTTTCCCAGTCATATATTCCGTCAAGCATTTCCGGATAAAAGGACTGATATGACCTTAAATAGCCAGAACTTCACAGTCTTTTCCGATAATTATTAAATCTGCCCTGCTATGTTTCCATCGAGATTACAGCAGCGGGCTGGTTATCTTGAACATCTCCTGCAGTACCTTCTGTATAAACGGACGGTGCTTCCAGGTGAGATAATCAATTTCCTTGCTCTTTTCAAAGGACTCCAGTATATTGTCCTTTATTTCTTCCACCACATCGCTTCTTGACAGGAACACGCCGTTTTCATGGTGGGTATGCATGCTTCTGAAGTCCATATTTATAGTGCCGCATATTGCACACTCATCATCAGCAACTATATCTTTCTCATGTATGAATCCCGGCTGGTACTCATATATCCGCACCCCATTCTGCAGAAGCTTTCCGTAGTTGGATACGGTGACCATATACACATACCATTTATCATAAATATGCGGCGTGATTATCCGCACATCCACTCCGCTCTTAGCCGCATCTATGAGATAATCGGTCATCCGGCTGTCCAGCACAAGGTAAGGTGTTGTGATATACACATAATCCCTGGCCTTGGAGACCATTCGGAGATAAGCACCTTCCACGGTATTATATGGCGACTTATGAGGGCCGCCTGAGAAGGGCTGCACAAAACCCTCATCATATACTTCCCATCTGGGCTTAAAATTTTCCGGGTGAAGCTCTATAGTCCGGGAACTGTCTTCCCACATCATAAGGAAGATATTCGTAAGGGACCAGACTGCTTCACCTTCCAGACGGAGCATACTGTCCTTCCACTCAGATCCGCCAAAACGTTTTATCAGATTCACATACTCATCAGCCAGATTGCAGCCGCCGGTATATCCGATAGTCCCATCCACCACCATTATCTTCTGATGATTACGGTAATTAAAATTTATGGAAAATATACGCTTGTGTATGGGCTTGAAGGATTCAAACTTTACACCCTCGGCACGCAGTTTCTTCCGCATGCCCACTGTATCCATAAAGATGCTTCCGAAATCATCAACCATCACGCGGACATCCACGCCCTCGTGAGCCTTTTCTATCAGCGCATCTTCAACTTCCTGCCACCATTTACCGTCATAGACGATAAAAAATTCCATAAAGATGCTGTGCTCTGCCCGCTTAATGTCATTTATAAAATCATCCTTCAGCTCGCTGGTACCGATGGGATAGTATTTCTGTTTTGTATTCTGATATACAGGGAAGCCGTCACCGGCAATGTATCTCGATACCTGGATCTTATTCGGATGTACCTGGGCCAGTTCCTCAAGCTGCCATCTGTTTTTGGGAAGCCTGGCATGCGCTTCTCTCTCACGTTCCCTGAGTCTGGAATTTACAAGGAAATCCTTCCTGGCACTTCCCCAGAAAAAATACAGTATAAATCCAAATCCCGGAAGCACCAGCAGAATAACTATCCAGAATATCCGGTTGTAGGCATCATGGTTTACCAGGGCAAAAGCAACTATTACCGACAGAATTTCAACGGCAAAGTAAATCTTGAGGGCATCCGTCCTGAGCCAGTATGTCAGTGCCGCTATAAAAAAAACCTGAAGAAAAAGCACCGTCAGAACTGAAGCTGAACGGATGATCCCCAGGTACTTTGCACGACGTTTATCAAAACGCTTAGGGGCTATTTCTTTTTTTCCGGTAGTTGTTATTCCGTTACCCATACAGCAATCTCGCTGCCGGAAGCACCGACATTCAACTTACTCCGTAACAGTGTAACTGTTTCAAGCCTATCATCCCTTCCAGTCACATGAATTCATAATGAATGAATCGCATCCCAAAAGGGATAATTACAAGATGTATTTTTATACCACCCTGTTTCTTGACTCACCCTTTATGTAGCTTCGTATATTCTCGGTGCACTCACTCACGCACCTGTTACGGGCTTCAGTGCTTGCCCATGCCATATGCGGTGTTATCAGAAGACGGCTCGAATCCTGTATCTCCATCAGCGGATTGTCCTTCGCAATAGGTTCCTGTTCTATAACATCCAGGCCCGCAGCCGCTATGGTGCCTTTTTTAAGTGCCTCAGCCAGGTCAGCATTGTTTACAACCTTGCCTCTGGCTACATTTATAAGTATGGCTGTTTTCTTCATTTTGCTTAACGCTTCGGAATTAATCAGATATTTTGTTTTATCATTTAAGGGACAATGGAGCGATATCACGTCCGAACGAGAAAGCAGCTCATCAAAGCTTACCTGTTCGTACTTATCACTCTTTGATCCTGAAGTTGAATAGTGAATCACACGAGCCCCGAATGCCGCAGCCACTTCCGCTACTCTGGAACCTATACTTCCCATACCGGCAATACCCCAGGTCTTACCGGACAGTTCTGTAAAATGCCTGTCATAATGTGTAAACATAGGCTGCGCCGCATATGCACCGCTTTTTACATATTCATCATAATAAGGAAGATTCTCCGAAAGATAGAAAAACAAGGCGAAAGTATGCTGAACTACCGCCTCCGTCGAATATCCGCTGACATTGCAAACGGCAATGCCCCGCTTTTTGCAATACTCTATATCTATATTGTCGTATCCTGTGGCAAATTCGCAGATAAGTTTTACATTATCTGCACCGGATAAAGTAGACTCATTAAGCGGCATCTTGTTGGCTATCACTATATCCGCATCCGTAATGCGCTCTGCCACCATTTCAACTGTAGTGTCAGTATATGCCGTTACTTCACCGAACTCACCTATCGAATCTACAGAAACATCCGGTCCCACGCTGTTTCTTTCAAGTATCACAATCTTCACAAATCCACCTCGCACAGTCTTACAAGCCGTTGCCGGCACAACTCATATTCTACTCTATTTTGCACGAGGCGGTCAAATATCTTGCTTCATCATATGAAAGCTAACAGCATCCGGACATGCATCTAATCAGCAGTTTCTTCCTGATTATGCTCTTCAGGCTGTGTTGAATAGTGTTCACACGGCTTGAATATAAAGATAAGCAGCTTACCATACTTAGATGAATCTCCGTTTAAACATACACCATTCTGTGCATAATAACAACTAGAGCACTTTTTCCGTTCTTCCATAATATTACCTCCACACCCGAGGTGTATTATAGCACTCATAATCGATTATGGCTATTTATATATGATATATGAGCAAAAATTGATATCTGAAACTTCCCACACCATGTAGTCTTGTCTGGCAGTGTTTTAATGAACCTTAGCAACTCTCAAAAAAACAGATTTTTCTGATATAATATATTTCTGCAAGCAGGATTATACCGCCGCATATTGCGAAACGACTGAGCAGAATCGGATGCGAAGTTGTTTTGCAATAAACATGGAGTTGGGAATATATTTATGTTTGTGAAAAAGAAAAATAAAAAATTCCAAATACTATACGATCTGTATTTTCAGCTTGTCACGGTCAACATTCTGATCAATATGATTCAACCCTGCAATCAGCTGGTAGATACAATTATTACCGGAAAATCACTGGGTGCAGAGGCTCTTAAAGTATATGCTCTTTTTCTCCCTATGAACTCCTTTTTGCTGGCAATAAGCTGTGTATTATCAAAGGGCGCACAGGTATCAACCTCTCACTCAATTGGAAAAGGAGATTTCAAAGTCTCCAACTGCATTGTAAGTACTACATTGTTCTTAAGTGCATTTTGTTCTCTTATATTTTCGTTACTCTGTTTTATATTTTCTGAGAAAATTGCCTTTATACTGGGGAGCAGTTCTCTAACAGACCAGGTATCCGGTTATATCCGCACCTACTCCATAGGCATAGCACCGGCAATTCTCCTGGATATCTTCATGTGCCTTATGCAGCTTGAAGGCAGAAAGAAGCTTGTAATTATAGGTTCTCTCTGTGTTTTTGCCGTCAACGCATTAGGAGATTTAGCCAATATATTCATCTTTAAAAAAGGCGTTGCAGGTATGGCATTTGCCACTTCCGCCGCCAACATTACAGGCTGTTTGTTATTAGGTCTTTTCTTTATCACAAGGTCCTCACTTTTTAATATCAGTATAAAGAATTTCAACGGGATATATATACGCCAAATCCTGAAGAACGGCTTTCCTTCTCTGGCATATTATGGCAGTCTTGTGATCCGTACCATATTTATGAATATTCTTATTCTTAATACCTTCGGCAAAGATGTACTCGTACCGATGCTGGTATTTACTAATTTTGGTACATTTGCAGATGTGCTGATAGGAGGACATAGCGATTCTGTACTCGTTATGAGCGGAATATTGTATGGCGAAAAAGATAAAAAAGGAGCAGCTTCTTTACTCAAGATTTCAATTATATCCGGCACGATCATGATGTTTGCAGTAGGAGCTTTAACCGCATACTTCTCTATGCCGTTAGCAAAGATCTTTTTAGAAGAAAAAGATATGGCTTTCGCTCCTCAATCTGCCAGAGCTTTAGTCCTGGCAGCCTTTTATCTTGTACCGGACATCATATCATGCATCGAAAAAAAATATATCCAAGGAATCGGAAACGGAACATATGTTGCAGTTACAAACTTTTTATACAATGTTCCGATCGTGTGTGCTTTGACCATCGTTCTTATCAATACAATCGGGACAGACAGTTTGTTCCTTTCATTTACCGGCTGTTATCTGGTAGCCGCCATAGTAAACACCATATACATAATCTTCTTCTCATTTAAAAGATTTGAATCCGAGGATTACAAGATCATATCCTTCACGGTAAACAATCTTAAAGAATGCATCAATGTATCCGAGCATATACACAACTATTGCCGTGAGAATGGATTAGATAATAAAAAGAGCTATCTTATCAGTCTGTTCACTGAAGAAATATGTAAAAATATCATTATCCATGGATTTGATAAAAAGCGCAGCAATTCTATTGTTATAAAGCTTCTCCTATTAAATGATAAGACCACACTTTGCATCAAGGATAACTGTGTGCTTTTTGATCCGGTACATTATTATGAAACCATGAAAGAAGTTCCCGAGGGTACGGCAGACGGTATCGGTATTAAACTGCTGATAAAGATGTCGAAGAATGTCAAATATACTACCGGCTTTAAACTGAATAATCTTATGATTGAGGTATGAATCGGTCACATAAACAGATCGGATAATATGTTATATTTCCGTAAAGGAAGTGTCCGCCATGAAAAGGAGAAAACATGAGAATCTATACCAAATGCTCCAACTACGCATCAGATACCTGCCCCTGTGTTCTGGCAGAGAGCGGTCACTGTATTGTATGCTCCATGTGCAGAGGGGAAGATTTTTGCGACTGTTCCGATACTTCAGGATTTTGTGTGATGCAGGAACTGTATAATAATGGGGGCAAGGCAAGAGACCAGCATCACATGATGAAATGCACAGTGACATATGAGACAGTATTTGATGACACCATCAAGCTTATCAGACTGAATATCCCTGATGGAGAGATCCGCAGTTTCACTCAGCTTGGCTCCTTTGTGTTTATCAGAGTGCTTGAAAATACATTCTACGATGTTCCCATTTCAGTCTTGTATGAAGAGGTCGACCTCGATTCCATAGAATTAATGATACAGCTTCAGGGAATCAAAACCAAATGCTTTAAAAACCTGAAAAAGGGTGATACCGTTTTTCTCCGCGGACCGTATCTCAACGGCATTCAGGGACTGAAGGCTTTATCATCACTTCATAATAGCAAATCCCTTGTCATATGCCGCGGGATCGGACTGTTTCCTTCCCTCTACCCAATTTCGCAGATGATAAAGAATAATAATGATGTAAAAATCTATCTGGATCAGGGAACATTCAGCAAAACACTGCTTCGGGCAGCGAAAGACCTGTATGAATTGGACATTGAAGAAATATCAATTATGGATCCGGGCGGCAGGATTTCATCACAAATGTATGCGATCATCGATGATGCAATAAAGCATGATGTGAAACTGATCCATTTCGGAACTTCGGATCATGTGATGAAACAGTTGATTGACCATGTCGAAGAAAAATCAGGCAGGAATGTGGCGCTTTCCTGCATCAATAATTCCCACATGTGCTGTGGTGAAGGGATATGCGGCGCATGTACCAGAAATATCAACTCACAAAAGATCGTACATTTATGTAAAGAGCAAATGGATGTGTATGAATACGGAAAAATCCTTATTTAAAATGGAAAGGAGCCGGGAATAAAATGAGCAGAATAATTGTTACAGGCGGTGGATGGTCAGGTGTTTCCGCAGCACTTAGTGCCAGAAAAGCCGGAGCGGAAGTAGTCCTTTTGGAAAAAACCGATCTTGTTCTGGGTGCCGGAAATGTTGGAGGCATATTTAGAAACAACGGCCGTTTTACTGCTGCCGAAGAGATGAAGTCTCTTGGAGCCGGAGAACTGTTTGACATCATGGATAAATGTGCCGTTCATGTAAATGTCAGCTTCCCGGGACATGAACATGCCTCTCTTTACGACGTAAATAAAGTAGAACCCTGTGCAAAAGAACTGCTGGGAGAATTCGGTATTGAACTCATGACCGAATCCCATGTCATGGATATAGTTAAGGTAAATGATAATGTGGAAGCGGTCGTCCTTGATGATGGCACAAAAATTGAAGGTGACGTATTTATTGACACTACAGGGTCTTCCGGACCGATGGGAAACTGTCTGAAATACGGTCATGGATGTTCCATGTGCATCCAAAGATGTCCTACATTTGGTCCGAGAGTGAGCCTTACGGCCAAATACGGAATAAAAGATCTGAGAGGACGGCGCTCAGACGGAACACCGGGAGTTTTTTCGGGTGCATGCAAGATTGAAAAAAAGACGCTTCGAGAAGATATCCGGGATGAACTAAATGAGAAGGGGGTTGTCATACTTCCTGTTCCCAAAGAAGATGTCAATTACGATAAGCTGGGGCAGAAAGCCTGCAGACAGTATGCGCTCAAGGAATACAGCGAAAATGTTATCATTCTGGATACCGGGGCAGCTAAGTTAATGACAAGCTATTATCCACTGGATAAACTAAGAAAAATCCCGGGACTTGAGCAGGCGGAATATATCGATCCCTACAGCGCCGGAAGGGGTAATTCCATCAGATATCTGGCTGTAGCCCCGTGCGAAGATACCATGCATGTTATTGGTGCGACAAATCTTTTCTGTGGCGGTGAGAAGGGAGCTCCGCTTATCGGGCATACCGAAGCTATAGTGACAGGAGCTCTGGCAGGATACAACACCGTAAAGTACGCAGAAAAAGAAGAGCTGCTCATCCTTCCGGATACACTGGCAGTCGGAAATATCATAAGCTACTCCCATAAGCAGTTTGTACGGGAGCAGATCAATAATGAAAGATATACTTTCGCAGGGGGTGTTTTCTTCAAGCGAATGAAAGAACTTGGATTATATTCAACAGATACAGATGATATCGAAAACAGGGTCACCGCCGCGGGACTTAAAGGGATATTTATGTCGGTGTGAAGATTCTTCGACGGTATATTCCTTCAGTGCTTTCCAAAAACCCAGCTAATAGACACCACAGATCCCGCCACCGCTGAAAACAATTCCCAATGACATTTACTTCTTCCCCAAAAGCGCATTAAGCGGATTGATATCCGCTGCCCTTTTTTTAAGATCCTGCAGATTTTCCCTCAGATAATCCGCAAGCCGGGCTGTCTCTTCATCCGTAAAACCTTTAACCTTTGTAAATTTACAGTCAGGGATATAACCTTCAGCATAGTCCTCTCCCCGTGAAAACCTTACATGCGACACCTTTTTCCCGTCAGTTTCCACCACGCCGGTGATATCAAGCTTAATTTCATCCATAAAGAGTTACCTCAAAGCCGTATTTGTTTGCTAACGTATGTACGGCGGCAATTTATTCAGATTATCCTCTGCATTCAGCATATTAATTGAGGCCCTGAAATCCCTCATGCTTCCTTTTGAATCGCCCATATCATTGGATTTCTTGACATTTTTGATAACCATATTAAATGCCAGTCCTATTCCCAATGCCAGGCCGCATATGATCCCTATGAAAGCCCAGAATACCATATTTAATCACCTGCCCTTTCTCTGACAAACCTGCTGATCTTTCCGGAGGTTGTCAGGCCGATGCTGACCATCATCGCTTTGTATTTCTTTATAGCACCCGACCATATACTATAGAGTGCGATACCGATTGCCCCAAAGTATACAATGAACATTCTGCCGTCATCAGCATCTTCCATGAGCAAGGGAGTCAGATAAGCCCCTATCAACGCAAATATAACACAGAAGAGAACGGCCAGAGCGGCAAATGTCAGATAAGCCTTTTTCTTGTCAAAGGGTACTGCCCCGACGGTTTTCCCGGTCTGCCCGTTCACCATAATGGTATACGGCAGTCCCTCATGGCGAAATGTCAGAAACCATACAGGAAGCAATGCGTACTCCCTTTTTGTCACCTTATGCATAGGTGAGCTGCTTACCAGCTTCGCATCACTGTGACGTACCGTGCTTTTCATGGTTTCGTCAAAGAGATTTTTTGCACGTCTGAAAGCAAGTCCATCCAGATCATCCGTCCCCATATCGAAACGGTCCGAATAAAAACCGGAGAGATAAGCCGGATCGAATTCCTGCAGTTCCCGCATGTTATATGGCTCAAGACGCTGTGAAGAATCATCGTTCAGATTTTTGGATGCATCCAGAGTCATCCTCTCAAAATGACAATCCCCGCATCTTTTCGCATACTTGGTAACACGGCTTTTTCCCCGCTTTACCGAGTACTTCCAGTACTGATCGTCTTTATAGTACATATCATAGAGCCAGAAAGGTACATAAATGCCCCTGATTTTATCCACCTTAAAATTCTTGATCTCTTCCGGGATATAACTGCCCATGGATAGCCTGCTGCGGATCATAACTTCCGCCTGTTCTTTAGTTACCTTGAAGGGTATGAGATAATCAGGCTGCAGATAGTCCTCTACCCTGTCCATCACAACAGTAGCCTGGCCACAATATATGCAAAAAGAAGAGCTCTCCACACTATTCACAGCCAGCTCGGCACCACAGGAATTACAGTGCAGGATCTTCATCGGAATGGTCGCATGTGCCCGTTCGGCCTGTTTTTGCTGCAAAGCCTCCTCTTCCGTAATAGTACTTTCCTGAATATCACTTTCTCCGGCATACACCGGCTTTCCGATGTTTCCTATTCCTTCGTACAGACCGGACCTTCCGAGCATCTCGTTCAGTTCTTCCACAGTGTGCTTTGAACCGCAATAGACGCAGTACATCTTCTGCTCGGATGGAGAAAACTCCATGGTATTGCCACATCCCGGGCAACGGTAATTCATTTGCATGCTTAATCTCCCCATCTTAATCTAATACAGCAATTATCAACAGAACTATTTTACCTTATAGGCTATATACTTATCTACCTATAATGCATTTTTTCAGGCAAAAAAACAGTGTATTTACATTTTTACAAGCGAATAGTATCACTAAATCGGAGAAATGTGAGTTTCTTATACTGCGAGGTATTGTCGCTTTATGTAAAGTGATGTAAAATTTTATGTACGCAGGCGGTTTAATCAGATCAGGATCCGCTTGCAGGAGGGAATATGCAATCAGATTTAGTCATAAGAGAGAATGAATTGATCGATCCGGCGAACTATCCCGAAGAACAGCACAAACTGGTAGATGATTTTAACACGCGCATACGACGTCTGACAGGTATCATTACAGGAATCGGAAAAGAATATCATACAATCTGGGTAATCAATGCCAATACAAAGAAGATGTATCTTTACCGCTCGACGGGAGAAAATACGAACCAT
>JAEEGL016222633.1_pt1 | contig 21073 bp, 21 predicted proteins | sample 9134231 | NCBI WGS metagenome assembly JAEEGL01 (sample SAMN16246548, study PRJNA631951) | gut metagenome | biome: gut microbiome; feature: rumen; material: fiber-attached | host: Bos | place: Iran: Karaj | collected 2018-10 | reverse complement strand
GGAACCTTTGTGAACTAGGCGGGAGTCGAACCCACAACCGCCTGATCCGTAGTCAGGGACTCTATCCAATTGAGCTACTAGTCCATTGCCTTTCGACGCTGCAAAATTACAGCTTTTTTCATTATCCGCAAGCTTTTTTTTCACTTTTTTTCATCTTTTTTACAACCTCTTGACAATCAACGCCTCTCAATTCTCAATTCCCCTATGCTCCATCCCCATGTCATACAACTCGTCGAGATGCTTCTTCAGCCGTCGGGCCATGGGACGGAAAGTATAATAGGTGATGGTGGCCGAAATGGGCGCTCCCACCAAAGGAATCACCTTCCCTACCCCTTTGGCAAAGCCCTCCTTGGTCATGTTAATGCCGATCCATTGGGCTATCTTCACCGCATAATGCGCCAATACCGTCTCTGAGATCTTCACACCCGCATTTTTCGACATCTGAGTGGCAACCTTCGTCAAAGCCTCGATGGCCAGCTTATTACCCATCATGACACCCACAAAAAGTGTCAAGATGTTAAGCGACTCATCGTCCAACTGATTGTTGACGCTGGTTAACTCAGGCCATCCATATAAATAAATGAGCTTCTGCATCAGAGAAAGGATATGTCCGTAGAATTGAGTGAGATCCGCCGGAATCGTGCCAGCCATCCACCAACCGCCGGGAAGCCCCATCAGAGCAGAAGTGCCGCAAACCATCGTGAGATGGTAGCTGATGCACTGGTTGGCGAGCTTGTCAATCTCTTTCTTGTTCAACACGCCCAACGGACCCTCGTCAAGAGCTGTCATCACCTCCATAGGCGAGCAAAACTTCGACAACTCCTTGCTGAGAAACTCCTCGCGGTTCACCTTCACAAAAGGCAAACCCAAGCTGGTGGACAACACCTTGCCCCAAACGGAGACACTCTTCTCCTCCGATACAGGATGTGATTTGTTGTTTCCTTCCATATTCCTTCCAATCTCTCAATTCTAAATTCTAAATTCTCAATACCCATACTTCCCCTTCCACCGTTCACGGAGGTTCTTTCGCAACTCCCGCTCACGAGGATTGTCCTGCGGCTCATAAAAAACCGTGCCAGAAATCTCATCGGGCAAAAACTCCTGATCCACGAAATTGCCCTCGTATGCATGAGCGTATTTATAACCTTTGGCATAGCCGAGATCTTTCATCAGCTTGGTCGGGGCATTACGCAGATGCAGAGGAACCGGGAGGTCACCCGTCTGCCTCACCATCGCCTGAGCAGCATCAATGGCCGCCACAGCAGCATTGCTCTTGGGTGAAGATGCCAAATAGGTCACCGTTTGCGACAAGATGATACGACTCTCCGGCCAACCGATCTTATTGACCGCATCGAAACAGGTGTTGGCCAGCAACAGCGCGTTAGGGTTGGCGTTCCCAATGTCCTCCGAAGCCAAAATCAACATACGACGGGCGATAAACAATGGATCCTCCCCTGCCTCAATCATTCTTGCCAGATAATAAAGCGCCGCATTCGGGTCACTGCCACGCATCGACTTGATAAAGGCCGAGATCACATCATAGTGCATCTCCCCTTGTTTGTCGTATTTCACCAGATTGCTCTGAATGGTCTCCGTGGTGAAATCGTTGGTCACTACCAACTCCTGTGCTTCTGGGTCCAGATCATCAAGTGACGACACCACCAGCTCCACTGCGTTCAACAACTTACGTCCGTCGCCACCGCTGATACGCATCAATGCCTCAGGTTCCTGAATGACAATCTTCTTTCCATAATCATACTCCAGGGCTTTCACTGCCTTGTCAAGCATAATCACAAGATCCTCTTTCTCCAACGACTTCAGCACATAAACCTGACAACGTGACAGCAAAGGCGATATCACCTCAAAGGAGGGATTCTCCGTGGTGGCGCCAATCAGGGTGACCAAGCCTTTCTCCACTGCACCCAGCAGAGAGTCCTGCTGCGACTTGCTGAAACGATGGATCTCATCGATAAACAAGATAGGAGCCTCAGGCAACATGCGCGCTCGGTCGATGACCTCGCGCACTTCCTTCACCCCACTGCTCACAGCACTCAGTTGAAAGAACTGACGCTTCACCTGCTTGGAGATGATATAGGCCAAGGTGGTCTTGCCCACCCCAGGAGGTCCCCAAAAGATCATGGACGGCACCCTGCCACTCTCAATGGCACGACGCAAAACAGCATGTTCACCAATCAGATGCTTTTGCCCAATATAGTCGTCGAGCGTTGTAGGACGCAGCCGCTCCGCTAATGGAATGGTTGATTTCATCTTTAAAATTTTTACGCAAAGATACGTATTTTACCGTAAAAGAACCATGTTTTTGTTTATATTTGCCCAGTGAATCATTTACGTATGTAGCCATAGCTCAAGAATAAGATTCGACTAAAGCTTGATGATTAAACTTAACAACATGTTCAATAAAGACAAAAAAATGCAACAGCTACACGAAGCCGCCGTTGCTGGAGATACAAAAGCACAGTATATATTGGGGCTCTGCTATTTTTACGGTAAAAACGGCCTGACCGAAGACCTTAGCCAAGGTATCGCATGGTTAAAGGAAGCCGGCATGGCAGGCTACAAGAGAGCACAAAAAAAGCTTATTGAAATCATACCTGACAACTACATTAACGACTCCGATATTATCCATTGGCTCTATCAATACGACTCTTCCAGATACGACAGACTTTGCGCACTTCACCAAATGATGATGTAACCATGAAAAAATTAAGAATACTATTTACTATCCTGCTACTTGCCCACTTCGGAGCATCACAGGCTTGCACCAACTTTCTGATCACCAAAGGAGCTTCTGTTGACGGCTCCACCTTTATCAGCTACTGTGCCGACTCGCACATCCGTTATGGCGAACTCTACTTCACCCCCGCCGCCGACTGGCCTGAAGGTAGCATGAGAGTCTGCTATGACCGTGGCACCAACGCCCCGCGAGGCAGCGTGCCACAACCGCCACACACCTACCAAGTGGTCGGGTATATCAATGAAAATCAGGTAGCCATAGGTGAAACCACTTTTGGTGGACGTGAGGAACTCATCGACCCGACGGGTATCGTTGACTACGGCAGTCTCATGTTTATCGCCCTCGAGCGAAGCGCCTCTGCACGTGAAGCCATCAAAGTCATGGCCGACCTTGTGGAAGCCTACGGCTACGGCAGCGACGGAGAGTCGTTCAGCATCAGTGATGCCAACGAGGTGTGGTATATGGAGATCATGCCCAAGGGCTACACCGCCCAGGTCACCAAGACCGGCGATACCATCAACGCCGACCGTGGCGCCGTATGGGCAGCCATCCGCATCCCCGACGGCTATGTGAGCGGTCACGCTAACGCCGCAAGAATCACCACGTTCCCACTACGCAACGGCAAGACCTCCATCACTGACAAAGACTGGAAAAAACTGTATAACGAACCAGTGGAGGTGATCTACAAACACGACATCATCGACTTCGCACGCCGCAAGGGCTATTTCAGCGGTAAAGACAAGGACTTCGACTTCTCGGCAGCCTACGCCCCTGTAGATTTCAGCGCGGCCAGAGTATGCGACCTTCGCGTGTGGACCATGTTTAATAAGGTATGCGACGGCATGGATGAATACTGGGACTATGTCACCGGCAAAGACCTCACCCACCGTATGCCACTGTATGTCAAGCCCAACCGTAAAATAAGCCTCAGCGACATGATGGCCTTCCAACGCGATCACTTCCAAGGAACCGAGTTGGACAAAACCCTGGATCCAGGGGCAGGACCCTTCGGCTCTCCTTTCCGTTTCAACCCCTTGTACTGGAACTATGACGGGAAACCCTATCTAAATGAAAGAAGCATCGAAGTGGTCCAGACCGGATTCTCCTTCATCGCTCAATGCCGCAATTGGATGCCTAACCCTGTGGGAGGCATCATCTGGTTCGGGGTGGATGACACCAACTCAACGGTCTATACCCCCTTCTATTGCTCCATTACCGAAGTGCCCATCGAATATCGTGTGGGCAACGGCGACATGCTGACTTATAGTGACAACGCCGCCTTCTGGGTGTTCAACCGACTGGCACATTTCAAATACTTGTTTTATAACCGCGTCATCGGTGACATCCAAAAAGTACAGCATGGGCTGGAGGAGTTCTATCAAGAACAAGTGAAATATGCTGACAGCCAGGCTTTAAACCTGCTTTCCGAAAACCCTGAAAGAGCAATCGCATATCTCACTGATTTCTGTGCCCAAGCTGCCAATAACACCGTAACACGATGGAAAGAACTTGACAACTATCTGTTAGTGAAATATTTGGACAGTAACGTCAAACAAGAGGAAAACGGAACGTTTAAACGCAACGGCTACGGGTATCCCGCCAAACCTTCCCAACCTGGCTATCCCGATTCCTGGAAAAAACAAGTCATTGACGCCACGGGCGACCGATTCCTGCGTCCAGAATAAATGAAAAACACGCTTTGAATAAAGCATGAAACATTTCACGGTTTTTCCTACTAAAAGAAAGAAGCGGGGTATCAAATCACTGATTGTCCGTTTCATTAGGTCCTGAGAAACCCGTGTATTCAAACAAACAGATTGATACCCACGCTTTTACACGTGGGCGAAATCCTCTGCTTTGTTTTTGAAACACACGTATTGAATTTCTCAGGTTCAATGAAACCAAAAACAAGCAACAGGCAAACGCCTTATTGATTGCAAAAATACAAAAAAATGAATTACACGCTTTATTGGCCAATAAAAAAGCGAGGCATCAGCTCCATTGACTACACCCAGTCCTGGGAGTACCTGAGCGCACAACGATACTGAGCTGACACACTCGCTCTACAAAGTAATGTCTGCCTTAACGCTGTCCTTGTCATACACTTATTGAATTTCTCAGGTTCAATGAAACCAATCACAAAGTCCAGGCATCTTGTAAGCTGCTACATCACAGCTTTATTTCGGATTTGCAAAAATACACAAAAATCAACATCGTTTGGAATTTTCATAAAAATTAACAATGGCTTCGATGATCTCTTCGTTGTCATCAGAGATGGTCAGTAGCATGTTCTTGAAAATGCCGCGGTCACTTAGGTCTTTAAGCAAGGAATAAGCAGGCATGTAATGGGTATAATAGTCCTTGCCCATGAAAATCATCGGACTGGCAAAACCCTCTGTCTCATAATGGTTTTGACCTGCGTCTTGGAAGATTTCCTGCATGGTGCCAGCACTGCCAGGCGTATAAATGATTCCTCCTTTGGCAACCGTCACGATGCCATCCTCACGAACGCTGTTGTCGAAATATTTGGCGATGTCGGTGGCGAATGGCGCGGTCGGTTCATGACCGTAAAAATAAGTGGGGATCGCAAGGCTGTGGTAGTCGGATGTCAACGGGAAACGCTCCATCACCTCAAAGGATCGGCAAAGCCAGCCTTCATCCTTATAGGTGGGCGAAGGAACCAACATGGACAAGGCTTCCTCCACCTCACTGTCGGTACGCCCAGCCATATAGGCTCCTAAGTGGGCTGCTTCCATGGCTCCGGGACCACCTCCAGTGACCATCAAACGACCCATTTCGGTCAGCTTCTTGCTGAGATAGACAATCTGCCGGTACATGGGGTCATCACGACGACGGGCATGGCCGCCCATAACCCCTATCACCATTTTCTCATCATAACAGTCAAGCAGCTTATAGAGCTCGTAAGTGATGAAATGGTCGTGAAGGGCACGCGCCAGCGTCTCTCGCACCGTATGCCCCCGTTTGCCCTGTTTGATGTAATGTTGATAAACCAACGAATCGTGACAAGTGGCGAAGGTGGCTTCGTTGTGATAGTCGTAACCTTCATAAAGCATCTTGCTGTCATAGAGCTTTCGGGGATACGTATCAAAAGGCAGCCCCATCCTGCGGATATAGAGGCTGAGGTCGTTATTGGCCACGATTTCAAGCACACGGTTGACGATGCCTGCCGCATCAAGTCCAAACTTATGCATCAACGCCTGAGCCTGACCCGACTCGCCAAAACAGTCGTCCATTCCGATACGGATCACACGAATTGGATGGTTCTCGGAAAGAAACTCTGAGACGGCACCGCCGAGGCCACCTGCCACTTGATGCTCCTCGATGGTAAAAACCAAACGAGTGTCTTCCGCGGCTTGGTTGAGGATCTCGCCATCAAGCGGCTTGATGGTATGCATGTTGATCACCCTTGCCGAGATGCCCATGTGTTCAAGCATGTGAGCGGCCTCCAAAGCCTCCCACACCTCATGGCCAGTGGCCACCAAAGTGATGTCATTCCCCTCTCGCATCAGCTGGGCCTTCCCTATCTGGAAATCCTGATCCTCAGCAGTGAAGTCGGGCATCGGCTCACGGCCAAAACGGATATATACCGGACCATCCAGTTCGAGGATAGCTTTCTCCGTGGCAATTTTGGCCTGAGTGGCATCACAGGGCGAAATCACCGTCATGTTGGGCAAAACGCGCATGGCGGCGATGTCTTCCAAAGCCTGGTGGGTAGCGCCATCAGGACCAACCGACACACCGGCATGAGCACCACCGATGACAACATGTACCTGATTATAACAGGTGGAAATCCGGATTTGGTCGTTGGCACGATGCGCCGCAAAGACACCGTATGTGCTGAACACCGGTATCTTACCACTCAACGCCAAGCCTGAGGCTACCGACACTGCATCTTGTTCGGCGATGCCCATGGAGAAAAAACGATCAGGAAATGCATCCCTGAAAAGATTCATTCCCACTGAAGCAGTGATATCAGCACCCAATCCAACAACACGTTCATCTTTTTGTGCAGCCGCCAGCACACCTTCACCAAAACCGAGTTTAGTGGCTTTATTACCTTTATTAATATATCTCATAGTACAATAATTCAAGATTCAAGTTCTTTTAAAAAGCCTGGCAGTTGCTCTCTTGTGGGCACCTTGCCATGCCATTGATTGTTATTCTCGATAGAAGGGACACCCTTGCCCATGATGGTATCTGCAATGATTGCAGTAGGTTTACCCACCATCTCATCCGCGCGTCTCAAAGCAAGTTGAATCTGGCCGAAGTCATGTCCGTCAATCTCAATGGCGTTCCAACCAAAAGCGACCCATTTATCCAACAAAGGGTCGATACCCATGACCTGTTCCGTGCCACCGTCAATCTGAAGACGATTGCGGTCGATGATGGCACAGAGGTTGTCCGCCTTGTGGTGTGCAGAGGCCATGGCCGACTCCCACACACTTCCCTCCTGCTGCTCGCCATCGCCCATCACACAAAAGACACGGTTGGATTTCCCATCCATCTTCGCTGCCAACGCCATGCCCAACGCAACCCCCAGTCCTTGCCCAAGCGAGCCAGAACATGACTCAAGTCCAGGTAAACCGAACACATAACTCGGATGACCCTGAAGACGACTTCCCAACTTGCGGAGCTTCATCATCTCCTGTTCCGGAAAATAGCCAGCAGCTGCCAAGGTGGCATACAGCACCGGTGCGGTATGACCTATCGAAAGAATCACCTTGTCGCGCCCTTCCCATGATGGGTTCGAGGGATCATGACGCAGATGGTCGAAATAAAGCACCGTGAAGATATCCACCAAGTCAAGAGAACCGCCCGTGTGACCTGACCCCGCCTCCGTCAAGGAAGTCAAAATAAGCTCACGAATATGTCTTGCTTTGCTTTGTAAATCAATCATATCAAACTAAATAAATCTTTAACAATGTAATAAATACAAACAGCCGCATACACCAGCTTTAGAAACGTACCCGTCAAAAAACCGACAAAGCTCCCAAACGCCGAACGCCACGCAAGATGATCGTCGGTGCCATTGGTCTTCTCACCGATATAAGCGCCGAGAAATGGCCCGAGAAGCACTGCGATAAACCCTATCGGGAAAACAAAAGTGATCAGCAATCCAAGAATCAACCCAATGGTGCTACCACGTGTTCCCGCCTTCGTGCCTCCCAAGGTCTTCGTTCCCCAAATCGGAACCACATAATCCAAGACAAAAATGATGGCGCCAATAACACCCATAATCACCAGAAATTGAGTGGAATACTCGATACCATCAACAAATGACATGAGTAATAATCCTATGAAACTGAACGGGGTACCCGCAATTCCAGGCACAATAGCACCCACCACACCAACGATGGCAGAGATGATGGCTAACACGATGAACAACCAGCTCATGGCATATACATTTTAAATAGCAAAGTTATAAATTTTTGGGAATAACAATGCTTTTTACCAACAAAAACAAATACAATTTGACAATAATTCAACAAAATATGATTGCATATATACACATATTAATATATCTTTGCATCATATTTATAAAACATGAGAAAAACTATATTAATAATAGTCATTTTACTGTTTCATCACACGATGTACTGCATTGACTTGCATCGGGTGATTGGAGGAAGGTCTGCCGCTATGGGACGAACGGGATGCTGTGACATTAATCTCTGGTCGTTACAAAACAATCCAGCTGGCATCGCCTCTTTGCAAGGATGGCAATTCGGCTTGTACTATGAAAACCAATGGCTACTCAAAGAGACTGCCTTCAAAAGTGGTATAGCCATCAAGACCCTTCCCAACATCGGCACCCTGGGATTGCTTGTGAATCAATTCGGAGGAAGCGACCATAGTGAGAGTCTTTTCGGATTGGCGTATGCGCGTGCTTTCGGCCCCTACCTTCAAATCGGACTGAGAGCAGATTATTATCTGTTTCACTGGGGAGACGCCTATCCTCATCGTGGTGCGTTGGGGTTCATGCTGGGTTTGCAGTCACAACTCACAGAGCGTCTTCGTGTCGGAGCTTGCCTTGCTCACCCTGTCCAACGGCTGAAGACCCTTCATGAAGACCGTCTCCCCATCGTGATGCGTTTTGGCATAACATATTGTTTCACAAAAGATTTCATAGGACAATGCGAGATAGAACACGACAACAGCCGCGAAGGGGTAAAACTAAAAGCGGGTTTAGAATATGAGATTTTACATCGATTTCGAATCCGTGCCGGTGCACAACACAATCCAAACCTCCTCAGTTTTGGTGTCGGTTATATGCTCAAAGGGATTGAGATGGATGTCGCTGCAGAAGTCCATGCCTTGCTGGGTCCCGCCATCCATGTTGGTTTTTGCTTTGAGCTGAGAGGAAGGCCAAAGAACAGAGGTTAGAGGGAAAATGTTTGAGGCACCCCGTTAGGGGTTAAGCCATGGTAGAAAGAGAATATAGAATTAAGAATTTAGAATTTAGAATTTAGAATTTAGAGGGAGCTACCCCGTTAGGGGTTAAATCTCGGTAGAATAAGCCCAGGGTAGCACCCTCCCCCTCTCCGCTATGGAGAGGGGGTCGGGGGGGTGAGGCCCTAGAGGGGGTCGGGGGGTGAGGCCCTAGAATGGCCAGGAGGTGAGGTTAATATAACAAAAAAGAAATGAGAATAATATCCTTTGTCATATTAGTGTTTTGGGGGCTTAATGGTTTTACCCAAGAGATAGATACCATTAATGCTGGCATCGACAGCTTGTTGATGAAAGAGCATATCGAGTTTCTGTACCAAAGAATGCTCGATGATGTGGAAGCTTGGGCGGAAACCAGCGAGGATGAGGAAACCCTCAGCGAGGACTTTGAGGAATTGTTGGCTGAGTATGAATTTTGTCGTGAACAACCCATCAACATCAACAGCGAAAACACGTCACGTCTCAGCGAGATGGGACTGCTCTCCGTCTTTCAACTCGAGGCATTGAAACAATATCGAAAAAGATACGGAGACATTCTATACATTGAGGAGCTGCTAATGGTGGAGGGGTTCGACGAGCGCACGGTGGCTGTCATCACACCTATTATATATTGTGGCTACAGTGAAAAGGTCCAAGAACAAGAAAGCCTCACATTAAAAAAAGCGGTCACTCGCGGGAAACATCAGCTAACGATAAACTACGCGCAGAAAATCGATCACGCCGAGACATACGCCGATGCTGGAGACTCCTTGATGCTTGCCAAACCCAACAGCTATTATCTCGGCAGTCCCGCAAAGCTGCAATTGAAATACAACTATCGATACGGCACCAAGATAAGATTGGGGGTCGTCATGGAGAAAGACGCTGGTGAACCCCTGTTTTTCAATCATTTAAGTGACACAATACAAAAGATAGCAGAGGCTTCTCGCAGTCCTGGATTCGACTTTTACGGCTTCCATCTCTACGCCACTGATTTGAGTATAAGGGGGAATACGAGATCGGGATCTGAGGCTGATACAGAACACCATCACGGTATGATTATCAAAGATATAGCCATTGGCGACTACCAGCTCAGCTTTGGCCAAGGTCTGACGCTATGGTCGGGAATGAGTTTCGGGAAAGCCTCGGGGGGCAGCTCAGTGATGAAACGCGGCGCCGGCGTGAGGCCGAAGGCCTCCGCCGGCGAGGGGAAGTTCTTCAGAGGCGCAGCGGCAACACTGGCCTTTCACGACTTCCAGGCTACTGCTTTCTACTCATCACGCCGAATCGATGCCACCACCGTAGATGACAACAACCCAAACGACACACTCTCCGAAATCACCGATGAAAATCCCGACGGACAAGCACTCGTCAGTGCCCTGCAAGAAAGCGGCTACCACCGAAGCATCGGTGAACTCGCCAAACGACATACGATACAGCAACAAGTGTTTGGAGGCAGACTCGCCTATCTCGGCCAACAACTCGAAATCGGAAGCACTTTCTACCATCTTCGACTCAGCATCCCTTTGCAGCTTAAGCCCTCAAAATACAACCAGTTCTTTTTTCAAGGCGACCGTCTCAACGTGACAGGAATCGACTTACGATGGCAGCTACGCAAAGTCGTCTTCTTTGGCGAGCTGTCCATGAGCGACAACAAGAGTCTCGCAGGCCTGGCAGGCATGACCGCCAAACCTACAGGCTACATCGACTTCACCCTGATGTACCGCAATTATGGGACAAGGTATCAAAACCTCTTCTTCGGTGCTGTGAAAGAAAGCAGCCGAGGTCAAGCGGAAGAAGGCTTTTTGCTAAGCCTACAATGCGCCCCCGCTGCAAAATGGAACCTCCTCGCCCACTGCGACTTCTTCCGCTTCAAATGGCTAACCAGCCAAGTTTACACTCCATCATGGGGGCAAGAATATAGCATCCAAATCTTTCATCAACTAAACCACAACGCCTCCATGCAAGTGAGGTTCAAGTCAAAAACGAAGATGAAAAACAGCAACGACGACCATGCGTTCAGCTACTACCCTGTCTTTTATACCAAACGCTCCGTACAATTCCAACTCAGCTATACCTTTTTCAACGACTGGGTCTTCAACAGCAGGATTTCCTATTCGCACTACTTCAACGACGATGGCATTCACAGCCGAGGTCATCTTCTGTGTCAGGATATGGCATACAAGCCAGAAGGAAAGCCCTATTCCCTCACCTTACGCTATGCGCTTTTTGACAGCGACGACTACAACAGCCGAATCAGCGTTTATGAAAACGATGTGTTAGGAGCCTTCTCCATCCCCAATCTCTTTGGCCTTGGCTCACGGGTGTATGTATTGGGTAAACTGAAGCTATTCAATGCCTTGACACTCTATGCAAGAACGGGTGGCACTATAACCTCAGAGGATGTTAAAATAGACATCAAAGCAGAAGGAGTATGGAAGTTTTGAAAAAAACTCAGGAGTTCTTCTTATAATACTCTCTGAGAAATTCGGGCAACTGCCGCATGGCCGCTTGTTCACGCCATTGCTTGCGGACGTCCTGGGCAGGAACGCCGAAGACCGCTTTGCCCGGTTCGATGTTTTTATCCACTGCTGAGGTGGCGAGGACCACGGCACCTTCGCCAATCACCAAGTCTTTGTTCACACAGACACGTCCCCAAAGGATGACATCATCCTCAATACGAGTGACACCGGCAATAGCGGCATGGCTGCCAATGAGACAATTGCATCCGATATAGCTGTCGTGGCCAACTTGGCAATGGTTGTCCATCTTGGTGCCCTTTCTGATCAAGGTGTCAGAGGTCACCCCTTTATCGATACTGCACAAAGCACCGATTTCCACATCATCCTCGATGACCACACGGCCAAACGACTCAAATTTCATATAGCCTTCAGTCCGGCGTTGGAAATAATAGGCGTCAGCACCTATCACGCTGCCAGAATGGATGATGACATTATCTCCGATGACGCAATAGTCATAGATGGTTACATTGGGATGGATGACGCAGTTCTTACCGATAACGGTATGGTTACCCACGAAAGACCCCGGCATAATCACCGTACCCTCGCCAATCTCCGCGGTGGGGCTGATAGCTTGTGTGCAAGGCTCAATGGGACGGTAATGCCGCATGAGCTGGATAAAAGCAGCGAAAGGATCCTCGTGAATAAGCAAAGCCTTGCCTTCGGGGCAATCGACATGCTTGTTGATGAGCACAACCGTTGCCGCCGAGTTCAAGGCTTTGCCATAATATTTAGGATGATCGACAAAGGTCACGTCCCCGGGTTCCACCTTATGGATTTCATTGAATCCAGTAATGGGGAAACGGGCATCGCCGACATATTTTGCTCCTATCAGCTCGGCGACATGTTTTAACGTGGTTTGTCGGATTTTCATCAGGCCTTCACTCGTTCACAATATTCTCCAGTACGAGTATCGACGCGGATCATGTCATCCGTGTTGATGAACAGAGGAACACGGACCATTGCACCCGTCTCAACTGTGGCTTCCTTCAAGGCGTTGGTGGCGGTATTGCCCTTCTCACCAGGCTCAGTATAAGTCACTTGAAGAACCGTCTTCACAGGCATTTCCGCATACAGGATGGTCTCTGTGGAAGCATCAACCACGACATCCACAATGTCGTTTTCCTTCATGAACTTTACACCAGTAATGTTGTCACCAGCAATCGGAATCTGATCATAGGTCTCGGTGTGCATGAAGATGAAATCTTCACCTTCTTTATAAAGGAACTGATAAGGACGGTGTTCAACGCGGACATCTTCCAGTTTCACACCAATGTCGAATCTCTTTTCAAGCACATTACCGCTGAGGACATCCTTCAGCTTGATACGCATAATGGTATTGCCTTTACCAGGCTTAACATGTTGGAAGTCAATGCAGAAATAAATCTTTCCATCCATACGGATTGCACTTCCGATCTTAACATCTTGACTAAGCATAGATTTATATTTTAAATGATGAATTTAAATTTAAGCTGCAAAATTAGAAAAACCCGTTAAATTTTGCAACTATTTCGTCATTTTACCTCAAAAAAAAGTTTATTAAATCATTGGAACACAAGATCTGTAAGGACTTCCCTACCCACCAGTGCATTCAGATTCTTCAAAAGGGTATTCTTTGAATAGCTCAATTCAGCCCTGAGACTATCAGAGGTCAGCCGTACATAGAGCACACCGTTTTTTATATACAGATCCCTGGTGTATTGTGCGATGAAAGGTCCTACAATACCACTCCAACCCTTGACGATCTCCACTTCATCAAGATAGCCTGGTCCTTTGTGTTCCTCATAAAAGGCCTTGATCAGTTCACCGATGGTATTTTGATTCGGATCATTCATGATGGCAATAATGTGATATTCCCCGAGTCAACCTCGAAGATTTTATGATTAATATCCGTATTGTCAAAAAGATGCTCAATGCGCTGTTGTTGTGTGTCAGTAATGAATACCTGGCCGAAATGATTGTCACCCACAAGCCGCACCAGCTTCATGACACGCTGGTCGTCAAGCTTGTCGAAAATGTCGTCCAGCAACAGGATGGGCTTGTACCCAATCTTCTGGTAATTATACTCGAATTGAGCCAGCCTTATGGAAACCACGAAGGACTTCTGTTGTCCTTGAGAGCCGAATTTCTTCAGTGGATGACCGTCAATCAAAAACTCCAAATCATCCTTGTGAACACCCACATTGGTATAACAGGACGAGGTATCCTGAGGCAAACTTTCCTCAAGTAATTGATGCAGAGGCTTTTGGTCAAGTTTGGAAAGATAGCCCACCTCCACCTGTTCTTTTCCTCCCGACACCACTTCATAATAATGCTGGAAGATAGGCTTGAACTCCTCGAGAAACAGACGACGTTTGGCGTGGATGTCATCGGCACAAACGCATAAGGGTTCATCCCAAAGCTGAAGCAGTGAACGGTCGAAACGACGGGTCTCCGCGAACTGCCTGAGTTGCATGTTACGCTGGAGCAACGCTCGATTATACTTCAGCAAAGCATTGAGATACATCGGGTCAAACTGGGAGATGACTCCATCAATGAATTTTCTTCTTAACTCGCTGCCGTCATTAATCAAATCGCGGTCGTATGGAGAAATCATCACCAAGGGAAACTTCCCGATGTGGTCCGACAAACGGTCATATTCCTTTTTGTTGAATTTGAACGACTTCTTGGCATCACGTTTTTGGACACACGACACCAACTCGTCCTCCTTCTCCGCGAAGCCATATATACCGTGAATGCTGAAAAAGTCCTGATTATGCCTGATATTCAGCTTGTCAATGGTGCTGAAAAAGCTTTTGCAAAATGACAGATAATAAATGGAATCCAAGATATTGGTCTTCCCTGCCCCGTTGAGTCCGACAAAACAATTCACCTTCTCCGAAAAAGCAAGCTCAGCTGATTCGCAGTTTTTGAAATTGGCCAGTCTCAATTCCTTCAGGTACATTCCGAGAAACTTAGAACTTGTTGAGATCCATGGTAATTGTTAGATAGTTCGGGGAAGCCTTGATATTGGAACGTGAACGGGCGTAACTGATCTCGAACATCTTGATTTTCACTGCCACACCCGCTGAAAAACCGACTAAGGTACGGGCTTCAGGCACATTCATGACACGACGCTGGCCATAGTTATAAGCGGCACGAAGCGCGATGTTCTTGCCCAAGGTCAGCTCACCAGCAACGACGATATGAGAAGCCGCGTTCTTGGCAAAACGCACCAGTTTTCCATCTTCTTTGTACTCATTGGTAAGAGGGTCAAAATTCCCTTCCAAATCCAAGGGGTCAAAGAATAATTTATTCCACTTCTGAATATCATTATACCACAAATAAAAAGTCAGCGGAATATGGTCCATTTTTCGTGAAGCCCCAAGGTCGATAGAAAGAGGCAATGGAGAACGGCCCTGGTCGAAATCATTGAACAGCGGAACACCGATGTTGCGTGCTGTAAGCGAGAACACCCATCCGTTGTCTGCTTGGTAGGTACCTGCCACGTCCACGGCGATGGCACCGGCGGAATAGCTTTCGAGCTGATGGCCAGCATATTTAAAAGCCGCTCCGATACGCCAATGCGGTGAGAGTCGGCGTCCCCATCCCAAGGTCACCGAATACTCCGACCCTGAGAACTCACCGACGGTCAAACCACCTTCAGTGGTCTCATCGAAATGACCATAGTTATGAAATTGCACGGTGGCGGCAAAGCTTCCAATTTTCTCAAAGGTACGTGAGTACTGTGTGTTGACGAAGTTGATGTCGGTGTAATAATCCACATACGACAGTCCCAGCCTGTTATGCATGGACGAGTCGATGGCTGAGGGGTTGAAAGCCGTCAGCTGAATGTCGTTGTCGAGCACTGGCAGAGGAAGTCCGCCCAAAGCAGCCACACGGGCCGAGTTTGTTGCGTTGAGAAAAGCGAAAGTGCCGTTGGCCATCTGTGCTTTGCCAACTGTAGCCAGCCCCATCAAAAGGGCCATGGTAATCAGAATCGTTTTTTTCATAGTCTCTATCTCATCGGAGCAGTGCGTCAAAGGCGCCCTCTCCCTATTTTGACCAGCTTCCCTTCCGCCTCCAGTTGCTCGGCCAACTTGTCAAGGATGCCGTTCACAAACCGACGGCTGTCGGGGGTGCTGAAGAATTTGGAAATCTCTATATATTCATTAATGGTAACCTTCACCGGGATGTCATGGAACTCGCAAAACTCTGTCAGTGCCATGAAGATAATGATCCTGTCCATCAAGGCAATACGGTCATAATCCCAATTGGAGATATTCTTTGCGACCATATCCTGATATTTTTCCGCATTCTTCAGTGTGTCCCTGAACAGTTTTACCACGAACTGCTTGTCATCATTGACAGGCTCGCCATCCGTCTTATAAACAGTCGGCAACAAGGTCGTGCTTCCAAAGTCCTCATTCATCTCATTGACAAACTTCCAAAGCAGGAACAATCCCAGCTGATAGTCACTGTTGTATTCCAGGTTCTTGTCAGCATAGAAATCAAACTGAAGCTCATCGTCCGCGATATGGTTGTCGATAATGTCGAGAATCAACTTCTTGTCTTGGTTGAAGTTATCCTTCTCGCTATTCATATACTCCACATACTCAGGGTATTCACGGAGGCGGTTGTAAAACCCACGGATGAAATCCTCACGGTCGTCAACCCAGCTAATCTTGTATTTCTCCATCAAACGCTGAAGGTCGGCATTCCCCTCCAAGGCACAAATCACTCTGTTATGGATAAATTTCCTATTGGGATTCAGATCCTCTTGTGTGGGAAAGTTCTTGTGCAGATTCTCCTCGATTCTGCGTTCCGCAAACAATTTCACTTCAACCCAAAACGACAATTGGCGTATAAACAAACCATAAAGGTCATCCACATGGTTCAAAAGGCGACGCTCTGCCGCAACGGGATCTGTCTCTTCAGCCTGGTGATACGCATAGATCTCCTGCAACACCTTGACTCTCAAAAACCTTCTATTAAGCATATTCAAAAAAAATAGTTCGATTTTGCAAACGGCAAATTTAATAAATAATTTTGAATGTTCATGGAGGAATAAAAAATAAAAGTTATCTTTGCAAAACAAAACATCATCACACACAAAAACAACTCTAAAAAAGTAAACAACACATGAAGAAAAAATTCATTTGCCCTATTTGCGGCTATGTGCATGAAGGTGAAGAAGCTCCGGAGCGTTGCCCTCAATGCAAACAGATTGTTGAATGGAAAGTGGTTGACGAAAACGTCACCTTAAATTTTGTCACTGAACACGTTGTCGGCATTGCCAAAGGCACTGGCGATGAGATGATCAAGGATCTCAATGCCCAGTTCATGGGCGAAGCCACCGAGGTGGGTATGTATCTTGCCATGGCAAGACAAGCCGACCGCGAAGGCTATCCCGAGATTGCGGAAGCATTTAAACGTTACGCCTTCGAGGAGGCCGACCACTGCTCACGTTTCGCCGAACTGTTGGGCGAGCTGGTTTGGGACACCAAAACGAACCTCTACAAACGTATGATTGCTGAATGCGGGGCTTGCGAGGAAAAAATGCGCATCGCCCGCGTCGCCAAAGAACGTAACCTCGACGCCATCCACGACACCGTTCACGAGATGGCCAAAGACGAAGCCCGCCACGGAAAGGGCTTTGAAGGTCTTTACAAAAGGTATTTTGAAAAATAAGAAAGAATCCCTAAAACTTGAATAAAAATGATTAGCAAGAAATTAGCCAAAGCCATCAACGACCAAATCAATGCTGAGATGTGGTCCGCATACCTCTATCTGAGCATGTCGCAAGACATCTATGCCAAAGGCTACAAAGGCATCGCCCATTGGTTCAAAGTCCAGTTCCTGGAGGAACAAGCTCATGCCGCCATCATGATCAACTATCTGCACGCACAGGATGAGCGCGTGATCCTCGCCCCTATCGCCAAAGTGCAAACCGAGTGGGACAGCGTCCTCGCCGCTTTCAAGGACACCCTTGAGCACGAGAAAAAAGTGACCGCCATGATCAATAACCTCTGCGACATCGCCGACAAGGATCATGACCGCGCCTCCGGCAACTTCCTCGCTTGGTTCATCGACGAACAAGTGGAAGAAGAAGAGAACGCCCTCGACCTCGTCCGTCAAGCTGAGATGATCGGCGACCACCTCGGTGGCATGATCATGCTCGACAAAGAACTGGGCGCACGTGAGTATCATACTCCGGCTCCACTTAAATAAAAAGACAAAAAACAAAAAAACGCGAGGGCGGCTGAATACTCAGCCGCCCTCGCTCATTATTGATTCGTTCATTCTTCTATCCTATCATTTGCAGATGAGAACCTTTTCAGTCTGCGAGCCAAATTCCGAATCCGCCTTGATGAAATAGAGGCCATTGTCCAAACGATTCAGATAGTTCTCAAGAGTAGCATGGTTTAATCCATTGAAATGATAATTCAACAGATGACGGCCTGTCATGTCATAAACCGAAATCTCCGTCGGTCCCCCTTTCAGAAGGTCAACATGGAGGCAACCATTGGAGGGATTAGGGTAAATCCTGACTAACATCTCGCTCGGAGAAAAAGTGTCATCCACATGAAGCAACTCCAACGCTTGGGAGAAATCAGGAATGCCATAACCATAATGGTTGTCAGGGTTATTAGCCCTGTTACCACTCATCCTGATCGCATCACAGATCTCCTGAACAGAGGCATACGGCAACGCCTGACGCAAACAAGCCACAGCACCGGCAAGCACAGGGCAGGCAAATGAAGTTCCATCTCCATTGTAGTAAGGGAACCAACTGCCATATCCCGAAGCAACGTAGGTGCCTTCTCCCATCGCCATCACATCCGGCTTGATACGACCGTCGTATGTGGGGCCAACGGAACTGAAATAGGCACGCGTGCCACCATCATTCACCGCACCGACAGTGAGGATATGCTCCGCATCCGCCGGGATACCTAACGTGCAAACGCCATCGCCCTCATTGCCAGCAGCAAGGACACAGATGATGCCACGGGAAGCAGCGATTTCACTACCAATAGTCATGGGAGCGGTATGACCGTCAAAATGCTCGAAAGGATGATTCCATTGTCCCATGTCAAAATCGATATATCCCAAGGAGGTGGAACACACATCAACGCCTAAGCTGTCAGCATATTCAGCGCCAGAGACCCAATTATACTCCTCAACGATGTTTTCGCTGTTACCATCCTCGGTATGAATCAGGTAGTAAGAAGCCTTCGGAGCTGTTCCCACCATGTTGTTCGGGTCGTAGGCGGCCATAGTACTCAAGCAAGAAGTGCCATGGGTTGACTGTGTATAAACGCTGTTGGAGCCATAGACAAACTCACGCACGCCCAGCAAACGACCTTCTTCCCGCATGTTGTCGAAACAGGAATGTTCTTCCGTGCCCACAAAGCCACCGTCCAAGACTGCCACCACAACACCTTCACCCTTGAAGCCTTGGTTGTGCAACTCGTCAATCTTTATCTGTGTCACTTGAGCAGCGGCACCACCGTAGAAACCATTCATCTGACGGGAAGCCATAGCAGGCTTCATCTCCTCGTTGAGCCAATGCTCCTTCCTTTTCTGAGCAGCGTCGTCGTTCGGGCAGTTGCGAACCGTCGCAACAAAATCAAGGGCGTTAATGTCTTCCACCACCGCGGGATCCGTCGTCCTCACCGTAACGCCATTCAACCACTTTGAAGGATTGAGAAGCTGTGCGCCGCAATCCGCCACCGCTTGCAGATACTGCGGGTTGACCGGAAGGTCATACTCGTCGATGGAGATACCCAAACGAGCGCGACGATCTAATGCCCGTTGGCTTAAATAGGCCTCTGGAACATCCAAGGAATAGGGAGAATCATTCTTATCCGTGAACTGAACCCAGTAGATGTTGCTTGCTATCTGAGCCTCAGCAAAAACCGAAGCTACCAATAACAATAATAAAAGCAAAGTGTTTTTCATAGGTTTAAATTAGTTTTCTAGCTAATAGATGATAAAAGAGTGGCAAAAATAACATATTTTTATTTCATCAAGCCTTTATCTGAGGCAAAATAACTATTTTTGCGAAAATATTTTTCTATGCACATCGACATCATCGCCATTTTCCCCGAAATGTTCGAGGGACCATTCACCGAATCCATCATCAAACGTGCAGTCAACAAAGGACTGGTGGAAATCGGCCTGCACAACCTACGTGATTACAGCACCGACAAGCACAAGAAAGTGGACGACTATCCTTTCTCAGCCGGGGCTGGCATGGTGATGATGATTGAGCCCGTTGATAACTGCATCCGTCATTTGAAAAGCCAGCGCGACTATGACGAGGTGATTTACATGAGTCCCGATGGCGAACTGCTTGACCAGCCTTTGTGCAACCAGCTCTCGATGAAACAAAACCTCATCATCCTTTGCGGACACTATAAAGGCATCGACGAGCGAATCCGCGAACACCTCATCACACGAGAGATCTCTATTGGCAATTACGTGCTCTCCGGAGGGGAACTCGGCGCCGCCGTCCTTGTGGACAGTTTGGTCCGGCTTATCCCAGGGGCCATCGGCGATGAGACCTCCGCCCTCTCCGACTCGTTCCAGGACGGACTCGTCTCCCCTCCTGTCTATACACGCCCCCGCTCCTACAACGGATGGGAAGTGCCAGAGATCCTCCTCTCAGGTGACGACGCCAAAATCAACGACTGGAAACTCGAACAAGCATGGGCGCGCACCAAAGAACGAAGGCCAGAAATGTACGAAAAGTTGAAAAAAAGCGAGTAAAAAGACTCTAATAATCAAATTTTTTGTATATTTGCAGCCGTTTTTGAGGAAAAATATATAAAAAAATATTATATAAAATGAAGAACGCATTAATTCAATTCGTTGAAGATCAAGTTGTTGTAAAAGATTTTCCGAAGTTCAGAGCTGGTGACACCATTACGGTCACCTACAAAATTGTCGAGGGAAACAAGGAACGTCTCCAAAAGTTCCAAGGTGTTGTTTTGAAACGCAGTGGTTGTGGCAAGACCGCCACTTTCACCGTGAGAAAGATTTCGAACAACATTGGTGTTGAAAGATGCTTCCCCATCGCTTCTCCTATGATTGAAAGCATCGACCTTAACAAGGAAGGTGCCGTCCGCAAATCACGCATCTACTACCTCAGAGGTCTGCGTGGCAAGAAGGCCAGAATCAAGGAAGCCAAGCGCAAGGATTAATTCCCCGAACATTGACAACAAAAAAGAGAGGGTGACTAAAAAGTAGTCATCCTCTTTTTTTTATTTTTTGATAAGAAAAAAATGGTTATCTTGTTAAAAAATAACGAGATAACCATTGTTTGTATCGATTTATTTCTTATATTTGTAGTGCGAATTATAAAACAAGG
>JAEEGL013059676.1_pt1 | contig 21073 bp, 16 predicted proteins | sample 9134231 | NCBI WGS metagenome assembly JAEEGL01 (sample SAMN16246548, study PRJNA631951) | gut metagenome | biome: gut microbiome; feature: rumen; material: fiber-attached | host: Bos | place: Iran: Karaj | collected 2018-10 | reverse complement strand
GTAACCCACGCCCTGAAAGGGCAAAAGCTTTATAAATGGGCATCGCCCATGTGACTGCACGTCGAAGGCGTTGCCCACATTTAGTGCTTTTGCCCTTTCAGGGCGTTCGCGCCGTGCCCGTTTACCCAGGGCGATGCCCTGGGCTATATGCTCATTGGCCTTTCAGGCCGTTCCGCAACTAAATACGCAGGCAACCGCACAGCACGAAATTTTATTGCGATTGAAAAATCGATGACCCAATATGGGGAAAGCTCCAATGAAAATCTGAAACGGCTGAAATGAATGATTTGAGGCCCGATGAAAAATGAAAATGGCTGAAATGGACGATTTGAAGCCCAACGAAAATTGGAAATGGCAAAAATGAGCGATTTAAGCCCCAACGAAAAATTAAAACGGGTGAAATGAGCCATTTGGGGCATTTTGAAAATTGAATGGGGGTGAAATGAACGATTTCGAGCGTTTTCAAAAATAAGTTCAAGCGGCTGCTTTACATCATCTCACAGCAGGTGTCCTTCGTGCCAAACATCTCAAACATCGGGCAGGCCATTGAGGCCACCCGCAAGCAGACTTACGAGATGATTTCCACGTTGGAACGGAGATTTTGTTAAAAATCCCTAAGTATTAATACTTTTACGCACGCAAATTTCCCCAGTCGCGGAAAAAGGTCTACCTTTGCAGCCGCTTTCCGGAAAATCCGGTGCATCAGGCAACGTAACCGCTCCGATTAAGGCGGTCCAGCGTTAGCCCGAATGTCTAGGCAAACAACAATTAATCACACACAACAATGTATCTCGACAAAGAAAAAAAGACTGAGATTTTCACCCAGTACGGCCAGTCGGCCACAGACACCGGTTCGGCAGAGAGCCAGATTGCCCTCTTCACCTACCGCATCAAGCACCTCACCGAGCACCTGAAGAAGAACCACAAGGACAACGTCACGGCCCGCTCGCTGACCATGATGGTAGGACGCCGTCGCAAGCTGCTGAAGTATCTCTACAACAAAGACATCAATCGTTACCGCGCCATTATCAAGGCTCTCGGTCTGCGTAAGTAAGCGCCGACGATTGTTGGAAAAAGAAACTCTGAAACATCTTCCCCCTCTTTTCTCCGCGACCCGCAATGCTTCCTCCCCCGAAGTCTGCGGGTCGCATCCTTTTGTTTTTCTGCCCGAAACATTTTGTGGTCTTATAAAATGTTCGTACCTTTGCACCCACGATGAAAAAACTATACATAGAGACATACGGTTGCCAGATGAATGTAGCCGACTCGGAGGTGGTGGCCTCGGTGATGCAGATGGCCGGATATGAGACGACGGACAGCCTGGACGAGGCCGATGCCGTGTTCCTCAACACCTGCTCTGTGCGTGATAATGCTGAGCAGAAGATACTACACCGGCTGGAGGCTCTGAATAATTTAAAAATAAAAAAAATAAAAGATTCAAAAGGCTCGACATACCTCACACCCCTTCGTTCACAGTCCAGCAGCTCCCTCCCCTTGGGGGAGTACAGGGGGAGAGGTTCCCTCATCATCGGCGTACTGGGCTGTATGGCCGAGCGTGTGAAAGATGACCTGCTCAACAAATATGGTGCCGACCTCGTGGCTGGTCCTGACAGCTATATGAACCTGCCCGACCTCATCGCACAAGCCGAGTTGGGACACAAGGCCATCGATACCGAACTCTCCATGACCGAGACCTACCGTGACGTGGTGCCACAGCGCATGGGTCTGGGTCACAAGATAGGCGGCTATGTGAGCATCATGCGCGGATGCAACAACTTCTGCCACTACTGTATCGTGCCTTATACCCGTGGGCGTGAGCGCAGCCGAGACGTGGAGAGCATTCTTCGCGAGGTGCGCGACTTGCGTGACAGAGGGTTCAAGGAGGTGACGCTGCTGGGGCAGAATGTGAACTCTTATAAGAAGGAGCTAGAAGGAGTGAGAGGTAGTCATAAGGAGTTAGATGACGTCAGTTTTGCGAAGCTGTTACGCATAGTGGCGGAGGAGGCTCCGCAGATGCGCATCCGCTTCACCACCAGCCACCCCAAGGACATGAGTGACGAGACGCTGCAGGTCATTGCCGAGATGCCCAATGTCTGCCGGCACATACATTTGCCGGTGCAGAGCGGAAGCGACAGAATCCTACAGTTGATGAACCGTAAGTACACCCGCGAGTGGTACCTCGACCGTGTGGCGGCCATACGCCGCATCATCCCTGACTGCGGACTTTCTACAGACATCTTTGTAGGCTACTGCTCCGAGACGGAGGAAGACCACCAGCTGTCACTGTCACTGATGCGTGAGGTAGGCTATGATTCTGCTTTCATGTTCAAGTATAGCGAGCGCCCCGGCACCTACGCCTCGCGCCACCTGCCCGACGACGTGCCAGAAGAGGTGAAGCTGCGGCGGCTGAACGAGCTGATAGCCCTGCAGACGGAAATCTCGGCACAGCAAAACCGGAAAGACGAAGGACGGCAGTTCGACGTGCTCGTCGAGGGATTCTCGAAACGTTCGCGCGAGCAGCTCTGCGGACGAACGGAACAGAACAAGATGGTGGTATTCGACAAGGGCGGCCACCATATCGGCGAGACTGTCCGCGTCACCATCACCGGCAGTACCAGTGCCACGCTCATGGGCCAGCCTATTGTTTGAGACAGTTATGCTACAACAATTATATATAAAGAATTTTGCGCTCATCGATGTGCTTGACATGGAGTTCCGCAGCGGATTCTCCGTCATCACCGGTGAGACTGGTGCGGGTAAGAGCATAATCCTCGGTGCCATCGGCCTGCTGCTGGGACAAAGGGCCGACTCCAAGACGGTGAAGACGGGGGCTGACCGCTGCATCATTGAGGCACACTTCGACCTCGCCAATTACGAGATGGAGGACTTCTTCCGCCAGAACGATATTGACTTCGACCCGACGGACACCATCATTAGGCGTGAGCTGACGGCACAGGGAAAGAGCCGGGCCTTCATCAACGACACGCCCGTGGCCCTGACCATGCTCAAAGAGTTGGGCGACAGACTCATGGATGTGCACTCGCAGCACCAGAACCTGCTGCTGGGCAAGCACGACTTCCAGCTGAGTGTACTAGACATTATCGGCCAGTGCGACAAGGCTTTGGCCGACTATCAGCAAGCTTTTGCCACCTATCAGGAGACGACGAAACGACTGGAAGTCCTGCGTGAGGAGATAGAGCAGAACCGCCGCAACGCCGACTTCCTGCAGTTCCAGTACACAGAACTGGCCGACGCACGGCTCGTAGACGGCGAACAGGAGGAGCTGGAGCAGCGCAGCGACACGATGACCCATTCGGAGGACATCAAGGCCGCGCTCTATGAGGCCGAGGAAGCCCTGCTGGGCGACGACCGAGGCATCGTGGCCCAACTGAAGAAGACCACGACGGCCCTGAACGCTATCGCCAACGTGCTGCCAGGTGCCGACGAGCTGGCACAGCGCACCGACAGCTGCTACATAGAACTGAAGGACCTGGCTGCCGAAGTGAGTAGCCGGTTGGAGAACGTGGACTTCGACCCTGCGGAGCTGGATGCCGTGAACAACCGCCTGGACCGCATCTACGAGCTGCAGAAGAAATACCATGTCGAGAGCATCGCCCAACTGCTGGCTTTGCAGGAGGAGCTTCGCGTGAAACTCTCTGCCATAGAGAACAGCGACGAGGCCTTAGAAGAACTAAGTGCCGAGGCTAATCGTCTGAAGGCTGAGTGCCAGCGGCTGGCCGACGCGCTGACTGCCCTGCGCCAGAAGGCAGCAAAGACTATTGAGCAACAGATGCGCCAGCGCCTCGTACCCCTGGGTATGCCCCATGTGCGCTTCGAGACACAGATGGAGCGAAGCGAACTGAGACGTACGGGGCAAGACCGTGTGGCCTTCCTCTTCAGCGCCAACACTTCTACACCGTTGCAACCCGTGGCACAGGTAGCCAGCGGAGGTGAGATCGCCCGCGTGATGCTCGCCCTGAAAGCGATGATCAGCGGCGCGGTGAAGCTTCCCACCATTATATTTGATGAGATAGACACTGGCGTAAGTGGTAAGATTGCCGAGCAGATGGCGCAAATCATGGCTGAGATGGGAGCCGGAGGCCGACAGGTCATCAGCATCACCCACCTGCCGCAGATAGCCGCGTTAGGCACTACCCACTATCGCGTATACAAAGAAGAGACACCGCAGGGAACCACCAGCCACATGGTGATGCTCTCGGCGGAAGAGCGCGTCATCGAGATAGCACAGATGCTCAGCGGATCGAACGTCACCGATGCCGCCATTGCCAACGCCAAGCAACTGTTGAAGATTGATAATTGAGGATTGAAAATTGTAGATTGAAATGAATAACAAAACGAAACGACTGCCTCGACTGGCTGTATGGTTTTTATCATTTATCATTTGTCATTTATCATTTAGCCCCGCAGGGGCGCAGCCTCCCTCGTGGGCAAAGAAGGCAGCGAAGTCGGTGTTCACGCTCAAGACCTTCGACGACGGGGGCACGCTCGTAGGCAGCACCACGGGATTTTTTGTGGGCACCAACGGCGAGGCCCTCAGCTGCTTCGCCCCGTTCAAGGGAGCCTCCCGTGCCTTGGTCGTCGATGCCAACGGTAAAGAGTATCAGGTCAGCTGCATCCTCGGTGCCAACGATACTTACGACGTGGCACGCTTCCGTGTCGATGCCAACAAGACACAGCCCCTTGACGTGGCACCAGGCATGGCACCGGCGCAGACACAGGTGTGGCTCCTGCCCTGCCGGGAAACAAAAAACCTGCCTCAGGGAACCATCACCAAGACGGAGACCGTGCAACAAGAATATGGCTACTACACCGTAACGCTGACCATGCCAGAAGGTACGGCAGGTGCTCCCCTGCTTGATGACGAGGGCTTGGTCATTGGCATTATGCAGCAGCCTTACAGTCAGGACACTATTAGCTATGCCGTCAGTGCACGCTTTGCCGATAGCCTAAGCATCGGCGGACTGAGCATCAATGACCCTGTGCTGCGCTCCACGAAAATCAAGAAGGACCTGCCCGACGACATCGCCCAGGCACAGCTGACGCTCTACTTGGCTGCCGCGCAGATGGACTCCGTTGCTTACATTTCGCTCATCGAAGACTTCATAGCGAAGTTCCCCAAGAGCCACGAGGGCTACGTTGCACGCGCCCAACTGGCCGCCAACGGCGACAACTACGAACAAGCCGACCGCGACATGGCCGAGGCCCTGCGCGTCTGTAAGGAATCTAGCTCGTCTAATGCCGCTGACGATGTACACTACAACTATTCGAGAATGATTTACCAGAAGGTGCTGACACGCCCGGAGCCACCCTACGACCCCTGGACACTCGACCGTGCGCTCTCTGAGGCTCAGGCCGCCTATGCTGCTAACCCACAGCTCGTTTATCGCCAGCAAGAAGGTATGGTGATGTTCGCCCAGAAACGCTACGACGAAGCCTACGCCGTATACGAAGAGCTGTTTGCCTCGCCATTGCGTTCGCCGGAACTCTTCTATGAGGCATCGCGCTGTAAGGTACTCGCCGGAGATACGACGGCACAGATAGCTATGCTTGACAGCTGTGTAGCGCTCTTCTCCAAGCCCTACCTCAAGGAGGCTGCGCCCTATCTGCTTGCCTCCGCACAAGCACGCATGGAGGCAGGAAAAGACCGACAGGCCGCGTCTCTGCTTAACGACTACGAACAGCTCATGGCGACACAGGTGAACGACCGTTTCTACTACCTCCGTTTCCAGGCTGAGGTCAACGGGCGACTCTTCCAGCAGGCACTCAACGACATCTCCAAAGCCATCAGCATGAACCCACAGAGCGACCTCTACTACGCCGAGAAAGCATCGCTACAGGTGCGTGTGGGACAGTATGACGAAGCCATCGAAACGGCCACGGAATGTATTCGCGTCGCTCCCGACCACAGCGACGGTTACCTCTTCCTGGGCTTGGCACAATGTCTGAAAGGCGAGAAGGAAGAGGGACTGAAAAACCTGCGAAAGGCACAAGAAATGGGCGACCCGCAGGCAGAAGGACTGATACAGAAATATGCACAATAGCTTATGAACTGGGATTACGTATTGACAATATTCATTGCCGCGATGCTCGGTGGTGCCATCGGCCTGGAGCGTGAGTACCGGTCGAAGGAGGCAGGTTTCCGCACGCACTTTCTCGTAGGTCTGGGGTCGGCGTTGTTCATGGTACTGTCCATGCATGGCTTTGACAGTTTCCAAGGACAACCAGGCGTCATCATCCAGCGCGACCCGGCGCGTATGGCCGCACAGGTGGTCAGCGGCATTGGCTTCATCGGCGCGGGCACTATCATCTTCCAGAAAAACGTGGTGAAGGGGCTCACCACCGCTGCCGGACTGTGGGTGACATCGGCCATTGGCATGACTGCCGGAGTGGGCATGTATGGCCTCGCAACGGCCGCAACAGTCATGGTGCTCGTGTGTCTGGAAGCCATGAACTTCATACACCACCGACTCTTCGGACACCGTCGTCGAGAGTACGATGCAGACGAGAATCAGTTGCCTATCACCTAGGTAAATGCAAATAATTATTAAAAAATAACAATAAGTATAATAAAAGTTTGTTCGTGTCTCAATAAATCTATACCTTTGCACATCAAAGTGAATATACATTAATTAAAAAGCATAGAATAATATGAAGAAATCTACAATTAAGATTGCTGGCTTCATGATGCTGGCAATGCTCCTGGGAGGTCATGGCACTGCTTCCGCCCAGAATTTCGACCTGAACGGCGACGGTGCTGTCGACGTAGCCGACATGTCTGCTCTCATCAGCTACATGGCAGGGAATAAGCAGGGTGGACAATTCGCTTTTAGGAAGCAGACAGATGCGAAAAAACTCAGTGAAAGTGCTGGAACAGCAGTAGACTTGGGCCTTCCTAGTGGAAGAAAATGGGCCAATAAAAATGTTGGTTATTCCCAAGACCCAGATTACGGTACTTATTTTGCTTGGGGCGGAAGAACTTCGGTTACTGCAAAAGGAAAAAATTATGTCTTTGAAGCTGGAACGATGCTCGATGATAAGAAAACCGCTTTCACATGGAAAAACTATGAGTGGATAATTGAGGGCGGAACAACATGGAGAGATGTTTGTAAGTACACAATTCAAGACGGCGCGGAGGATGCTTGGTGGTATGGATATGGCCCTTATGGTAACGCCACATTCTGCGGTGACGGAAAGGAGGTACTTGACCCAGAAGATGATGCTGCTACATTCCATTGGGGTGGAAAATGGCGCTTGCCTTACACTAATGAAATCGAAGAGCTCTTAGAGTATACTGATCAGGTATGGGACACCGATAAAAAGGAGCTTCAGAGTGGAAAAACAGCAAAAGATGCAAAAGGCGTTTGGGGATGTTGGTTCATAGGAAAGAATCCTGGAAGAGGCGGAAGAGACTGGTCTAAAGCCGAAATATTCCTCCCCGCAGCAGGAAGTGCTGAATATCAGTATGTGGAATATCGTGACGGACAGTACATGTTCCCAAGAGGAAAATATTGGTCAAAGGAAGTTGATCATACCGGCCATTTCGGTCATCAGCCTACTTCAACAGCTGTAATATTGTCTATAAACAGAAAGCATTGTTGCGACAATGAGGCAGATGCATACGTTTCTTTCTATGAGCGTCAGTATGGCCTCTCCATCCGTCCTGTCATGGGCGACTAATTAAAACCTTTCCGCAATATCTATACAGACAGGCGGGTATGCTAATCACATATCTCGCCTGTCTTGCTTTATATTCCAACCTTAATATTCCAACCTTATGTGCAGACAAATCTCTGTCATTGTCCCGGCCTATAATTCGGAAACCACCATTATGGCCTGCATGGAGAGCATCTTGTCGCAGACCTTTTCCGACTTGGAGTTGGTGGCGGTTGATGACGGCAGCACGGACAGCACCGCAGCCATTGCCGACGGCATTGCCCGCCGCGATGGCCGCGTGAGCGTGCTACATCAGCCGAACAAGGGACGCACGGAGGCACGGCACGTGGGGGTGCAACAGGCCAAAGGTGAGTGGATTTACTTTGCCGACTCTGATGACACGCTGCCTGCGGATGCGCTGGCAAACCTTGCCCACGGTATCTCCGACGATACAGACATCGTCTTTGGCAATGGCTACACCCTGCCGGGAGAGCAGCGCACAAGCATATCTATGGACGAGTTCCGTCACTTGGCCGTAAGGGCTGAGGGAACTATCGGCGTGCCATGGGGAAGCCTGTACCGTCGTAGCCTGATGACGCAGCGTCTCTTCGACTTGCCCCGCCACATAATGATGGGCGAGGACTACATCTTCTGGCTACGTCTGGTGTTCTCCTCAGAGAAGCCCGTAAGCATCGTTCGTGAGAATGTATACTGCAAGGGCGAGGAACATACCAGCAACTGCTTTCGCTGGACTGCCGCCTACGCCCATGAGCTGAACGAACTGCGCAAGGAGGCCATACCTCACGCTCAGCATGAGACCTACATGGCAGACATGCTCAACGACCGCCTGGCCAATATGCTCAGTGTGGCGCAATGGAGTCCGCGAAGCGACTGGGCGAACAGCTCATTCTACAAGGAGCTACTGGCCGACATGGCCAGGCATGGCATCAGCCTTCCGCTCAAAGCCCGTCTCTTCCTCTCGACACCCTCACTTCGTCTACGCCGCCTCTACTCATGGGCTTGCAAGCAGTTGAGACGCAATGGCTAGGGAAACCACTACCAAGAATATTAACCTAAAATCATAGCAATATGCTACAGATACGCTGTAAGAACATTGAAAAGACAAAAAGCTTTTCTGAGGGAACGTCGCTCCTCGAAGTCTACAATGACTTTGCAGGAGAGCTGGAGCTACCTTATCCGGTCGTGGCTGCAAAGGTGAACAACACGCCACAGGGCCTGAAGTTCCGCCTTTTTCAAAACCGCGATGTGGAGTTTCTCGATGCCCGTGAAGGCCCCGGCCATTATGCCTACGTGCGCTCGCTCTGTTTTGTGCTCTACAAGGCGACACAAGATGTGTTTCCAGGGTCTAAACTCTTCGTGGAACATCCGCTGGAGAGGGGATACTATTGTAACTTTAAAAAGAAACCAAACTCCCCCAACCCGCTTCTTTCCGATGAGGATGTCAAGGCCATCCATCAGCGCATGCAGGAGATTATACGTCTCGACATGCCTTTCCGCCGGAATGAGGCAACAACAGAAGAGGCCATCCGCGTATTCGCCGAAAGGGGATTCTCCGACAAGGTGAAGCTGCTGGAGACCAGCGGACAGATTTACAGCGACTACTATATGCTCGGCGACACTGCCGACTACTACTACGGCCCGCTCGTGCCCTCTGCAGGATACCTCACTGTCTGGGAGTTGGAACCCTATCACGAAGGTCTTTTGCTTCGTGTTCCAGACTGGTACGACCCTTCGCGTCTGGCAGAGAAAGCCCCCATGCCCAAGACGTATGCGATGTTTGCCGAGAAGGTGCGATGGGATGTCATCATGCATCTCTCAAATGCGGGCGACGTGAACAAGGCGGTGCTGAAAGGCTACGCCTCCGAACTCATACAGGTATCAGAAGCCCTGCAAGAGAAGAAAATCGTGCAGATAGCAGAAGAGATAGCACGACGGCTGAGGGAGTCGACATTGAAACTTGTCTTAATCACAGGCCCTAGCAGTTCAGGAAAGACGACGTTCTGCAAACGACTAAGCATCCAACTGTTGGCTTGTGGCCTACGCCCCTATTCTATTTCTACGGACGATTATTTTGTGAATCGCGTGGACACGCCTTTGTTGCCAAACGGTGACTATGACTTCGACAACATTGAGACGGTAGAGTATGCCCTACTTCAGGAGCACCTAACGCGCTTGATGAACGGTGAGCGGGTGGAGGTGCCAGAGTACAACTTCAAGACTGGAAAGCGTGAGTGGAACGGTAAGAAACTGAAACTGACCGGCGAGAGCGTACTCATCATCGAAGGGATACACGCGCTCAACCCCTTGCTGACAAAGCACATCGACGATGCATTGAAATTCAAAATCTACATCTCGGCATTGACAAGTATCTCGCTAGACGACCACAACTGGATTCCGACACGTGACAACCGTCTATTGCGACGTATCATCCGCGACTACAACAAGGGAGCTTTCACAGCAAGGGAAACGATAGCACAATGGAAAAATGTTTGCGCAGCCGAGGACCAGTGGATATTCCCCTATCAGGAGACAGCTGACGTAATGTTCAACTCTGCGCTGAACATCGAGTTTGCCGTGCTGCGTCCTCATGCCGAGGTCATATTGGGCAGTGTGCCAAAGAACTGTCCGGAATACACCGATGCGCATCGCCTGATGAAGTTCATCCACTATTTCATCCCTGTGAGCGATAAGGAGATACCGCCCACCAGTATCATGCGTGAGTTCGTCGGCGGCAGCAGCTTCAAGTACTGATGTTACCCAAAACTCTTAACTCCTAACTCTCTCCCCCCCACTACGATGACAATCTCACCCTTGGGCGGCTTTGTGGTGAAGTGCTCCACAAGTTCTTTAAGAGTCCCGCGCACCGCCTCCTCGTGTACCTTCGATATTTCGCGGCACACACAGGCCTGACGGTCAGGTCCGAAGACTTCTGAAAACTGCTGAAGTGCCTTGACCAGACGGAAGGGTGACTCGTAGAACACCATCGTGCGCTGTTCGTCACGCAGAGCCTCCAGGCGTGTCTGACGTCCTTTTTTCTGCGGCAGAAAGCCCTCAAACACAAAACGGTCGCAGGGAAGACCGCTGCTCACCAGCGCAGGTACGAAGGCAGTGGCACCCGGCAGTGTCTGTACCTCAATGCCTGCTCGGACCGCCTCGCGGACAAGGAAAAATCCCGGGTCGCTGATTCCCGGCGTGCCCGCATCACTGATAAGGGCTACCGCCTGGCCAGCAAGTAGACGTTCAACGACGGCAGCACTAGTGCCGTGCTCGTTGAACTTATGATGCGACATTAGTCGCGTCTTAATGTCGAAATGTTTCAGCAGGATTCCCGACGTACGTGTGTCCTCGGCAAGAACGAGGTCAGCCTCTCGCAACAGGCGGATGGCCCGCAACGTCATATCCTCAAGGTTTCCCACGGGCGTGGGTATAACATACAAAATGCCCATTTTCTCACTCTGTACCCCGACCGGGAATCGAACCCGGAACTAAGCTTTAGGAGAGCCTTGTTATATCCATTTAACTATCAGGGCGATGGAAATCGGGTGCAAAGATAGTAAAAAAAGGCGACCTGAAAGCAATTTTATGGTATTTTAGCATCCTATAGGGGCTTTTTTTACAGATTTTTGTCTACCTTTGCACGCTGAAATGAGAAATCTTGAACAAATAAGCCTGCGGCTGTATTTCTTGGTGTTCATGTTTTTGAACAAAATACTGCTTTGGGCGCAGGATGATGATAATGACTATATGGGTTCCACCTCTCGATCTAGAGATGTGGATGCCTTTGATTCAGAGGGTATGATGGAATACCAGCCCATCCACTTTCGGATGAGTGATATCATCATGGTGGTTCTGTTGTTGATAGCCTGCTATGTCTTTGGCAAGATTTGGAAGGGTTGTTCTTATCTGCTCCTTGCCTTTGCAGCGCTGATGTATTATATGCTACGCTTCTAGTAGCCTTTTCGCTATTCTCTTGCACGCCAGTCCGTCGCCGTAGGGGTTTACCGCACGGCTCATTTCGTTATAGGCCTGTTCGTCATCGAGGAGCAATGATGTGTTCTGCACGATGGCATCGTAGTCGGTACCGACGAGTTTCACGGTTCCGGCGGTGACAGCTTCCGGACGCTCGGTGGTGTCGCGCATCACGAGGACGGGCTTTCCCAGTGCCGGAGCCTCTTCCTGTATGCCGCCGCTGTCGGTGAGGACAAGTGTCGACTTTTCCATCAGATATACGAACTCCAGATACTGTAGCGGCTCGATGAAGAAGAAATTCTGGAATCTGTGGTTTACTAATTCACGATTAACGATTTGCGGTTCTGGCTCTTCAGGACAAAACACCTCGTGTATGGGCTTGCGCACATTTGGATTGAGGTGCATGGGATAGACGAAGTCCACATCAGGGTATTTCACGGCTAGGTCTTTCATGGCGGTCACCATGCGTATGAATCCCTCGCCGAAGTTCTCGCGGCGGTGGCCAGTGATAAGGACAAGCCTACGGGATTTACTATTTGACGTTTTACTATTTACTATTTCATTGAGACGGGCAATGTCGTAGCCGCTGTTCAGAAGTGATTCACTTACCTGCTGGCGCAGCTCGCTGTCGTTTTTCATTTTTTCTACAACGATATGCAGTGCATCGATGACCGTGTTTCCTGTGACGGTGATTTTTTCATCGGCCACGCTTTCGTCGAGCAGGTTCTGGCGGCTCAGTGGTGTTGGAGCAAAATGATAGGTGGCAATACGTCCTGTCAGCTGGCGGTTCATCTCCTCCGGCCACGGACTGTAGATATTTCGTGTGCGCAGCCCTGCCTCCACGTGCCCCACAGGAATCTGCTGGTAGAAGGCGGCCAGTGCGGCAGCTGTACTCGTCGTGGTGTCGCCATGCACGAGCACCACATCAGGCTTCACCTCTTTCAGAATGTCGCGCATGCCTGTGAGCACACGTGTAGTTATGTCATAGAGATCCTGCCCCTGCTTCATGATGTTCAGGTCATATTCAGGGGTGATGTCAAAGATGCGAAGTACCTGGTCGAGCATTTCCCGGTGCTGCCCTGTGACGCAGACAATAGTCTCGAACTCTTCTTTCCGCTGCTTTAGTTCTATGGCCAGTGGTGCCATCTTTATTGCCTCCGGCCGGGTGCCGAAGACTAGCATTACTCTCTTCATCCTATACATGTGTTGCCAACCATTCCCCGCTGTCCTTCTTACGCTTTAACACCTTTAGGTAGTAGGTGGGCAGGAAACAAAAAAGGAAAAAACAATATGCCCGTAGCTTTGAATATCCAAAAACAGTTTCATATACATTGACATTGTACTTAATCAACGACAATTTGTCGCTTGAAACAGAATGTTTGCGTTGTCGGTAGTAAGCCAATGGCTCCGTCAGACAGTAACATATCTGACAGTCTTTAAGTATATTCAAGAACAACGCCCAGTCCTGGCGCTTACGAATAGCTGGCATGTAGTACTTGTGTCCCAGGTGCTTGATGTCGTAAATGGCCGTTAGGCAACCTATCTTATTGTCTCGCTTCATCATTCGCAAGGTCAGGTAAGATGGCGAGATATTCACGCCAGTTATCTTGTTGCTATCGTCGCACGTCAGATAGGATGAACTGCAGAGTGCACAATCGTGCTTTTTCATGTGGTGAATCTGCTTTTCTATCTTTTCGGGAAACCAACGGTCATCGCAGTCACAGAAGGCGATATAGCGGCCTTCTGCCCTCTCAATAGACTTGTTTCGGGCAATACCTGGTCCGCTGTTTTCTTCCAGGAACTCCACCTTTACACGTGGGTCTTTTTCTGCATAGCGCTTCAGTATGTCGCGTGTCCCGTCTGTTGAGCAGTCATCGGTGATTAGCAGTTCCAAATTGGTGTATGTCTGGGCAAGAATACTCTCTATACTGTCAGCAAGATATTTGCTGGCATTATAGGTCGGCATAATGACAGAAACGAGCTCTTCGCGCATGTCTATTCTGAATTTCAGTGCAAAGGTACAACTTTTTAATTAATCAAAGAAACATTATAGGGAAAAAGTACGAAACGGGCTACTATTCACGGGCTATTCACGAATTTTCTGCCAAGCCTTTTTAATGAAGGCCCTCGCATGATTTGTCCTGTTATTTTCTTGTTGTTGCCATCTGTCTCCATATTCCTTGAAGATATCGTACCCCGTAAGCTGATACATGGCTTGCATCTGGGCGATATGCAGATGATGGTAAAAGGGACTGGCAATATGTCCAGCAAGGTCGTACATACTCCAGTAGCTGTTACTAAAATGAGGCAACTTCTCCCTCAAAGCCTTACATGATTTCTCTAGTTTTTCCTTATAGTAGTCTTTATCGTTTGTAACCAACACGAAGTCATATAGTCCCCACCAAGCAAACATCCATCCGTTCATGACCGCAGGCAGATGGGTGTATTCCAGGAGTATGTCACCGTCAGCTGTTCCCCCTTCGCTTAGTGGTTTCAACATGAAGTCAACGGCTTTTTGTGCAGAGGCTAAGAACTGCTTCTCGCCTGTCTGGACGTAAGCTCTCAAAAGCAACGACGCTCCTTCTCCCTGGGCCATAGCCCCGTATGGGTGCTGGGGAAATCGGAAAAAGAAATTGTTCCAAGCCCCAGATGGTTCCTGGTTGTTAAGTGTCCACTCAGCACATTGCATGAATTTGTGCAGGAACCTGTTATCTGATTTTCCCGATGCAAGATAAAGGTCGTAAGCTCCCAGACCATATTGGAATATGGCAACAGGGAAAAGTATCTGTCCACCAGAATCGTCAGGCGACATGGGAAGTTCCTCTGTATCCAGAAGGTTCGGCAATCGGGTTACTTTCTCTTTCAGATTGTTATAGTAGCCTTTTAACTCTATTGCTGAGAAATGCTGGCCAAGGTCCTGATTGACATGCAGGATGCTTTGCCCAGTGAGCATAAGAAACCATTTCCTGATATTATAAGTGGTGAGAGCCATAGATTTCTAAGTGACAGTGTTTTCAGATAATTTCAGAGGAAAGCGTTTTTATTATATTCTCAGGTATGTATTCTCGTGCCTTTTTCAGACACATAGGCCGCATATCGTTTAAAAGAGCGGGATTGCTGGCACACTGCATCAGCCTATTGGTCAGTTGGTCGATGTCCTCCATAGGAAAGAGGAATCCAGTCTGGCCATCGGCAATCAGTTCCTTGCAAGAAGGACAATCGCTGGCAATGGGCGGTACGCCTGCCGACATGGCATCGATGAGAGTTCCTGGGAAGCCCTCCGTACGGAAGCGGGTGGGGAAGATGAGAGCATAATAGTTTCCTAGCACCTCGGTGCTCTTGTCGAATGGAACTATTCCACAGTACTTAATCTCCTCTGGCTGCTGGTTCATCAGCTGTTCAAACCATTGTTCCTGCCCTTCTTGAATAAGACCATAGATATCGAGCAGAAATACCCGTCTTCCTAGTGCTTCGTTGCATCTCCTGACAGCGAGGATGGCATCTTCTATTCCTTTCTCCGCCATCACCCTTGAAAAGGTACACAAATGGAATGGTGGTGTATCAATAGGCCTCAGGTCTTTCTCCTCCTTGATTTTGATGTTCTTGAAGTTCGGCATCAACCTTAGATTCTTGTATCCCTCATCATTCAGTTGGTCAATCATGTGTTGCGTCTCTACGTAAATCAAGTCTATCTTTCTGACAGCCAGTCGGAGGATAGGATATTTGCGTACATACTCTGGCAGCCAACCACCTATCACAACGTAATGCAATTTGCGTCGGAATGGAATATTCAGCAATACTATAAGTGGCGCTATCAGGTGTACGCCCTTGTAAGCCGGCATGATAATAACGTTCAGATGTTTTCGCAACATACGAAGCATGACAAATGGCATCTGTACAAGGAACTTCCAGCCTCCCATCGTGTCAAAAAATGCTACCTGCTCCTCACCTATCTCGTTTCGCAGCGCAGCCCCGACAATCTTGGTCTTGATTGTCTGGCCATTAGCCTTGTCCTTGCCAAAGGCGAAATGTCCTAAGATGGCAACTTTCTTCATAGCGTCCTGCTGCTTTTTTCAACAGCCTCCCTGATGGCCTTAATATATCCGTGTCCAAACCTCATATCGGGTTCCACGTAGTTTCCCTCTCCCCATTCATTCCACGCTTTCAGAAATAGAATCTGGTGCTCTGGCTGTTTGTTCTCGACAAGGTGGAGAGCCTCCTCTATAGTTACCTGGAATTTCTCTGGTGTGGAGTTGGTAAGTGGATCGCTGTTGCGTGCATCGCGTGGTGTACGGTCCCATTGGGGCATCAAAGTGGGATAGACATTCTCCCAGGCATCCTCTTCCACATAATAGTGCTTCATGGTCTTGGCATAGTCAGACCGCATAGACATCCACGACAGTTTTTTATATGTTGCTACAAAAAGAGCTTTCCTCCATTTTCCTTTGACAATGGTCTGCGCACGACCCAACCCAGATGAAATGACAGCATCAAACCCCATGTCCAGCACCTCTTGATAGCGTTCTGCTGCCTGATGGGCATCCCATAATTTCTTTCCACTCTTGGTGGCATGACTCGATGCGTTCTGTGTATAGCCAACGAGATGGATTCCAGGCAAACCATTTTCTTTTGCCAGCTGTTGCCATAGGTCAATAAACTGTCGGGCATCAGGAATATCACGTGGTGCCCACACGGCAAACAGAGGTTTCCCATCTACAGTAATATAGCGAGGGTCGCGAAAGGCTGGCAGGACATAGTTGAAGTGACGGACATAGTCTTCACTGTCATAGTGCATCTGCGCAATCATCGGGTCATGTCGCAAACTGGCACCTTTCGTCCATGTCTTATTTGTCCAATCGTGGTTGGCCCAACAGAGGCAGAACGGAAAGTCTGGCTTGCCGCTGGCCAGCACCTCCTCAAACGGACGCTGCAACAATTGCTTGCCATTACCAAACCAGTAGTGATAGTAGCAGAATCCCTCCAGCCCCGCCTCGCGTGCCAGTTCTGCCTGTTGTTCGCGAACCTCTGGCAGACGCAAGTCGTAGAAGCCCAGGTCGGCTGGTATGCGCGGCTGATAATGTCCGCGGAACTGTGGACGTGCCTGTGCCACGTTAGTCCACTCCGTAAATCCCTTTCCCCACCACTCGTCGTTCTCTGGGATGGGGTGATACTGCGGAAGGTATAGTCCTATGATTCTTGGTTTCATTTATTATACTATTTCCTTTTCCCGGTCAAAAATCTCATACCCGTTCCATTTCTCCTTAGTTGCGAAACAGTTGTTTCGGAAACGACCGTTTCGATTGTGCAAAGGTACTACATTTTTCTGAAACGACCAAATAGTTTGGCGTGATTCAGCTTGAAAGCCCTTTCTGTATGATTACATTCCCCATACCATGATGGGATGCCCATCATATTCACACTGGCGGTGCCAAATGCGCTCTTCCCATGACAGTTCCTGCGTGCGGTCGAAGATGATGAGATGCCCTTCGTCCACAGAGCCGACGGTATCCATATAGCCACAGGTCTGTTTCAGTCCGTCTTCGATGGTCTTTTCCAAAGAGCCACGCTTTATCTTCAGTTCCAGTACGACACGCTGGATAGGCCCGCCATAGTGGTCAGTCAATGGCTTGCGGATGAGCAGGTCGGTGCGCTTGCGGCCAAGTCCGTACTCACGGTCTATGTAGCCGCCACCATTGACGATGCGCTGGAGAAATGCCTGTAGCAGTAATTGCGGACCGGCCTCGGCATAGTCGAACTTCTGAATCCATGCATCGGCATTCTCACGGAAGAACTGCTGTAAGTCGAGCAGTAACTTCTCCATGTTGATACTGCCATCGGTGTTTTGGTACCACTGTGGCTCCTGCACGAGTACGTCTTGTGTGCTCCAGGTCAGTTCCCGTGGAATAATCTCCTGGTATATTCCGTTGGCAATACGGCGTGGCTTGCCTCGTTCACGCTTGATGAGTCCCATGTCCTCAACATATTGCAAGTCATCAGTTGGAACGAGTCCGTCGTCCGTCTCAGGGCTGTTGGCCAGCATAGGCTCGATGACCCTCTTTACCCTCGGCTCTTTCAGCTTGTCAATAAGCTGGTCGATGTGTGTGTCACGGCGGTAGATAATACGCTCTTTAGCTTTAAAGAGCATTTCCGGCGTGATGGTTACATTGCGATTACGGCCTTCCTCCATTTCGCTCGTCACTTCATTGGCTAAGGCATTTACCAGCCAGGGCTGTCCTTCGGTAGCCTCCCATACCATCGGAAAACAGGCTTCATCCCATTGCTGGCCTGTCTCAAGGGTGTGTTGCATATAGAGTTCATGAATCTCCTCCTTTGAGAAATTCCCTAACCGCAACGACTTTGCCTTGATGTTAAAGGCTGAGCCACCAGTAATAATATCCTGGTTGGAGAGCACGATGCGGTAGTCGCGCACATCGCGCACGCCGCAGAGAACTACGCTTTGTGGAAAAGCAGCTGGACGGTTGGCATATCTGGAACGCAATTGTCGCAGGACGCTTACCAGCCCGTCACCTACCAGAGCGTCTATCTCGTCAAGGAAAAGAACTAAAGGCCGAGAAAGACTCTGTGAAAGCCTGGACAAATATTCTGAGAGCATGGACTCAGGGACGGTGTCTTGAACAGCTTTCTTTATAGCATCCATGCTGTCGTCGCCCCTCACCAAGTTTAGCTCCCAGGCAATAGAGTCGATGGTGGCCTTCACGGCTCGCTCAACATTGTTGCGAGCCGACTGTCCTCCCTCCACATTGGCATAGACGGCTATGTACTCGTCTCTTTCGTTCAGGTAGTCTCGCAGGGCTAGCAAGCAAGAGGTCTTTCCAGTCTGGCGTGGTGCATGGAGCACAAAGTAGCGCTGTTGACGAATGAGCACCAATATTTCATCAAGGTTGAATCGACTAAGAGGGTCAATACAATAGTTGATGTCTGGTTTCTGCGGCCCTGCGGTGTTGAAGAATCTTTCCATCGTAGTCTTAATTTTTGCGCAAAGATACAAATAATTTTTGGAAAGTCCGTAATAAAAGTAAAAATTCTTAGGAATAAAGGTGATTCGCAGCCGATGTCTCGGCTGGCATGGTTACGGATAAAGTTAAAATCACGTCGGTATTTGATAAAATCCCGTCGGTGTTTGTTAAAATCCCGTCGGTATTTGATAAAATCCCGTCGGTACTTGATAGAATTCCGACGGGATTATCTGTTTCTTCTAGTCTGGTGATTATTTGACTACAAACTTCTTGCCGTTCTTGATGTAGAGTCCCTTCTTTAATTGACCATTGACCATTGACGATTGACCATTGATGCATCGGCCCTGCAGGTCGTAGACTATATTTTCAATATTCAATTCTCCATTTTCAATCTTAGCGATGTCCACGGTGTCATCGATGGTGAATGGGCCAGAAGCAAAGACGAAGAAGTTGTTTAATGTCAAACTTTGGAAGTCATTAGCGATGAGTAATTCTACGTAATACTCGCCAGGCTCCAGTGCTTCTGGCAGCTTGATGTTGACAGTGCCACTCGATTTGCTGTTTAGTGTGAGGTAGACACCTAGATAAGTCATACCTGCGAGCGTCATGAGTTTGTATGTGCCCTCCTCTTCGTCGAGACGATAGAGCCTGACCATTAAGCCAGAATTATAGTCCTTAGATGTGTTGTTGGCTATCTGGATGTCAAAGAAGCACCCTTCAGACCGTTGGTTGTAGGCAAAGGACTGGCAGTAGAAGGTAAGTTCAGTGATATCGATGGTCTTATGGACAATATAGCCATCCGTATTCTTGATGTCTGAGAGTTTGCAGCCCGAAATGTCCTTTTGGATTTTTTGTGTCAGCAGCACCACATATTTGCCTGGTGTCGGGAAAGATGGCGAGAAATGTATATCACTCGTGCTGCCGCTCTCAATCATGCACCCTGTTGCAGAATAATGTACCAGGTATCTTATTATGTCATTCTCTACGTAATATGCGTAACATTCCAGGGTACCGATGAAATCCTCGCCGTTGTTTGTGATAGGGGCAGAAGCGTCGTGACTGACGCCCGTCTGCTTCAGGCCATCGATGCGGAAATAGCGGGAAGTTGTGGTGAACTTTGGCATGGGGTGAATCAGCCTTTCGGCGCTTTCTCCATTCTCGTCGGCGATGATCTCAATATAGCAGTTGGGGCCGAATATCGGCTTCCAGGGGGCATCGGTACCGCTTTCCTTATTGACGAACACCAGGTTGTGACTGCCAGGCTCCAGTCCTTCTACGGAGATGCCTGGTAGGCTTATCGTAATGTATCCCTCCATCGTGGCGTATGAGAATCCCTTGAACTCTATGTCCTTTTCGTTGTAGAGCCGGGTGTAGTCTATAGTGCCGTCAGCATCACGTTCAGCCAGAGCGATGCTGAATATGCCTGGCTTGTAGGACGTATTTATGGGGAGTATGACGTAAGGCTGATCTTTCTCGATAGTGTTCCATCCCCAATTGGACAGGTAGCGTCCATAGTTCTCCAGCGGCTTTGTTGCCGGCTGCAGGCCGATGAGTGCTTTCTGGTTGCTGTTGTATCCGTCGCTCGTAGAACTGGAACCTGTTCCTGAGTCGTTGGGCTGCAGGACATTAATCTTGAAGTAGCCATTGGCTGTGCCGTCCCATCCCCAGTTCACATGGAAGTAGCCTGTTCCGTCCTTTACCTGATAGCCGTCGATGACGAAGGCGTGTCCGCCACCTGTGGAAAAGCCCGTATAGACCAGCGGGCGCCCATTGCGCAGTTCGTTGTAGAGCAGCTCGTCCCATCCACTGGGGGTGTAGTCGTTTGCCATGGCATAATATACATCCTGGTCGTAGCCGAACTGCGTTATGAGCATGTCCAAATCATATACCATGCCGTTGGAAACCTGTGGCGTGTAATCCATCTGAACCGTCTGTCCGCAGTAGCGCATCAGCGTGGCTACGGCTGTCTGCTGGGCGTCAGTAGTCACTTGGTTGTAGGTGTCCAGCATATTGTCCCAGTCGAAAGTCACGGCTGGCAGTTCATCGATGACCCTGCCGTTTGGCATCTTGTAGGAGGGTAGGGGGTCTGTCAGTCCCTGTGGCCAGCGGTGATAGTACATTACCTGTGCCAGGGCCGTAGCCATACATCCGGTGACGCACAGCATGTCATCAGTCTTCGGACAGAAGCGGTTGTAGGGATTCGTTGGGTCGTAATAGTTCTTGCCCTGATCCCACCGTGCAGTCACCAAGGCATTTATGTCCTCGTGGATGGCTATTGTCTTAGCCTTTACGCCCAGACGGCTTAGTTCGGCAATCTGCCTGCCCATGTCGTTGAGCCACGATTGCATGTTCGCGGGAACGTCATCGGCATCGAAGCTACCTTGAGTGGCATAGCCCAGCACGAGGTTGTCGCCCACGCAGTCATCGCCGCT
>JAEEGL011351290.1_pt1 | contig 21073 bp, 15 predicted proteins | sample 9134231 | NCBI WGS metagenome assembly JAEEGL01 (sample SAMN16246548, study PRJNA631951) | gut metagenome | biome: gut microbiome; feature: rumen; material: fiber-attached | host: Bos | place: Iran: Karaj | collected 2018-10 | reverse complement strand
GAGACTCACTTTGATTTCCGTAACGAAACAGAGTGTGCCTTCTGAGCCGCAAATCAGCTTGCACAAGTCAATATTGCTCTCAATGGCCTCGTCGATGGCATATCCGCAACTGCGGCGACGGAGCGACTTGTCGGGGAAGTTTTCCTCAATGAGTGTCCTCTTCGCAGTATCGTTTTTCCACGCCTCCAATTGGGCATAAATCCGCTTTTCCAGTTCGCCATCGCCTCGTTTATCTGTGTCGAAATAAGAACCGTCTGCTAAATAACCTTTCAGTTGCAGCACATGGTGACGGGTGGAGCCATACACCAACGAGTGTGTACCGCAGGAGTTGTTCCCCACCATACCGCCAATGCAGCAGCGGTTGCTGGTGGAAGTCTCAGGACTGAAAAACAAGTCGTAGGGCTTCAACGCCAAGTTCAATTCATCGCGCACCACGCCTGGCTGCACTCTTGCCCAACACTCATCGGCATTGATTTCAAGGATTTGATTAAGGTGTTTGCTCACATCAACCACAATGCCGTTGCCCACCACCTGACCGGCAATGGATGTGCCACCAGCCCGAGGTATCAGGCAAGTGTGCTCATGCCGCGCGAGCCTTATCAGCTCAAAAATGTCGGCATCACTTTCAGGATAAGCCACTCCAAGTGGCATCTCCCTATAGGCACTGGCATCGGTAGCGTAAGCGATGCGATGAATATGGTCATTATAGTAGAGCATTATTTCTAGCCTTTAAGAACCCTATCGTACATATCAAAAAGAATAGCCTCCTGCGATTCCCAATTATAATAATCTTTAGCAGCTTTTTGGCCATTATCTCCCATTCTTTTTGCCTCTTCTGGATTATTCATGATATAATTGATAGCATCTGCTATTGAATTACAATCATCTGGTTCCACTATTATTCCACAATAATACTTTTCAATAATATCCTTCCAGACATCATTTCCCGATGATATTATTGGCACACCTGCCATCATATACTCGAAGAACTTGTTAACACCTAATGATCCCTTTTTGTAACCTACATTGGGGTCATTATAGTCTCTAATTGTTACGCCTGCTGAACTTTCTTGAATGAATGTAAAAAGATTTTGATAATTTACTCTTCCTACATAATTTACTTTCTCCCAACCATCCTCTTTTTCTAATTCTTCGCGATATGATTCAGGAGCAAAGGTTCCAGCTAATTTATAGGTGGCGTTTGTATTTGGAAGGCATTTTATTATGTTATGATGCATCCATTGAGGTACTATACCACCCACAAAACAAATACTTTTCTCCCATTGTCTATGATCAGGAATGTCTATACTGAATGGATAATTTGTGATTTGATATGTGTTATCATTGTATTGTTTGAGCCTGTCAACAATAAAAGGGGTGACGGATACTATAGCATTATATTGGGCCAAATTTCTTTTTTCAAATATATAGAATAGTTTTGATGCTGGTTTGCGCAATAATTTGGGAAGCCAATCTTTCGTTAATAGAAATTCAGCGAAATTTTCATGATAATCAAAGATAACCTTTTTCCCATTTCTTCTCAACTTGAGACCTGCTTTCATTAGTTCTGGATCATGAAAGTGATATATATCCGCATTGACTTTTTCAGCCGCTTTTATTATAGGTCTCGTTGTCAACATTTTTTTTATGCCATGAGGTGGCATTGATACACCAATAATATGAATACCGTTTTCATCGTGACTTTCTACATTCGAAGCTACAAGATAAACATCGTATTTTTTCGTTAATGATCCACATTCTTTTACAAAAATACGCGTATCGTTATAACGATGCATACTGGTTACATGACAAACTTTTATAGCCATTATTGAAAGTATTTTTTTACTGCTTCAATGATAATATCTTGCATACTCCTTGTCATTTCCGTATGAATAGGAAGCGACAGCACTGAGTAGGCACAAGCCTTGGCATTATCAAGACTTTCGCCAGCACGGGTAATCGGCATAAAAGCCTCCTGCTCCTGCAATGGCAGCGGATAATAAATCATACTCGGCACACCCTGCTCAGCAAGGAAAGCCTTCAACTCATCACGCTTGTTGTTCTTAATCTTCAGCGTGTACTGGTGGAAAACGTGGGTGCTCTTTTCCGAAATCTTCGGAGTAATAAACAACTTTTCTTCTGGATCAAAAGCCTTTAACTGTTTGTTATAATAAGCACCTGCCAAGTAGCGCGAGTTGCAATATTCATCCAAATGTTTCAGTTTAACATCTAACACCGCAGCTTGGATGGAATCCAAACGAGAGTTGCAGCCAATCACAGCATGGTAGTATTTCACACGCTGACCATGGTTGGCAATCATAGCAATACGCTCGGCCAGCTTGTCGTCGTTGGTGAAGATGGCACCACCATCGCCATAGCAACCCAAGTTCTTCGAGGGGAAGAAAGAGGTGCAGCCTATGGTACCCATAGTGCCGGTCTTAGCTTTATGACCATCGCTAAAGGTGTATTCTGCACCAATAGCTTGGGCATTGTCCTCAATCACATAGAGGTTATGCTCCTTGGCAAAGGCAAGGATGGGTTCCATATCACAGCTCTGACCAAAAAGATGCACTGGGATGATAGCCTTGGTTTTAGGTGACAGGGCTTTCTTGATATTATCGACTGTAACATTGAAGGTGTCGTAATCCACATCCACCATCACTGGGGTTAAGCCCAGCAAACCAATCACCTCAGCAGAAGCAACGTAGGTAAATGCGGGAACAATCACTTCATCGCCTGGCTTTAGTTCCAATGCCATCAATGCAATCTGGAGAGCATCGGTACCATTGGCACAGGTGGTGACATGGCATCCACCCATATACTCACTCAAATGCTGGGCAAATTCTTTCACGATGGGGCCATTGATGAATGCCGTATTGTCAATCACATTCTGAATACCCGCATCCACTTCGTCTTTTATCTTAAGATACTGACCTTTGAGGTCAACCATTTGTAGTTTCATAACTCTTAATTTAATTGTCAACTATCAATTATCAATTGTCAATTAATACCGTACGTCTTCCCAGCCAAATGGGTGTTTAGCCAACGACATCTTGGCCAGCGGATGATAATCGCCCACCAAACCAATCGGCTTGGCATTGCGGATGTCGTGAACTATCTTTATGCAATTCATAGCTTCGCTGATACGGAAACCACGGCCTGCCAAAATTTCCTGATAGCTCTTGGTGTGCAGTTCCGTGAAACCTTGGCTGAACTCAAATTCATCACCGTCAATATTGAGGGTACGATACGTCTTCTTCTCACCCTGCACTGCATTCGGAGGCAAACATTCTGAGTTGATGCTGAGGAAATAACGCACACGGGCATTCTTCAGTCCCAAATAACCCGCCACACGGTCGAAGCTCATCACATGAACAATGTTTTCCTGCACTGGGCCAAAAATCCATTGTAGCATATCATAGAAGTGAACACCAATGTTGGTGGCTACGCCGCCCGATTTGTGGTTGTCGCCCTTCCATGAAGTGTAATACCATTTACCGCGCGAGGTGATATAAGTCAGTTCAATATCGTAAACTTTGTCTTTCGGGCCTGCTTCAACTTTTTTCTTCAGAGCAGCAATGCTGTCGTGAAGACGGAGCTGAAGAATATTGTACGCCTTTTGTCCTGTTTCCTCTTCAGCCTTCATCAACTCTTCAAGGTTCCAAGGATTGAGCACAACAGGCTTTTCGCAAATCACATTCGCACCCAGTCGTAAACCATAGCGGATAAAAGCATCATGGGTATAGTTAGGGGTACACACGGTGAGCCAGTCAATCTTGTCGGATGTACCTTTCAACTTGCTGCAATAGCGGTCGAATTGCTCCTGCTCGGTGAAAAATGAACAATCGGGGAACGAACTGTCGAGACGACCCACACTATCAAATTTGTCATAAGCTGCCACCAGGTTGTTACCAGTGTCAGCGATAGCCTTCAAATGCCGGGGAGCGATGTATCCAGCGGCACCAATCAATGCAAAATTTGCCATATTACTACTTATTTATTAATATTTCAATTACTTTTTTCAATATATACTCCTGAGACTCCCATTTAATTTGATTTGTTAGATTATGAATGCTTTTCACAAACATATCACGTTTTTCCAAAACAGTTTGTATTCCTTCTACAATCAATTCTATATTATCACCATCGGTTTCCACACTTACACCAACCCCCATATCCTCAACAACAGACTTCATTGACGGGTTGGAACCCACAACAACAGGGAGGCCAGCATCAATTGCTTGATACAAACGGTTGGCTTCGCAGTAATAATTGTTCGGACTAGTGTTTTTATAAAAGACCAAACTCAGATGACACAAAGCTAAGTACTGTGGTACTTTCAGCACCTTGAAATTACCAGCGAAACAAATACGATTATCAACTTCAGCTTTACCATATTCCTTGATAACTTTCTGTTTTGCTGATTCCGATACAGAGCCCAATACAATAGCACAAATTTCTGGAACATTCAGCACAGCCGACAGTGACTCAAAGGAGGCACGGGAATCATTACTCAACCCTTGGAGATACACACACGTCCTGCTCCCAATCCATTCCTTGACTTCATAATAGCGGGCATCATACTCTGGGTCAGTTTCACTGAACTCTGGGTAATTCCTAACAACAAAATGCTTTTCTGCGTTCTTAATAAGACCCTGTTGCATTAAATAATCAATCCTATATTGATTGGCGTGTACCAAGACTTTGCATTTGTTAAAAATATGTTTGAGCAGAATCCTTTTCCACGTTGAGCCCATTAAAAACAACGGCAACTCCCGCAAGTCCCAGAACAGTATTTTTTTTCGAATAAATAACAACGATGGAGTTGGTTCATCACCAGAGTTCCAAATTATATCGTATTTCTTTAGATCGTCCTTAATGGCTTTATAATAGTCAATACTTTTCTTAAACAGATGGCTACCTCGAGTCAGTTGGGATCTACTTTGTAAACCCACAGATCGGAACGGCATTCCAAAACTAGTAACCGATTCATACTCGCGATTTTCCTCCATCATTACAAAAGCCTTCATCTCTACAAACGGGAACATCCGCCTTATTGAAGAATATTCTTTACGTAACCTGTCATCATTCTCAATGTTAGGAATTTTTCTCAGCACTGCTATTTTTACTGTCTTTTCTTCCATTGTATTATCGTTTTTATAATCGTATCATTTTCAAATTCACATTTTGCTCGCATGGTCTTGGATTGTTCCAAAACACCGTAAGAAGGTGACACTGTATCACCCACTAACTCCAACAACATCGGTTTTTCAAATGACAAAGAGATTAAATATGAGGAACTCTTAAGTTCAAAGCCATTTTTACACATTTGCACTTCTATTTGAGGGGCGAGATGGAATGACAATACAGCGGTGTGATTCTCTCCCTTTTTGGACAATTGGTCTATTAACACCATTGAGTTGTCCAAAACTTCGATTTCTCTACGATGAGTCATTTCACCTTTAAAAGTACTATACTCTCCAACAACATATGTATCCGAACTACGGTAGAAACATGTCTTTCTAGAATTCTTTGTAGCCAAAAAAACTTTTTGGGGTGTAATGAAATTCTGTTCCTCTCCGTCAACCACAACCGTATTATGCTTCAACGTTGATCGGAACTCATTGCTTTTTTCAGGTTCTGGAGTATAGATATAGGCCCCAGGGTCAATAATGATATCATCTTCCCCAAGAGAAAACTCAAAAGAAAGTTTGTCATTGTGGGTATGTGTACCTATCGTCTGACGTGCGGAATCATAACCACTTTGCTCACCATTAGTTATAAAAAGATAAACCTCATCCTTTCTAATCACAGCGTGTCCAGCATCATAGAATAATCTTGAATTGCTATTCTTTTCAAATGCAACAGGTTCAATACCTTCAGAAATAAATAGTATCTCAGTACTATTCGATTCCGTCAAGTAATTATGCTCTCTAAAATCCCTTCGGACAAAGGGAAGAAAGCGTCCATCGTCATTGTCTTCAACTAATGGGCTCCGTTTGTTAGGTTTAGTATAAATATCTATGTACAACAACATACTTCCTGCTCTATACTCGATATCTGCTGGAACAGAAACACCATTTCTTTTGAGCACGTAAATAGAAGAAATAACCATTTCGGTCATCAAGCGATGATAAGAAACACTTCTCTCAAAATGAACACCTGATGGTAGTACTTGAACACGTATTTCCTCATATAATGCAACTATCGCATAGTCTAACCATTGGCCCCCTTTTTTGCTGTCTTGAAATAGCAAGCCAAGATACACCAATCCAACAAGATCTGAGAAGAGGTGATTGTTACTATAAGGTACGGTTCTTTCAAGGTTATTGTAAATAAACCAAGCATGTTGATAGAAACTTTTGAACAATTTGGCAATGAAAACGTCTGTTACGGCAGGTGAACCCATCACCATACCGACGGCATACATCCAATTAACAGCCCGTATAGCCACATCCATCGTACAGGCCCAATTGACGCTATACATAAATGGGTTCTCACATAGCCAGTCCTCTATCTCATCAACCACTTCTTGTGCATACTTATCCTCATGAGTTATGAGATATGCTTCTCCAAGCCAAAGAAGATGGTGGCCACGACTCAGTTCCCAAGGTACCTTAATATCAGCACCTTTTGCAGTCAATTGTCGTTGTTTCAGATAGAACAAACCTTTTCTCCATTTATTCCCCGTCTTGAAATCTTCATTCCATTTTATTTTAGGCATATTGACTTTCCCAGAGCCCAGATACTCAAACTGGTGATCAAGTGTCTGATTTGCCGATGAAAGAATAGTGGCCCTATCCTTTTCCGAAACCTGAGACACCACATCATAAATATCTCCTATAACGGACAAGAGTTGTGGTTTAAAGGCTTTTTTATCAGGAACATCGCCAAGCCCTCTAACAGAGATTATAGATACAGGTAAAAAGCGCCAAAACTTATTTTTGCGATGGGTTATCTGGTTGACAACCTTACTGAAAAAGATATGATATGGGTATAGATTCAACATCTTTATTATTTATTTTTAGAAATCTACTATTTGGCCATCACTCTTGAGAGCTCGTTATACTTATTTCTGTTGTTCGAATAAGACTTGATACTGATATGGGACTTTGCCCTTTTATTAACGCTTCGTACAAAGCAATCCACTCTTCTTCATGACCTTTTTTTGATACAGCCGATTTCAATTCCTTTACTTTTACACCAAACCCCGTAATGAGTTTATAGTCATCCATAATGACACTCTTGTTCTCCCAATGCACTTCCATATACTCTTTGGGAAGCTCTTTGCTACCACATGAAAAATATTCTATCTCGGCAACCGATCCGTCCTCAAATTCCATGGTGATAAAGCGATTGTCTTCACTTAAGTAAAGACCAGCCTTGGGTTTGAAATGAGCAACCGAACAATCGGCCACAGGGCTGGCTATCAGGAATTGCATCAGGTCGATTAAATGGCAACCTTCGCCAATGATTCGGCCACCGTCACCATGCACCCAAGCATCAGCAGGAACATATCCAGCATTCATCCGATAACGAATAAAAACAGGAGCCGTTCGGTTGTCTAAAAGACGTTTTATTTCTCGTGCATGTTTGCTGAAACGGCGATTGAAACCTACCATCAGTATGGGCATTGGTTTGCCTTCATTATCTACATAGTACTTCTTTATCTCTTCCAATTGTTCAAGCGTTGTAGCCAATGGTTTCTCCACATACACATTTTTGCCCGCCTTTAGCCCTTTCAACACCAGTTCCGCATGATTGTAATGGCGGGTGCAAATCATAACCAAGTCGATGTCAGGGTCGTTAAAAACATCATCTTGTTCAGATGATATTATTTCTGCTTTAAACTGCCTCCCCGCATTCAATGCTTTTTCACCACTTCGATTGACGATTGTTTTAAGTTGGTATTTCTCTGGGTGAGCTGCAATTATCGGAAGTAAAACAGTTGTAGCAAAACTACCAGCACCTATAAGACCTATTTTTATTATGCTTTTATTTACAGGTTTGGCTGCAGCCAATTTAATTGGGTTATTATCTACTGTTTTTTCATTGTCAACACCATAATCTATTATGGTTATAATATGATTACCCGGGTCATTCTGAATGCCATCATAAGCTTTCCCTGCATCTTCTAATGGATATATCTTAGGTGCAATTCTTTCAACATCAATTTTTCCATCACGCACCAACTCCAAAAACGAATAAATATTACGATTTTCTGTCCATCTCACGTATGCGTACGGGTATTCTACACCTTTCCCCTCATAATCAGAATCATATCGTCCAGGGCCATAACTAGTCGAAATAATAAAATCAATCTCGTCTTTATATATATCACCCCTATTAATGTTCATTCCCGACACCCCCAACAATACCACTTTCCCTTTTTTTCGACACATTCGAAAGCTTTGCGAGAGGGGTTCATCACTATGTGTGGCTGCCGTAAATAGTACTGCATCGGCACCATAACCATTAGTCCAATTACGTATCGCTAAGACAGGATCCTCATCGGCCGAGTTAATAACTTTGTCTGCTCCCAGTTCTTTTGCCAACGCCAAGCGAGCTGAATTCACATCTGTGCAAGCGACTTTAACACCTGATGCTTTAAGCATCTGAATAGCTAGTAAACCCATAAGGCCACAACCTACAACTACGCCAAACTCACTAAGCCTGAGATCAGCCCTTCTTACCCCATGCATAGCTATAGAGCCAACTGTACCTAATGAAGCAAGTGATAACTCCAACCCATCAGGGACTTTAACAACCAGATTTCTTGGAACGCATACAAATTCTGAATGATTGGCTGTATTACCACCAGCAGCAACATAATCTCCAACCTTGATATCTGTAATATTTCTACCTACTGCAATAACCTGACCAGAAATAGAATATCCAGAACCGCCCAATTTTTCCATTGATGAATCCACCTTCCCGATCAACTTTTTCACACCCTCTTTTTGGGCTATTTCCAAAGCCTGCTTAATCTGCTCAGGATGATTTATAACACGTTTGAGCAATGACGTACTGGCTCCTTGAACGGCAGAAATTTCTGTACCGGCAGAGATGCAGCTATAATGAACCCGGATAAGAATGGAGCCTGCCGAAAGAGAAGGAATAATTGTATCTTTTACAACCACACCATTCTTTGACGTGAAAACTTGTTTCATCTTACTAACAATTAAATGAATTATAATCTACCATCCACCAATTCTCTTGGCAAAATACATTTTACATCAAATATCACATGTTTTTTTTCAAGAAGCTCGTCCCAATTTACATCATTCTCACGGAATTGCTTGTGAGCCACGGCCACAATGGCGGCATCAAACTTACCCTTAGGCATTTCCGAAACAATATCAATACCATACTCGTGTTTCACCACATCAGGATTAGCCCATGGGTCATACACCACCACGTTGACATTGTATTCCTGCAAAGCGTGATAAATGTCAATCACACGGGTGTTACGCACATCGGGGCAGTTTTCTTTGAAGGTGAAGCCCATAACGATAATGTTGGACTTCAACACTTGGATACCCTTCTTCAACATGTGCTTGATGGTCTGGTCAACCACGTAGGCACCCATTCCGTCGTTCATACGGCGACCGGCAAGGATAATCTCAGGATTGTAGCCCATACGCTGTGCACACTGAGCAAGGTAATACGGGTCAACACTGATACAGTGACCGCCCACCAAACCCGGGTTCATCTTGATGAAATTCCACTTGGTGCCGGCAGCTTCAATAACATCGGTGGTATCAATACCCATCAGCGTGAAAATCTTCGAAAGCTCGTTGAAGAAAGCAATCATAATGTCGCGTTCTGAGTTCTCAATCACCTTGGCTGCCTCGGCCACCTTCATTGAAGGAGCCTTATGGGTACCGTTCTTCAGAACTGAGTTGTACACATTGTCAACGATATCGGCCACCTCTGGAGTTGAACCCGATGTGATCTTCTTGATCAATTCCACGGTGTGAACCTTGTCACCCGGGTTGATACGCTCAGGACTGTAACCTGCAAAGAAATCAACATTGAACTTCAAACCAGACACTCGCTCAACCACAGGGATACACTCATCTTCGGTAACGCCAGGGTACACAGTGGACTCGTAAACAACGATGTCACCCTTACCGATGACTTTACCAACGGTTTCCGATGCGCCCCAAAGAGGCTTCAGGTCGGGAGCCTTATTTTCATCGACAGGAGTTGGCACGGCAACCACATAGAAGTTGCAGTCGCGAATCTTGTCCAAATCGGTGGTGCAGATGAAGCCGTGGTTCTTGATGGCATCCTGCAACAGGTCGTCAGCCACTTCGAGGGTGGCGTCGTGGCCAGCCATCAGCGCGTCCACACGCTTTTGATTCATGTCGAAACCCACAGTGGGGTACTTTGTTGAGAACAGGCGAGCCAGGGGCAAGCCAACGTAACCGAGACCGACTACGCAAATCTTAATTTTTTTATCCATAGGAAAATATTTAATAGCTGTTATTTTTATTTATTGAGTCTGATGGTAATAAAAGGTCGTAAAAAAACGGAATGATATAAAAGCATATACTATTTTGAATACAATATAATACCGGGTTAAAAAAACCAATCATTATATACAACAAGAAAACAACTTTCAGATTTCTATTAGCTGCCACATTTTTTGCAGATTGAATAAGGACATAGAATAGCAATAAGGCAAAAAAACCATACTGGGCTAAAGAATCCACCCATTCAGCATGGTTTCCAATCACATCCCCTTCAAATAGAGTTCTATTATTAGTCATGTGATTAACACCAAATAAAGGATGCTGTGCGAAAGTATTAAGGGAATTTATAGACCTGTAAAATCTAGATCCAAATGATGTCGCATCGTCTATACTCCCCTTTGTCATAAAATTAGATATGTCTTCAAGCCTATATGATATTGTTGCATAATCCGTACCTGTAGAAAGCATCTGATTGTGAAAATACGGAACTACATTATTAAATATCACAATCAAGATAACACTCATAATGGATAGTTTAATAATCCAGTTTTTTTTCTTATAAAGATAGGCAAGTAAAGTTCCTATTCCCAACAACAGAATTGCCGTTGTATTCATTGATTGAATCACAACAAAACCGATTAAAGATAGCCAGATAATAGAAAACGCTAATACTGTTCCATTATTATTTTGCTTTATTGTATGTCTTTTTCTAATAACATATATTAAAAGACAAAAAACCAATGTAAGACCATATATGTAATGGAAAGCGGTATTTAAATAACCCTCATCACCAAAATGCTGTTTTAAGCCTTCTACAACGGAAATATTAATTGTTTGCATCATCTGGTATGAATTAATAACGAACATCACCAAAAACACAATACAAAGTAATTTTTTTTTCTTATCATCATACATCCCATATAATTCATACATAACAAAAGGTGATAATAACTCAAGCATAGTAAATACTCTATTGAAACAGGTCTGTAGAGAAAAAGCATTTAGTGATGAAATGAAATAATAGATTAAAAAGCATAAAAACGCAAGAAAATATCTCCGTCTCAATATAGATAAAAACCTTTTAGAATCAAAAAACAACACACTAACAAGCCACATAAAAAAAATATAATGTGGTATTAGATAATTTATGTTGAATATAAGAATTGATATAATAAAAAGAATACTTATATAATAAGAAAGCGAAACACCTTTTTTTGAATAGATTTCCGACATACTATATTATTTTACAGATTAATGTCAACTATTTAAAAATTTCACCCATCTATTTGCAACAACAGGCCATGTATAAAGTATAAATTCTTCTTTCAAGCGTTCAGGTATTACATCTGAATCACTATTAATTGTTTGAATCAAAACCGTTGATAAAACATCCAAACTACTACACTTATAGAATGGACAACCATGTTTTTCAAGTTTGGGATAATGCAGCCAAGTCCCGTTGATTACTTTAGTATTAGAACATAAAGCCTCTATAATAAATGCATTAGAAGCATCTGTAAGTTGTATATGTATAAAAACATCTGCTATTAAATGCAAACAAGCCATTTGATAATCAGTTAAATATTGAGTAATACAATAGTATTTTAGGTTGAACTCGTTGCACCACGTTTCTATGTCTGCTACGCTTACCCCACTCTCATGCCCATAAGACAATGGGAACACCAGCAAATAATTACTTGGCAATTGTTCCTTAACTTGTGCTATTTTCTCAATCATTTTTTTATGTTGCTGTCCATAGTAGGCATTATACCCACAGACTATATAATATCTTTCTTTAGGAAAGCCTAACTCTGGCAACAAATCTTCCTTTCTTATAGATTCTTTTTTTATAGCAGCAATATTGGATATCACAGGTGAAGCGTAAGACAAATCAACAAATTGTTCCATCCTCACATGAGGATATTTTATCATCAAATTATTAATAAACTGCTCATTGTCACCTCTAATATAATCAGCCTTCCCAAATGCATAATCAATCTTTTTTCTAATATTTTCTTTTGCCCTTAACACGTCACTACCCCATGGGAACAAAATAATCCGAGCCCCCTTGGATTGCGCTACAGGCACCAAACGATTAATATCTATCGGCAAAGAATGGAAAACCACATAATCATAATATGTTTCATTTATTATCCTTTTTAACAGCCTTTTCTTCAAAAAGTTCCAAACAAACACACGTATTTTTGGAACTTTTAATAATGAAAGAAAAACAAAGCCCGGCTCCACTTTATAGATAGTATCAGCTTGCAACTCCCCCTTTTTGACATAAGCACCTTGTGCGCCAATAACTACATCTACTTGAATAGTATTTGTAATAGCCTTAATGTTATTGATCAAATCACTAACATAAGCAGCGGGGCCTTCTCCTCGACGGGTAAAATTCGCAACCATTAAAACCTTAACCATCAGTAACACTTTTATATATTTCAAAGAACATTTATCATTTTCAAATATTCAGGCCATTCACCCATATCCTTCCAAGCATGTTCGCTCACAGGGAAGCAGCCCACACGTCCACCACGGGTTTTTATCTTTTCCATCAAATGCGTAATGTGGAAGAATTCATTCTCTGGTATCTCATCAATACAGGTAGGATTGAGAATATAAACACCAGTATTTACCTGGTATGTTAATTCTGGTTTCTCACTCAAAGCAACCATAAGCCCATCCTCGCCAGTTTCAATCACACCGTATGGAATTCTGAAACTCTTCACCATGGTAACGATGGTAAGATCATTGTGATTCTGCACATGGTAGTCATACACGTCACGATAATCCTGCTCGTTAATACTATCGCAGTTCGATACAAAGAAAGGGGTGTTTATTTTGCCTTTCAGCAATGAAACGCTTCCGATAGTACCAAGTGGTTTTTCCTCCTGAAAGAATTCTATATCATACTGGTGAGGCAACTGACTAAGATAATATTTCATCATGTCTGCCTTGTAATTTACGCTCATATAGAATTTGTGGCAGCCGATGCTTTCAAATTGATCCATGATGACCTCAAGAATTGTCTTATCGCCTACAGGAACCAAAGGCTTTGGTATCACGTTAGTAATAGGTTTCAACCGAGTACCTTTTCCGCCCGCCATAATAACTACAGGAAGGTCTATTTTTCTCCTATTGTCTTCAACTACTGTATCAGAAATAACCTCATCCCAAAAAATTACATCAACCAAATTCACCTCGTTATCCAATATAGGCATAAACTCAGCCCGCTTTTCAATCATCCAAGCCTTGATGTCCTCTCGGTTATCACCCTCATGAGCATAGTATTTGTTTGAATTGTTCACGACCTTGATAATTGGGGTATCAAAAGGCACTTTGGAAATAATTGCCCTTTGCAAATCACCATTGGTTATGATTCCAATAAACCTTTCCCCTTCAAAAACCATTAATGACTTGGTAAAGCCCTCATCCATCTTTTTCATGGTTTGGATAAGGGTAGTTGAAGCATCAATGATTTTCTGTTTGATTTTATCTGAAAACATCATAAATTAATGAAATTTTATCGGTTTGGCAGGAACTCCCACCGCTGTACAGTTTGAAGGCAAACTCTTTGCGACAACGGCTCCGGCACCCACTATTGTGTTCTCGCCTATTTCCAATTGATTAATAATTTTTGCTCCAGTTCCCCCATACACTCCTTTGCCAACATTCACTTCACCACTAATGTTCACCGACGGCATAAACGAAGCGTAATTGTTTATCACCGTATCATGGCCAACTGTGCATTGCAGATTGAGTGTTACGAAATCACACAGCGTGATGTCAGTGGTTAGGATACATCCAGCGCATATTATACAACCATCTCCTATTTTAACTGATTCCGAATCTCCAATAATCACCGAAGGATGCACCAGCGTAGGGAACGAGATTAAAGGATTGGTGTATTTTGCTCTGATTTTTTCTTTTAAGTTTGGCTCACCCACAGCGATAACCAATGAAATGGGTTCGGTGGTGTTATTTATCTCTTCGTCGTTACCTATGACTGGATACCCGTGCTTGGTTTGATTTTTGTCGAAACCGACAAAACCCACAAACTCATATTTCTTTGTTTGACGGTTGATGTCGTTTATCAAAGTCAGTATCTCACGGGCAAAGCCACCAGAACCAACAATTGCTATTCTTTCCATATCCCAATGCATATTTGTTGTTTCACTGGGAAAGGAAAGTATGTTACAGCAGTTTTATCAGCTTTGCGGGGTTGCCGGCATAAATCCCTTTCTCAGTAATATCTTTATTAACTACTGATAATGAGGCAATTACCCCCCCACGTTCCATTTTAACACATTGATTAACAACTGATTGACTACCCAAGAATGTACCATCGGTAATTGTTGCGCCACCATTCACCATGGCACCTGTGGATATATGGCAATAATCGCCAACCACCACATCATGCTCAATGTTGGCAAAAGTGTTGACAATACAACCCTTCCCTATCTTGGCATCAGCATTGACCACCGCTTGGTGCATCACTACCGAACCTTCACCTAACTGCGCGTATTTCGACACATAGGCAGTAGGTGCGACTATTGTAGCCAACTTGCCTCCCGCCTGCTCAATCATTTTATGCAGTTTGATGCGCAAATCGGGAGACTTGATTTGACCAACGGTTACAATAAACACCGCTTGGTCAACATACTTAGCCATGTCATCGTCGGTACCTATAACATCATAGCCCAGCACCTTTTTGCCGACTTCTTCAGGTCTGTCAAGAATGCCAAGAATGGTATAGCCCGCACTTTCGGCAACATCAATCACCGATTTGCAATGGCCACCGCCACCAACAAGGATTAATGGTTTCATTGATATCGATAAAAAAGTATTATTAATTTTTTCTGGCATTCTTTTGTCTCTTGATTTGATTAGCTCTTGCAGCTAATTCAATAATTTTCTTTGTAAAAGACTCTTTCATGCGATCCGAATCATAAGGTTGCCTCTTTAATGCTGCATCAACAAGCATTGCAGCTGCCATGAAACCTGTTTTGCATCGTTCTTCATCGCTTAGTATTTCACATAAATGATCACAATACAATTGGGCTTTGTTGCTATTGAAAGCTGGTAAAGACATGGATTCACACATAAGACGGAATGCCAATAAAATATGGAATTTAACTTTCTTATATTTCTTTTCCAATACCCCGATACTAAACATTTCTGTCATCTTGTATGATGCAAGAGCACAAGTATAGTAATAGGCGGGGTTTGTTTCGGGGGCGAAAACTTTTTTACCATTTTTTTCAAATTCATCTACAATACTCCCATAATACCCTCTTACTTTATCCGGTGCGCTCATAAACATACTTACAAAAGCTAGTATTTGAGTAGGTATTGTTATAACCTTATTGAGAGGTACTTTAGCATCATCGTTCTTATATTGTTTGGACCTGCGCTCATAATACAATTTTTCATATTTATTTTGAGCATTATAGTAATCTTCAATATAGCGCTGACTTTCGAGCAACGAGACGAGTTGTTCGCGTTTTACCTCAGTTTGACTATTATTTCCAACGATTATTTTATCACGAATCTCTTTATCATCTGATGCTATCAACTTGACTGCAACTTTTAAGTTTTCAATCCCTGGAATAAATCTGTTTTGAAACAAAACGTTACAAGTTTGGCATCCGTTTACAATCTGATAATCAATAAGTCTTATATCATGTCCTGTTGGCTTTATTCTCTTTGCTATTACAGTGATTCCGTTATTCATTGCAGTAAAAAGGTCAATATTACCTTGTTTCAACGACTCTGTTATTGAACGGTTAACCTGATTCATGCCCTGATAAGATCTGACATTATCGTAGAATACTTCCTGTATAATCTTATCTTCAGAAACAAATAATTTGTTCAACTCTTTAAACGGTAAAATACAAAGATATGCATCTGAGATGCCATCAACCTTAGGAAGAGTTAATTTTTGCTCTATATTGACAACGGCTTCAAGTTTAGATTTTGTGTCTTTATAGTAATTAACAATCCCCTTTCTATCAACAAATAAATAATCAAAAGATTGTACCAAATCAGTTTGGTCTACATTAGTTTTTGTTTTCCTTTTAGGTGATTCAAAATCCTCTTGACCCACATAGTTCCCACAGCATACATAATAACCGTATAATGTGGGATTTAAATTATCTGTAAAATCAGAACTATGCCCATAAATATATTTAAGCAAATCCCTATATTCTGTCAATTCCTCATTGCTATTAGGAAGTGTATCTTCGCCCAATACGTCCTTCATCAAGTATTCGATACCATTGAGAGCCATGCAAAGCTCAGACACATCAAAGTTTGAAGATGTTTTAGCTTGTATGAGAACGATTTGGACTGCAATATCTCCATTAGCAACCAATAAATCATCGACTATTTTTTTTGATGTAACAATTTTCCCATTTACAATGATAAGGAAACCGTCAATCCCCCAATCACCGCCATTTCCAATCTTTATATCTTCTAAAATATCTTTGCTCAGCGTTTCTGATTTAATGTATTTAGAGGCAATACAATAAATAGAAAACAATTCAAAGGCATCGTTTTCGGCTATGGCCTCATAGCCATATAGTTTCTTGAACTCGTCGAAATAAGATTTTGTAATTATATCCATCCTTACAGTGTATTATAATACTAACCGAACGCTACTCGGGATATTTACCACACGATCAGCAAACCAAATGGTATTTGTTAGATGGTCATGCTGGCAGTTTTCAAACATTGGCAGACGATTCATAAGTTCCCATATTGGGCGAGTCATCACACCATTGTCGTTGGTTTCCTGCAAAAACTCCAATTGTTTGTCATGGTCTGGCAAAATCACCACATTGAGCCAGTAGTTGGAGAAACTATTTTCAGGCTCAGTGAAGAATTCAATTCCATCCACATTCTTGAAATACTCAGCGTAAGCCTTGGCAGTCTCTCGCTTGTCAGCAATAAACTCATCCAGATGCTCCAATTGGGCGCAACCGAGGGCTGCGTTAATGTTAGGCATACGGTAGTTGTAGCCGATATGGTCGTGCTTAAACTCCCAACGGTGAGGTACCTTTGCCTGAGTGGTTAAATGCTTGGCCAATGCACCCAATTCCTCGTCCATAAACAGCAGCATACCGCCACCACCAGTGGTAATAGTCTTGTTGCCATTAAAACTCAACGCACCCACCTTGCCAAAGAGACCAGTATGAATACCTTTGTATTTGCTGCCAATACTCTCGGCAGCATCTTCAACCAATTCAATATGCCATTCAGCACAAATGGCAGCCAGCTCCTCTATGCGTACAGGATGGCCAAAAGTGTGCATCGGCACACAGGCTTTCACACGACGGTTGGTGTTTTTGTTGTAGCATTGTCCGTTACGGATTTCTGCGTTTTTGGTCAACCATTCCTTTACTGAATCAGGGGAAAGACCCATGGTGCTTCTATCCACATCGAGAAATACAGGATGAGCACCAATATAGGCAATTGCATTACATGTGGCAATGAAAGTAAGAGCCTGTGTCAACACCTCATCATCACGCTCCACCCCAGCCAACATCATGGCCATGTGCAAGGCGTTGGTACCGCTCACACATACCACCGCACGTTTAGCACCAGTGTAGGTTGCCATATCTTTCTCAAAACGGTCAACATATAGCCCAACACTACTCACAAAAGTAGTGTCGATACAGTCATCGAGATATTTCTTCTCGTTACCAATGAACTTAGGAACACTCAACGGAACGAACTCTTGGTTGCCGTAGAGGTCTTTTATGAAACTAATTGTTTTTTCAAACATGATAATAATTATTTTTTCTTTCTATGAAGAATTTTACCTGAATAATCTATTACTATTTTTTTAAGTTGAAGATACTCGTCCCTTTTAAACCATTCACAGAGTGCTATTGTGAGTGCAGCACCAACAACGATTTGAATTGGAAGAATAATAAAATCAGAAAGTGGCAAATATGTTAAACAATAAACTGGAATTGCCATCATGAAAGAGATTAATAAAGAAGGTGCAATATCTTTTAATTGCATCCACCATGTGTAGTTGAATTTTTTACCAGAATAGTAAGAATTAATAATAAGAGAAATCCAACCAACTACAACACTACCAATAATCATAGGATAAATGCCTACATAAATACCTAACAAAACTGGTCCTATTGCAAGGATACACTTTATAATTTGAAGAATAAGCAGAATATCACTTCGACCCTGAACGGTCAACATATTTATGTTGATCTGATGCAAAGGATAAATCATCAGACTAAAACTAATTATTTGCATCATTGGCACACAAGGCAACCATTGTTCTCCAATTAACACATAGATAAGTGGTTTTGCACACGCTGACATGCCAATTAGTAACACTGATGAAACAAGCATTGTTGTTTTAATAATGGTGCGAAATGCACGAAGTAGACGTTCATTTTCATTTTGTATGGAACTCATTACAGGCAAACTCACTTTAAGCACAACATCTCCAACACTGGATGAAACCAAACTACCATATTGATTGGCACGAGTGTACTGGCCTAACGTATTTGGACTATAAACCTTTCCAATAGTTGCCTGATATACTTGACCCCATAAGGTGCTGATTATTTGTGCAACTAATAGTTTCCAACTGAAATTAAACAATTCCTTAAAACTCATCCAAGAAAAGACTAGCTTAGGCCACCATTTGTTATAAACCCAAAGGAGTATTGTAGTAAAGAAACGGCTTGACATTTGCTGTACCACCAAAGCCCATACACCAAACCCTGTGTAAGCCATTACTATTCCTATAACACCGCTTGCTGTGTGGGAGATAAGAGATATTTTTGTCTGAGTCTTAAAGTCTATTCGTTTTGTAAGACGGGCCTGCTGAGTTATGGAAAGAGCATTCAGCACCAGAATAAAAGACATCACATGGATGTAAGGCACCAATTCTGAGCGGTTGAAAAAGCCACCAATCAAAGGAGCACTGAAATATAATAGAGCTGTCAAGACAAAACTAAGTACAAGGTTTGTCCAAAACACAGTACAATAATCCTCATCTGTAACCCCATCCTTTCTTATTAAAGCAGTGGACAACCCACTATCAAGAATAATATTGAATATGGCAGTAAATATTCCTATAATACCTATTAAACCATATTCTTCTGGTGAAAGTAACCGTGCTAAAACAATACCAACAATAAAGCCAATACCATAATTGGCAATTCTATCAACAGAGTTCCAACCAACTCCCTTAATAGTCTTTTGTGTTAATGATTCAGACATTATAATTTACAAACATTTTTATTGATTCAAAATTTTACGAAAAACAAATAATAAAGGAGTTGGCTGAACCTGCAGGGAATTGAACCATTGATGAGAGACCTACGGGCTGACATCCTCTATTGTTTGTGGCTTTCAGGCTGTGCGGAAGACCCTCCTGCCCCGAGTGGCTGACTTTCGTCTACGTTGCTTGGGCTCGGGATAACAAACAAGTTTGCTCTCCTCTCGCTTTTCACAACTCCCCGGCTGAGCGTAAAAACCGGGAGGCCGCGTTGCTTTAGTTTCAAGATTCAAGATTCATGTTTCAAGTTTCAAATCCTTTTGGCAAGGTGTAGGCAAGGACTTCGCAAGGTGTAGGCAAGGTGTTAGCAAGGATAAAGGGCTTGCTGGAGCTTGCGAGATGCTCGCCTGCGGCGAGGTTTCAAGTTTTAGGTTTCAAGATTCAAGTTTCAAGATTCAGGTTTCAAGTTTCAGGTTTCAAGTTTATTCGCTTCATTTTTTTATTTCAGCGATGCTGACTCACTGTCATGTTTTTATTCTAAGGTGTTATTCGCTGTATTATCTTGATTTCAAAGGTGCTCATGGGCATACCACGCGGCCTTTGGCTCGCAGCCTACGGCACAAAGATCAATGCTTAAAGTACAAAGTTAATGGCCGAAGGTTTGGGTGCCGGTGATGAATTCTTGATGGACGGCGGTCAGCACTTTGGCAGCTTCAAGCCACTTTGCTTCTTTGCAGAAGTCAGGGTTGCGGAAGTATTTGTTGAACGACACGCCTGATATCGGAAACTCCTCGTCTGGTACACCATTCACCGTTGCCAAGGCCATATAGAGTTTGTTGCTCATAGGCTTGGCTTTCTTGAACAGGCTCAACGACGAGGCCTCGCGCAACAAGTGGACGTAGGCTTCCATCTTAATCTTGTCGTAGCCGTCTTCCAAAAGTTTCAGCAGTTCCTCTTGATTCGGCCTCAACGTTGGGTCGAGACTCGGTGAGAACCAGCGTTCAAACAAACCGTTGAGGTCGGCAACGGTCTTGCCCTTGTCCATACAGGGCAACAGGCGGGCGTTATAGGCCTTGACCTTGAGCAACACGCGGTTGATGCGCTGCTTGAATTCGCTGGAATAGGCTGCCACACGCTCCGGACGGTTTCGCATTGTGGTATCCAACTGCTGGCACATCTCTTCCATCAGCACAAACAGCATCTGCAGGTGTTCCTCCTCGCCATCGCTCAGGGTGACATCCTTGCGTACCAGAAACTCCACTATGTTGTCCTCGTCAAGCACCGGGAAACGTTGGCCGCAGTGCATATTGATGAAGTTGGCCACCTTCGACAG
>JAEEGL014294096.1_pt1 | contig 21074 bp, 17 predicted proteins | sample 9134231 | NCBI WGS metagenome assembly JAEEGL01 (sample SAMN16246548, study PRJNA631951) | gut metagenome | biome: gut microbiome; feature: rumen; material: fiber-attached | host: Bos | place: Iran: Karaj | collected 2018-10 | reverse complement strand
CACCTGCACACTGAGGCCTGCAGAGAACGAGGCACAAACGGCTTTGTTTTCAGAAAGCTTTCCACGGTTTGCCCCGCAGGACCCGCAAAAGGATTTGCCAACCCTGGATTTGTGTGATACTATTAAAGATGGTCATCATGGGATCATCGTGCTTCCGGAACCGCTGGGAGCGGATGGATTCTATCTGGCCGCATGGAAAAAGAATGTAGAGGAAGGACGCGCGTAAAGATGCAGACAGCAGGACCCTCTTGGGTGGATCTGACAGAATCGGAAGCGGCGGAACGGGCGAAAGACCTGGGTCTGCCGGCCTTTCGCGGTCGTCAGGTCTGGGCCTGGCTGCACCAGAAACACGTTGCCTCCTATGAGGAAATGACAGATTTGCCGCAGACCTTGCGCGCGGATCTTGCACAGACGATGCCGCTTTCCATGCCTGTGACCGCAGGAGTCCAACGATCGCGGATCGACGGAACGGTCAAGTATCTGTTCGAATTGCCGGACGGCTGCCTGATCGAGTCGGTGCTGATGCAGTATCAGCATGGGTACACGGTCTGCGTATCTTCCCAGGTCGGCTGCCGGATGGGCTGTAAGTTCTGTGCTTCCACCCTGGATGGATGGGAGCGGGATCTGACGTCGGGAGAAATGCTGGGACAGGTCTACGCGATCGAGCGGGAAGAGCAGGTCCTGGTCTCACATATCGTTGTGATGGGCTGCGGAGAACCGTTCGACAATTACGACAACGTGCTGCGGTTCCTGACCATCCTGCATGAGCCGAAAGGTCAGAATATGAGTTACCGCAACATGACGGTCTCGACCTGCGGTCTTCTGGAACCGCTGCAGCGGTGGACGCAGGAAGCCCCGCCAGTCACGTTGGCGATCTCGCTGCACGCGCCGAACGACAGCATACGCCGGACCTTGATGCCCATCGCCAACCGTGTTTCGATGGAGGCGCTGCTGGAGGCGTGCCGGGATTATGTTCGGGTCACGAACCGCCGAATCACTTTTGAATACGCGCTGGCAGAAGGTGTCAACGACAGCCGCGCCAATGCGGAAGAACTGGCACAGCGCCTGCATGGCCTGCTCTGCCATGTCAACCTGATCCCCGTGAATCCCGTCACGGAGCGGAAGCTGAGAGGACCGGAGCAGAAGCGGGTCCAGGCCTTCCGCAAAGTATTGGAGGAGAAACATATCCCTGTCACGGTCCGCCGTGAACTGGGTGCCGATATAGATGGCGCCTGCGGTCAGCTGCGCAGGCGATACAGACATGAAACCGAGGTGAAGCAATGAAAACAGGAGTGCTTTGCGATACCGGCAGAGTCCGCAGCAATAACCAGGACCGCGTTTTCGCGTCCTGTGCGTCTGTAGGGCCACTGCCTGATCTGATGATCGTAGCCGATGGTATGGGCGGTCACAATGCAGGCGAGAAAGCCTCTGAGCTTACGGTCGAGACGATGCTTTCCGAGATCAGGGAACGAGCACAATGCCCCGACGATGTTGGGCTTTGGCTCAACACCCTGGCGCAGGACGCGAACCGCGCCGTTTTCGAAGCGTCGATCGAGAATCCGGCCTGGGCTGGTATGGGAACGACACTGGTCGCTGCCTCTGTCATAGAGGGATGGATCTACGGGATCAACATCGGCGACAGCCGCATGTATGTCGTCCGGGCAGATGCGGATGGGACCTGGCAGTTGGAGCAGATCTCTGAAGACCATTCTTACGTGGGGGATCTGGTGCGTGCCGGGATCCTGACCAAAGAAGAGGCCAGACACCATGAAAAAAAGAACCTGATCACCCGGGCGGTCGGTCAGGAACCGGAGGTGCAGGCGGATATCATCATGGAACGGACGGAGGGCGTGCAGCTGATCCTGCTGTGCTCCGACGGGCTGACAGATATGCTGGACGATGCGGAGATCCTGCGGGTCCTGAAACTTCCGGGCTTCGATGTCCAGGAGATGGCAGAAAACCTGGTGAAAAAAGCCAACGATTGTGGGGGCTATGATAATATTTCCGTCGTCATGGCGGATCTTAGAGGGGACGAAGTACAATGTTAAAACCAGGCATGATCTTGAATGAACGATATGAGATCGTCAAAGTCATTGGTGAAGGCGGTATGGCGGTCGTATATAAGGGGATCGACCATAAGCTGCATCGTGACGTAGCGATCAAAGTGCTGCGGGCGGAGCTGTCCGCGGATGAGGTCGTCGTATCCAAGTTCCGTAAGGAAGGATTGAACGCGGCCAGCCTGTCTCATAACAATATCGTAGGCGTATATGACCTGGGTAGGCAGAACGGTTCCGATTATATCGTCATGGAGTATATCGATGGCATAACCTTGAAGGAATACATCGAACGCCGCAAGAAGCTGACGAACGATGAGATCTTCAAGATCTCCGTCAAGATCGCGGACGCGCTGAAAGCCGCACATGCCAACGGGATCATCCATCGGGATATCAAACCGCAGAACATCATGGTCACGCCGAAGGGTGTGGTCAAAGTGACCGACTTCGGTATTGCGAAGGCGACATCTACCACCACCATGACCGCGCAGAACGAGGCCATGGGCTCCGTTCATTATTTCTCACCGGAGCAGGCGCGCGGTCAGAAGGTCGATATGCGGTCCGATCTTTATGCCCTGGGCATCACCATGTTCGAGATGGCGACCCAGTCCCTGCCGTTCGAAGGGGATACGGCCGTTGCGACAGCCATGAAGCAGATCCATGATCCGCTGCCGGATGTTGCGGCACTCAATCCGGAACTTTGGCCCGGTCTTGCGGGGATCATCCGCAAGCTTACCAACAAACAGCCGGAGGACCGCTATCAGTCCGCGGACGAAGTCCTGGAGGATCTGAAGCGCGTATATCAGAACCATAATTATATACCAGAAAACAATGTCAAATTCACAGCGTACACGCCGTCGCCCGCCCCGACGGCACCGGTTGCGAAGACTCAGCCGAAGCGTGAAAGACCGCGGCGTGAAGAGGAGGAAGATGACGAGGATGAGGAGGAAGAGGCACCAAGACGTGTCGGCCTTTGGATCGCGATCGCTGTAGCGATCCTGTCCCTCATAGCGATCGTCGGCCTTCTGATGAAATACTATCTGAGTACGACTGATGATAATACAGCGTCGATCCCCAGTCTGATCGGCTTCACTGAGGCGGAGGCTTCGGAAAAAGCGGAAACCACAGGTTACAATCTTGTTATCGAAGCACAACGCTACAATGATGAATATGAAAAGGGCAAGATCTACGAGCAATCGCCCGTGGCCGGCACCAAAGCTGAGCCCGGAGCAACGATCACGGTCGTCCTGAGCGCCGGTCATTATGATGTGACCAGCATACCGGATTGCACCGATATGACGTATGCGGACGTGGTCAATAACCTGATCCAGCTAGGTATCCCCTATGAAGTGGAGACCCGGATCGATGAAACGGTCCAGATGGGGTATGTCATCGAACAGGAGCCGAAGGAAGGTACACCGATCACCGATGAAACGGTCCTGAAGCTGGTGGTAAGTCTTGGCGGCGAGAACGAAGGCGTCGAAGTGCCGGATCTGCGCGGTATGACGCGGGAAGGTGCTTCCGAAGCGCTGAAAGCGCGCAATCTGACCCTGGGTGAAGTTTCTCTGTCCTACCATGACAGTGTGCCTGCGGGACAGGTCATCGCGCAGGATCTGGATCCGGAAAGCCTGGTCATAGAAGGTACTGCCGTCAACGTGACGATCAGCCAGGGAACACCGGATGAGGAAGTCGAAGAAAATGCCGCCAATGGCAGTCTGATCATCAGCGATCCGTTGCCGGAGGATAAAGAAGAAGGTCGCCTGAGCATCGATGCTATCGATTCTTATGGCAATTCCTCCGGTTTGTTCGATCAGACCATCACACATGAGGATTTCGCAGATGGCGGTATGTCCGTATCCTATCCGGACGGCACTGTCAAGATCCGCGTATATCTGGATGGGGCTGAAGTTTTCGTTCGTGATATCAATTGATGGATATGAAAGAAGGCATCATCATTTCCGGCGTCAGCAGTTTTTATGACGTGTGGACATCTGAAGGGACCGTGCGCTGCAAAGCGCGCGGCTCTTTCCGTAAACTGGGGATCACTCCGGTGATCGGAGACCATGTGCTATATTCCGAGAAATTATATCTGGAGCGGGTACTGCCCCGTACGAGCCTTTTGATCCGGCCTCCGGTCGCGAACGCGGACCAGGCGGTCCTGGTCATCGCAGCCCATACGCCGGAACCAAACCTGGCGCTGTTGGATCGCTTCCTAGCGCAGACGCTGGAGCAGAAGATCCATCCTGTTTTGTGCTGCAATAAGTGGGACCTGGTCCATCCGGAAGATCCGATCCGGGACGTGCTGGACGTCTATCGGGCGGCGGGGTTCACTGTGCTTACGGCAAGTACGCTGACAGGTGAAGGACTGGACGCGGTCAAAGCACAGCTGTCGGGACGGATCAACCTGTTTGCCGGCCCGTCCGGTGTGGGCAAGTCTTCCCTAATGAACTGCCTCATACCCGGGGCGGAGCAGAAGGTCGGAACGCTGAGCGAAAAGATCCAGCGGGGCAAGAACACGACCCGCCACGCGCGGCTCATCCCTCTGCCGGAGGGCGGTTTTGCCGCGGACACACCAGGTTTTACGTCCTTGTATCTGGGTCATCTGAAATATCAGGAGCTGGAGCAGTATTACCCGGAATTCCAGGAGTATCGCGGGATGTGCCGTTTCCGCGGCTGCAGCCACGTGAGCGAGCCGGACTGCGCCGTTCAGGAAGCGGTACGGGAAGGAAAGATCGCCCGGCTCAGATATGAAAACTATGTCTCCCTGTATAAGGAGATCAAAGCAGAGAACGAGGAGCATCAGTACGAATGAAGGTATTGATCATAACCGGAGGCACGATGGGGGCGGTGCAGGCAGCGAAGGATTTCGCGCCGGATCTGACCATTGCCGCCGATAAAGGCATCGAAAACGCGCTGGCCGCGAGGATCCCGATCGATCGGATCCTCGGGGATTTCGACTCGATCGATCCGGAAGCTTTGCGCGAAGTGCGAGACCAGCATCTTCCGGAGACGGAGTTCCCGCCGGAAAAGGACTATACCGATACGGAGCTGGCCCTGGCCATGGCGATGGACGAGGCGGGTCCTGAGGGGGAGATCCTTATCTTGGGTGCATCCGGCAGCCGACTGGATCATACGATGGCCAACGTTTTTTTGTTGAAACAGCCGGTCGACCGCGGCATCACCTGTACACTGCAGGATGATCATGACCGGATCCTTCTTTTGAAGGGCCCGACCCGGATCACGATCCCTTACGATCCGGAATGGCCATATGTGTCTCTGCTTCCGCTTTTTGGAAAAGCGGAAGGGGTAAGCCTGCAAGGATTTTACTATCCATTAGATACGATCACTTTGGAACCAGGCGTTTCCCTTGGTGTCAGCAATCAGTTGGCGGAAGAGAAGGGGACGATCCACGTGGCATCAGGATATCTTCTGCTGATACGGACCCGGGACTGACGGTCCATCGTATTTATGAACACTAAAAAACCCCGCTCGAAAGGAACGGGGTTTTTTGAACCAGCGAAAATCGGATCACGCGCGGGTGATTTTATTCGATTTCAGACAGTTGGCACATACATGAAGAGTCTTAGGTGTACCGTCAACAATCGCCTTGACGGTGCGAATGTTGGGTTTCCACATTTTGTTGGAACGTCTGTGGGAATGACTGACCTTGATTCCGAAATGCGCGCCCTTCTGACAGATATCACACTTAGCCATGCTTGCACCTCCTTATCTCATTGGAATGGTCTATGTAAAAGCTTTCTTTTGAACATAGCATCATTTATTTTAGCAGATGCGCATCTGCATTGCAAGCCCTTTTACAAAAAAAATAGGGGAAATTTTCAATAAGGTTTACAAGAAGCGCTTTCTTTGATATAATAACTTCGTTTTAGAGTCAAATCAGAAGACAACATGTAAACAATAGAGGAAGAAGTGCGCATTTGCTTCACAATGGCGCACCCTGAATCACCTGCGGCACTTCCGCGGGTCAGTGAGGAGGAAAGTACTATGGCAGCAAGAGTCATCACGTCGATCGGTACCATCCTGATCGAGAATGAAGTCATCGCGCGTATCGCCGGTACGGCGGCTATGGAATGCTACGGCGTCGTGGGTATGGCATCTATCAATGTGAAAGATGGTTTTGTACAGCTTCTGCTGGGCGACAGCCTGACCAAGGGCATCAAGGTCGAAACGACCGAGGACGACAAGGTCATCCTGGATTTTCATATCGTAGTTGAGTACGGCACCAAGATCTCGGCGATCGCCGACAATCTGATGAGCACAGTCAAATATAAGGTCGAGGACACTCTGGGTGTGCAGGTCGACCATATCAACGTGTTCGTTGAAGGCGTCCGCGTCGACAAGAACGAAGATTAAGGCGGAACTGCAGGAGGAAATCAAAAGTGCATACAACTATAGATGGCAGAACATTCTGCCGGATGATCGTTTGTGCCGCAAACCGTCTGGAAGAGCATAAACAGATCGTAGATGAACTGAACGTATTCCCTGTACCCGACGGGGACACCGGTACCAACATGTCCATGACGGTCATGTCCGCCGCCCGTGAGGTGCGCCAGGCGTACGTCGACAATGGTACCGATACCATCCCCGCGCTGGCTAAGGCGCTGTCTTCCGGAGCGCTGCGCGGCGCGCGCGGTAATTCTGGCGTTATCACTTCGCAGCTGTTCCGCGGTATGTACCGTGGCCTCAAGGAAACGCAGGAGATCGGCGCCGGCCGCTTCGCGGAAGCGATGAGCCGCGGCGTTGAGACCGCGTACAAAGCTGTCATGCGTCCCAAAGAAGGTACTATTCTTACAGTAGCCCGTGAAATGGCGGCCTTCGCGCTGAACTACGCCATGAATACCGAGGATGTGGAAGAACTCCTGGAAGCGACCATCGCACAGGGTTGGGAAGTGCTCAAGCAGACGCCCGACATGCTGCCGGTCCTTAAGGAAGCAGGTGTCGTCGATGCCGGCGGACAGGGTTTCCTGTACGTTTTCGAAGGCATGCTGAACGGCCTGCGCATGGAAGAGAACGAGATCCCCGCACTTACTACGGGTGAAGCGGCTAAGGAGAAATCCCAGGCTTCCGCACAGGCGCAGATCGATCCTGCATCCATCAAATTCGGGTATTGCACGGAATTCATCGTGGAAGGTGTCAAGGATCCGGAATCCCATGCACCAGCACTGAAGGAATACCTGGAGAGCATCGGTGATTCGCTGGTCCTGGTCACGGATGAGGACATCATCAAGATCCACGTGCACACCAACGATCCCGGCAAAGCGCTGCAGAAAGGTCTTGCACTGGGTCAGCTCATCAACATCAAGATCGAGAACATGCGCCAGCAGCATCATAACCTGCTGAATCTGACTGAGGAAGCGCCTAAACCGGCTGAAGAACCGGTACAGGAAGGCCCTGCCAAAGAGATCGGATTCATTACGGTCTCCGTCGGCGCGGGTATCGCGGCACTGTTTACGGATCTTGGCGTGGACTACGTCATTCCCGGCGGACAGACCATGAACCCCAGCACCGAGGACGTGCTCAACGCGATCGCGAAAGTCAATGCGGAGAACATCGTCATCCTGCCGAATAATAAAAACATCATCCTTGCGGCGCAGCAGGCCGCGGATCTGACCAAGGATAAGAAAGTATATGTCGTCGGGTCCCGCAGCATCCCGCAGGGCATCACGGCCATGCTCAACTATGGCATTTCGGATTCCATCGAGGAGAATATCGAGGCCATGAAGGAAAGCCTGTCCACGGTCGCCACCGGTCAGTTGACTTTTGCTGTTCGTGATACGCATGTGAACAACAAAGAGATCCACAAGGACGATTATCTGGCCATTCTGGACGATGAAGTCAACGCGGTGGGCCGGGATCTGTTCGAGACCACCCAGGCGCTTGTGGATGCCATGATGGAAAATGGTCCGGAATTGATCACTTTCTATTGCGGCGAGGATGCGGATCCGTCCGTTACGGAGCAGCTGGAAGCCTACGTCCGGGAGCAGTATCCCGACGCGGAGGTGGAGATCCATGACGGTGGCCAGCCCTTGTATTACTACATTATTTCCGCAGAATAATAAGTTCGGAAAGGTCTGATGGCCTTTCCGAATTTTTACGCATACCGGGTGAGCGGCAGGACCGCCGTTTCCCGAGCAGAGAGGTCTTTCATGGATCGATTACAGGAACAAGTGACAGAAGTCACCGGGGTCGGCGCGTCGCGGGCCAGGATCCTGTACCGGCTGGGCATCAGTACGGTGGAGGATCTGCTGACGCATTTCCCCCGGGACTATGAGGACTAGGGCGCTGTCACACATGTGCGGGACGTGGTGCCCGACGAGGAACTCGTACTGAAAGTGCGGGTGCTGGGAACGCCACGGAATTTCCGTAAAGGGAAATACACCATCACACAGGTACGCATCGGTGATGAGACCGGCGCCCTTACGGCGGTGTGGTTCAACCAACCATATATGGCCAAAGCCTTGGCCAAGGATGACCTGTGTCTGGTCCGCGGTAAGGTCACACGAAAGTACAATCAGGTGCAGATGGCATCCCCATCCTATACGAAATTGGACGAGGATATCGAGGCGGAGAGCGGGATCCGACCGGTCTACAAGCTGACCTCCGGCCTTTCGGCCAAGGTGCTGTCCGGTATGATCCGTCAGGCGCTCGATCAGTATGATGATGAACTGCATGAATATCTGCCGTTGTACGTGCGTCGGGATACCGAGCTGACGGATGAACGCTATGCTATGCACCATATCCATTTTCCGGAATCCTTTGAGGAAAAGGAGTGGAGCCGCACCCGCCTGGTCTTCGACGAATTCTTCATCCAGCAGGCAGCCTTGAAACGCATCCGCCGTGCGATGGAGACACAGATGGCCGGTGCTGTGCTGCACGATCTGGATATACAGCCGTTTCTAAAAGCCTTACCGTTCGAGCTTACGGCCGATCAGCAGACGGTGTGGGCGGATATCGCCCATGATCTGGAGGCGCCTTACCCCATGAACCGCCTGGTCCAGGGGGACGTCGGTTCCGGTAAGACGGCTGTGGCCATGGCCTGCCTATATGCGGCTTTCCACAACGGGATGCAAGGCGCGATGATGGCGCCTACGGAAGTCTTGGCTCGTCAGCATTACGAAGAAGCACTGCGCCTGCTGAAGCCTCTGGGCATCCGGGTCGGATACCTGACCGGATCATTGAAGGCGGCGGAGCGCAGGAAAGTATACGCGGACCTGGAGCAGGGTGACATCGATGTCGTCATCGGGACACATGCGCTTATCCAGGAGGGCGTAGCTTTCCACAGGCTGGGCCTGGTCGTAACGGATGAGCAGCATCGTTTCGGCGTACGACAGCGAGTCGCGTTAACAGAAAAGGCGGAAGCACCCAACGTTCTGGTCATGACAGCGACACCCATTCCGCGTACTTTGGGCATGATCCTGTACGGAGATATGAACATCTCGGTGATCCGCACTATGCCGCCAGGCCGCAAACCAGTGAAGACATACACAGTGGATTCTTCCTATGACGAGCGGCTCTATGCCTTTATCCGCAGAGAAGTTGCCGCAGGCCATCAGGTCTACATCATCTGTCCGGCGGTAGAGGAGAATGAAGAGGCGGAACATCCACTGGATCTGACGTCAGCGGTGGAGTATTCGGCCTATCTGCAGGAAGAAGTGTTCCCGGATCTGAACGTGGGATTACTGCATGGTCAAATGAAGGCCAAAGATAAAGATGCCGTCATGGAACGGTTCGCGTCCGGCGAGGTGCAGGTCCTGGTGGCGACCACGGTCGTGGAAGTCGGCGTCAACGTACCGAACGCGACGCTCATGATCGTCGAAAACGCCGAACGTTTCGGCCTGGCCCAGCTCCATCAACTGCGGGGCCGTGTCGGCCGCGGGCAGGCGGAATCCTACTGCGTCCTGAAGACGGATTCTGATAAGCCGGATACCCGAAAGCGATTGAAAGTCTTGACCGATTCAAACGATGGCTTCCACATCTCAGAGGAAGATCTGCGGCTGCGAGGCGCGGGAGACCTGTTTGGTCAGCGTCAACATGGTCTGCCCGACTTCAAGATCGCGAATCTGTATGAGGATATGGAGATCCTCAGGAAAGCACAGACGGCCTGTACACTTTTGTTCGAGAAGGATCCGGAGCTTTCTGGCGATGATTGTTACTTCCTCAGGGAAAAGATCGATCGTTTCCTGGAACGCGGACAGGTCATAGGATCCCTGTAAATTCGTTACTGTTCAGTAACCCGCCCCGCATACAAAGTATGCGGAACCACACTCGTGTGGATCGGCCCTGAACAGTAACGTAAAATTTACACTTTCGGCTTGACTTTTTGCTGATTTACGGTACAATAAAAGTTGTGTTATTATATAGGAGGCGAAGAGTATGCGCGTAGTCGCCGGTTCGGCCAAAGGCCGTAAACTCAAGTCCCGTGACGGGAAAGATACCCGCCCAACAACGGACCGCCTCAAGGAAGCGCTGTTTGCCATGTTGCAGTTCGAGGTGCCGGGAGCCCGGTTCCTGGATCTGTTCGCTGGAAGCGGAGGCATCGGGATCGAGGCACTCTCACGAGGCGCATCACAATGTGTCTTTGTGGAGAAGAGCCGCGACGCGGCCTTCTGCATTCGTGAAAACCTGACGTTGACCGGGTTTCGGCCGGTATCGGAACTTCTGCTGAAAGAAGTATCCGCCGCCATCCGTTCACTGAAGGAAGATGGCAGACAGTTCGACATCATATTTATGGACCCGCCGTATGATAAAGGTCTGGAAATGCAGACACTTTTCTGCCTCGCCGGGAACGATATCCTGGCGGAGGACGGGCTCATCGTGGTCGAGTCTTCCGCTCGCACGCACATCGAAGCGCCGCAAGGCTTTACGATCGTGAAAGAGCGGGACCACAAGATCTCACGGCTCACATTTTTACGTAAGTCCGAGCCGGACACGGTAGAAAGCAGGTAAGGCATGCGCATAGGAGTTTATCCGGGCAGTTTCGATCCCATGACACTCGGGCATCTGGATATCGCCGAGAGAGGTTCGAAGCTGGTCGACAAATTGATCATCGGTGTTCTGGAGAACAGCAGTAAAAAGCCCATGTTCACCGTTGAGGAACGGGTACGCATGCTGAAAGAGGGAACGAAACACTTGCCGAATGTGGAGGTGCTTCCCTTCAGCGGCCTGCTGGTCGAGTTCCTGAGAAAGCAGGAAGCGACCATCGTCGTACGCGGTCTGCGCGCCGTTACGGATTTCGAGTACGAACTGCAGCTTGCGCAGGCCAACCGGAACCTGTATCCGGCCATGGAAACAGTGTTCCTGACCACCAACGCACAGTATTCCTTCATAAGCTCCACGGTAGTGAAGGATATCCTGCATCATGGCGGGAGCGTGGAACATTTTGTTCCCCAAAATGTAATAGAAATCATAAACCAAATCAGGAGGAATCAACATGGATCGTCAGATGGAAATTGAAGAAATCCTTGCGAATATCGAGGATATGCTGGAGCATGGAAAGTCCGTACCTTTCAGCGATAAAACCATGATCGACCGCGAAGAAATGTTCGATCTGATCACCGATGTGCGCTTGAAGCTGCCCACCGAGATCGAGCAGTCCAAGTGGGTCCTTGAAGAGAAGAATCGTATTCTGGTCGATGCACAGCACGAAGCAGAAGAGATCCGCCGCGCCGCTGAGGAAGAGCGCGTCCGCATGATCAACGAAAACGAAGTCACTCGTGCTGCTTATGCGCAGGCCGAGGAGATCGTCGAAAACGCGAAGCGCGTCGCTAAGGAAATGCGTCTTGGCGCGAAAGAGTATGCCGATGATCTGCTGATGCAGATCGAGGAGCAGATCACTGCGCTCAACGAGTTCACAGGGGATCGTCTGCACGACATGGCCAAAGAGTCTGAAGACAAGGCCAAAGAGTTCAGCCAGATCATGCAGCAGAAGTCCGCGATCCTGCAGCAGAACCGTAAGGAACTGGGCATTCATCACGAATAATCAAGAATCTGTTCACGCAACAGAACATCATCCAAACCAGGTAAAGCGGTTGCTACACTGATGGCGGCCGCTTATTTTACCGTCTAATCATCAGGAGGCATTATAATTATGGCAGACAGTGGTAACAAGATCGAACAACGCAAACAGGAGGCGTACAAGCTGAAGAAGCGCAATCAGAAACGCGCCAATCGGAAGTTCCGTCCCTCCGCAATCAAAAAGCTCATCGCGATCATCTGCGCAGTGGTCATCGTACTGGCCGGATGCTGCGCCGCGTTTCTGAACAGCGGAATGGCCCGCCGTATCATTCCGGCGGCAAAGATCGGCAGTGAAAAGATCAGCGCGGCAGAATACAGTTACTATTACAACAGCAGTTTCACCAGTTACTATCAGACGATGGCCAGCTACTTCGGGGAGCAGTATATAGGCATCGATATGACCAAGTCTCTGAAAGATCAGGCGTATGATGAAGATCTTTCTTATGCAGATTATTTCAGTAATGACGCGTTGTCCAGTCTGCAGTTCGTAACGGCCTTGTCTTCCGAAGCGAAGAAAGCCGGATTTACCTTGTCTGCGGAAGAGCAGGAGCGGTTTGATAGTCAGGTGGCGGATGTGACCAAGGCAGCCGAAGATGCGGGTATGAGCATCGATAAGTACGTGGCTCAGCTGTGCGGCAAGGGCTACACGATGGACATGTACAAGAACATCCTGCATAATGAGCTTCTGGCTTATGATTATCGCGCAGAGAAGGAGGCATCCTTCACATATGATGATAACACTTTGGAAACCTATTATCAGGAGCACAAAGAGGATTTCGACAAAGTAGATTTCCGCTACGTCCTCTTCAGTGCACAGGAAGCCACCGAGGATCAGGAAGCCGTAACGCTGGAAGAAGCCAAGGCACAGGCGGAAGCTTTCATGGACGGTATCACCAATGAAGTCCAGTATTCTGCCAAAGCAGAAGCTAAAGCGAAAGAGACCGACGAGAACGGTACCGATACCTCTAAGCGTACGAATGTGACCAAGTCTTCAGTCGACAGCATCGATGCCAACCTGGGCAGCTGGGTGTTCGATGCCGCCCGCGGTGTGGAAGAAGTAGGTCTGGTCGAGCGTGCGGATGGCACCGGTTATTACGTCGCCATGGTGGTGACGCCGGCGCATCGCGAAGAGTATCATACCGCCAACGTGCGCCACATCCTGATCAACGTCAATGACAACGTGACTGAAGATGAGGCGCGTGCCAAGGCGGAGGAGGTCTACGAAGAGTGGAAGAATGGTGAGGCGACGGAGGAATCCTTCGCGGCACTGGCCAATGAGCATAGTGAAGACACCGGTTCCAACACGAACGGCGGCCTGTACGAGAACGTCTACCCGGGAGAAATGGTCACCGCGTTCGATCAGTGGGTCTTCTATGCCGGCCATAAGGCTGGCGATACCGCCCTCATCGAAACAGAATATGGCTATCATATCATGTACTATGTCTCCGAGAACGAAAATGAAAAGTGGGCCGAGGATGTCGAGTCCGCGATCCGTTCCGAAGATTACAATGCATGGTACGATGATATCCTGGTCAACTACCAGATCAAACCCAATTGGCTGGGTATGAAGCTGCGTAAAGAACCCATAGGATAAATCTTGAACTCAAATAAAGCCCCTGGGCTTGTACCTTCATTCGCTGAGCACGCAAAGCGTGAAACGCTCATGAAGGTATAGGTCCAGGGGCTTTTTATGTGAGTTCAGATATAGGTCATGGTTTTTGGAAACGGGGATCGAGTGTCATGTTATTATTTTTTGATCGCTGCTTCTATGAAGCCTAGAAACAGGGGATGCGGTTTGTTTGGACGGCTCTTGAATTCCGGATGATACTGGACGCCGACGAAGAAGTCATGATCTGTGAGTTCTACAGTCTCGACAAGTGTATCGTCAGGTGAAAGGCCGCTCAGCGACAAGCCGCAGGATGAAAGTCTTTCGCGGTACTCATTATTGAATTCATAGCGATGGCGGTGCCGCTCGCTGATGGAACGGCTGCCATAGCAACGTTCCATCGTGGTGCCCGGTTGGATGACACAAGGATATGCGCCAAGCCGCAGGGTTCCGCCTTTATCGATATCTTCGCTCTGGCCGGGCATGAAGTCGATCACCTTGTTCCGGCACTGTTCGTCGAACTCGCCGGAATTGGCATCGCGGATGCCGGCAACATTTCTCGCGAATTCGATGACCGCGATCTGCATGCCCAGACACAGGCCGAAATAGGGGACCCTATGCTCTCGGGCATATCGCGCGGCCAGGATCATACCTTCGATGCCGCGGCTGCCGAATCCGCCTGGAACGAGGATCCCATCCAAGTCGGAAAGCATGGAATCTACGGTATGAGATGTGATCTCCTCAGAATCGATCCAATGGATATTGATGTGGACATTATGATAGAACCCGGCGTGATGGAGTGCTTCTGCCACGGACAGGTACGCATCGTGCAGGCCGACATATTTGCCGACCAGACCGATCTCGACGCAATGCGTACGAGCACTATTGATCCGAGATACCATTTCCTTCCATTCGGTAAGATCCGGTTCCGGAACATTGAGCCCCAACTCCCTGCAGACGACCTCGGAAAAATGTGATTCTTCCAACATCAGCGGCGCTTCATAAAGGTTGGGCAGCGTGATGTTTTCAATGACACAGTCCGGCTTGACATTGCAGAAAAGGGCGATCTTCTGAAAGATCGAGGCTTCCAGGGGACGGTCACAGCGTAAAACGATCAGGTTCGGATTGATGCCCATACCTTGCAGCTCCTTTACGGAATGCTGCGTCGGCTTGGATTTGTGTTCCTCAGAGCCATGCAGATACGGTACCAGTGTCACATGGATGAACAAGCTGTTCTCCCGACCGATCTCCAGCGAGATCTGTCGTACGGCCTCGATGAAAGGCTGCGATTCGATGTCGCCGATCGTACCGCCGATCTCGGTGATGACCACGTCGGCGCCGGTCTTTTTGCCAACGCGATAGACAAATTCCTTGATCTCGTTCGTGATGTGCGGGATCACCTGTACAGTCGAACCCAGATATTCACCGCGGCGTTCTTTGTTCAATACATTCCAGTAGACCTTGCCGGTGGTCAGGTTCGAGTACTTGTTCAGATCTTCATCGATGAAACGTTCGTAATGGCCGAGGTCGAGGTCCGTCTCTGCACCATCTTCTGTCACGTATACTTCACCATGCTGATAAGGACTCATGGTGCCTGGATCTACGTTGATGTACGGATCCAGTTTCTGCGCGGCAACTTTTAACCCCCGCGCTTTCAATAACCGACCCAGAGAAGCGGCTGTGATACCTTTACCAAGGCCTGAAACAACACCGCCTGTTACAAAAATGTACTTAGTCATAGTGATCCACGCTCCTTTATTCCCACTCCACCGTCGCCGGAGGTTTGGAAGAAATATCATATACGACTCTGGAGATGCCTGGGACTTCGTTGGTGATCCGGTTGCTGGCCTGTTCCAACACCTCATAGGGCAGCCGGGTCCATTCTGCCGTCATGAAGTCATCCGTAGAGACGGCCCGCAGCGCCACTGTATATCCATACGTACGGGCATCGCCCATCACACCAACGGTGTGAGTATCGGTCAGAACAGCAAAATACTGGTCAGGCACCGGCTCCGGTTGCATCGCTGCAATGACTTCCCGGAAAATGGCATCCGCATCCTGCAAGGTGCTCACTTTATCTTTTGTGATCTCGCCGATGATCCGCACAGCCAGACCGGGACCGGGGAAGGGCTGCCGCCATACCAGTTCATGCGGCAGACCCAGCATGGTCCCGATCTGCCGGACTTCATCTTTGAAGAAATCTCGAAGCGGTTCCACGATCTCATCAAACGAGATCACGCTGGGCAGTCCACCAACGTTGTGATGGCTTTTGATCACGGCAGAATCGCCTTTACCACTCTCGATCACATCCGGGTAGATCGTGCCCTGTGCCAGAGCATGTACATGTCCGATCTTCTTAGCTTCTTCCTCAAATACACGGATAAATTCTTCACCGATGATCTTGCGTTTGGTCTCCGGATCACTGATGCCTTTCAGCTTCCCGAGGAACCTGTCACTGGCATTGACGCGGATCAGGTTGACGCCGAAGGTGTGCCGGAAGGTTTGTTCGACGAAGTCACCTTCGCCTTTGCGCATCAGTCCATGATCGACGAATACGCAGATCAGATCGTTCCCAACCGCCTTGTGGAGGAGGAGAGCGGCAACGGAGGAATCTACACCGCCGGAAAGTGCCAGCAATACTTTTTTGCCGGCATACTGTTCCTGATACTGGGCAATGATCCGATGCGCCTGATCGGACGCATCCCAGTTCCCCGCACAACCGCAGATACTGAAAAGAAAATTGTGAAGGATCTGACGGCCGAAGACTGTGTGCGTCACCTCAGGGTGAAACTGGACGCCGTACAGCTGCCTTGCATCATCAGCCATCGCGGCACAAGGACATTTTTCGGTGACGGCCAGGATGCGGAACCCTTTCGGAACAGCACTGATATAGTCCGTGTGGCTCATCCAGCAGACGCTTTCCGCAGGAACGCTGCTGAACAGGTCATGTTCCTGTACAGTGATCAACGTTTTTCCATACTCGCTGCTGTGCTCCGCACTCCTTACCATCCCCCCGCCCATATACGCAAGAAGCTGGGCACCATAACAGATGCCCAGGATCGGGATCCCCAGATCCAGGATCTGAGGATCGTAATGTGGTGCAGTCGGATCATAGACGCTGTTGGGTCCACCGGTAAAGATGATACCCTGATATGCGGCGTCTCGGATCTCGGACAAAGAGATCCGGTCAAAGGACCTGATCTCCGCATAAACATGTTGTTCCCGCACTCTGCGGGCGATCAGTTGGTTATACTGACCGCCAAAATCCAGCACAAGGATCTTGTCCATGGACCCACCTCTTTATTTGAAAATGATACTTTCACGTTCCGCGCCGACCGATACGAAGGAGATCGGACAGTGGATGGCCTCTTCGATATAGGTGACGTACGCCTGTGCGGCCTGTGGCAGATCTTCAAAGCGGCGGACCTGTGAGATATCGCATTGCCAGCCGTCCACATATTCGATCACTGGCTCTGCCCTGTCCAACACTGCCGGAAAGGGGAAGTCATCGATCATTTTTCCATCCAGCAGGTAATGGGTGCAGATGGGGATCTTATCCATATAGCTGAGGATGTCCAGTTTTGTCAGTGCGATCTGCGTTGCGGCCTGGGCTTCTACGCCATACCGCGTCGCGACCAGATCGATCGGCCCAACGCGCCGGGGCCGTCCGGTTTTTGCACCATACTCAGAGCCTTCTTCTCGCAGCAGATCCGCCTCAGCACCGAACATTTCACAGACGAAGGGCCCCTCGCCGACACAGGTGGAGTAAGCCTTCACGACACCGATCACATCATCGATCCGAGAAGAAGGCAGACCAGACCCGATCGGAGCAAAGGCAGCCAGCGTGTTGGAAGAGGTCGTGTACGGATAGATGCCAAAGTCCAGATCTCGGAGTGCTCCTAACTGCGCTTCGAACAGGATGTTCTTTTTCTCACTTTGTGCTTTTTTCAGGAAAGCAGCGGTGTCACAAATATATGGCAGGAGGGGGGCACAATAGTCTTGGATCCAGACTTTCAGCTGCTCCATCGTATAAGGCTCCGCACCGTAGACCTGGGTCAGGATCAGATTTTTCCATTCCATCAGACCTTGCAGGTGTGCTTCCAGCACGTCGGGATACAGGAGTTCGCCGGCCAGTAAAGTCTTTTTCTGATACTTGTCCGAGTAAAATGGGGCGATGCCCTGTTTGGTAGAGCCGTACTGTTTATCCTTCAGCCGCTGTTCTTCCAGCACGTCCAAGTCTTTGTGCCAGGGGAGCAGGAGAGATGCCCGATCGCTGATCTTCAGCGTTTCCGGTGTGATTTCCACACCTTTTGAACGGACTTCCTGCATCTCTTTCCACAGGTTTTCAGGATCCAGAGCGACGCCGTTGCCTAAAATATTGACAACACCGGACCGGAAGATCCCGGAAGGGAGCAGATGCAGGGCGAATTTGCCCTTGTCATTGATGACAGTATGCCCTGCATTGCCACCGCCCTGATAGCGCACCACTATGTCATAGCTTTCTGTCAGCAGATCCACCATCCGGCCTTTACCTTCGTCGCCCCAATTGATACCGACGATCACACTATTACTCATAGTATTGCCTCGTTTACTTATTTTACGCTGAACAGGATATCGCCATAGGTCGGGAAAGGCCAGTAGCTCTTGGCCGTCAGCAGCTCCGCTTGGTCACAGGGGATCCGCAGCTCACTCATTTTTGGAAGAACAGTATCCCGGATCAGCGCGGATTCAGCGATCACATCTTCTGCCTCCTGGAGGCCGAGGACTGCCATTTCCAAGTCATCTGTTTTTTCTGTGATGCAATCCGTCAAAGTGGAAAGCTTGAGGATCAGCTCTTTTTCGTAACTGCACGCAAGGTCCGGGAAGAGAGCCTTCTTTTCGGATGCCTGTTTTGCCAGGTCCGCAGTGAAGCGCGTGATCGCCGGAGCGACTCGTTTGTGCACCATATTGATCATGGTGTTGGCTTCGATGGTGACGGTCTTACAATAGTTCTCCAACATGATGTCACGGCGGGATCTCAATTCATCCACAGTGAAAACACCAAGCGACGTCAGCATTTTGACATTCTTTTCATCCAGCAGATGCGGCATGCAGTCGGCTGTGGTGCGGTAGTTCAAAAGACCACGCTTTTCGGTTGCTTCCGTGATCCAGGTATCATCATAACCGTTGCCGTTGAAAATGATATGCTTATGATCTTTGATGGTCTTTTTGATCATGTCATGCAGCGCCGTCTCAAAATCTTCTGCTTTCTCCAGACGGTCCGCGTAGATCCGTAAGGATTCGGCGACAGCGCTGTTCAGCATGATATTGGCGCAGGCGATACTGTTGGAAGAGCCCAGCATGCGGAATTCAAACTTGTTGCCTGTGAAAGCAAATGGTGAGGTACGGTTACGGTCGGTCGTATCCCGGTTGAACTTCGGCAGAACGTCGACACCCAGTTTCATCTGCATCTTTTCCGTGCCCTGATATGGAGTATCATTTTCGATCGCTTCCAGTACGGCGTTCAGCTCGTCGCCCAGAAAGATGGAGATGACAGCGGGCGGTGCTTCGTTGGCGCCTAAACGGTGGTCATTGCCAGCGGTCGCGACCGCGATACGCAGCAGATCCTGATAATCATCCACAGCTTTGATGACAGCGCAGAGGAACAGCAGAAACTGTGCATTTTCATACGGAGTATCACCAGGGGAAAGCAGGTTCTGACCGCTGTCCGTCGAGATGGACCAGTTGTTATGTTTACCTGATCCATTGACACCGGCAAACGGTTTCTCGTGCAGCAGACAGACAAGACCATGTTTGGCCGCGACCTTCTGCATGATCTCCATCATCAGCTGGTTGTGGTCGGTGGCGATGTTGGTCGTTGTATAGATGGGTGCCAGTTCATGCTGCGCCGGAGCGACTTCGTTGTGCTCGGTCTTCGCCAGGATGCCCAGCTTCCAAAGCTCATCGTTCAGATCTTCCATAAAGGCCGTAACACCGGGTTTGATGACACCAAAGTAATGATCGTCAAGTTCCTGGCCTTTAGGTGGTTTTGCGCCGAACAGAGTCCTGCCGGTAAAGCGCAGATCGGGCCGTTGATCATACATTTCTTTGGTGATCAGGAAGTATTCCTGTTCGGGTCCAACGGAAGATACGACCCGCTTCGCGGTATCATTGCCGAACAGCCTGAGGACGCGGAGCGCTTCCTTGCTGAGGACTTCCATAGAACGGAGAAGCGGCGTCTTTTTATCCAGCGCATGACCGCCATATGAACAGAAAGCGGTGGGGATACACAGTGTCTTTCCTTTGATGAATGCATAGGAAGTCGGATCCCAGGCGGTATAGCCTCTGGCTTCAAACGTTGCGCGTAAGCCGCCGGAAGGGAAGGAAGAAGCGTCCGGCTCACCTTTGATCAGTTCTTTGCCGGAGAATTCCATAATGACACTGCCGTCAGGAGAAGGAGCGATAAAACTATCATGCTTTTCCGCGGTGATACCGGTCAACGGCTGGAACCAGTGGGTAAAGTGTGTCGCACCTTTGGAAACGGCCCAGTTTTTCATTGCCTCCGCCACAGCATTGGCGACTGTGATATCCAGCTCCTTACCTTCGTCGATCGTCTTGCGAAGAGAGGCATAGACATCTGCAGAAAGATTTGCTCGCATCACGCGATCATCAAAAACCTGACTTCCGAAATACTCCGAAACAATACTCATGACCAAAACTCCTTATCAAAAAAATAAAAAAATGAAAGGCAAGAGCGTCTTCGAGATACACTCTGAAGACGCCCTTGCCTTTACTCTACCGATTATACACATAGTGATTTTTGATGTCAACCATCAAAATGCAAGTAATTGGTGGGGCGAATCGGGCATTCTTTCATCAATTAGCCGAAACGGCATTTATTCTGCATCGATGGTGGAGACGTCAGGCGACATCTCCTCCAGGACCTCCAGAAGCAGCCGGACAGTATCCAGTGAAGTCATCATGGTGATGTTGTTCTGAGCAGCGGCCCTGCGGATCGCAACGCCGTCCCCATAATGGACACCCGACAGGATCGCCCGTGTATTGATGACATAGCTTACCTGCCCGGAATGGATGGATTCGATCACTTCATTGCTGCCTTCACTGGGTTTGCGGCGGATCTTCGTGCGGATCCCATGGCTGCGCAGTACTTCTCCTGTAAGAGTCGTTGCTTCGATATTGAACCCCATTTGATAAAAGCGTCGGACGAGCGGCACGGTCTCTTCTTTGTCTTCATCCGCGACACTGACGAGTACGGTCCCATGGCTGCGCAGCGTCAGACCTGCTGCGATCATTGCTTTAGCAGCCGCTCTGTGCAGCTTCCTGTCATATCCGATCGCCTCTCCCGTTGATTTCATTTCAGGAGAAAGATAGGCGTCCAT
>JAEEGL012863817.1_pt1 | contig 21074 bp, 18 predicted proteins | sample 9134231 | NCBI WGS metagenome assembly JAEEGL01 (sample SAMN16246548, study PRJNA631951) | gut metagenome | biome: gut microbiome; feature: rumen; material: fiber-attached | host: Bos | place: Iran: Karaj | collected 2018-10 | reverse complement strand
TTCTTTCTGGTTCTGAACTGACCTTTGGTCTTCTTGAGGATTTTCTTGCGCCTTGCTCTTGAAGCAACGGCATTGACTGATCTTGTCATGTTTTGTAAGTTTTTCGTTCAGCGCCCCGCCCCATTGCGGGATCTTTTCTGCTGCAACAAAGGTTAAACAATTAATTTACGCTAAAAGCATTCTCTTGACAACCTTCTCGTCTGCTCTCTCAACGATTGCAGTGTGATCCAGATTGCGTTTTCTCTTCTGGCTCTTCTTGGTCAGAATGTGGCCATGATAGGCATGCTTTCTTTTGATTCTACCGGAACCCGTCAATTCAAAACGTTTCTTTGCTCCGGAATTTGACTTCATTTTTGGCATCTTACAATTTATTTTTAACAGTTAAAAATGAGTTTCTTTATTTCTTGGTGCTCTTAGGAGCGATCATCATCATCATGCGTTTGCCTTCCAGCTTGGGCATCATCTCCACTTTACCGATCTCTTCAAGTTCCTGTGCGAAGCGGAGCAGCATGATCTCACCCTGATCTTTGTAGACGATGGAGCGGCCTCTGAACAGCACTTCCACTCTCACCTTGTTACCGTCTTGCAGGAAACGGCGTGCGTGGTTCAGCTTGAACTCGAAGTCGTGGTCATCGGTCTGGGGTCCCAGGCGGATTTCCTTGACGACCGTCTTGCTGGCGTTCTGCTTGATCTCCTTCTGTTTCTTCTTCTGGTCGAAGACGAACTTTTTGTAGTCCATGGCCTTGCAAACCGGAGGATTCGAGTCGGGAGAGATCTCCACCAGATCCAGTCCCAGGCTCTCGGCGATCTTGAGTGCCTCGCGCACGGGATAGATGTTGGTTTCAATGCCTTCGCCAACCAGTCTCACCATCGGAGCCTTGATTTCTTCGTTGATCCGATGCTGGTCGTCGCCTTTCTTGTTGTTGTTGCGTGGCGCGTTGTTTCCTTTGTTAGGGAGTGGTGTCATCTAATGCTTTGTTCTTCTTTTACTTTTTCGTTAATCATCTTGGCGAAAGCATCGAGGCTCATCGTTCCCAGATCTACTTGGCCGTGAGCTCTGACGGAGACGGCCTCGTCGGCTTCCTCCTTCTCGCCCACGATGACCATGAAGGGGTATTTCTTCATTTCGGCGTCGCGGATCTTACGACCGATCTTCTCGTTGCGTTCGTCAATGAGGCTGCGAATATCGCACTTTTTCAGATATGATTGCACTTTTTGTGCAAAATTCAGGTATTTTTCACTTACGGGCAGGATGATCACCTGGTCGGGAGCCAGCCACAGCGGGAACTCGCCGGCGCAGTGCTCAAGCAGCACGGCCACAAAACGTTCCATCGAGCCGAAGGGAGCGCGGTGCACCATCACGGGACGGTGTTTCTCGTTGTCGGCGCCGATGTAGCTCAGGTCGAAACGCTCAGGCAGGTTGTAGTCCACCTGGATGGTACCCAACTGCCATTTACGGCCGAGGGCGTCCTTCACCATGAAGTCGAGCTTGGGACCGTAGAAAGCGGCTTCGCCGTATTCCACGTGAGCCGGCAGACCTTTTTCTTCGCAGGCCTCCTGGATGGCGGCCTCTGCCTTTGCCCAGTTCTCGTCGGTACCAACGTACTTCTCATGGTCGTTAGGATCGCGGAGTGATATTTGTGCTTCAAAGTTCTTGAAGTCAAGGGCCTTGAAGATGATTTCGATGATTTCCATCACACGGATGAACTCTTCCTTCACCTGGTCGGGACGGCAGAAGATGTGGGCGTCGTCTTGGGTGAACGAACGCACGCGGGTCAAGCCGTGGAGCTCGCCGCTCTGCTCGTAACGGTACACGGTGCCGAACTCAGCGCAGCGGAAAGGCAGGTCTTTGTAAGAACGTGGCTTGTTCTTGAAGATCATGCAGTGATGAGGGCAGTTCATGGGTTTCAGCAGGTACTCCTCCCCTTCTTCAGGAGTGGTGATCGGGCGGAAGCTGTCGGCGCCGTAGTGCTCCCAGTGACCGGAGGTGACGTAAAGCTGTTTGCCGCCGATGTGTGGGGTGATCACTTGTTCGTAACCGTATTCCTTTTGGATCTTGGTCAGGTAGTCCTGCAGACGAAGACGGAGTTCGGTGCCTTTGGGCAGCCAGATCGGCAGGCCCTTGCCCACCATGTCGCTGAACATGAAGAGCTCCAGTTCCTTACCGAGCTTGCGGTGGTCGCGCTTCTTAGCCTCTTCCAGCAGCACGAGGTACTCGTCGAGTTCCTTCTGCTTGGGGAAGGTGATGCCGTACACGCGGGTGAGCTGCTTGCGCTTCTCGTCGCCACGCCAGTAGGCGCCAGCCAGTGAGGTGAGCTTCACAGCCTTGATGAAGCTGGTGTTCGGGATATGGGGACCACGGCAGAGATCCGTGAAGTTACCATTTTTATAATAGGTAATGGTGCCGTCTTCGAGATCGTTGATCAACTCGACCTTGTAGGGGTCGCCCTTCTCGGTGAAGTACTTGAGGGCGTCGGCCTTGCTCACCTCTACGCGTTCGAAGGTCTGCTTCTCGCGTGCCAGCTCCAGCATCTTCTTCTCGATGTTGGCGAGGTCGGCCTCGGTGAGGGTCATGTCGCCGGTGTCGATATCATAGTAGAAGCCATTGTCGACCGAAGGGCCGATGCCGAACTTCACGCCTGGGTACAGTGCCTCGATGGCGGCGGCCATCAGGTGTGCTGATGAGTGCCACATGGCGGCTTTAGCTTCGGGGTTATCCCAGGTAAAGAGCTGGATGGTGGCGTCTTCGTTGATGGGGCGCATGGCATCCCACTTCTGGCCGTTGACGCTGGCGGCAAGCACGTTGCGTGCCAGGCCTTCGCTCAGGCTCTTGGCGATGTCAAGCGGTGTAACACCGGATTCGTATTGTCTGACGCTCTGGTCAGGGAAAGTTATATTGATCATGATCTTACCTTTTGAAAAAGCGTGCAAAAATACACATTTTTTCCATACCAAACACTATACAGGCAAAAAAAATAACAATGAATCAAAGAGCTATAAAAAAAGAGAGGCACTAATGCCTCTCTATTTCTTGAGCCTTCGGACTGAGACCGCTATTCGGCTCTGGTGGTCAGTTTGTAGACCGATGCAAATATACGACAAAAATTGCTTTTGTCAATACCTTTTTGTGTTATTTTTTTGAATCATCTTACTTTTTTCTCTTCTTCAGAGCGTAAGCTGCGCCGAAGCCGATGAGCAGCAGGGCACCAGTGCCCAGAGGAGACTGGTCTTCGGTGCTGCCGTGTTCGCCAGGAAGCTGGATGAGAGCACCTGGGGTGTCACGGTTATCCATGTACTGATTGTCCATGCGTTGGTCACCCATGCCAAACAGACCGCCGCCTTGCTTTTGCGCTACTGCGCCGAGAGTCATTCCGAGAACGATTGCAATAGTTAATAAGGTCTTTTTCATAGTATGTAATTTTTATCTATTATCTTTTATCTCTTATCTAATAACAATTTTCTGAGTCTTCACGTTTTCGCCGTTGGTCAGTCTCAAAACGTAGACGCCAGCCTTAGCGTTGATAGCCTTGCTTGAGGTGCCGTTGATGACCTCAGTGCTAATCACGCGGCCCATCATATCGATGATATGGAGTGTGCCTTCGCCGGTGACGATGAGTTGACCGTTGCTGAAGAAAGCGAAGTCTTTTTCGTTTTCGTTTTGGTTTTCGTTATTTGCGCTGAAAACCAGGCGGAAGCGGCTCTCGTAGTCATCGCTCTTAGCATTGAAGGAGTAGCTCGGGTTAGCGAGCAGGTCGATGTCGGTACCAGCGATATTATCAATAAGGTGTAAGTAACCCATCTCCACGTTCTCTGGATTGACGGTGATGGTGTATTGTCCATCCTGAGCTGCTTTGAAGTTGACGGGCATTTCGCCGCGAGCTTCGGCGCTCACGATGGCGTATTCTTCATTGTCCTTCGGGATGTAAATGTTGGCGTTTTGTGTGCCGAAGTAGAACTTACCGAGCTCTGAGCCTTCGTTGAATGAGACGATGGCGTTATCCAAGGTCTGGAGGCTCTTTTCGCCACGGGTGTTTCTGTTGGCCACAGCCTGGGTAAGGGTCAGCTCGAGGTTGCCGTTGTTGGCGGAACCATCAGGAGCTTCCTTGCTGAAGGTGACAGATCCAGCATTGGAGGCTTCCACCACGATACCCGTGCAAGGAGCAATGGTCTCTTCGCCCTTGTTAACTGAAGCGAGTGCTGTACCCGTTCCGTTCATCTTGTAATAATTCTGGTTGGCATAGACGTTAAAGGTGAAGGGGTTGCCAATGAGGTTCCAACCAGCGGCCACTTCAACGCTTTGAGGAGCGGTGTATGCTTTCACCTCACCGGCGATAGCCAGAGGAGTAATGCCTGCCTTACTGGCATAGAGGTAACCCTTGCCATTAACGAGGTCGAAGGTACTATTACGGTAGTTCTTCCAACCTGTTTCTGCGGCCGGATTAAGATAGTAAAGGTCGTAAGTAGCATTAGCGGTGGTTGCGGTGTTACCAAGACCGTCGGTAATCATGCCTACCGAGGAAGGATCGACGTTGGCGCTGACCGGTGAAGCAATGAAGTTCCACCCGTCACTTGCGGTTGCCCAGTTGGTGGAAGCCGAACCGATGTTCTTCTGTACTGTGGCTTTCACAGCATTGCTTGTGATGAGCTGGCCGCCGTCTTCGATGACGAGGTTGGCGGCGGTGGTATTCACTAAAGTTCCATTGACAGTTAAAGTTTTTCCTGAAGGGACTTTAATTCCTGTTGACGGAACCACATACGAAACGCCCGCTGGAATTGTGACATTATTAGTTATTTCATTATCACCATTGACTGGAATTGTTACGACACCCTTAAGCAAAATGTCATCCAAGCGTACATTATTAGTGGTTGTAGCTGTGAATACAATCGTGATATTCTCAGTGGAAGTAGTAACGCCCTTAAACGTTACTGTATGCGTCTCCTTCGTACTGTATGTCACACCAGCTCCTGCACTTGCTTCACCCTCAACAGTAATGCCGAGAGTAGTGGTTTTTACATTGAGTCCCTTGTCATTTGTCTTGTATGTAAGCGTCAAATCGCCGGAATAACCATAGCCATTAGAAGATGACCAGAGAGGAATTGTTGCGGAAAATGACCCTCCAAGTGCACCTTCACCGCTCCCTTTTTTCCCCACCATCAGCTCGGGCTTAGTGCCTTCTGCTAAATTTTCATTTTTTACAGCCGTGGTTCCTCCATTTGTACTTCCTGATGTCTTTGTGCCATTTGTACAAGCATAAGAATACGTTCCACCGCTGGGTACAGCATCTGCTGAATAGCTATAAAAATCCTCACTCCAGATGGTTGAGAGAGCGGGGTCTTCATTCGTGACTGTCATCACATACGTTGCAGAACTATTGCTGTAGCCAGTAAGACCCTCAAAAGAGGCAGTAAAGGTAACTGTTCCCGCACCAACAAGAGTAACAGCTCCTGTGGTTGAATTGATAGTGGCTACATCATCATTGTTTCCGCTCCAAGTCACAGACGCATAAGGAACTTCTGTAGCAGGAGAGCCATAGGTTACAGAAGCTGATAATGAACCTGCTGCTGTGCCAAGAAATTTGTTGGTGTTTGTGATGCCTGAATCAGAAATAGTTGTAGTGGTAGCTTTGTCATTACCATACGTGATGGTAATGGACTTGATGTAACAATATTGGCTAGTCTCAACAGTAAGCCCACTTAATGACTCAATTGACAAACCCGTGATTTCCATATCAGAAAAAGCTGCAGTTCCAGAAGGAGTGGAGGCACTTCCTAAAGAGGTCGATCCATTTTTTACGGTAATTGTCGCAGTTTTACTATCATTATATGACGCTCTATTCAAGGTGATTTTAGTCACATTTGCCAAAGGAGAAAATGCTATTGTAAACGAACCTGGTTTAGTTGTGCTATTTCCACCGGCTTTCAAACCATATCCAGTTTTACCACTGTAGCATCTTTCTGTAGCACTGCAAGTTATTGTTCCCAAAGCAGTGCTGCTACTAGCAATGCCGCTTGAAACAAAGTTATCGGTAGAGTAAGCGGTAGAACTATCACCCGTTCCTGAGGTCTGACTTGCAAACGTAATTGTTGCAGTGCTTTGTGCCCACACCGTTCCACATCCCACTATGAGGGCGAATAGCAGGAGCATAAATCTCATACGTAATGTTGTTTTCATTTTTTTGTGTTTGATTTTTAGTGTTTAATTATTTTGTTTGATTTGTTTGATCTGCTATTGGGTCACAGCGTTACGCTAAATCCTGACAAACACAAAATGAAAAAGGCGCTCGCCATTTCGTTTCGCTCATCATCTCGGAGGGTTCTGGTAAAACCATTGCAGTAATAAGCACGAAACAGTCCACGCCAATGACGTGAACTCTCCGCATCCTATTCTCCTGCTAGCGAAATTTACCAGATTTACCGAGAGGGAATAAGAGCGTAAAGCTCTGTGATTTAATTATTTGTTTCTTATTGCGTCAATAATGTCCTTTCTTTAATTTTTCGGGTGCAAAGATAGTCAAAAAAATATATTAATAGGTGTTTTCTCAAAAAAAGGTTCTCATAATTCATTGAAACACCATCAAATATATTGTTAAACTCCTTAACGTTTGAGTAAAATAAAAAACCGCACTCTACATTACCGCTCAATCAATTTAATTGGAATGTGTACGGTTATTCTTTTTTCTACTTGCCTTTTCAATGGCAAAAGTTGTTTTTCCTCCAATGGTTCCTATAATTCACTGAAATCTTTTCATATGCTTTTAATGCTAAGCATTCTTCGATAGGATATTTGTGAAGTATTTTTGCCGAAAAAAAATCATGGAAAAACTACCTGAATATATCGAGGGCATTCCAACAGCTAAGAAACGAAGCAATGAACGTTTTGATCTGATTATGGAGTATTACAAAGCACTCTGGAAGAAATTACAGAGAGAAGGCAAATCCAACTCAATCAAAAATGAATTCTTAAACGATGAGATATTTATCATCGAAAAAGAAAGTGATAAGAAAACTGCACATGAAGCGCTCCACAATTGGAAATCGACCTACGCCGTCAAACATCTTGCTACTGTTGTTGAAAAAGCAAAGCCAGCAAAAGGCTATCCGATGTTTGTTTCACGTAAAGAAGGTGAACAAAAACGAAATGGCTATAAAAATATGATCCTCCTATACTATAACTTCATGGACGCTAAGAAAGAATACCTTAACTTTAGAGTGAAGTTAACCATTGGAGTAATGACAGGAGGAAAACATATTCAATACTGCGTCAATAAAATCGAGGTAAAATAAAACTGGTCATGTAATCCGTTACCGCACATGGTGTTTGGAACGAGGCCCCTGACCAGTTTTCTGCTGCAAAAGTACAAACTATTTTCATACCCCGCAAGGGGTTTAATAATAATACTTAAACAATAATATGAAATAGAAAACTTGCTATTTGAAAAAATTATTGTATCTTTGCAGTCATGAATCCCCAATGGACGGATATTGAGAGGAATTGGGCCTCTTAAGAAGTGCCGCTTGTTGGGGATTAATTTTTTCATCTCGGTAAATCTCAACTTCAAATTCAGTGACCTTCCCCTCCTTTCCAAAGACAGTGGATATCGAATTTACCAACAAATCCCTACCCGCTAACTTCACATCAATCCCAACAACAACATAGCCATTTTTATATCGAATCGAAGTATAGAGCCTGTATCCCCGTTTTTGAGTTTGTTCCTTGTCCTTGAAATATTCAGTGATGGCGACTTCCCTGCCTTCTTTGCTAATGGCAGTTACCACATTAAGATAGCTTTTACTCTCCAATATTATACTATTTTTTGTTATTCGCCGACAAATATAATAGTGAATTTTTCATTAATTCAAAAGTGTCGACAAAAAAGATATGAAATTTCGTCACCATCCCCCACCGGGATGGGTGCGTGGGCCGAGGCCTTGATCTTTTGGTTCTTTTGGATTAAGCCAAAAGAACATATTAATACTTGCGGGGAAAGAAAAAGTGTTGTATCTTTGCAGTCAAGAAACAGCATCGGAGGCGACAGCCCTGCCTCCAGGAGTGTTATCAGGGGTTGCTAAGGTGATAGCAGATGCAATTTTTCGAGACTTGGGTTTGTTATTGTCAAAAGACGTAACAACCCAATTCTTTTTTGTTATCACGATATTCCCATTGCCGTCCCTTACATTCTTTCTGACTACTACACGTAATCCGTCCAAATCGAACGTTAACTTGTCCCAACGAACCTTAATTTTCACACCTTTATCAATAACCTTCTCAATGATTGTTTGAACTTCTTCCAGTGACATGAAATCCTTCCCTTCACCGACATGTTTGAAGATTATATGGTCTAACCCAGCGTTTTCCTCCCGACTTCCCCAAACTAAATCGATGTCACCAATCTCATCGTCATGGAATACCCCAAGGAGATCGCCGCTTTGCTGTGCGACAAGAAAATAGAAGGCCTCTTTCACCTTTCCTTTAAACTGATCGTAAATTTTTCCGAAATACCCCACCCCTATTGGCTCTGGATTCATCAAACTCTGTTTTTCCATCTCTTTAATTTTCGACAAAAATACTATCGTAAATTCCCGTTGTTATAAAGTGTCGAAAAAAAAGATATGAAATTTCGTCACCATCACCCCACTGGGCAGGGCGGGCAGGAAAGGCCGACAGGCGGGGAAGCGGTAGTTTTAAAGAAGGAAAAACCTCACTGGGAAGTGTGCGTAGGCCGAGGCCAAAAACGGGAGCGGCGCCCGCCAAAAGGCTGAACTAAGTGGGTTGAGACTCAGGGCGGGGCGCGACGCTTCAGCGGAGCGTTTGCTTTCGAAGAAAGCACTCCCCGCCTTGAGGCCTCACGCACTTAGAGAAGCCGTGCGGCAGGCCTTTGTTTTTGGCCTTGATTTTTTGGTTCTTTTGCATCAAGGCAAAAGAACAAAGAAAAAAGAAATAAAATCAATCTTCGACTAAAACTTCTTTAGCATGTGCTAAAGCCTCGTCGAAATTATCATGAATATTACTTGCCCCAATAAGCGCCGAGATGCTGCTCTTATCAAGCGACTTGCGCACGTTGGGCTGCACACCCGAAAGGATGATGGTCTTGTTGTCAGTCTTAAGAGACTTAATAGCCTCTAAGAAGTTACGCTCACCGGTCTCATCCATAAACGGCACATGTCGCATACGGATAATCAGGATTTTGGTGGTGTCAGGCCTACCCTTCAGCACCTCGCTAAACTGCTTGGCAGCGCCAAAGAAGAACGGTCCACTGATCTCATAAATCTCGATACCCTGCGGGATGTCGTCGTAGTTCTCCATGGTGTTGGTGTCCAAGTCGTTCATCAACACAGCCTCGCCATTGTCGGCCATGCGCTTCATGAACATCAAGGCAGCCAGCACGATACCCACCTCGATGGCCACAGTCAAGTCGACCAGCACGGTGAGGAAGAAAGTAACGAGCAAAATGATGATGTCGTAAGGCGAGCCACGAAGGATGGATCTGAAGCTGCGCCATTCACTCATGTTGTAAGCCACCACGATGAGGATACCCGCCAGGCACGACATGGGGATCAGCTTGGCGTAGTTGCCCAGACACAGCATGATAAGCAACAGTGTGACGGCATGGACGATGCCCGCAATAGGGGTACGACCGCCGTTCTTGATGTTGGTTGCCGTTCTGGCGATGGCACCCGTAGCAGGAATACCGCCAAACAAAGGCGTGATGATGTTGGCAATGCCCTGCCCTATCAACTCGGTATTGCTACGGTGATGGCTACCGATCATACCATCAGCCACTACGGCTGACAGCAACGACTCGATGGAGCCTAACAAAGCAATGGTGATGGCCGGCTGCACGTAATGGCCGAAGTTCTCCCAATGGACCTCAGGGATGTTCATTGAAAAACTTCCCTTGATCTCGCCAAAAAGGCTCTCGATGGTGGTGACAGGAATGTCGAAGATGGCAACAACCGCCGTCACCAGAATGATGGCCACAAACGAGCCTGGAATCTTGTTGGTCAGCTTGTTGAAAAATAGGCTGATGAGGATGGTGACCACGGTGATGCCCAGAGCCCAGTAGTTCATGGTTCCGAGGCTCTCAATGTAAACCGCCCACTTGTCGATAAACTCCGCCGGCACTGCGTCGATCTCAAGTCCCAAAGCGTCCTTGATTTGGGTGGAGAAGATGGTGAGTGCGATACCGCTGGTGAATCCAACCACCAAGGGATGCGGGATGAAACGGAGCAGCGAGCCTAACTTCAGCAATCCGAACATGACCATGAAGATACCCGCCAAGATGGTGGAGATCATCAATCCGTCGAGCCCGTATTGCGCCACGATGCCCGAAATGATGATGACGAAGGCACCGGTAGGACCGCCAATCTGTACGCGGCTGCCACCCAATAAGGAGATCAGGAAGCCGGCGATGATGGCGGTGACGATGCCCTTGTCAGGCGACACGCCTGAGGCCACCGCAAAGGCGATTGCCAATGGCAGGGCCACGATGCCCACGATGATGCCGGAAAACAGGTCCTTGGTAAATTGCTTCTTGGTGTACCCCTTCTTCAGCACGCTGAAAAACTTGGGGTAAAATACATCCTTGATGTCAAACTTTGCCATTACCTATTTTAATTATTGGATTTCGAACAGATTGAGGAATCCCGTCATCATAAACACGCTGCGGATGTCGTTGCTGATGCCGCGAACGATGACCTTGCCGCCCTTTTCGGAAGCGGCCTTGCGGAGCGTGAGGAAAATGCGGAGACCCGAGCTGGAGATGTAGCTCATCTCAGTGCAGTCCATGATGATGGTACCTGAGGCGTTCTCTGCCAAGCTCTCCAGTTGCTGCGCAACTTCTTGGGATGCCAATGTGTCAAGGCGACCTTTAAGGAACACCGTTACGACTTCATTTTGTTTTTCAATTACAACTTCCATGGTATTATAGGTTTTTTATCATTCTTAAATAGTTCTTATTGTCTTTTCTTTCGTAGCTGACGGAATCCATCAGTTCGCGCACCAGGTGGATGCCCAGTCCGCCGATGGGACGATCCTCTGCTGGAGCATCGAGGTTGACCTCGGGAGCCGCTGTAGGATCGAATGGGATGCCGCTATCGACGATGATGAACTCCAGTGAGGACTTACGCAGGTAGGCCTCCACATCCACCAAGCCGTCGGTTTCTTTAGGATAAGCGTACAGGATCACGTTGCTTACTGCCTCTTCAAGGGCCAGGTTGATGCCCATGGCCATGCTCTGGCTCAACTGTTTCTCTTGTGCGATAGCCTCAACAAACTTGGCGAGCTGCGGGATTTGTTGGATGTCGTTGTGAAGCACCAGATGACGTTCTTGCAGCTGTGCATCTTCCTTGGGGAGATAATGGATGAAGAGCATGGTGAGGTCGTCGCTTTGTGGCGCTTCGCCTACGAATTCCTTCACGGCCGACTGCATGGCATCCAAGTGTTTCTTTGAGCTGCGTCTTGTGTGAAGCACCTCCACTACCCTGTCGATACCGAACTGTTGCTCCTGCATGTTCTCAGCTTCGGTGAGGCCATCCGTATAGAGTAATAGTGAGTCGTCATAGTGCAAATCTATTTCCTGTTCGCTAAACACAGCACCGTGTTCAATGCCCAATGGGATATTAGGCTGAACGGGCAACAGACGGATGTCGTTGGTGAGGATGAGCGGTGGGTTGTGACCGGCGTTGCAGTAATGCAGATGACCCGTAGCCAGGTTAAGCACGCCGCAGAAGAAGGTCACAAACATATTGCTGTCGTTCGTCTCCGCCATGGTGTTGTTCATAGCCGTCACGATGCGCTGTGGATTGGTCTCATGGTTTGAAGTAGCTCTAAACAGGCTTCGTGTGACTGCCATCACCAATGAGGCAGGAATGCCTTTACCGGAGACGTCGCCGATGCAGAAGTATAGCATCTCGTCACGGATGAAGAAGTCGTATAAGTCGCCGCCCACTTCCTTGGCTGGGACGATGGAAGCGGCAAAGTCCAAATCCGTTCGATCAGGGAAAGGCGGGAATGTCTTGGGGATCATGGCCATCTGTATCTTGCTGGCGATATGGATCTCATTCTCCATCCTTTCCTTTTGTTCGTTCATTTTATGGTATCTTGCTTGGTTTTTGGTGGCTATCCTGAGAATGACGATAAGCATGGCCACGCCCAGTAATTGCAGCAGCTTCACAATCATTCCAATTCTGCGAACGCCGCTGTAGAGCTCTTTCTCGGGCAACACAATTGACAAGGACCACCCTGTTTTTTCCACTGGCGCGAAATACACACGGTTGAGTTGTCCCTTATAGCGAACGGGCAACTCGCCTGCCTGTCCTGAAAGCATGGCTTGGTTGACTTGGTTGAGGGCTTCGTAGTCCTCAGATTCCAAGGCGAACTCATTGACGTTGGTTTGCATCACCAAAGTCTCCACGGGGCACACCATAATCTGTCCGCTATGGCTGATGACTATGCTAATGGCATGTGGATATACCTTGATATTTTGCATAAGGTCGGTGAGCCAGTCCAACGAGATATCGGCGGTTAGGATGGCCGCCACCTTGCCGTCTTTGTCTTTCACCGGCACGGAATAAGTGGTCATCAGGATGTCGCCGCCATTCTCATCGAAATAGGGCTCCGACCAATAGCTGTCATTCAACTCCAAAGGCTTGGTGAACCACTCCGACGAGGGATAGTCGTATTCCTCTGTAGCCAACGAAAGCATCCTTATTTCACCGGTGTTCAAATCCCTTGCGGCGTATGGGGCACACAAAGGTTTATTTTCGAGGTATCCGGGAACGAGCGCAATGGTTGATCCAACTACGACGGGGTTTTTGCCTACCACCAGCTGTGGGATGCGTGCCAGGCTGTCGGGATTCTCCAGGCACCACTCAGCGATCCAGATGTTATTGTGGACAGCTGCTTCGGCTTGGTTCACGACATCCATAATCTTGTTCTCGGCGCTTTTCAGCTCGCTTTCAGCACGGAGTGAGGCCTCCTGCTTGATTTCCCTTTGGGCAAAGACGAACTGAATGATGGAGGTGGCTTCCAGGGTGAGGGTGGCCACAATCACCAGCATCAATCTGGCTCTCATGGAGATGCCGTCTGTTTTGGTATCTTTTTTTTCGATATTCATAAGATGGGTTTTAACGCTACACGAAGTTCTGGCATGGGACGTTTACTGTCTCTTTCCACGATCAGGGTTTTAAGCCCGGCGTAAGGAAGTATCATGGTCTCGATTTCTTTCAACGGAACGCCAGTCCCGAAATAGGCTTGGGCGAAGCACTCCCAGAAACGGATGGCCAACGCCTTGGGCATGTGGAAGGTCTCTTTGATGAAGTCTTCGTCGCTGAGGCAGCAGCAGAGGTACACCATCCCGAGGTCGAAGAGGTGGTTGCCCCAGCAGAAGTCGCCTAAGTCGATGAAATAGCGCTGGTCGCCCACAAAGATGGCGTTGCTATATTGGAGATCGCCATGGATGGCCGTATCCTCGTCAGGGGTGTCGGCGATGAAACGGGCGAGTTTGTCTTTCTCGGCCGGCGTGAAGAATGGATTCTCTTTTAAAAGGCGGTAGTAGCGATCCTTGACGTTCTCGAACAAGGTGGTATCCACATGGGTGGCATGAAGCTGGAGGCACATCTGGGCGAAATCGGAGGCAAACTGTGCCACCTTTTCGGGCTCGTCGCCTGTGGCACGTGAGTACGATTTCTTTCCCATGATACGCTTGAAGCGGATGCCGTAGCGACCGTCGTCGGTGACTACATAGTCGCCGGGTTCAGGTGTGGGGATGCCTGCCTCATACACCTTTCGGGCGAGGTTCATCTCGTCGAGTGGCTGCTGTATCTTGCCAGGAAGATAGAGCTTGAGCATTATCGAAGGATCGGTCTTATGGTTAAAGCTCTCTCCGTTGGCGCCGCCGCCGGTGAGCACATAGTCGTTTAGGGTGATTTTAAGCGGTTCCATTAGTTAAACACTTGGTTGATGAGTCGTTCAAATTCTTGAAAAGCACTGGTGTCGCTAAGCTCGCGAAGGGCATCGGCCAAGCCGCGGTAGTGCCATTCGTGGTCCTTGGGATTTTTAGAGTGAAAGCGGTTCCAGAGGGCGTCGCCAATCTCGGCATAGTCACGGGCAATGGCTCTCATATTGGAAAGCTTGTCGCCTAAGGCTACGATCTTGGCATCGTGTGATGCATTGGCAAGATGGTTGATGGCGGCTCGCTTGCGGTCGTGCCAGCTCTCTTCGTCGCTGAGGCCATTGGGCCGTTCTTCGCTCTCGTCAGCCACCAGGGTGGCGATGCGGTCGCCAAACTCAGCCCGGATCTGTTCCACGGTCACGTCGGTGTCCTCCACGGTGTCGTGCAAGGCGGCTGCAGCAAGCAACTCTTGGTCAGGGGTCATGGTAGCCACAATCTCCATTGCCTCCAAAGGATGGACGATATAGGGATAGCCCTTCCCTCGGCGTTCGGTGCCCGCATGGGCATTCACGGCGAAGATGATCGCTCGGTCGAGCAGTGCGGTATTGAGAGGTGCGTTTGCCATGGCTTTATTGATTCATAAATGCTAAGTCCTTGGTTTGTTCCTCCAGCATGTCGGCCAAAATTTCGTTCGCCTCGGAGGGACCGTTCAGCGTGTCGAACATCCACTTCAGTCCAACGCGGCCTCCGCCTTTTTTCAGGATGTAAGCCGTGCAGAGGTTTTGTGGCGCTACGGACGACGACAGGATGTCGATGTCAGTCAAGCCGATCTGATAGCAGGCAATCTGGTAGGCCGCATCATAATAGTTCTTTATCAAGGCGTCGATATCTCCAAGCGTCTTGAAGCCCATGGCCAAGAACAGATTGAGGAATGGAGAAAGGTTCACCGGTTGGATCTCTGCCTGGTTGATAGAGGCGATTCGGCGCATCAGTCCGTCGAACGGTCCTATCTCAAGATAGCTCTTGAAGGCGTCGCCATCGAGCGGGATTTCGCTCAGGTTGCCTGATGCCACCAGCTTTTGCACCTGACGGCGGTAGTCGGCGAGTTCATGGCGGATGCGGCTGAACTCGTCGTCGACCAGCTCGAGCATTCCTGCCAAGCGGCTCAGGTTACGCTTGTACACTCTGGGGATCTCTACCCCACTCTTGTAGCCTGTGTCGTGGTTCATATTGGCCCAGGCGTGCTGGAGCACGGTCCTCATCTGCACCTCAAAACGGATCTCGTTCATTTCGGGATACTTGGGGTCGGTGTAGGTCTCCGTGGGGATGCTGCAGATGTAATGCAGGGAGAGGTAGCCAAAGCTATCGATCTCAAGCGCCTTCCTTTTGTCGATGGAGTTCTCCCAGTCGACCACAAAAAGACGTTCCAGCACGGAGGTCACCTTACCCACGTCGTCATTATAAAATGTGATCACGCGGATACCCACAATGTCGGTGACATCGTTGATGTGATGGTATTTTTGTCCTTTGAGTTGAAGCTTCCCAGTGAGGGATTTCTCAGTCTTTATACGATGCTCCACGGAAGCCACGATGATACCTGCTTCGGCGAAAAAGTTCCTCAGCATTCCAGGGACCAAGTCACCCATCTGCTCATAAACGGGCAGCAGCTGATGGTATTGCGTCAGCAATTCTTGGACGTGGGGATCGAAGGTCGTTTCGTTCATAGTTCAGTCGCACAGGCTTTATTAATGGTGCGAAGCTACAAAGATATGAAAAATTGGAATACATAACGCTAATCAGGCGAGAATTCTTAATTTTGCGCTCTATTTTTTAAATTATAATGAAATCCATAAGAATAATTGTTTTACTGGCATTGACACTGTTTGGCAACTGGATTGTCGCGCAGGAGACCGATGCCAATATCTTTGGTCATGTGATCGATAAGCAGACACATGAGCACCTCCCCTACGTCAATTTGGTGATTAAAGGCACAACCAAAGGCGCTTCTACCGACGAGAGCGGCCACTATTTCATCACGAACCTGACCGAAGGAAAACATACGCTTGAAGTATCGTACGTTGGCTATATCACCTACCTAACGGAGGTTTATGTGAAGCGGGGCGAGAGCAAGGAACTGAACATCGAGATTGAGCCTGACACGCAGTTGCTGGGCGATGTGGTGGTGTCGGCAAGTCGTGTGGCAGTGAATCGTCGCGAAGCAGCTGTCGTAGTGAATGTGTTAAGCCCTAAGGCCTTGGATAGGGTCAATGCGGTAAATCTCGCCGAGGGCTTGAACTATCAACCGGGGTTGAGAGTTGAGAACACCTGTCAAAACTGTGGTACAAATCAGTTGAGGATCAATGGATTGGAAGGCAAATACTCACAGGTTTTGATTGATAGCCGTCCGGTGTTTAGCGCCTTGGCAGGCGTGTATGGCCTTGAGCAGATCCCAGTGTCAATGGTCGAACGTATCGAGGTGATCAGAGGCGGTGGATCCGCCTTGTTTGGCGCCAATGCCATTGGTGGCGTGGTGAACATCATCACCCGTGAGCCGATAAAGAATTCGTTGGAGGTAGCACATACCGCTAAACTCATCAACGGAAGGTCGTGGGATAACACGAGCTCGTTCAACGCCTCATTGGTTTCCAACGATTTCAAGGCAGGTGCTTATATCTTCGGAACCGCGCATAACCGCCAGGGCTATGACCACGACCGTGATGGCTATACGGAACTCGGCAAGCAGAAAGGCATGAATATCGGCACCCGTGCCTATTATCGATTGACCCAAAGATCGAAGATCATTGCTGAATACCATAGCTTATATGAATTCCGCCGTGGTGGCGACAATATCGATTTGCCTCCGCATCTGAGTATGGTGGCCGAGCAGGCTGAACATCATGTCAACGGCGGCGGCCTGACCTACGATTTCCTCAGCAAGGACACGCGTTTCCATTGGTCGGTTTTCGGTTCGTTGCAGAACATCAACCGTAACACCTATTACGGCACCCAGCAAGACCTCAACGCCTATGGCACATCCACGGATTTCAGCTCGGTGATTGGCACGCAGGCCTCTTATAACTTCCGCAAGCTGCTGTTTATGCCTTCTACTTTGGTGGCTGGCGCCGAATGGGCTACGAACCATCTGGTGGACAAGCAACCGGCTTATAACCGTGTGCTCGACCAACATGCCGATGTGGCGAGCGCCTTTGTGCAAAACGAATGGAAAAACGAGCGCTTTGGCTTTTTGATTGGACTTCGCGCCGACAAGCACAGCCTTGTGGATAAGCCGGTGTTCAGCCCGAGAGCCAACATCCGTTGGGAAGTGGTGCCATCACTCACCACAAGGATCAGCTATTCCTCAGGATTCCGTGCGCCACAGGCCTTTGACGAGGACTTGCACATCATGGCGGTGGGCGGTGATGTGATGCTGATCACCTTGAGCCCCGACCTGAAACCGGAATACAGCCATAGCTTCAGCGGCTCCATCGGCTGGGAGCGTTTCTTCGGCACGTATGATTTCGACCTGCTGATCGAGGGGTTCTACACCGTGCTGAATGACGTGTTTGTGCTATATCCCAATGGCATTGACGCTCAGGGCAACATCCTTATGGAACGCCGCAACGGCTCAGGCGCCTATGTGGGTGGAGTAAATTTCGAGGCGCAGCTCAAGCACAACGATTTTGTGGTGCAAGCCGGTTACACATGGCAGCAAAGCCGTTACAAGACGCCTGAAAAATGGAGCGACAATCCTGATATTGTGCCACAGCGCCGGATGTTCCGTACACCTGACCATTATGGCTACCTCTCATTGCAATGCCCCATCACAGAGCGTTTCCAGGCTTCAGCCTCAGGGATTTTCACTGGCCCGATGTTGGTGCAGCATTACGCCGGATATGTTGAAAACGATTGTGAAAAGATCACGCCATCGTTCTTTGATATGGGTGTGAAACTCACTTACGACATTCCATTGACGGTGGGCTCCATCTTGCAAGTCAACGGTGGTGTGCAGAACGTCTTCAACAGCTACCAAAACGATTTCGACAAAGGCGCTTTGCGTGACGCCGGATACATCTACGGTCCTTCAATGCCAAGGACTTACTACATGGGATTAAAACTAAAGCTTTAACGTTATTGAGATTATGAAAGTACGTCTTTTAATAGCTTTAATGCTCATCTCTCCTATAGCTGTCACCGCTGAGAACCATCCTTTCAGCGATGGCCTGTTTCGTTATTCATCATTCGGGCAGAGTCTGCTGGCAGACATTCATCCCAATTTTGTCCGTCTTGACGTGGCGAGTGTGACCAACCATCAAGAGTGGGATTGGGGACAGACAGGCAAAGCCATGCGATGGAACACCTTTGGCGTCATGGGAATCAACGTGCCACTGTGGTCAGGCGAAACGGAGGGAAAAAACGCTTTTTTGTGCGTCTCCCTACCCCTCTCCTCTGCTATCTGGCTTGATTTAGGCGAGCCTGTCACGGCACCCGTGGTCAACACCGATTATCGAATTGCCTTGCCAGTCTTTACCTACGTTCGCAAACTGAATCGGGACTTTCTCAGGAACTATTCCATCAGCTTAGCTCCATACAAGCACGAAAGCACGCATCTGGGCGATGAGATCACTTTGCAGCGTGTTGAAAACCAACTTCCCCTGCTTCGTGTAAATGTTTCTGAGCATTATTCAGAGTTGGCCTTCAGTATTAATGAAGCCGACCGTGAGGATAGCTATTGGCATACGTTCAGGGTGGGCCTGATGGTGCTTTGGAATGCCCGTCGCGGATGGTATTTCATTGATGCCACCGACGGAGACACCTCTTTGGCAAAGCCACGGTTTTCTCCATGGGAAGCCTATTTGCAATACCAATTCCAATCGCCGGTGAGGCACTGCTTCCAATGGGTCGTCTCAGCTGAAATCCGCAATAGGGCTTTATACGGCTATCCGGAGTTCACTTGGTCGTCGGATGGCGTGCATTATGAAATGCAGGACGAGAGCCGTATCTTTACGTACAACTTGTTCTGCGGATTGCGTTTTTGTGGCAATCGCAAAGGCATGTTTTCACGCATGTCGGTCGGCATGAGACTTTACCACGGAAACAACCCTTACGGACAGTTCCGCAACCACAAGGATTTCAATCACCTTGGGGTCTGCATTATTTTTGAATAAAATTATAAGGGTTCGCTTCTTTATCCCAAACCTTATAGTTCAATTGGTAGTCGGTTACTTCCCAACGGCTTCCATCCTCGTCAACACGTTTGAGCACAAGGCCGTTGGAGGGGTCGATCCACCAGCAGCTGGAGCCATATCCGCTGACGCCTTTGCCACGAAAGTCGAACACCCAGCATTTGACGCCACAGATGGTCTCCTCACCTTTGTAGAACTGGGCCAGAACCTCGGGTTTCCTGTTGTATTGTCTGATACGCTGCATGACGATGCCGGGTTCCAAGTCGGGATCATTGATGTTGTCACGGCCGAAGTCAGACAATTCACCGCAGACCCAAAGAGTCTCTGGTGAAGGAGCCGGAGCATACAGGCTGAACTGCTCGTGATCATCTTCTCCTGTGTACATAAACTGACCTGTTTCGGTATAAGTACCTTGGTAGCCTTTTTCTCTTGCAAAGTCGTATTTTTCCCATACCTTGAAATCTCCAGGATGATCCTCTACAAAGCAATAGACATCACCGATCATCGCATAGATGCATGCTGCTTCCAATTGACCGCTTTCGCTGTAGCGTTCTGTAGCGATGCGGAAGTTATTCTTTGGGAGTGAAAGTTGATACGTTCCGGTCCACTGGGCGAAGACGGACAAACCTGCAGCGAGCAATGCTGCTAAAGCAAAAAACTTTTTCATAGACTTACTTTTTTACAAATTCCACACGGCGGTTTTTGGAGCGACCTTCAGCAGTACTGTTGTCAGCGATAGGTGAATGTGAGCCTTTGCCCACTGCTGTGAGGCGATCACTTGCAATACCTTGTTTAACAAGAGCGGCAACGATGGCTTCTGCCCTCTGCTGTGACAGCGGGTCATTCACTTTGTCGGAACCGGTATTGTCGCAGTGTCCCTGCACCTCAAAACTGATTTCGGGATGATCTTGCATCAGCTTGGCAACACGGTTGATTTCTATGATGGATTCAGGCTTGATATCGGCCTTGCCAGTCTCGAAGGTGATGGCGTAGGTGATGATCTTGCCGTCGGTTGTGAGACGGTCGTAAAGCGGCACAGCGCCTTGAGCGATACGCACATTGCTCAATCCCGTATAGCGATAGAACGATCCGCTGGAGAAGAAGAGGTAGCCTGGGGCCATCATTGCTGGCACGTTGATCATACGCACGCCGTTCACGTAGCCTTTGAAAGCCCTCTTGTTGAACGAGAAGGCAAAGTGGTTCCACTCCCCCGCGACTATTGGGTTGTCCTTTTCCAAGTAATCGGAAGTGCCTGGGGTCAGTCCCAGCATCTTCTCTCCACCTGCCATGTCGCTTCCGTCCGGTTTCAATAAGCTCCACGACAGGCTGCATGACCCGTCTTCCCTGTACCAGAAGCGCACATTGCTTGGCGCATTATAGTAGCTGTTGTCACCGCGTTCACCGAAACTAATGCTCATCTCGAGCGCCGTTTCATCATCTTCGGTTAATGGAGCCACGTAGAGGTCAAACTCCACCGTGAACACTTCTGGCAGCCAATCCCATTTCTGTTTCATCAGCGGCATCACCTGTCCTAAACCATCGTCGGTGAACGCCAGAACATTACGTCCTTTCTGCTGTGCTGTCTCTGCATATCCGTCCAGCAAGTCCCACCTCAGCGGGAACTCGCCTAACTTTTCCATATCAAAATTGTCTTCAAAGATGATTTCATCGCCAGGAACGAAATCGCATTTAGCATATACTGATTCCTGTGCGTAGATTGACGATACGGCAAATAACAATATCGCCATGGTAGTAAATAAGTTTTTCATAAGCAATGCTGTTTTTGAGTTTCAGTCTGCAAATATAAAGTTTAATTTTTATTCTTGTCACCTAAATAGAATTTACTTTGGGTGCGACCTGTGCGTTTTTTTGTAGTTTTGCAACCATGAAATGGATTATTCTCATAGTCGGACATAAAATCATATCATAATGGAATTCAGACCCATGCGCCGATTCAAGCAGCAACTTCCTGACGAGGAGTGCGAAGCTATTCTGAAGG